>Ga0196963_10000821_pt1 | contig 23945 bp, 17 predicted proteins | sample S1_5metaG_FD_148600 | JGI IMG/M metagenome (GOLD analysis project Ga0196963, IMG submission 148600) | Soil microbial communities from Anza Borrego desert, Southern California, United States - S1_5 | ecosystem: Environmental > Terrestrial > Soil > Desert | place: USA: California | collected...
AGCGTGCTGTAGTAGGGCACGTTGTTGTCCATGGTGCCGTGCGCGAGCAGCAATTTGCCCTTCAACTGATGCGCGACCAGCTGGTTGGCCTGGTTGTCGTAGTTGGTGGTGCCGTCGGGGTTTTTCTGCAACAGCCCCTGCCACTTCTCGGCCCAATCGTCCTCGTAGACGCGATTGTCGTGATTGCCGGCCTGTGAGACGCCGACCTTGAAGAAATCGGGGTAGCGAAACATCGCGGCCGCCGTCGCGAACCCGCCGCCGGAGTGGCCGTAGATGCCGGCGCGCTCGATGTCGATCCACGGAAAGCGCGACGCGAGCTGCTTCATGCCCGAAACCTGATCCGGCAGCGTGTTGTCGCCCATGTTGCCGTAATAGGCGGCGTGGAACCGCTTTGAACGCCACGGCGTCCCCATGCCGTCGATCTGGACGACGATGAAGCCGAGCTCGGCGAGCGCTTGCGTGTCGCCGCGCGCCGCCGAGAATTGACGGCTGCCGACGCTGCCGGTCTGCGGGCCCGGGTAGATGTTGTTGACGATCGGGTATTTTCTCGACGGATCGAAATTCGTCGGCCGGTACAGCAGGCCGTAGAGGTCGCTGACGCCGCCGCGATCCTTCACCGTGATGCGCATCGGCGGTTTCCAGCCGGTCGCGAGCAGCCGGCTGATGTCCATTTTCTCGAGCGGCAGCACGACTTTGCCGGTGCGATCCCGCAGCACCGACGTCGACGGCGTATCCGGCGTCGAGAAGTTGTCGACGAAGAAATTGCCGGATGGCGCCAGCGAGATGTCGTGATCGGCGTCTTCGGGGGTCAGCAACTGCGCCGGTCTGCCGTCCATGGTCTGGCGATAGAAGTGCCTGAAGTACGGATCGCGTCCGGGCTCTTTGCCGACACCGAGGTAATACAGCATGCGCGCCGGCTCGTCGACGCGAAGCAACTGCGTGACGTTGCCTTCGCCGGTCGTCAATTGCGCTTTTTGCTTCCCGCTCTGCAGATCGTGCAGATACAGCTGGCCCCAGTTGTCCTTCTGCGAGAACCAGATCGCTTCATTCGAGCCTGGCAGGACGCGCCAGTTGACGCGGCCGTTGCCGGACTCGAGGAAGGTTTCGCCTTTTTCCTCGAGCACATCGCGAATCGCGCCGGTGGCCGCGTCGGCGATGCGAAGGTTGTGCTGCTGATGGTTGCGTGACGTCGACACGAACGCCACCTGAGTGCCGTCCGGACTCCATTGGACGTCGACCCATTCTCCGCCGCACTTGACGTCGTCGCACAGCGTGGAGCGGTGCTGGTCCGGCCCCATCTTCAAGCGCGTCACCGTGGCGGTGCCGACGTCGATGATCACGCGTTCGATCATCGTGACGTGCTCGTCTCCGGGCAGCGGATACTTCCACGCGCGCAGTTGCGGGTGCCCGACGTTGGTCGTGACGAGGTACATGTCGCCGGTCTTGCGCTGATCCTGCTGGAACGTCGCGATTTTTCTGGAGTCGGGCGACCACTTCAGTACCGGACGATCACTGCTGATCCAGCCGGCGTTGTCGGTGGCGTAGCCGTAGTTCTCGACGCCGTCGGTCGTCAGCTGAATGTCCTGCCCCGTGGTGGTGTCGCGCACCCAGAGATTCCAGTCCTTGATGTAGGCGGCGTAGCGGCCGTCCGGCGATAGCTCGCTGTTCGGGACCGTCGCGGGGCGATCGACTGACGCGCACTGCCGCCCGGCGACGTCGCACGTCCAGCGTCTGCCGTCGCTGTCGAACCAGAAGGACTGCGCGTCCGCGGCGAAGGTCAGTTGTGTAAAGGGCAGTCGCGTCGCCGTCACCGGCTTGCCCATGGCGGCGGTCAACGCCGCAGCGACCGCCGCATGATTGAATGCCGGCGTCTTGGTCGCCTTCGCCGCGTCCACCAGGAAGAACTCGCTGCCGTCGAGGCCCTGGTTGCGGTACCAGAAGCGATCACCCGGCAGCCAGGTCGCGCGCACCGGCCCGTTGGCGACGAGCGGGGTGGTGTTGTAACCCATAAAGCGCTCGGCGCGCATGTAATCGTCTACCGTGACGCCGGCGCGCGATTGCGCCGCTCCCGGCAGCGTCGCCCCGGTGATGATGGCGAGCGCGGCCATCGTGCGAATCGAACGTCCGAGCGGCAATTGCATAGAGGGGAAGTATTGCATTTTTCAGGCGGAAAAAAGCGAAGGCCGGGACCCGTGGGCGCCGGCCTTCGAGAGGGAACAGCTAGTTGCCGGCGCTCGTGCCGATCAAGATCGTGGCGATGAAGCAAATCTCCATCATCGGTGGCATTCCTGCGCCGCCCGCGACGCTGCCAGCACCCGCACTCGTTGGCCTCACGAATGGGATTTCCGTTGGAGGGACCTCTCGCCCGGTCGCGTCGGCACACTTGGCGTGGATGGGCGTCGCATCGACGAGATACTCGAACAGAACTTCCGTATGGGCCAAGTCTGTCGGGTCACCGTAGCGCGCGTCGGGCGCCGCGGCGGAGATTACCCAGATGTCAGCATTCTGATTACTGGGCGCTGCGAACGACCGAACCTCCGTTCCGCTGGTGAGCCTGATCGACATGCCCTCAGCGCTGTTGAAGTTCACCGCATCGGTTAGCCGTTGTTTGTAGGCGCTCCCGAACGACCATTCCTTGCCCGCATCCGGATGACCGGCGGAATCCTCGAGACGACCGCCGCGCAGGCTAATCGATGTCGACGCCCACTTCTCGATGTTCCCGCGAACCCGTTTTCCCGGCGCGATCTTCTGCAGCATTGCCATCTGTGTGGAAGCGTTTTGGACGGCATCGGAGGGTCCGGCCACGATCTCAATCGAGGTGTTCTCGAGGTTACGGTAGACAAACTCCGCGGGGTTGGTGCCAATCAACTGCGTGTCGAACGCCGCCGGAATGACTCCCGGCACTGGAACCATGCCGAGGGCCTTGGCGACGACGCTGTCTTTCCGCGCCATCAGGAACGGCACGTGGGTCATGTGATGGAGTGCGTGCTGGCCCGGCGTGGCGACGAGGAACGAGCGATCGGTCCGCTCGACAAACGTCATCATGCCGAGGAAACGCACGTTGGTTCGACCCTTAGTGGTGGCGGCGGCAGCCGGCTTCGCAATTCCCGTACATGCGACGGCGGCGCCGAGCGTAACTCGACTGACAAAATCACGACGATTCATTTGTGCTCCTGCGTTGGGGGGCTATCGATCGGAGCCGTACATCACCAACGCGCTCCAAGCGCCGAGTCGACGGCCGTTCTGCTGTATTGCGCTGCGTTGGACTGTGTGGAGGGCCTGCTCTGCGGACATGCCTTTCGACAGTTCGCGATGGAAGGCGATCATGAGATCCCGAGTGGCAGTCTCGTCGGCGCCCGGGAGCGTTCCAATCACCGCCGGCACCCCGGCGGTCATGAACGCGCGGGCCATGCTCAACGTGCCCTCGCCTCGATTTGGGGCGATCGTTCCGATTTCGTCGATCACGATCAGCTTGGTTCGCGGCATTGCGCGCGCCGCGATCTCGCTGCCGAGAATCGCCCCGGAGTGGCGCCTGCCGGGGTCGTCCGACAGTAACAGTCGCGACAACAAGGGATTCAACAGGCTGTTGGCTGTACGAGCCGAGATATGGATGACGGGGTGCGCGGACGCCTCTCCGAAGAACCGCGTTCGTGTTGCGGACGCGCCGGTTAAGAGTGAAGCGGTCGGGTAAGCCGCCGCGACTGCTCGCGCCACTTCGTCAGCCTCACGATCGGGCCCCCCGAGAATCAAAGGATCGCGAGCGCTTGCCTCAATCGGTGACTGCTTTGCGCTGAGGTAGCCATCGACGGTCGGCGATAATGCGATCGACACCGTTTCGACGAGGTACCGTCTGTGGGATGCGTCCCAGAACCCCGCGAACGCCGCGTCCTGATAGGTGTGGTCAGGGACGACGACAAGGCGGCCGACGTCGCGCAATCCGTCGAAAACGGGTCGAATGATCTGATCGAATAGTTCCTGACTGGCGTTCGGCTGAGTCGCCTTCGTCCACATTTCGTGGTGCTGCCGAGCGATCAGCCGAGCCGCGTCGACGCGGCGCACGGCGCGCACTTGAACCTGCAACGTGTGTTTCCGAATCACCCAAACAGCCAATTCGTCGTTGAATTGATTCAGGGCGACGATTGCCTCATCGTCCGCAAGTGACGCTTGCGCGTCCGCGAGAGAGCGCGGCGCGGCGGCACGGCGCGCTTCGGCCAAAGTTCGGGTGCGCGCGCGTTCCGACATTTCGAAAGCCTTCGCGAAGTCCTTTTCTTTGATTGCAATCTGAACGGCAACTTCAAACAGTTGCCATGACTGGTCGAGCGCCGACAGCCGGCCTTCGTCCGGCATGCTCGCGCGTTCCTCGTCAAACGCTCGAATGCCGTTCGCAAGTGCCACCTTGGCCGCGTGCGTCCGTCCCCATACGACGTTGGCCTTCGCAAGCTGTAGCTGAAAGACGGGGACGCGAATCCGATCGGACGGGTTGTTTCGTGCCGCAATCAGGTCCAGGGCACGTGCGGCGGTCGCAACCGCCTGGGACGCGTCGCGCTGTCGCTGCAGTTCGCCCTCAGGCGCAAGGATCAACAGTTCGTACAGCTGCTGGAGTCGCGGTTCTCGGATACTGGCCAGTTCGCGACGCGCCTCGGCGACATCAACAGCCGCCTCAGACCATCGGCCGAGCATCGCGAGGGTAGTTGCACGCTGCGCGAGTACTTCAATTACTAATACCGTGCGTCCGGCGCGTGCGTGCGTGAGCGCTTCGTTGTAAAGGGTCAGCGCGCCTTCGGGATTGTCCTGTCGCAGCGAGAGTGCGACGGTATTCACGATCTGGGTCCTGAATCGCTGCGAGCGCGAAACGGCAAGCCCTTTCAGCGCCTGTTCGCGATGCTTCCATTCGCTGGGTTTGTCACCTAGGTAATAGAAGTAACTGGCGAGGAGATTGTGAGCCAAGGCCGTCTGTTCGGCGTCGCCCATGCGCTCGAACGCGGCCAGCAACTCTTCATAGAGGAATTGGGTGTCGCTCAAACGCCCTTGTGCGAATGCGATTAACCCCTCAAACCAGGTCGCACGGGCGGCCACGTAGGCGTATCCCAATGCGCTCGCGCTTCCTTTCGCGTCGCGAATAGCGGCAAGTGTGCCCTCATAGTCCCCTCGGACGAGGATTGTCCCGGCGAGATCCACCGCAACACGATGAGCAAACGGACTCTTTAAAGCGGCAAGCGCCTTCTGCGCCGTCGCGAGTGCGGGACCAGCCTCCGCGAAGCGATCTTGCACGAACAATCGAGCTGCATCTGCATAGGCGCGATGCGCTGACGCCAGCTGGCGTACAGCCGTCGCACCCTCTGTGCCGGCACGATCGATCGAGCCGACGACGTCGCGATACAGGGCATCGCCGGCGACGCGCAGCATCGCGTCGGCCATCAGGCGCAGTTGCTGCAGCTCCGCCGCTCCATCGCCGCCATCGCCCACCGCCGATGCCCATTGCGGGAGCAGGGTGTCTTCGATGAAATGCCTGGCTTCGGTGGTGTGCGTGCGCACGGCGTGGTCGGCCGTCGCGGCGTCAAGCGCCTGATGCAGGCGGCCTTCAAGCGCCGCCCAGGCCTGCGCCGGCGTCGGCTGATTCAGCGCCTCCAAGTGCGCGCGAGCCTCACTTGCCCATGCCGACGATCGATCGCGGCGCAGATATTCCATCCACGACGCCCTGGCCTGGTCGCGCAGCGACAGCGCATTCATCGCCAGCGCGTGATTGAACCAGGCCTCGTGCAGCGACGGGTCGAGCCGGCGCGCGCGGTCCGCGGCCGCCAGCGCGCGCGGCAAGTCGTCCGGGCGCAGGCCGAGGCGCGCGCGTTCGAGTTGCAGGGTCGCGACGTCGTTGAGATATCGGGCGTTGGCGGGCTGCTCGCGCGCCGCCGCCAACAGCGACAGCGCGGCGTCGTCGTGGCGCCCCGCCAGCAGTTGCGCAACGCCGAGCGCGTGCAGCTGCGACGGCGTCGTTCGTTCGCCGAATGACTCGCGAATCCTGCCGGCGGTCAAAAGAACACGATCGGTCCCGGCGGCCTGGCCATCTTGCCCCCCAGCAGATGGCCCATCCAGTGGGGCATGCGGGAACCCCCCGGTCAACCGGCCGAGAACCGATCGATGTTCACCGACACTGTCGACAAGACTCACGAGCCCCGTCCCGTCATCGACCCACGACCTCGCGAGCGAGGGCGCCAGCACAATCACGATGACGGCCGCCGCAGCGCCCAACGCACCCACCCAGACCCGGCGCCTGACGGACGGAGGGGCCTCCATCGTCATGTCCGTATCCGGCATCTGCGTTGAAAGTTCCGCGGTGGTTCGAGCGACCCCGGCCAGCAGGGCGACGCACCGCGGGCAGGAGGCGAGATGTGTGTCCACCCGCAGTCGTTCGGTCAGGCTGAGGCCGTGATCGACGTATGCGGCAATGACCTCTGGCTCCAGGCAACCGCGGGCCGGTGAATTAACCATCTCGTTTGAATAGACGGACGGGGCCCAGGAATTTCTCAACCTCCGCTCGCAGCAGCGGAGACAGGGCGATGGACGGGTGACCGATGAGCGCGGCGACGTCGCGCGGGTTGAAGCCCGCCTGCGACAGCGACGCCCGCAGTTGTTTGACGCTGTTGTCGAGACGCCGATGCAGCGTTGGAATGGATTTCCCAGTCAGCCTGGAAATCTCGGCGATCGGCAGGTCCTGATCGAACCGCAGCGCGATGAGCACGCGATCCTGGGCCGCAATCTGTGCCAACGCGCTCGCTAGTGCGCGCTGGAGCCGCTCCACGTGGGCCTGATGCTCTGCGTCAGCCACCGTGGCGTCAGAGCGCTCGACCGCGACCAAATCGGCGGCCGCTTCTTCGCCGACGTCGGTTTGCAGCACACGCGCGGGCAATTGCGCCCAGATATCGCGGAGCCGCTGATCGCTCGGCGCGCCCTCATGATTCGCCCGTAAGATGCCGATGGCCTCGTCGAGCGTGTGGCCGTCTCGCGTGGTCAACCGTTCGAGGTGGACCGCGATCGCGCCAAGACGCTCGGCCATCGCCGATGGCCGCCAGCGCCCCCATTTTTCGGCGTAATAATCCAATGCGAGGCGTTCGATCACCGCCGCGAGGTAGGTCCGCAGGCTGCTTCGCCCCTGGAACTTGCGCAGAACCGCGTAGTCGTTGTCGACGAGCCGCAATTTGACGAAGCCGGCAAAGTCTTCCCGCTCCGTCGCCGACAAATGTCGCCGCCGGGCTGTCGTCCTCACGATCTGATCGATCAGATTGAGATGGTCGATGAGCAGCCGCTGATAATCCACGCGAGGTTGTCGGGAAACTTTCCCGATTATGAGTACGCGCCGAGATCAACACAAGGACACTCCGGGACCAGAACACGGTTTTGTCGTGGTTTTGCATGGACGGGCGGCGGGGTGAGAAACTGGCGAGGCTTGGCCGTCTATATTGACAACGACACAATGTGACGGCGGCGCCAGGGTGTGGCACGGCTCCTGTAATGACTGACGGCATCAGGAGAGACGCGTGATGACAACGCTGGCAAACTGGCCCGATTTCGCAAAGTTCCTTGCACCGGATGTGCGCAAGGAAGCGTGTGCGCCCATGTGCGGAGATGTGCGTAGCGCAGAACGGATGCAGGATAGTATGGCTATCAGCTTTTTCGGCGGACCTGACGGGGCAGGGGCCCGGGTGTGGTCGGCCGGTAAACTCGTGTCAGACCAGAATCAAGACCAGCTTCGCGCGCGAATCCGCGAGCTCGAATCGCTGTGCACCGACGTCCTCGTTGCCGGCGTGGACCTCGGGCTGCCGCAGCATTTGCTGAACCGCCTGTGGGCAGCCGTCGGCCACGGCGAGATGCCGCACGCATTCAATGTCGATTTGCCGCCGGCGCCGCCGCGGCCCGTCGCTGCGCCCGCACCGCCAGGGGACACCGGAGTGACTGCGGCCGACGGCTCCGAGGACGCCGCGACGATCGCCGGGGCCGGCCGGGCGCCGTTGGAAATTCCCGATATTCCGCTGACGACCAACCCCATCACCGCGCGAGACGATACGCGGCCGAAGCCGCCGCAGGCCGAGCTGAAGCCGCTGACCATCAAGAAAACCGTCTGCGTCGTCGACGACGACCCGATGATGTTGGACGTCCTCGCGCGGATTCTGCAGCGCGAGAACTACGAGCTGCTGATGGCGAGCGGCGGGCCGGAGATGATCACCAAGCTGGCGGAGTACAGCGGCGGTGTCGATCTGCTGGTGACCGACTACGCGATGCCCGACATGCAGGGCCGCGAGCTCGCCGAACACATCCGGCAGCGATTCCCGACGGTCAAGGTGCTGTACCAGACCGGCTTCAGCGACATGTTGTTCGAGAACCGCGTCGAGCTCGAAGATGGCGCGGCGTTCCTGGAAAAGCCGTTTACGGCACGTGGTCTTCGCGAAGCCGCGCGACTGGTGCTGTTCGGTTCGATTAATCCATAGATCGGTGCGCGCGTTGCCGGCTCCGGCACAGACGCCATGTGGCGTCAACGGCCTGGACGGAAACGCGCGCGAACGAGGCGTTTACTTCGCCGCGTGGACCCGACGAAATTCGTCGCTGCCCTGGATGGCGTCGGTAATCAGTTTGCGCGCCTCTTCCTCGGTCTTGCCCTCGACGCGCGCGTTCAAATACACGTCGTAAATCCACGCGCCAATCGCTTCGAAGTCCGGCTGCTTCTGATCGTCGCGCCACAACCCGTTGGCGCGGCGCAGCCCGGCGTCTGACTTGTAATACTCGTGCAGCCACTGCGCCGCCTGGACGACGTCGCTGCGGTGGTTTTTGAGCTTTTCGGCCGCGAGCTTCCCCGACTGCTCTTCGAACTGCCGCTGCTGGAATTCCATAGCGTACTGCAGCTGGGAAATGCGGCGCTGTTGCCAGAAGACCTGCCCAATCAGCACGACGACGACGATGATGAGGATGGAAGTGATGAGCCGTGATCGGTCCATAGCCATGGAACATCATTGTAGACTGATCGTGTGAAGGGCCTGCGTTTCGTCATCGGGTTCCTGCTGGTCGCCACCCTGATTTCGGTTGCGGCGATGCTGCTGTTATACGTCGTGGTTGCGCAGGAGCCCGACGTGCCGTCCAATGCGACGCTGGTCATCCGGCCCTCTGGCGACCTCCCTGAAGTGCTGCCCGAGCTGGTGTTCACCGGCGGCAACGAATTGACGGTTCGCGCCTACGTCGAGCTGATTCGGAAGGCCAAGGGCGACGCCCGGATCAAGGGGATCTTGCTGCGGCCGGGCGGCATCGATTCGCCGTTCTGGGCCAAAGTCCAGGAAATCCGCGAGGCGATCGCCGATTTCAAGACCAGCGGGAAGTACGTCTATGCGTGGCTGGAATATGCCGGCGATCGCGAGTACTACCTCGCGTCCGCGGCCGACAAGGTGTTCCTGCTGCCTTCGGCGTCGCTGGATTTGACCGGCGTCGCGACCTACGAAGTGTTCCTGCGCGGGACCTTCGACCGGATTGGCACCTATCCCGACTTCCTGCATGTCGGCGATTACAAGACCGCCGTGAACACCTACCTGGAAAAGACCTACACGCCGGCGCATCGCGAGATGAGCGAGTCGCTCAATCGCAGCCAGTACGAGCAGCTGGTCCGGGCGATCGCCGACGCGCGTCGGAAGAACGAAGCCGAGGTCAAGAGCCTGATCGATCAGGGGCCGTTTCAGCCGGTCGACGCGCTGCGGTTCGGGCTGATCGACGAAATCGCGTACGAGGACGAGCTCGACGATCTGGTCGACGACCTCGACGAGGACAATTTCATCGAAGCCGAGGATTACGCGCGAGCCTCCTGGGAACGCACCGGCACCCGGCGCCAATCGAAGATTGCGGTCATCAACGTGAGCGGCGTCATCAACTCCGGGTCGAGCGGGTTCGATCCGGTCAATGGCCCGGTGGTCGGCGCCGATTCGGTCGTCGAATACATCCGCGAGGCACGGGCCAATCAAGCGATTCGCGCCATCGTGCTGCGCGTCGATTCACCGGGCGGCTCGTCGACCGCGTCGGACGTAATCTGGCGTGAATTGTCGATTTCCCGCGAGAACGACCGTCCGGTCGTCGTGTCGATGTCGGATCTCGCAGCGTCGGGCGGCTATTACATCGCGCTCGGCGGCGACGCGATCGTGGCGCAGCCCGGCACGTTGACCGGGTCGATCGGCGTCTACACCGGGAAGTTCGTGTTGACCGGCACGCTCGACAAGCTGGGCGCCAATATCGAAGCGACCAGCAGCGGCAAGCATGCCGAGATCTATTCACCCGATCGCCGGTTCACATCCGACGAGCGCCAAAAAATCGGCGAGTCGATGCAGAACGTCTACGACCAGTTCATCGAGCGCACCGCCGCGGCACGGCACATGGCGCCGGAAAAGGTCGATGAAATCGCGCAGGGTCGCGTGTGGACCGGCGAGCAGGCCAAGCAGATCGGGCTGGTCGACGAGCTTGGCGGCCTGTATCGCGCGATTGACCTGGCCAAACAACGCGCGCGGATCCCCGCCGACGAAGAGGTCGAGCTCGTCGCGTACCCGCCGCGCCGCAGTTTTTACGAAGTGCTCGCCGACGGACTGACCGCGCCGGTCGGCCGCTGGCGCGCCGCGTCTACGTCGGAAGCGCTGCTGCAGCTGCTCGGCCCGCGCGAGCGGCGCACGATGGCCGCGCTGCTTGCGCCGTCGAGGCTGTTTCGCAGCGGGCAAGTGCTGGCCCACATGCCGTACGTGTTCGTCAGGTGACGCGGCGCCGCCGCGACGGGAACCGCTAGGATCCGACGACGCGCGCCAGCACCTCGTCGCGCGTCGTAATGGTCAGCCCCTTCTTCGCTTTTTCCATGTAGGCGCCGAAGAACTTGTCGCGCCGCGCGTTGATCAGCTCCTCGCGCAGCTGATCTTTCCCTTGCTCGATCTCCGCGTCGGTGACAGCGACCTTCTCGGCGACGCGAACAATCGCGGTGCCGGTCGGCGTCACGATCGCGTCGCTGACGCCGCCTTGCGGCAATGAGAACGCCGCCGCATCCACCGCTTCGCTGATGCCGATGTCTGGGATCGCCGCGCCGCGGGCGATCAGCTCGGTCTGCTTCACTTCGAGATTCGCGCGTTTGGCCGCGGCGGCGAAGTCCTTCGCGGATTTCAACTCGGCGGCGATAGCCGCGGCGCGCTGCTTGGCGAGCTCCGCCGCTTTTTCCTGTTTGAGATCGTCGGCGACGCGCGTCTTCACTTCGTCGATTTTCGGCACGTACGGATCCTGGCGGCCGGTGACGGTGGCGAACACCCACCCGGTCGCGACGCGCATCGCCGGCGTGACCTCGCCTTCCTTCATGCCGAACAACCGGCCGGACAGCTCCGGCTGCGCGCCGATCCCGACGATCGGCTCGCTCATCAGCACCAGCGGCGTTTCGGTGACCTGCATCGATCGCTCTTGCGCGACCCGATCGAGGTCGGCTGGCGACTTGATCGACCCTTCGAGGGACTTGGCGATCGTCTCGGCTTCCGCCTGCGCCTTCTGCCACTTCAACTGGTCTTCGATTTCGCTCCGCACTTCGGCCAGCGCGCGCGTCGTCTCGGGCTTGTTGTCGACGACCTTGATGATGTGGAAGCCGAATGACGTCTTGACCAGATCGCTGATCTCGCCGTTCTTCATGCCGAACGCCGCTTGCTCGAATTCCGCGACCATGCGGCCGCGCCCGAAATAATCGAGGTCGCCGCCGTTGGTATTGTTCGACTCGTCCTCGGAATATTTCCGTGCCAGCTCGGCAAAATCGGCGTTGGGCGCTTTCGCCAGCTTCAACACTTCTTCGGCCTTGGCCTTGACCGCATTTTCATCCTTACCTTCGGTCTTGAAGAGGATGTGGCTCGCGCGAACCTGCGCCGGCGTTTGATATTGCGACAGGTTCTGCTTGTAGAACGCTTCGATGTCGGCTTCCGGCACCTGGATCGATGCGCGCACCTGATCGACGTTCAACAGGGCGTATTTGATCTTGCGTTTCTCGCCGATGCGGTAACGGTCCTTCGATTTCTCGAAGTGCGCGTTGATTTCCGCGTCGGTGACGTTCACTTGATTCACGAAGGCGTCAGCGGTGATCGGCACGACGTCGAGCTTTACCTTCTCGTTGCGCTTGCGGTATTCCTGCGCGATTTCGGCGTCGCTCACCGTCATCCAACCGGTCAACGCATTGCGAAGCTTTTCGATCTGCAGCGCGCGGCGCAGGCTGTTCTCGAACTCCGACGTGGTCATCGGCGGATTCTGGAACTGCAGGATCTGACGGTAGCGCTGTTCGCCGACGAACTTGCCGTTCTCCTGGAAGCCGGGCAGCGACAGGATGCGTTCGCGAATCTCGACGTCGCTGACCGTGATGCCCTGGCGTCGCGCCTCGACGACCATCGCTTCCTCGTCCACCAGTTGGCTGAGGATCTGCCGGTCGATGCCGAGCTGCTTGAGCAATTGATCGTTCAACTGCCCGCCGTAGGCGTTGCGGTAGGCGTTGACCTGGGCGTTATAGCGTCGCGTGAAGGCGCTGACCGTAATCGGCTCGCCCTCGACCTCGGCGATCACCTCGCCGGGCGCGGCGCCGGTGCTGGTCGTCAGGAAGTCGGGAATGTAAAAGACCACGAAAGTCAGGACGACGAGCGCGAGACTCCATTTGAGCCAGCCCTTGTGCCGCCGCATCCGGTCGAGCATTGTCATTTCGAAAAATCCTCTGGGAAAAAGCAATCTTAACCCACCGTGATATATTCCGTCTATTGAATGACTTACGGCGGTTCTCGCCGTCCGGATCTAGCGGCCCGCCTCCGGCGCGGCCAGCGCGTCCTGAAAGGCCGGCTCCAGCGGCCCGAGTCCGTGCTGGCGGTGCTTCGCGCCGCGCTTGATTCGGTCGACCCCGAAAACATCGGCAAAGTGATCGTCGCGCGCGCCGAGGAGTGGTTCAAAGCGCCGTGCGGGGTGTATGCCCCGGACGTCGACGGGCACATCGTGCCCCTTGCGTCCAAGGGCGTTCGCGAATCGCTGGCGCCGGGCGCGGTTGCCATTGCAGGGTGGGTGATCGGCCACGGGCGCGAATTTTCGTCCGCCGATGTCAAAAAGGACGGCCGGGTGTCCGGGGCGGTGGGCGCGGCGCTTGGCTGGCCGCTGCGGTGCCGCGCGCAGACGGTTGGCGCACTCGTCGTCGTGGAGAGGGCCGCCGCAACGGAGGCACCCAAGCTCGAGTGGTCGGTCAGCGAGGCGTTGAGCGAAATGCTGGAAGGACCCGCACAAGCGCTCGATAACGCGCTAAAATTGAGACGTTCGGAAGCCCTCTCGGTCACCGATGATCTGACGCAGCTCTACAACTCTCGATACCTGAACCAGGTGCTGCGGCGTGAGGCCAAGCGCGCGTCTCGTTCGGGCCGGCCGTTATCGCTGCTTTTCCTGGACCTCGATGGTTTCAAGGGCATCAACGATACCCACGGGCATCAGGCGGGGAGCCGGGCGCTCGTGGAAGCAGCCGTCGTCATTCGCCGGTGTGCCCGCGAGACCGACGTGGTCGCGCGGTTTGGCGGCGATGAGTTTGCACTGATCCTGCCCGACACCGGATCAGAGGGTGCGGCGGCAGTGGGGGAACGCGTTCGCGAGCGTTTGAGCGCTCACCCGTTCCTCGAGGGGAGCGGTTTGCGGCTCAATTTGACCGCGTCGGTCGGAGTGGCGACGTTGCCGGATGTGGCGGCGTCAGCTGAAGAGTTGGTGCGAGCAGCCGATATGGCGATGTACCAGGTAAAAGATTCGGGTAAAAACGGAGTTCGCATCGCCCAGGGTGAGTAGCCCGGCGTTGCATGGTTTTTCATAAAATGGGTCTGGGTTCGCTTCTCTCTTTTCTCTCCACCGACTTAGCCATCGATCTTGGGACGGCTAATACCTGTGTGTACGCCAAGGGCCGCGGCATCGTCGTCAACGAGCCGTCGATGGTCGCCGTGAACAAGGTCACCGGCCGCGTCGAAGCGGTCGGCACGGGCGCCAAGGAAATGCTCGGCCGCACGCCGGGTAACATCGTCGCCATCAAGCCGATGAAGGACGGCGTCATCGCCGACTTCGACGTCACCGAAAAAATGCTGACGTACTTCATCAAGAAGGCGCACAACGGCAACGTCTGGGTGCGCCCGCGGATCATCATCGGCGTGCCGTCCGAGATCACGCAGGTCGAAAAACGCGCGGTCAAGGATTCGGCGTACCGCGCCAAGGCCAGCGAAGTGCATCTGATCGAGGAAGCGATGGCGGCCGCCATCGGCGCCGGCCTGCCGATCACCGAACCGGCCGGCAGCATGATCGTCGACATCGGCGGCGGCACGACCGACATCGCCGTGATCTCGCTGGCGGGCATCGTCTACAGCAAGGCGGTGCGTGTCGCCGGCAACGAGATGGATGAGGCGATCATCCAGTACATCAAGAAGACCTACAACCTGCTGATTGGCGAGCGCACCGCCGAGCAGATCAAAATGGAGCTCGGCTCCGCGTATCCGCTCGACGAGCGGATGACGATGGAGATCAAGGGCCGGCACCTGATCGAGGGCGTCCCGAAGACGATCACCATTACCGATGAAGAGATTCGGGAGGCACTCGCCGAGACCGTCAACGTCATCGTCGACGCGGTGCGGGTCGCGCTCGAGCGCACGCCGCCCGAGTTGTCTGCCGACATCGTCGATCGCGGCATCGTGATCACCGGAGGCGGCTCGTTATTGCGCAACCTCGATAAACGGCTGCGCGAAGAAACCGGCCTGCCGGTGTCGAGCGCCGAAGATCCGCTGTCGTCGGTGGTGCTCGGCGCCGGGAAGATGCTGGGCGAGTTCGACCTGCTCAGAAAAATCGCCATCGACTAGTCCGAACGCCGCAGGCTGAAGGCGAGCGATGGCCATTGCAGACATTCGACAACGCCCGGGGGTCGTCCTGGGCGCCGCCATTCTGCTGCACGTCGTCCTCATCTCCGCGCAGGTGAATACCGCGGCCGGCATTCCGCTGCTGCAGGTGGTCACCTTCGGCGGCTTCGCCGAATTGCAACGCGGCACGATGGTGGCGATCAACGGCGTGCGCGGGATGTGGTCCGGCTACATCGCCCTCCAGCAGGTCCAGGAAGAAAACACGGCACTCAAACAGGAGCTGCAAACACTGCAGATCCGCCTGCAGCAGGAGCGCGCCGAGGCGCAGCGCACGGACAACCTGCGGCAGCTGCTGGAATTGCGCGAGCGCGCCAACCTCGACACGGTCGCCGCCGAAGTGATCGCCGGCGCCGCGAATCCTGACTTCAAGACGGTGACCATCGACAAGGGATCGTCGGAAGACCTGGCGACGGACATGGCGGTGATCTCCCCGGCCGGGGTTGTCGGCCGGCTGATTCTGCCAAGCCGGCGTGCCTCGCAGGTCCAACTGCTGATCGACCGTAACGCCGCCGCCGGCGCGTTGATCGAACGCACGCGCGTGCAGGGTGTGGTGATGGGTGGCGGCGACGGTACGCTGAAGATGCAGTACGTGCCCGGCACCGCCGACGTGAAGACCGGCGATCTCGTCGTCACCTCCGGGATCGACGGCATCTATCCGAAAGGTTTCGTGATCGGCACGGTCGAGCGGGCCGATCGCGGCGTCGGCGCGTACCACGAGATCGTGGTGCGGCCGGCGGTCGACTTCACGCGGCTCGAAGAAGTGCTGATCGTGAAGACGCCGCCGCCGTCGCGCGAGGTGCTCGAGGAGCAGAAGTGAGGGGCGCCGCTGCGCTGGCGGCGATCCTGATCGCGATCGCCGCCCAGACGACGCTGGCCAGCGTGCTGGTCCGGGACAGCACCGCGATCGATTTGGTGCTGATCGTGGTGGTGTATGTCGCAATCAAGTCGGGCCCGGTCACCGGCCTGATGGCCGGCACGGTGGCCGGTCTGATTCAGGATGCGCTGTCCAGCGGGGTTCTCGGCATTGGCGGTTTGGCCAAGACGATCGTCGGCTTTCTGTCCGGCGTGCTGGGCACCCAGTTCATCGTGTCGGCGCCGTTTCCGCGGTTCGTGCTGCTGATTCTAGCCACCGGCTTGCATGCGGTGATTTTCATGGGGCTGTACACGCTGCTCAACCTCCGCCAGTTCCCGCCGTTCTACCCGGCGATTGTGGGGCAGGCGCTCGGAAACGCGTTCGTCGGTGTGATTGCGTTCCAGATAATCGAGTGGTTCCCGGGCTTCGTCGACAGGCGTCGCGCGGGGCGATTTTTGAAGCGATAATTACGTTATGGCAATTGCCGAAGATCGGCGCCGGCTGACGTCACGCCTCAACGTCCTGAGGGTGGCGGTCGCGTTCGGCTTCGGCTTGCTGGCGTGCAGTTTCTGGTTCTTCCAGGTGGTTCAACACGCCCAGTTCAAGGAGATGGCGGAGAACAACCACCAGCGCACGCTGACGTTACGCGCGCCCCGCGGCATCATCTACGACCGCACCGGCAAGCTGCTGGTCGAGAACCGCAACTCCTTCAACATCTCGATCGTTCGGGAGCATACCAAGGACATCGACCGGACGATCCGCGTGCTGGCGCAGGTCACCGGTGTTGAAGAAAAGGTGGTTCGCGAGATCGTCGATCGCCACCGCCGGGAGCCCAGCTACCGGCCGATCGTGGTGGTCCAGGACGCGACGTTGGCGCAGGTGGCGGCGGTCACGGCCCGCCGGCTCGACTTCGAATTGCCCGACGTGATCGTGCAGGAAGTGCCGACGCGCCAGTATCCCGATCAGGACATGGCGGCGCATCTGATCGGCTACGTCGGCGAGGCCAGCGAAGAGCAGATGCAGTCGGACGGCGTGACGACCGGCTCGATCGTCGGCCAGTTCGGCGTCGAGCGCGTTTACAACAAGCTGTTGATGGGCGAGGACGGTGCGCGCCGCGTCGTCGTCAACAGCGTCGGCCGCGAAATTCGTACGCTGGAAGAAATCCCGCCGGTGCAGGGGCGGCGCGTGCAATTGACGGTCAACTACGCGATGCAGAAGGCCGCGGAAGACGCGTTCCGCGCCTATGGCTATTACGGGTCGGCGGTGGTGCTCGAGCCGAAGACAGGCGACGTGCTGGTGCTGACCAGCCTGCCGGCATTCGATCCGAACGACTTCGCGACCGGCATCGATCGCGTGACCTGGCAGCAGTTGAATACCGACAAGCTGCGGCCGCTGCAGAATCGCGCGATCCAGGGTCGGTACCAGCCGGGATCGACGTTCAAGGTCGTCGTCGCAACCGCGGCGCTCGAGGAAGGCGTCATCACGCCCGAGCGGCAGATCTATTGTCCGGGCGGCGGCACGTTCTACGGCCGCTTCTTCAAGTGCCACCTCGTTGGCGGCCACGGCAATATCGATCTGCGCCACGCCATCGAGAAGTCGTGCAACACCTACTTCTACACCGTCGGCAACATGCTCGGCGTCGACCGGATGTACAAGTGGTCGGAGCGGCTCGGACTGGCGTTGAAGAGCGGCGTCGATCTGCCGAACGAAGTTGAAAGCATCGTGCCGTCGACCGAATGGAAATTGAAGCGGACCGGCGAACGCTGGTACCCCGGAGAGACCATCTCGGTCGCGATCGGCCAGGGCCAGTTGTCGGTGACGCCGATGTCGATGGCGGTGATGATGGCGACGGTCGCCAACGGCGGTCAGCGCATGGTGCCGCGTCTGGTGAAGGCCTATGACGAAGGCCATGGTTGGCAGCCGGTTCAGCATCCACCGTCGCCATTCGCGCCGTTCGTAATGAAGCCCGAAACCGTGTCGGCGGTTCGCGACGGCCTCTGGCTCGCGGTGAACGGCGCGGGCACGGCGGGCCGCGGCCGCATCGTCGGCCGCGATGTCGCAGGCAAGACCGGCACGGCGCAGGTGATTTCCAACCAGGGCAAGGAACGCGCGCGCGGCAACACCGATCGCAACTTGAACGATCATGGCTGGTTCGTATTCATGGCGCCGAAGGACAATCCTGAAGTGGCCGGCGTCGTGTTCGTCGAGCATGCCGAGCACGGCTACTTTGGCGCGACGGTCGCCAAGCACATTCTCGAGACCTACTTTGCGCAGCGCGACGGGTTGCCGCTGCCGGTGATTGCGCCGCCGCCCGCGCCCGCGCCGGCCGCACCGGTGCGCGTGGCCGCCGCGACCGTCACCGGAGGCACGCACTGATGTTCGAGCGGCGCCTCTACCATCACATCGACTGGGTACTGATCGGCGCGGTCCTGGCGATTTGCGCGATCGGCCTGGCGATGATCTACAGCACGACCGGCGGCGCCGGCCAGGTCTATTGGACACAGGTCTACGCGCTCGGTCTGGGTCTGATCGGCATGGCGATCGCCGTCAGCATCGACTACCGCTCGCTGGCCGACAAGTCGCACTGGTTGTTCTTCGGGATGATCATCCTGCTGGTGGGCGTGCTGTTCATCGGCTCGGTACGCGGCGGCTCGCGCCGCTGGATCGATCTCGGCGTATTCAACCTGCAGCCGTCAGAATTCGCGAAAGCGGCACTGGCGCTGATGCTGGCCAAGATGCTCGGCGAAGAGCGCCGCCCGGCCTTGACCAACAACGATCTGTTGGTCGCCGCCGCGCTGACGGCGGTGCCGTTCCTGCTGATCATGCGTCAACCCGACCTCGGGACGGCCGCAACGCTGCTGCCGATCCTGCTGGTGGTGGCCTACGTCGCGGGCATGCCCATGAAGTACATCTACGTCGGCGCGCTGGTCGCCGTCCTGGCGGCGCCGGCGGTCTACAAATTCGCGCTGCAGGACTATCAGCGCGAACGCATTTCCACCTTCCTCGACCCGTCGTCCGACCCCAAGGGCGCCGGCTACCAGCAGATTCAGGCCCGGATTACCGTCGGCTCCGGCGGGACGACGGGCAAGGGGTTCATGAGCGGGACGCAGGGCCAGCTGCGGTTCCTGCCTGTCGCGCACAACGACTTCATCTTCTCGGTGCTCGCCGAGGAGCAGGGACTGGTCGGAGTGCTCGTCGCGCTCGGTTTGTACTTGTTCGTCATCATGCGCGCGCTTGAAGCGGCCCAACTGGCCAAGGACCGGCTCGGCGCCTACTTAGTGCTGGGCGTGCTCGCGTCGTTCACGTTCCAGGTTCTTTACAACATCACCATGTCGGCGGGTCTGGCGCCGGTCAAGGGACTCACGCTGCCGCTCATGAGTTACGGCGGCTCGTCCCTGATCGCCACCCTGGTCGGATTCGGGCTCATTCTGAACGTCAGGATGCGCCGGTTCACGAACTAGCCATGCCGAACATGACGGGAACCATGAACCGGGAACCGGGAGCCGGAAATTCCGGATCGCCGCTCCCGACTCCCGGCTCCCGACATCCCCAGAGATCCCTCAATGAACAAGGAAATGATCATCTCATCGAACGGCCACGAAACACGGGTGGCCATCCTCGAAGACGACCAGCTCGCTGAACTTTTCGTCGAGCGCGAGCAGAATCGCGGCGTCGTCGGCAACGTTTACAAAGGCCGGGTGTCGAAAGTGCTGCCCGGCATGCAGTCCTCGTTCGTCGACATCGGTCTGGAACGCGACGGCTTCCTGTATGTGTCCGACGTCATCGCGAATCTCGACGAGTACGACAAGGATGACGAAGACGTCGAGGCGCCGCCGGCCAACGGCGCCAACGGCACCGCCGCCGACGGCTCGTCCGCTCCGCCGGAGCGCCGGCGCGGGCGCGGCGGCCGCAACGACCGCGACGATGAAAAGAAGGGCACCGACCTTCCGACAGGCTCAGGGTCGTCCCGACCGCAGTCGAGGGACGAGCCGAAGATCGAAGAGCTGCTGCAAGAGGGCCAGGACGTGATCGTCCAGGTCGCCAAAGAGCCGTTGGGCACCAAAGGTGCGCGGCTGACGTGCCATGTGACGCTGCCGGGCCGCTTCCTCGTCTTCATGCCGACGGTCGATCACATCGGCATCTCACGCAAGATCGACAGCCGCGACGAGCGGACGCGCCTGCGTGGCATCGTCCGCGAGTTCCGCGAGCAACACAGCTTCAGCGGCGGCGTGATCATCCGCACCGCCGCATCCGGCCGGTCCAAGGACGACATCCTTGCCGACCTCAATTATTTCTACAAGATCTGGGTCGACATGCGGCAGCGCGGCGAGCAGAAGCGCTCGCCGGTGACGGTCTATCAGGAGCCGAGCCTGGTCGCCAAACTGCTGCGTGACCTGCTGACCGACGACTATTCCGCGATCCGCATCGACCACCCGGTCGAGTATCAGCGGGCGGTCGAGTTCATCAACCGCATCATGCCGGACCTGGCGAATCGCGTGAAGCGGTACGACAAGGACTTCCCGATTTTCGAGGAATACGGCGTGCAGGCGGAGCTCGACAAAGCGCTGCGCAGCAAGGTCTGGCTCAAGTCGGGCGGATCGATCGTCATCAACCAGACCGAAGCGCTGGTCGCCATCGACGTCAACACCGGGCGGTACGTCGGCAAAAAGAGCGCGGGCCGGCTGGAAGACACGATCATCAAGACCAACCTCGAGGCGGCAAAGGAAATCGTGCGGCAGATCCGACTGCGCGACCTGGGCGGCATCATCGTCTGCGACTTCATCGACATGGAGGAGAAGAAAAACCGCCAGAAGGTGTTCCAGGCGGTCGAGCAGGAGCTGCGCAAGGACCGCGCCCCGTCGAAGGCGCTGCAGGTGTCGGACTTCGGCCTGGTGATCGTCACACGCAAGCGCGTCAAGCAGAGCCTCGAGCGCGTGCTCACCGAGCCGTGCCCGTATTGTTCCGGCGCCGGCACCATCAAGTCGAGCGCGACCGTGTGCTACGAAATTCTGTCCGAGGTGAAAAAAGTCGGATTAGATCTGGACGGCCCCGGAGTGCTGCTGCGCGTCAATCCGGATATCGCACGCGCGTTGCAGGAAGAAGAGCGCGGCGTGTTGAAAGACTTGAAGCAGATGCTGCAGCGGGACGTCATCGTCAAGGCTGACGTCCATTTGCATCACGAGCAATTCGATGTGATGTCGATCGGCGGCTGACGACAGGGTGCGGGTTCGAGGCGTGAACCGTCCACGCCTCGAACCCAGTCCCTCTACACCGGGAAGTGAATCAGGTAATTCACGCCGTTGCGCGCGATCCACACGCGCATGTATTCGTTGCCCTTCAGCATCTCGACACGGGCGCCGGACGAGGGGCCCCTGCCGGAATCGGGACCCGGCATGAGGTCCTTCATCTCGCTGGCCGGAACAATGCTGACCACTTCGCGGCCGACAACCTTGCCACCCTGGACGAACTCGACCCAGCGTTCCATCTTCTGACCGGGAACGACCGGCGTGGCCTCCTGAGCCGTCAGGCGCACCTGGTAGGTGCCGGCCCCGAGATCCTTGCCGTCGGCTTTGACGCTGCGGGGGATGCGCACGGAACCGAGCGCGGTTTCGGTCGTCGGAACCGTTCCCTGCTGTGCGGCGGCGACGCCAGTGGATGCGGCCAACAGGAATGCGACGAACCATCTCACCTTCATGCGATTTCCTCCGTCACCCATTATGCCAGAACAGTGCCAGCCGGCAGGGCGGTAGATCCGGCTACGGAAGAGGTAGAAGTGCCGTATTAAGCGCGGTCGGCGTCTCTAAGGCGTGAATCGGTGAACGGTGATTGCCAACTATTGAGCTGGCGCTACTCAGACCTGTTCACCACGCCCGACTTACTTCTTCGTAATCACCACCGAGCCGCTGTGGCTGCGAACGGACAGGTAAGCGCTGGCGTCGCCATAAGTGCCGCGAATCGCACGACTGCTCATCCGCGGCGCCCCTCGGGCTCGACCGCGATCGCGGTGGTCATCGGAGCGTCCGACCGCACGCAGCGTCACGGGCACGTCCGAGCGGACGTTGCCGCTGAAGGTGTCGGCATCGAGCTCGAAGCCGGTATTGCCGGACACGAAAATCCGCACGTTACCCGAGTGCGAGGTGAATTCGTAGCGGCCGCTCTTGGTCAGCGGCGCGTCAAACTCGATATTGCCGGAGACGGACTTCGCTTCGAGGCGGCCGACTTCCGAGCCGAGCAGCCGCACGTCGCCGCTGACCGACCCGGCTTCCAGCGCGCGCACGCGCAATCCCGTTCCAAGCACCGACCCGCTGACGGTGCTGAGCACCAGCGTCGTCTCGGTCCCGATGTCGCGCGCCGTCACGTCCCCTGAAATGGTCTTGGCGATCGTCACGTTCGGCGTATCGACGATGTTGACGTCGCCGCTCACCGTTTCGGCGCGGACCTCGCCCTTGACGTGCGACACGCTGATGTCGCCGGAGATGGATTTCAGCGCGACCATCGTGCCGACGGGGACCGAGATGACGTAGTCCACGCTTGCCGAGATGTTGTTGCGGAACTGGCCGCGGCTCGGGTAGATCGTCCGCACTTCGACGCGTCCATTGAAGCTGTTGATGTCGACGCGCAATGCGCCGAGCAGGCGCTTGGCTTCGCCGGCGTCGCGATGGCGGACGCGTTTGGTCGCGTCGATCTTGATTTCGGATCCGGCGCCGCCGGTGACGCGAATATCGCCGGCCAGGTGCGAGAGGTCCAGCGCGCCATGGTCGCCGACCTTGTGAGTCTGCGAAATCTTCTCGATCTGTTCGGGGCCCTGACGCGATTCCTGGTAGCGCTCGAACCAGCCAAGGCGCGGACCGTCCTCCGGCACCGCCGCGCGGGCGGTGACTGCGGCGTGCGCCGGCACCGCGGCAAGGACGACAGCGATTGCGACGAGTGTCTTCATGGTTTATTGCGCGAGCGTCTGCGCGCGACGTCCGGCTTCGGCCTGATTGCCCTTGCGCATTTCGTTGATCAGTTCGACCGTTTGCTGGAGCAGCGCCACCTTGGTACGCAGCCCGTCGAACAGGCCGCTTTGCGCGCTGGCGCTCGCCGGCTGCGACTTCAGCGCGGCCCGGCTTTCGCTGATGGCCTGATCGATCACCGTCAGGTTTTTTTGCAGCACTGCCGCGACTTCGGGATCGAGCTCGCCGGTGTCCTTGTTGGCAATCGTCTGTAGATCGTCGATCGCCTTCTGGTAATGACGTTCCGCTGCTTCGAATTCGGCGGTGACCGACTCGACGGTCGCGACCGGCGTCGCGTCGGCTGCGGCGGCGCTGTCGTCGTGTGCCGGCGCGGGACGATTCATCAGCGGCATCAGCCCAATGACCGTCGCCAGGATCAGGGCGGCGGCCGCTCCCAGCCATACCGCGACACCGCCGCCGGCGGTTGGGCGTCGCAGCGCCATGTCGATGATGCGCGCCTTCGGTGCAGGCTCTGCCGCGATCGCCGCCTGCAGTTTCGTCCATGCGTCGGCCTTGGGCTCGCGCCGATCGAGCATGAACGCGGCGGCCCGGACGGTGCGCAGGTCTTCGACCAGCGCGCGGCAGCCCGCGCAGCTCTCGAGATGCCGCTCGACGTCGCGTTGTGTCGCGCCGTCAAGACGCCCGTCGACCAGGTCGACGATGGCATCACGTTGGAGGTCTGCGCAGTTCATATGGGCCTGGTCTCTATCCCGCTTCTCAACTCTCGATTGTACCGGCGAGATGCGCGCGGATGCGCATTCGCGCCTTGTGCACCTGCGATTTCGACGTCCCTTCCGAGATGCCGAGCATCGTTCCCACTTCCTGGTGGCCGAAGCCCTCGACGTCGTGCAGCAAGAACGCCGCGCGGCACGCCGGAGGCAACGCCGCAATCGCCCGCTCCAGATCGATCCGGTTGACGGCGCCCAGCACCGGCACCGGCGATGCCAGCGGCGCCGCATCCGGCTCGTCCAGCGAATCCGTCTGGTAGCCCATCCGCGTGTGGCGGTTGCGGAGGACATCCAGGCAGTGGTTCATCGCCAGTCGATACAGCCAGGTGCCGAGTGACGACTCGCCGCGAAAGCTGCCCAGCTTCCGGTAGGCGAGCAGGAAAATGTCCTGCAGCAAATCATCGGCTTCGCCGTGGCTGCCGATCATGCGGCT
>Ga0196963_10000822_pt1 | contig 23938 bp, 23 predicted proteins | sample S1_5metaG_FD_148600 | JGI IMG/M metagenome (GOLD analysis project Ga0196963, IMG submission 148600) | Soil microbial communities from Anza Borrego desert, Southern California, United States - S1_5 | ecosystem: Environmental > Terrestrial > Soil > Desert | place: USA: California | collected...
GACAGGACTTAGATAAGTTCCAAACGGTGGCTGATTGTGCAGTGTTTCCCAGTCTTTATGAACCTTTTGGTATTGTGGCGCTAGAAAGCTTTGCCGCGCGGGTGCCTGTTGTTGTCTCTGATACTGGCGGTTTTCCAGAGGTGGTGCGACATACTAAAACCGGTATCGTTACTTTGGCAAATAATGCTGAATCTTTAGCTTGGGGCATTTTAGAGGTGTTGAAACACCCAGGCTATGTTCAGTGGTTAATCGACAATGCCTATGAAGATTTAGAACGGCGGTTTAGCTGGCCTAAGTTAGCGCAGCAAACTGAAGCGGTTTATGGGCGGATTTTACACGAGCGATCGCAAACAATCTGGATTTAACTTCTCTCAAAATGGATAGGTATCATACAGCACACTTTTATTTAGGAAAGGGAGGCTTTTCTCTTCCTGATTCTTATTAATCTGCTGTTCTCCCCTAGTTGTGATGCGAGATACCAGCTTTATCTCTTTCTCAGGAAGGCTGTTACTTGGAGCAATTCGCTCTATCTTGAAGTTTATAAACAACGACCTTATTGCCCTCGGCTAGACTGCTGCTGGATAGTCTAGTCTTTTTTTGAATTTTATGGAACTATTTAACTTTTTCAAAAGTATAGCGCGCAGTTTATTGCCAATAGATTATCAAGATTGGTGGATAGAAATTACGACCATTGATCCTGTCTGTACTTATTATTTTGGAGATTTTTCCAGCTTGTCTACAGCCCAGACAGCGCTTCCTGGCTATATCGAAGATCTTAAAGATGAGGGAGCGCAGGGAATCCAAGTTAGTATTAAACGCTATAACCCAGACAAATTAACAATCTGTCAAGAAGAGGAACACTACAGCGTTTAGGACTGAATTAGCTCAGCCAACTGAAGCGATCGCTTGAGTGTAATTAAATTTACATCTGCCATCACGCGCCAACGGTTCAATCATTGGTGCATAGAGTCGTGTACTAAAGATTTTTATAAGAGTTGGCGACGGAGAAAAGGTAGCAGTCCATCGCTAACCTTTGATGACCAATGTTCTTGAGGATAATGCCCTCCTTCCTCCAGTTGCAAAATTTCCGCTTTGGGCAGAGAATTGGCAAAAGTTTCTGCCTGACTGAAGGGTAACCAACGATCTCTCATACCCCAAATAATTTGAGTCGGCTGTGTCCAATTCTGAAAGCCAGACTCTAGTTCTGCCATGGACTGCTTAAGCTGAAGCTGTTGTACCGTTGCTAGAAGCGATCGCCCCGCATCAGAACTTTTGAGAAATGGGCGTCTATAAATATCTAAATCCTTATCCGATACCCGATAGCCACTCCCTTTTTCTAGGGTGCGATCTACCAAAAGTGGGTCTTGAGTCAGCATATCGCCCACCAAAGGCAAGCCGAGTTGTTGAATCTGCCAAGGTAACTTCGCAGCAGATGAGACAGGCGCATTCAGAATCGCTAAACGCTCAATTTTGTCAGGGTTTCGTAATGCATATTGCAAACCCACAGAACCCAAAAATCCCTGTACAACCAGAGAAAAGCTTTCCAATTCCAGAACAGCAATGAAGTCGGCTAAGGCTTGAATAAAAGCATCGGGTGTATAGCTAAAATCTCGTCGCTCGGGTTTTGAAGAGTAGCCAAAACCAATCCAGTCAGGCGCGATCGCTCTAAAGCCTTTCTCTGCCAAAGCAGGCATCACCGCACTCCAGCAGTAACTCTGAGAAGGCAAACCGTGAAGCAGCAGCACCACGCGGTCGTCATTTCTGCCAATAGGGTTGGCTTCTCGATAAAACCACTCTAGCGAACCGACTTTAATCGAATGCTCAGTTGTTGACACGCTCTGAACCCTGCCTGCATCTTCCGTGGTTGTTTGAGCTTACCGCCCAACGGGATTCTTAGGCAAGCTAAAACCCGGTTTTATTACTCACGCAGGATGCGATGAGGTTGCGAAATCAGGAACATACTGATAAACTGAAGCGCCAAATTGCATGATCGAGTGATTGCCCCAAAGAATCCAGGAGTTTTGCTTTGTGAATGCAGCTGAACAGGCCACAAATATTGAAGTTGCTAGTAAAATTGCTGCTGTTGTTAATCTGTTTAAAACCGAGTTTCCTGATGCCAAGGTAGACTTAAAACCTTGGGTCAATGACCCAGACACAAGAGAATGGGTTGATCCCGATTCTATCGATATTGGTTTTCACTTTCCTGGATGGAGTAGGCGGTTTCAGAGTCGTAGCATTCTGGTGCAAATCCGTTTTTACGAAGATCCCTTAGATGCTTCCCGCCGCGTGATTGGTGTCGAAGCGGCAGGATTTGATCACCGTGGTAAACAGTGGCGACTCTCTACGGTGGAGGAATGGCGTTTTGAGGGGACATCGCAGCCAGTTCCAGAAGTCGGTGAAAAACTCAAACACTTCTGCCGAGAGGTTTTTGAGTTGTTTAACTAAGGGGATGCTTGATTCGAGCAATTTCCTGTGGCACAACCTCCAACAGGGTAAGCAGAGTGATAGGTGTCAGTACGTTTGCCAAAAATGGTGTAACGATGATCACGGATTTGCTCATAAAAGCGATCGCCCACCCACTTTAATCCAGGTACGGCGCGATAAGCCTCCACTAATACACTAGCGACGGGTAATAAGCGTCCAATCTCTTCAGCCGCATCACTGCCCTGCCATCGACGCTCAGGCGCATCCGCATCAATTAAAATCATTCCCATCTCACAATCTTGAGCAGTAATGCCAAAGCGAGTTAAAGCCTCTTTAGCCTGCATAGGAATATATTGGAAAAGCTTACCTTGATCCAATGTTTCTAGTTGTTGAACTAAGGTGACACACAGATTGCAGTTGCCGTCGTAAATAACGTAATAACTCATCGGAAATAATCGTTAAATTTGCAAAACAGAATCTATAGCAGTCCTATATGGTTCGTGGAGATGAGATCCCTCAATACTTAGAGAAGTCCGGGAGCTAACTCTTTGAGATCTCACAACTGATTTAGGCTTGCTAGAGATATTTCTATTGTTAACAATCACAGCCAATATAGGGAGTTACGGCATAAGTTCTTCCCAACGGATTAGAAGTAGACTAAGACTAAACAATCATTGGGTAGAGTCAGGTTTTACCTAGCCAGGTCACTTGGTCACTGAGTCTGTTGAAGCGGTCTTAACCCCCATCACTCTTTCTTCTCATTGAGATATCGAATTCCCCAAGTGTGCATGGCATCGAGAATCGGTTGCAGGGTTTTTCCTAAATCCGTTAGAGAGTACTCCACTTTCGGGGGAACTTGCAAGTAAACTTCCCGATGGATAATGCCGTCTTGTTCCATTTCTCGTAGCTGCTGAGTCAGCATCTTTTGAGTAATTCCATTTAAAGCGCGATGCAACTCTCCAAAACGCTTAACGCCTTGGAACAACTCTCGTAAGATTAAAACCTTCCATCTCCCACCAATAACCTTCAACGTGGCTTCTACCGTACAACTGATTTGATAGGTACTTTGTGTTTTTGCTTGCATAGTATCTTTTTGGTAAGTACATTACTAAAAAGTATGTACTTTACATTATTACTCTACATATTTTAAAGTAAGAGAGTAAGAACAGAAACAAAAAACTCACAACGATACAAAACATAATTGTGAGTTTTGTTATCAAGTTACTTACTCAAGAAAAACAGAATTCAGGAGTTGGAAGAGTCAATTAACTTTTCCCTAAAGTCCATTTAACTGCATTTGCTTGGCAGTCCTGCAAAAGCCTCTCCTTCACCTCAACCTATCTCCATTCTGACGACCAATATGAAGCTTTTTGCAGGATTAATGATGAAAAAATGGCTAGTAAAAATTAAGCCATGTATGAGCTATTGCAGCCGTTGATTGAGTTAATAAAAACACACTCAAGGAGTCAAGAGATGAGTCAAGTTAAAACGATTCAAATCCGCAAAGCAAATGAACGGGGACATGTCCAAATTGGCTGGTTAGATAGTTACCATACCTTCTCATTTGGTCATTATTTCGATCCAGCGCACATGGGATTTCGCTCTCTGCGAGTGATTAACGATGATCGCGTGACACCAAAAGCTGGTTTTGATACTCATGGACATCGGGACATGGAAATCATTACTTATGTCCTAGAAGGTGCATTAGAGCATAAAGATAGCTTAGGAACCGGATCTGTAATTTATCCGGGTGATGCTCAACGCATGACGGCGGGGACTGGCATCCTGCACAGTGAATTTAATCACTCGGAGACAGATCTGGTTCACTTACTGCAAATCTGGATTCTTCCGGAAAAGCAAGGGCTAGCACCCAGCTACGAACAACGGGCAATTCCTCTAGAAGAGAAGCTAGGAAAACTACGGTTGATTGCGGCTAGAGACGGACGTAATGGCGCTGTGACTGTGCATCAAGATGTTGAGTTGTATGCCTCAGTTTTAAATGCAGGGGATAATGTCTCCTATAATTTGCAACCCAATCGTCATGCTTGGTTACACATAGCGCGAGGTGCAGTTACCTTTAATGGTTATGCTCTCACCGCAGGAGATGCAGCGGCTGTTAGTGGAGAAGAACAACTGCAAATCAGCACCGATAGTGAAGCGGAAATCTTGCTCTTTGACTTAGCTTAGGACGGATACAAAGGTCTTAAGGTTGGGGATTAGCACTTCGACGAGACTTCCTTCCCCAATCAGGTGTTCAACACCATCAAGATGCGCCAAAATTTGCTTTACTTCTGAGCGACTAAAGACTCTAGGTAGCCGCTCTGGTTTCTTGGCACGTTTCTCCGTCACTTCTGCTTGCTAATCCCCCTCAAGAAGAGAATGAATGCAGCGATCGCTTAGCTGTAATATTCAGGATGCGTACTGTTATCTCAACTCGAGCAGACTCTTTAGCTGCTCAATAGAAAGCCAAGGACGTTTTCTGTGTAGCATCCTATGACAGTTAGCGCACACAAGCGCGATGTCTTTTAACTGAGTTTTATCGCTATCTTCAAGTTCTGATACAGGCTTTGTGTGATGACACTCTATGTAATCAGTACCTATATCACCATATTTTTCAAAAAAGTTAAATTGGCATACATCACACTTAAGTACCCCTGCCTCTTTTTTTCGTTTATCCTTTGCTTTTTTAACTAACTCCCTATTCCTCTCCCGTGTACGATGTTTACGATAGAGAACTTTCCCTTCAGGGAAATCTTCTTCTTCTGACCATATGTCTACTTCTTCTGGTAATGTTCCTCTATCAGGGGCAGACCGCTGCACTATTCCTCTCGTTTCTAGAAAGCGTGTCCACTCACTTTCAAGCTTAACGGTAACTTCAGGTCGAATAGTAGTGCCTGATGATTGTGCATCCCAATGCATGTTGGGAAACATAGTTTTTAGCTGAGTGCGTGGCAATATTGGCTCATGCTTAGCATCAAGTAAAACGTCTATGCAAATATCAATGTATAGACCAGGTTTCTGCGACTCAGGGTTCCAGTGATCATCTTCATAAACATCTGATTCAACCCAACCAGAGGCAAAGATACCGCGTGGTTCTTCACCTAAACGAATTAGAAAGAAGCGGTCACCTGTTTTGATCTTCTTAGTACATCCACAGCTCCAACCACTTAAATAGTAACCCTTCTCTTTTACTGCTTTAAGGCAATCTTGTAGGTCTTCCCAAGGATATTGCGTTGGGTTCCAGGTGAGGAGATACGTTGGTACGTCAAGTTCATCTTGCATAAATCTTTCTCTAGCTTGGCTTATAAGCTGATAGTTAGGATGAAAATCTGATGAAGGCACATGAAGAGTTTGTAAGCAGCAGAAGGAAAAACTTACGAAGACATGGTGTTAGTGAGAGTGTAATTGCTGGAAGAAGCTTGTACTAATCTCAAAACTGTCTCACCAAGGCTTAAACCACCACTACTCTAAAGCCGTTTTTAATAACAACTCTGCGTCGTAAAGAGTCCTTGCCGATTCTTCGACCATCAATAACTAAGGAATAGCGTGTCTATAACACGATCATCCAAATCAATTAACTTCAGCCATGCTAGCGTCAAGCATTTGCCACGTCATCTCCTGACCTGCCCGTAAGGGCACAAGTCCGGATTCAGTAAATGGAACTTCATCAGGAACGCGCCAAGTCGTTCTGGTCAAGGTAATCTGTTCGGTATTGCGCGGGAGTTGATAAAAATCTGGCCCATAGAAACTGGCGAACGCTTCAAGTTTATCGAGTGCATCAACGCTCTCAAACGCTTCTGCATACAACTCCATGGCGTGCAAAGCCGAATAGCAACCCGCGCAACCGCAGGAACTTTCTTTGGCATTGCGGGGATGGGGGGCGCTATCGGTGCCAAGAAAAAACTTAGGATTGCCAGAGGTTGCTGCTTGCAAAAGTGCCAAGCGATGCTCCTCGCGCTTCAAAATTGGCAGGCAATAGAAATGGGGGCGAATGCCACCTTGAAAGAGGATATTGCGGTTAAACAATAGATGTTGTGGCGTAATCGTTGCAGCGATATTGTGGGCAGACAGGACATACTGCACAGCATCTGAGGTAGTAACGTGTTCAAGCACCACGCGCAGGTCGGGAAATCGCTGCTTGAGAGGGATCAAATGTTGCTCGATAAACGCTTTCTCGCGATCGAACATATCAACATTTTGATCGGTCACTTCCCCGTGCAGGAGTAAAGGCAGGTCTACCTGCTGCATTGCTTCAAAGACGCGATCGCACTGACGAATGTCCGTCACCCCGAAGTCGGAATTGGTCGTTGCGCCCGCTGGATAGTACTTTACCGCTTTGACAAACTGGGATTCTTTAGCTCGGATAATTTCTTCGGGGCTAGTGTTGTCGGTGAGGTAAAGCGTCATCAGTGGCTCGAACTGTTGACCAGCTGGAATCGCTGCAAGGATGCGATCGCGATAGGCCGCAGCATCCGCTACCGAGCGTACTGGGGGCTTCAAATTCGGCATGATGATAGCGCGGGCAAACTGACGCACCGTATGGGGCAGAACCGCTTTCAGCGCTGCACCGTCACGTAGATGTAGATGCCAGTCGTCGGGTCGGGCGATCGTAAGCTTTTGCATCTTTCAATTATAAAACTGCGAGTGCTTTAGCAAGAAAGACACAAGCTAACAACGCCCAGGCACACTGCCTACCAACAGATAATCGGTTTGATGCAGAGGTTACTTGCGGCAGGTGATGGGCACTGCTAGCCTACTTTTATACCCCACGCTAGAGCAGTAAGCCTTTACCTTCCTTTCCTAGCTATGAGCAACGACGCGATCGCACTTTATGAACCAATCAACCTTCTGAAACAGGTTGACGAAGATATTTGGATCGTTGATGGTTCCATCGTGGAGATGGCAATGTATGGAGCAAAGGTGCCCTTCCCAACCCGAATGACGATGGTGCGATTGAGCAATGGTGACCTATGGTGCCATTCACCAACAGAATTGACTTCAGAACTGAAAGCTCAAATTGACTCCCTCGGTTCACTGCGCCACCTCATTTCGCCCAACAAAATTCATTACGCCCATATCGGTGCTTGGACTAGCGCCTATCCAGAAGCTGTAGCATGGGCATCTCCAGGTGTTCGCGATCGTGCCGCGCAGCAGAAAATTGCAGTGGATTTTGATGCTGACTTGGAAGATGAACCACCACGTGAGTGGGTAGCAGACCTAGACCAATTAATCTTTCGTGGCGGTCGATTTATGGAAGAAGTCGTCTTTTTCCACCGTAAGAGCGCCACTCTCATCCTTGCCGATCTCATCGAAAACTTTGAACTAAATAAAGTGAGTCAGCAGTTGCATTGGCTACTTAAGTTAGGGGGTGTTGCCGATCCGGATGGAAAACTCCCATTGGATTTGCGAATGACATTTCTCGGTAAAAAAGAACAGGCACGTAGCTACTTACAGCGAATACTTCAGTGGAACCCTGAAAAAGTTATCCTATCCCACGGTCGTTGGTATGAGAATAACGGTACTGCTGAGTTACGGCGTGCTTTTCGCTGGCTTGAATAACGTTTAGACGACAGCAAGCTAACACTTTAATGAAGCGGATAGTGTAAAGGATCTCATGCTTAGTTTCACTTGTATCTACCGTCGCTCACTTTTGCCGTTAGCCAGCAAGCATTTAGGGCGTTATTGGACTAAATTGTATAACTGAACGTATTGTGAAGGGCGAGGTTAAGCATTTCTAAAAGCATTTAATATCGTTTGCCTTACTTTTTCTGAGCCTCTTGCTTAAAGCTTATTATCCTTCAATTTATTGGGTTGCCTAAAACGATTTTTACCAGCAATACGCAGGAGGCGCAGAAATTTCGGACATTCAAAATGGTTAGGCGCAGTGCAGGCTGCTGCGTGACGAAGTCCATCGCGCATCGCAGTCAGTTCTTTAATCTTTTTGTCCAACTCATCTGCCTTCGCTAGGAGCAGCGTTCTATTAATTTCAAGTCCTTCAGGCGTAAACATTTCACGAATCTCATCGAGTGAGAAACCGGCGTTGCGCCCCAAGGAAATCAAAGCGAGCCGTTCTATAACATTGGCATCAAAAAGCCTGCGTAAACCATTTCTGCCGTTCGACCGGATCAGTCCTTTTTCCTCATAAAACCGTAGCGTTGAGGTGGGTAATCCAGAAGCTTTTGAAACTTCAGTGATATCCATGATTTTCTTGGCGCAACGACTGCTTGACTTCAAGTTGACTTGAAGTTGTATGGTATCTTCAAACACGAGTAAACACAAGGCTGACGCGATTCAGTTTGTGGCAAGTGATGGATACCTTGAGCAATGAAGGCGTTGATATGGAAGCAAGTTTTTGGCAGCAAAAATGGGAAGTAGGAGATATTGGTTTTCACCAAAGTGAGGCAAACCCATTCCTTGTCGAACATTTTGAAAAATTAAATGTGGCCAAGGGCGGTCGTGTATTTCTACCGTTGTGTGGCAAGACGCGCGATCTTGCATGGTTGCTTAATTGCGGTCATCGGGTAGTTGGTGCAGAATTGAGCGAACTTGCAATTAACGAATTGTTTAACGACCTGGGAGTCAAGCCAAAAATCTCCAGAGTTGGTGAATTAACCCGCTACTGCGCCAAGGATATCGACATCTTTGTTGGCGATATTTTTGATGTGTCTGCTGAAGTTCTTGGGTCAGTTGACGCAGTATATGACCGCGCAGCGTTGGTTGCAATGCCTGAAAACATGCGTCATCAATATACGTCACACCTGATGAAAATCACCGACGTGGCACGGCAGTTGCTGATTTGTTACGAATACAATCAACAACTCATGGATGGCCCGCCGTTCTCAGTCGGTGAAGCAGAAGTAAAACACCATTATGCGTCTGCTTATCAATTGAACTCTGTTAAAAGCAGGGAAATCACTGGTGGATTAAAGGGAAAAGTTGCAGCAATTGAGAGGATTTGGTTGCTCGAAAGATTCTAAAAACTTAGGTTGATATGCTGAGTATTGAATGGATGTTGTTATACATCTTGTTGGGTTTCTTTGTCGGTTTTATGGCAGGCTTACTGGGGGTTGGTGGCGGTGGAATCCTCGTTCCCCTGCTGGTATCCGTTTTCAGTAACCAGGGTGTCGGTGCAGATAACGTCGTTCATTTGGCGTTAGGAACAACATTGGCTTGCACGATCATTTCTTCAATCGCAAGTATTCGTGCCCATGCTGCTCAAGGAACTGTGTTGTGGAGAGTGGTTTACGGGATGGCACCCGGCATTATGGTAGGTGCTCTGCTGATTACCCGCATCGCCGCCAAGGTCAACTCAGCTTACATTGCTATATTCTTTGCGCTGTTTATGGCTCTGGTCGCGGGTCAGATGTTTCTGAATTGGCGACCAAAAGCTAGCCGAAAGCCAGCTAAGTTTCGTGGCTTATTTCTAGCGGGGACAGGCATTGGATCGGTATCTGCTCTTGCTGCGGTTGGTGGTGGTTTTTTAGCAGTCACTTACCTCAGCTATCAGAATGTGGAGATGAAAAAGGCGATTGGTACTTCATCTGCAATTGGATTTCCCATTGCGATCGCAGGTACTGTTGGGTACATGATGAGTGGCTGGTCTCAAACATTGAGCCTTCCCTATACGATTGGCTTTATCTATGTGCCAGCATTTTTGGTAATCGCGATCGCAAGTTCGATTGCGGCTCCCTATGGTGCTCGCTACTCTCATCGTTTACCTGAGACTTATTTGAAGAAGATATTCGCTTTTCTCTCGCTCATTCTGAGTATCAAGATGCTTTTCTCAGTTGTTTAGTGTTGACCTAAAAGTGGGTTTCTAATCAGTGGGCAGATGCTGTGACCGCCAGTAGGATGGGGACAGAGTGACCTGTTCATCGCTCCACCTAGCTCTAGACGCTGATGCATACCTACACGCTGTCGGGCACTGATTTGAGAGTTTCGCGAGTTGCCTATGGCTGCATGAATATTGGCGGCACTTGGGATGATACACCGCTTTCTACAGATGTGCGAGAAAGTGCCTCTCGGTCCATTCAGGCAGCTCTAGAAACAGACATTACCCTGTTTGACCATGCAGATATTTACACGCGGGGCAAGTCAGAGCAGGTGTTTGGTGATGTGCTCAAAGCCTCGCCAGGTTTGCGTGAGCAAATAGTGCTTCAGTCGAAGTGCGGTATTCGTTTCGCGGGAGATCCTCAAACTGGCGACCCCCAGCGCTACGATTTTAGCTATGAGTACATCGTTGCGTCAGTGGAGGGCAGTTTGCAAAGACTGCAAACCGACTACCTCGATATTTTGCTGCTGCATCGTCCTGACCCGCTAGTAGAACCCGAGGAGGTCGCGCGAGCCTTTGATGCGTTGCAGACAGCAGGCAAGGTGCGCTACTTCGGCGTCAGTAATCATACAGCGGGGCAGATTGAGCTATTGCAAAAGAGCGTGGAGCAACCACTGCTGATCAATCAGGTGGAGCTAAGCCTGCTGCACTCGTATTTGATTGACGAGGGCATTGTTGCAAACATGTCTGGCGTCAGCTCGGCCTTGGCAACCGGAACGCTAGACTATTGCCGCAACCACAATATCTTGATCCAGGCTTGGGCACCGCTAGCAGGTGGCAAGCTTTTCAAACCCAACGCAGAAGCCGATCCGGCATTGAGCAAGACGGCTCAGCTCGTGAGTCAGTTGGCTGAAGCAAAGCAGACAAATCGTGAGGCCATTGTTCTCGCTTGGCTGTTGCGCCATCCTGCGGGCATTCAACCGATTGTGGGGTCAACTAAGCCAGAACGGATTGCAGCGTGCGCTTTAGCCGATGAAGTCGCTTTGACGCGGGAAGAGTGGTACTCGTTGTTTACAGCAGCGAGGGGTGAGCGGGTTCCCTAAACAAAGGTGGAGCCGATGCTCTCGATGGAAGTTGCGATCGCTCTATGAAGGGCAGACGCGATCGCCTTCAAGGGTCGGTCTTTGATCATCGCACCCGTCATCCCTCCTAACTTTCAGCCCTTCCGTGTCGATGTTCAGGATTGAATTATTTTGAGGTTTCGATAGGGTGGCAGGTGAAGGGTGTCTGCGGGGCGGTTTAGGCTTTATTGTGGTGCTCAGACCCTTTGTCAAATTGATAGGAGGACATCAACGTGACTGATGAACAACATTCCCTGCTGAAAGCATCAGATATCAATTCAATGGATGCGTTTGAGTTTCATCATCCGCTTAACCCCAATTCAGAAATTTATTTACGCTTCCTTGGACGTGCTGTTGGTCTTAAACGCATTGGTGTAACAATTGCTCGTGTACCGTCAGGCAAGGAATCTTTCATCTTCCACGCTCACCAGAATGAAGAAGAATGGGTTTACATTTTGTCGGGTCGGGGTATTGCGGAAATTGGAGATGTGGAATACGAAGTCGAGCCAGGAGACTTCATGGGCTTTGGGCTACCTCAACAACCCCATCATCTTCGTAATCCATTTGATGAAGATCTTGTATACCTGATAGGTGGAGAAGCAGGACGCTTAGATGTTGGCGTTTTTCCTCGGCTTAGTAAACGAGTGATTAGGGATGGTGAGTCAGCTTACATATTTGATGAGTCAGCGCTTCAACTTTTTTGGAGCAGCAAGCAATCTACTGAGGATTGATGCTTGCTGGAGCGATCGCAGCATAACGACACTGGTGCAGCGGATTTACCCAAGCCGCTTGTGAGATTTCAAACATCTCTGCAATTGCTGACTAGGGTTGTTATGCCGCTTAGTTAATGGTGAGGACACAATCAACAAGGGATCTGTTAGGGTTGGAGCGATGAGGGCATGTTGAAACGCTGACGGAACGAAAAATGGCGTATATTCCCAAAGATGCAAAATGGTATCTTGCAGAGCTTGTAATGGAGTGCCGGATTGAGGGAGAGCCGCGCAATGTTGTTCATATCAACATCGTTCTTGTTCGTGCTGATTCCCCTGAAGAAGCGTTTGAGAAAGCTGAACAACTTGGTAGAGAGGGTGAAGCTTCATACCTTAATCCCACGAATCAGAAAATTGTTTGGATCTACCGTGGATTGCGAGCCTTAAATGTTATTCACGATGAATTAGAACACGGTGCTGAGCTAGTGTTTGAGGAGAAAATAGATGTCTCTGAAGATGCAGTGCAAAACATGATTACTACAAAATCTCAGCTAAATGTTTTTCGTTCTGATGAGCTAGGAGATTCATCTAGACCGAATTATGGGTGCAAAGAGATTATGGAGGAAGCACTAAGAATGGTTAATGACACTGCAGCACAATACGGCGCTGGAGCAGATGAAATCAAGCCTTAGTACTGAATTCGAGATTGTTATTACCGCTCAACTGCGCCGTTCGACTGCTTTAATTGTTGGTCGTGGCGAAGCTTGGAGTTTGCTTGTGGAACGATAAAATTCAAGGGTTATTCCCGAATTATCGTTAAATCATTGAATCTAAAGCATGAACACAGCGAAAGACCACTACGATCAGCAGCTTGCTTCGATCTACAACTGGATGGCAGGCTCTTCAGAAGCATCAATCAAACGCAATCATGACCTTCTCCGCCAACTTGGGGTTAATTCATCGCAAGGTTTAGCTATTGATTTAGGGGCAGGGTCGGGGTTTCAATCCATCCCACTAGCAGAATTAGGATTCTCAGTTATTGCGATCGATTTCTGTGAAGCATTGCTGTCTGAATTGCGTGACCGTGCAGGTAATCTTCCCATCCGCACGATTCACGATCACATTCTTAGTTTCTCTAAATATGTTGAGGAGCAAGCGCAAGTCGTTGTCTGCATGGGCGATACACTGACGCATTTGGAGTCTTTGGATTCAGTTCAATCTTTGTTATTAAGTGTTGAGAGCGTGTTGGCAACCAATGGCAAATTTATTTTGACTTTCCGCGATTATGTTTCTGTTGAGCCACAGGGAACTCAGCGTTTTATGCCTGTTCAAAGCGATGAGTCTACCATTCTCACCTGTTTTCTTGAATACGGTGAGGATGTTGTTGAGGTTTACGATTTGATTTATCGAAAAGAAGGCGATCGTTGGGTACTGAGTACCAGTTCTTACCCGAAATTACGAATTGATCGGAATTGGATGTGCGACCAGCTTCAAAAATCAGAATTTGAAGTAGTTCATAACACAGTGATTAATGGAATGATATGCATAGTTGCCGAGAAGCTTTAGGCTGTAGCTACGCAGTCAAACGACTGTGCTACACCGAAATATATCAATATGGTCAGTAAGTTGCAAAGCTGATCTGCATTCGGTAAGCGTGATCGTTACCCTGAAATTAGTTTTAAGTACAGCTAGGGTTCATAGAAAAGTTTTGAGGGATCACAACATGCAAAGCCAAAATATAGATTTAATCCGAACCCTCTTTCAAAGCCGCTTAACAACTCTTGAGCATCTCTTGAAGTCAGCTCAGACTCACTTTGGTGATGACGAGTCGTTCCTTCAAAAGCGCATTGCAGCTGATATGTTGCCCTTCGGTACACAGATTGCTTTCACCTGCAATCAACCCCACAACTTTGCTCTCTGGTGTGATGGCAAACCTGTGAATAATCTAGATCCAGAGGTCACATCTTTTGCACAGGCATACGAGCACATAGCAAACACTAAGGAACTTCTTTTGGGTGTTAACGCTGAAGATTCAAAGCTAACTGAGGTGAAGCGCATTGACTTGGGTCAGAGCCTCTACGTTGAGTTGCCTGGTAATGCCTACGTGAATGAATTCCTAATTCCAAACTTTTACTTTCATATGGTCACGGCTTACGATATTCTTCGCATGGCTGGTGTACCCATTGGAAAACGAGATTACATGCTGCACTTGGTGCCATTAATCAGAAAGAATGAAGCCTAACTATGCTTAAAGCCGAGAGCAGCGTTTCAAGACAAGTTGAAGCGCCACTCTCATTTTTGTCTCTGGCTTTTACCCAGGTTTAGAATTACCGCAGGTTAACGTAGCTGACGCTAGGCTTAGAAACCCCTCGCAGAGCTTGACGCTTGGACTGCTTTGAGGTCATAGCGATCGAGGTTCATCACCTTGTCCCACGCCGCCACAAAGTCATTGACAAACTTCTGCTGCGAGTCCACACATCCGTAGACTTCTGCGAGGGCACGGAGCTGAGAGTTTGAGCCGAAGATGAGATCAACACGGGTAGCAGTCCACTTTAGGTCGCCGATTTTGCGATCGCTCTATGAAGGGCGGACGCGATGACTCCAAGAGACAGTCTTTGATCCACAGGGTGCGATCACAATACTTCAGCACCGCCATGTGGTTGATCTCTTTCGCATAACAATCCTGATGCAACGGACAGTATCAAGATCTCGGCAGTGATGCAAAGGCGATCTGCTGCCGCTTACCAGGAACGTTAACCCTTTCCAAAACAGATCTTTTTTGCCCCGTAAAGAGTCGTTGCCGATTCTTCGTCTCACAAGCTGCTTACTCAGCACTAGCACAATGTCAGTATTATTTCAAATTGTGAGGATTTTATAAAGTTTAGATAACTTGTGGGCAAATTAATTGGAGCAAAACACAACTGTTAATTTAACACTATAAATGTTTGACTTTCATTCAACTACAAAGCAAGAACCTCAGAATCAAAAATCTTTGTCTTCTCAAGCTAAAACGAAAGGTTCACTTGCTCGTCGAACCCTCATTCAAATTGCGCTCAGTGTTACGACTGTTATTGTTGGCTCAACAGCCGTTAGCTACTTTCAGATTGTTTCTACTCTCAAGTCGCAGACGTTAGACCAACTCAAGAGTCATGTGATAGAGCGAGGTCAACGAGAACAAAGTGTCTTTTTAATGGCAGAAGATAACCATGCCATCTTCAAGGAGGAGTGGCTACGACGCTTGCAAAAAACTGATAGCAAAAACTTGAAAGCTCGTTTTGATCAGTTATTTGTGCGTTTTCCCGATGGGGCAACCCGCAATCGCTCCAACCTGTTCGATGGCAAACGGCAAGCAGGTGTGTTTATTGATAAGCCAGTTTTAATCAATGATGACATTCGCCGTCGTGTAGTAACCTCCTACGATTTAATCAATGCCTACGGTCCACCCTGGCATAACCGCTTTCCAGATCTTTACCTGAATATGCCAGAAAATATTGCCGTCATTTACTGGCCTGATTATCCAACATGGGCACAGGATGCCCCCGTTGGCTTCGACTTATCCAAGGAAGAATATGTGTGGGTCGGGGATAAGAAGCACAATCCAGCTAGAGAAACAGTTTGGTCAGGGGCGCAAATCGATGGCGTTGCTAAAATCTGGATTCTTTCTTGTGTAACGCCTATCTACTCTAATAACAGAATTATCGGTACTCTTGGACAGGATGTATTACTGAATGATTTATTTAAGCGAACAATCGAGGAGCACGTTGAAGGCGGTTATAACCTAATTTTTCGAAAAGATGGTCGCCTGATTGCTCATCCAAAATTGATGGAGCAAATCCAGCAGCAAAAAGGTGATTTTAATATTCTTGAATCAGGAGACCCTCAGCTAAAACGTATTTTTGAATCAGTCAAAAATAAAGCACCTGATCAAGTCATCATCGACAATCCAAACGAGAGCGATTACTTAGCAGTCACTACGCTACAGGGACCCGATTGGTATTTTGTTACCGTTCTACCCAAAGCAATTTTGGCTGAAAAAGCGATCGCGCTGGCTCGCTTTACGTTGTTTCTAGGTTTTGGTTCCCTCATTATTGTTATAGCAATTGTCTTTTGGGTTTTACGTCGGCGCATCGCGACTCCTTTAGAAGAAATCACTGATGCAACGAATCAAATTGCCAATGGAGATTTTCAGGTAGTCCTTGATGACAGCAGTCCTGATGAGTTAGGTCGGCTAGCACAGGCATTCAATACAATGACCCAAGAGGTGGCTGCTAAAACGACCCAATTACAGAGGAACCTGGAGCAGCAGTCAATTTCGATCAATCAGACGACTGCCACAATGGATGAGTTAAATAGCTCTTCTCGGCAAGCGGCTGAACAAGCTGAGGCGGCTGCAACTGGAGCACGTCAAGTTCTGATGTTGGTTGATGATAGTGAGCAAAAAAACAATTCTGGAACTGCTTCTAGCTTAAAAGCGAAAGTCGAACAAATTGGAGAACAAATCTTACACTTTAGGGATCAAACGACTCAAATCAATGCAATTTCTAACTTAGTCAGTGATTTGGCTAACCAAACGAATATGCTGGCACTCAATGCGGCGGTCGAAGCAGTTCGGGCAGGCGAAAATGGTAGGGGCTTTGCTGTTGTGGCTGCTGAGATTCGCAAACTAGCCGATAGAAGCCACAACTCGGCTCAACAGATTAGTGACCTGGTAGTCACTATTCAGAAAGCGACGAAAGCTACTGTGGCAGTATCTGATGAAGGTCGTAAAACCGTGGCAGAGATCGTAGATGCAGTCAATACGATTACAGTGAATAGTCAACAAATCTCTCTAACTACTAAACAACAGTCGATCGCAATTCAGCAAGTTGTCAGTGCGATGAATGCTTTGAGTCAATCTGCAAACCATAAATAGTCCCAATTAATCCCAATGGAGTGAGCATTTCCAGGCCAGCCTTGAATCTGGGGAATAAACCAGTACCATAAAGCAACTTAATTAAAAGTTGATATACGCCGGATAACTTTTGAATAATTGCTAAAACTTCATCTTTTGTCAAAACGGTTGGTAAATAGTTAGATTTCTTTGCACGAACTGCATCAACTTTTAAATCTAAATCTTGTTTTAATACCTCTTTGTAGAGAAGCAAAACAGCATGAATTGCTTGATTTTGCGTTGATGCAGCCACATTTTCATTGACAGCAAGATCTGTTAAAAATGTCGTGGTTGTAATCGTTGCCTCCCGTGCGCCGGGTCGCTGATCTTGGGTCGTTATACGGCAGCTACACCTTTACCTCTCAAAAATCTTTACCCCAAAAGCCACGATAGATCACATCCGATTAGTAATTCTGTTTTTTCTGCATGGTGCGTATTCTTCATGGAGATAGGTTTTGTAGTAAAGCCGTAATGTCCTGCTAAATCTTGTGCTTCTTGAGTATTGTCATAGCTCATTAAAAAGTCTCCTTTCAGTTTGTCAGCAAGTTCAAACAAACCCTTGTGATTAATTGTTGAATATCGATATAGCCTTCGGCCTGCTTTGATATAGGGTGGATCAATAAAATAAATAGCATCTCTGCGATGAGCATTTTGTTCGCAAATCTCAAATCCATCTCCTTCAATAAATTTAATTTTGTGTTTCATTTGCGAAATAGCAAGTATCCGCTTTTGAAGGGTTTCGGGATACCAGCGGGATGTTATGCCTTTGCCATTTTCTCCCTGCTTAATGAAACTTGCACCGTCTGCAAGAATTCCGCCTCGATTAACACGGTTTTTCACAATGGTAGCGAAAGCAAGAGACTTTAGAGATTGATCTGAGGCTTCAATTGCTCTTCTTGCGTTTGCTGAAGTTAAATGAAAATTCCTAATAGCATCTGCTAACCATTCAGCGTCATCTTCTAAAATGGTGCGCCATACAGCAGCTACACCCTCATCTTTTTCTACCATTGTGACTTGACCAACTAAACCTTCAAAGGCAGCAGTTAGGCTTACAATGCCGCCACCCACAAAAGGCTCAATCAATTCTTTGTTTAAACCACCATGTTTTAATAACCACTGTCTAATTTTCGGAATTAACCAAGTCTTACCCCCAGCGTAACGAAAGGGACTACGCTGAGGCACACTAGCAACGTTGACTATATGCTGTTTTTCTTGTAAAGACTTAGTATCAAATAATTCAATTTGATTCATTGTTTTTTCTCTTACTGTAAAGGTATATCTAAAATCGTTTGTGTATCTGGTGGGTTTTCCAATTTATCATCTAGCTTCTGTTGAAGTATCTCCATAAAATCTTCTAATCTTCCAGGTTCTGGAGTAGAGATTCGGTTAATTGCCGACCAATACTCTGTATAAAAAATATTATTTAAGACTAAATCAAACTGATCATCCTGTCGTTGTAAATCATAAAGATGCCAAGCAATCTCAGCCTGATCCTGCTCAACTCTTGGCAAATTAGGTAACGTTTCAAAGAAGCTCTTTTGGACAACAACAGCCTGCTTTTTGTTCCATCCATGCAGAATTGCACCTTTATACAACAGTTGAGGAGTTAATCGCTTGCGTGATGATGATAGATAGTCTGGGGTCGGGTAATAGTCCGCTAATCTGGACCAATCTATATTCTCCCAATCTTGAGGATTGCTCATGTATGTCTCGAAAGGTTTGCGTACATTTCCAGATATGTAGACAGCCTGTATCTCCACAGCCCCAAAATCTATCACTCTTCCTCTGTCATCGTAAGAAACCAGTACAACATCAATGTTGCCTGCTGATTGTCCATTAGCATCCTTTAGCCGAACCTCTGTTAGAGAAGTCCAGTTTGCCTGATTCCCAAAGAAGAAGGTTGCAGCATTCTCAGCAATCAACCAGTTTTGCCTAAATCGGACTGGGCAAGTGATGACAGGAGAATTCCTGTGATAAATGCTACATACCCCTAATGGGTCGTTAGCCTTGTCCTTGGTACAATTGGGCACTTTGTTGTTATACGGACAAAGCTTGTTTCGTCGATAGCGTTCTGCTTGCTCTGAGAAGCTGTTACTGGGAAAACCAAAGACCTCGGCCAGAGGATTGTTTGACATATAGTTTTTTTAGGCTGGAGTGCTACACAAGTTCTAAGATTATCGTGCAGTTCCTAAAAAAACCTACCTATAATATGTCTGTAGGAAAATGCCGTATAACAACACCCATGCACCCGACCGCCGACACGCCGCTTGTCATGTAATATAGAATCGCCTGGGGCGGCGGGTGATGCCGGGCGTTATGCTTCGGAACAAGTAGCGACGTACATCAAGAGGTTAGATTTACTCTGCATGCAGCTGCACATAACGTTGTGGACAGCTATTTTATATATTGGATTTTCTGTGTGCTTTGGGTCATGTTAACGATCGCACAATTCGACACCACCGAGAACTCAATTGCAGCTTTCTAAGTAGCCTTAGCGTCGGGGTCTAAAGCTGAGAGCGGCGTTTCAAGATGATTTGAAACGCCGCTCTCATTTTTGTCTCCAGCTTCTACCTACGTTCAAGATTGCCGCAGGTTAGTGTAGCTGATGCTAGGCTTAGAAACTTCTTGCAGAGGCTTTCGCTAAGACTGAGCGAAGGTCATAGCGATCAAGGTTCATCACCTTGTCCCACGCCGCCACAAAGTCATTCACAAACTTCTGCTGCGAGTCCACACATCCGTAGACTTCCGCCAGGGCGCGGAGCTGAGAGTTCGAGCCAAAGATGAGGTCAACACGGGTAGCAGTCCACTTCAGGTCGCCCGTTTTGCGATCGCTCCCTTCAAACTCATATTCATCTTCAGAGGTTGCCTTCCACGTTGTGCCCAAGTCGAGCAGGTTCACGAAGAAGTCATTGGTCAACGTCTCTGGACGATGGGTAAAGACACCGTGTTTAAATCCTCCAAAGTTGGCACCCAAAACGCGCAAGCCGCCCACGAGAGCCGTCATTTGAGGAGCTGTCAGGCTTAGCAATTGCGCCCGATCAACCAGCAACTCTTCCAGCGATTCGCTGTGTTTGCCGCTCGTGTAGTTGCGGAACCCGTCCGCAGTCGGCTCAAGTGGAGCGAAGGATTCGACATCCGTTTTCTCTTGCAACGCATCCGTGCGTCCCGGCTTGAAGGGAACCGTCACCTCGTGACCGGCATTTTTCGCCGCTTGCTCAATGCCTGCACATCCGCCCAGAACGATTAGGTCAGCAATCGAAACCCGCTTCCCGCCAGACTGCGAACTGTTGAACTCCTGTTGGATTCCCTCCAGGGTTTGCAGCACCGTTGCCAGCTGCTCTGGCTGGTTAACTTCCCAATCCTTCTGCGGCGCGAGACGAATACGCGCCCCGTTCGCTCCACCGCGCATGTCGGAACAGCGGAACGTTGACGCTGATGCCCAAGCGGTCGAAACCAGTTGAGAAACAGTCAGTCCCGAAGCAAGAATTTTGGCTTTGAGGGCGGCGATGTCCTGCTCATCAATCAATTCATGATCAACTGCGGGAACGGGATCTTGCCACAAGAACTCTTCCTGAGGAACCTCTGGGCCGAGATAGCGCGATCGCGGGCCCATGTCGCGATGGGTCAATTTGAACCACGCCTTGGCAAACTGCTCTGCAAACTCATCCGGGTTGTCGTGGTAACGCTTCGCAATTTGGTTGTAGATGGGGTCCATCTTCATGGACATATCTGCCGTAGTCATCATCGGGGCGTGCCGTTTCGACGGATCGTGTGCGTCGGGCACTGTACCCGCACCTGCGTCGCCCTTGGGCTTCCATTGCCATGCACCAGCAGGACTCTTCGTCAGTTCCCAGTCATATTTGAACAGCGTTTCGAGATAGCTGTTGTCCCACTGCGTCGGTGTGGGAGTCCATGCGCCCTCGATCCCGCTGGTGATCGCATCGACACCAACACCCGTGTTGAAAGCGTTCTTCCAGCCGAGGCCTTGATCCACGATGGTGGCACCCGCAGGATCAGCCCCTACGTGTGTTGCTTCACCCGCACCGTGACATTTGCCAAAAGTATGCCCACCAGCGGTGAGCGCGACTGTCTCCTCATCGTTCATCGCCATCCGCTTAAAGGTCTCGCGAATATCGCGCCCTGAACCAAGCGGATCAGGCTCTCCGTCTGGCCCTTCCGGGTTCACGTAGATCAGTCCCATCTGCACGGCAGCGAGAGGATTTAGGAGGACGCGATCGCCTTCATGACGCTCATTGCCGAGCCAGGCTTTCTCAGAACCCCAGTAGATGTCTTCCTCAGGCTGCCAGACATCCACGCGCCCGCCAGCAAAGCCTAACGTCTTGAAGCCCATCGACTCAAGCGCGCAGTTGCCGGCGAAGATCATCAAGTCAGCCCAGGAGATTTTCTTACCGTATTTCTGCTTGATGGGCCAAAGCAACATACGCGCTTTGTCGAGGTTGGCATTGTCGGGCCAACTGTTGAGCGGCTCAAACCGCTGGCTACCCGAACCCGCACCGCCGCGACCGTCGCCAATCCGATATGTGCCAGCACTGTGCCAAGCCATGCGGATGAAGAGCGGCCCATAATGACCGTAGTCGGCTGGCCACCAATCCTGGGAGGTGGTCATCAGCTCGTAGATATCTGCCCTCAGGGCAGCTAAGTCAAGACTCTTGAACTGCTCAGCGTAGTTAAAATCCTCACCCATAGGATTGGCTTGGGGGGTGTGCTGGTGGAGGATGCTCAGATTCAAATAATTCGGCCACCAATCTCGGTTTCCTGTCACCTGACGAGGCTGATGTTTCCGACCGCTGCCTGTAAATGGGCATCCGCTTTCGCTGCTCATAGTATTTTCCTATCGAGATGTGTGGTGTGTTTTTTGATGTATTGCGGGTATTGCAAACAAATAGCACAGGTCTAATTACTGGGATAATCGATGAGAAATATAATTGATGAGAAATATAATCAACGTTAGGATTTGAAACAATAGATTGTGATTTGAAACAATCCGTTATATCAATAGTCCAAGAGTAAGCCTGTACGTGCTTTCCACAAAGCTCATATGATGCTGAGACACTCCTAGGCGAACTTTTAAAACACGGTCTAGCGTTGGAGCCATTGGTCTATCTTCTCACCCACAAATCAGCGGAAGAAACGGCAGAATAATCCACGCTCAACTGGTTTACAGCTGAGGATTTGTACACGATTAGGAATATTAGAAGTAGTCATTATCGGCCTCTCTCGTTTCTGTTCCAGTTTGACGAGAAGCCAGAGGCTTTTTCTATGGGAGCGTGAAAGTTAAGCACGGCAGGGATGACGGTTGGCGATCGCGCTTAAACTTTGTGCCATTTGGCTAAAACCTTTTCTGGTTCCTTTGTCCCTATTCCTTAACCCCTGCTTCCTGCTCATCTGTTGTTATGCTGGAAGTATGCTGCTAACTGCTGAAAGGCTGCTCCATTATCAACGCTGTAATCGTCGGACTTTTCTAGATGTTTATGGAAACCCCACTGAGAAAGCTCCGATTAGTGACTTTCAAGTAAAACTGTCACAGGAACGATTAGCTCACCAGCAAAAAATTCTTGAAGCGCTAATCCTGAAAGGTGCGTCTCCCCCTCATCAGCCAAACTATCACCGGAGAGATTGGAAAGCGGGTGCCAAAGCTACCCTGGAATTGATGCAACAAGGGGTTGAGCGTATTTATCAGGGTGTGCTGTTGACGACAATGGAAGTGCAGGGGAGAGAGTTGATTTCCTCCTCAGAGTCCGTCAATCCGGAACAAGTCACCCTTATCAGTCATCCGGATTTATTAATTAAACAGCCTGGACAGTCAGATTTTGGAGATTGGCTGTACGTTCCCCTAGATATTCATCTGGGTAAGCGTCCCAAACAGGAATATCAAATTATTGCCGCCTATCACACTCAACTGGTGGCATCCTTGCAAGGCGCTTGGCCTGAGAAAGCCTGGTTAAATCTGCGCGGCAAAGGTGAATATGAGGTGGATTTGTGGCGATGGTTGCCTCAGATGCAGATTGTTTTAGACGAATGTCTACAAATGTTGCTAGAAGAGCGATCGCCTGAAGTGTTTATTTCTCGCCAGCAATGTAGTCTTTGTCCTTGGTTGAGTCAATGTTATGCGATCGCCAAATCTCAACAGCATCTTTCCTTAATTCCAGGAGTAACGCCTAGTCGTTATCAGTATTTGCAAACCGTAGGACTCACCACCTTAGAAGTTTTAGCAGAGGCTAATCCTGTTTATTTAGAGCCAGAGTTGGAGACAAAAATTGCCCACCAGATGGTGCAACAAGCCAAATCTGTTTTAGAACAACGAGCGTTTTTGCTCCCAGATCAATTTACTAACCCGACTTTAAACTTACCGACAGCACCCATTGAACTGTACTTCGATATCGAAGCAGAACCCAGCATCAATCTTGACTATCTTTTAGGAGTCTTAGTCATTGATCGGCAAGCGAAGACTGAAAAATTTTATCCTTTGGTAGCCGAACACCCGGATCAAGAAGCCTTCATTTGGCAGCAATTCTTAGAGTTAGTGTGGACTTACCCTGAGGCTCCCATCTTCCATTTTGCCAACTATGAAATGGATACCATTAAACGTTTAGCGAAGCTTTACCAAACCCCAGATTCGCGAGTCAACCCTGTTTTAGACAGACTGGTAGATATACATGAGTACGTTACAGAGAAAGTAACTTTGCCAGTAGAAGGGTATTCACTTAAAGCCATTGCTAGCTGGATTGGGTTTACTTGGCGTGATCCACAAGCCAATGGTTCTCAATCAATCTGTTGGTATGACGACTGGTTAAAAACAGGCGATCGCAACTTACTTGATGCCATCCTGCGTTATAACGAAGACGACTGTCGCGCCACCTATCAGGTTAAAGACTGGCTCGCCAACTTTTTGAACAACTGTGAACTAACCAGCCGTGAAGTTATAGAAGTTAGCAACAAATCTTAGTTAAAATTGCCCAAA
>Ga0196963_10000823_pt1 | contig 23937 bp, 25 predicted proteins | sample S1_5metaG_FD_148600 | JGI IMG/M metagenome (GOLD analysis project Ga0196963, IMG submission 148600) | Soil microbial communities from Anza Borrego desert, Southern California, United States - S1_5 | ecosystem: Environmental > Terrestrial > Soil > Desert | place: USA: California | collected...
CGAGCACCTCTGCTCGACCGACAAGGACATCGTGATGACCCGGCGTATGCTGCTCAAGGCGGCCGAGATGGTCCGCAGCGGCCAGACGCCGCCGGGCCTGGATCCCGCCGAGCAGCGGGTGCGCTCGGTCTCCATCGAGCTGCCGAGAGCCGATGACTTCCGCACGGGTGCCCGCCACGGTCTGTTTGCCCCGCCCGACACCGATCCCGTCACCGTTTAAACGCCGCCTGAAACGGAATTCTCATGTCGCTTCGCGTCACATTGTCCTGCTGGAATTACGATCGCACCCGCGCGCTGGTGGATGGCCGGGTCAGGCCCGATGGTATCGATCTCAACTACATCACACTGCCGGTGGAAGAGACGTTCTTCCGCATGCTGCGCTACAAGGAATTCGACGCCTGCGAGATGTCGCTGTCGTCCTATTCCGTGTCGCTGATGCGCGACGATCCGCCCTTCATCGCCATCCCGATCTTCCCGTCACGGATGTTCCGCCATTCTGGCATCTACGTCTCGACCAAGAGCGGCATCAAGGAACCCAGGGACCTCATCGGAAAGCGGGTGGGCAATCCGGAATACCAGCTGACGGCGCAAGTCTGGATCCGCGGCATCCTGGCGGACGAGTACGGCATCGATCACCGCAGCATGAACTATTTCACCGGCGGCGAGGATACCCCCGGCCGCGAGGAGAAGGTGAAGCTATCGCTGCCGCCGGACATCAAGATCCAGCCCATCGGCCCGACCCAGACCCTGTCGCAAATGCTGGCCGACGGCGAGATCGATGCGATGTTCGCGCCGCGCGCGCCCTCGACGCTGCGCACTCGGCCCAAGGACGTGCAGCGCCTTTTTCCCGACTATGTGCCGGTCGAGAAGGCCTATTACAGGAAAACCAAGATCTTCCCGATCATGCACACGCTGGTCATACGGCGCGAGCTCTACAAGGCCAATCCCTGGATTGCGACTTCCCTCTACAAGGCCTTCGTCGAGGCCCAGAAGTTCGTCTACGACGATCTCGAGGAAGTCGCCGCGCTCAAGACCATGCTGCCCTTCCAGGCCGCCTGGGCCGAAGAAACCCGGCGTGAGATGGGGGCCGAGTGGTGGCCCTACGGACTCGCCCCCAACCGCGCGGTGCTTGAGGCTTTCCTTCGTTATCACCACACCCAAGGCCTGTCGAAGCGGCTGTTGAAGCCGGAAGAGCTGTTCGCGCCCGAAACCTTGGAGGCGTTTAAGATCTGATGGGCCTGCCGCGCATCGCCATCGCCGTCGGCGATCCGTCCGGCATCGGGCCGGAGATCGCACTCAAGGCCGCACTCGATCCACAGGTCCGCGCCATCTGCCGGCCGCTGCTGGTCGGCGACCGCATGGCGATTGAAGCCCACGCCAAGGCTGTCGGCCTCAGCCCGCGGCTGATGGCCTTCGACACGGCTGCCGCGGCCCGATGGGACGGCGATGCCGTCAGCTTCGTCGAACGACGCAATTACGGTCCCGGCGAATTCGCCTTGGGACAGGTCGGCGCCGTTCACGGTCGGGCCGCTCTCGACGCCGCCCGCACCGCCATCGAAGCGGCGATGACCGGCGACGTCGAAGCCGTGGTGGCGGCACCGCAGACCGAGAAGTCCATCGCGCTTGCCGGCGTTCATTTCGACGGCTATCCGACGTTCGTCGCGCGCTGCGCCGGCGTCCCGCCCGAGAACGCCTATCTGATGATCTGTTTCGGCGAGACGCGCATTGCCCATACGACCCTGCATGTCAGCCTGCGCCGCGCTCTTGACTTGATCACCCGCGAGCGGGTGTACCATGTGATCCGATCGGTCGACATCGCGCTGAAGAAGATGGGCGTCGCGGCAGCTCCGCGCATCGCGGTCTCGGGCCTCAATCCGCATGCCGGCGAAGACCGGCTGTTTGGCGACGAGGATCAGGACATCATCGCTCCGGCCATCGCCGACGCGGTAGCCGGCGGCATCCAGGCCGAAGGTCCCTTCGGTTGCGACATCATGTTCGGCCGCAAGGGCTACGATGCCTTCATCGTTATGTTCCACGACCAGGGCCACATCGCGGCGAAGCTGCAGGCGCCGCAACGCACCGCGGGCTTGACCATCGGCACCCCGATCCTGTTCAGCTCGGTCGCCCATGGCAGCGCCCACGACATTGCCGGTCAGGGCAAAGCCAATCACCAAGCGATGGTCGATGCGATCCGTCGTTTGGCGGGCGTCAGCGGTCGCGCCTAGCCCATATCCTGGCCGAAACAGATCACGTAGCCGTCAAGGTCGCGCGCGCAGATTTCCTTCATGCCGTAGCCCTGCAGCGTCGGCGGCATGGTGATGTCCGCGCCCTTGTTCTTGAACTCCGCGTAGAGAGCGTCGACATCGTCGACCCGGATGTAGCAATCAAGCGCATCGGCCACCCGCTGTCGGTTCGAGCCAAGGAGCCCGTCATCGGCCCGCCGCAGATGAATCTCGGCTCCGTCGCGATCGACCATGCCGAAGACCGGCGGCTCCTCAAAGAAATAGCCAAGGATGCGAAAGCCAAGCTTGTCTCGGTAGTACTCAGCCGCCTTTCTGACGTCCGCGACCAGGAAATAGGGGCAGCTCTTCGAGAGTGTGGGCATCAAGGGGGGCTCCGGCTTTGCCCCGGTTTACCGCGTTGAGAAGGCCTCGCCTATGACCGCTATCACCCTCTCTTGTCCCCTCCCCAAAATTATTTTAAGCTTAAAGTAATTTTGGGGAGCTGGGATGGGGCCGACCGTCGGGACCAAGTCCGCGATCGATGCCGCGTGGGTCAAACGCCGCGCCCGGGAGCTTGGCGCCGACCTCGTCGGCATCGCCAGCGCCAAGACCCTGAACGCTTTCCCGCCTGACCCCCGCTGGCCGCAGACGCCCGAGCGCATCTCGCCCTACTGCAAGAGCGTCATCGTCATCGTGCAGCGCATTCCTGTGGGTGCATTCCGCTGCAAGACCAACACGCCGGTCCAGTACATCGACATGCTGGTCCTGCGGAAGATGGACAAGGTGGCCTATCGGCTGGCCCACGAGCTCGACCGCGCCGGCCATCCGTCCTTCGTCACCGCCGCCCAGGAGACCGATTGGGACTACAAGCGCGCCAGTTACGGCCGCCTGTCGACGCGCCATCTCGGCGTCGAAGCCGGTCTTGGTACGCTCGGCCTCGAGGTCAATATCCTGACGCCGGAGTTCGGGCCGCGTGTCTACCTCACCGGTATCCTCACCGAGTTGGAACTCGAGGCCGACCAGCCGATCACCGAGCAGGTCTGCATCGGCGAATCCTGCAGCCGCTGCCTCCATTCGTGCCCGGCCGACGCCGTGCTGCATTTCGGTATCGACAAGCGCGGCTGCGCCACCGAGGCCCAGGAATTCGGCTTCTCCACCATCCTGCAGTTCTTCGAGCGCCTGGCCGACGCGCCATCGGCCAGCCGCGCGGCAATGATGCGCTCGCGCGACCTGTTCGGCTTCTGGCAGGGTCTACTGCGCGTCGTCGGCTCGTTCGGCGACTGCCCGCGCTGCCTCGCCGTGTGCCCGGTGGGCAACGATTACCACGCGCATCTTGCCGACAAGCAGAAGGTCATCCCGGAAAAGACGCCGGAGAAAATAGCGCTCGGGCAGTCCTACAAGGCGGCGCGCGCGCAGGGTGATCCGGTGAGCGGTCTCAACGAATGGAACATCCGGTGGGTCGGGCCGGAAGGCTACAAGGGAATGGTCGCGCGCCAGTTGCAGGAATTCAAACGCCAGCAGCGCGAGCGCGAGGCGGCGGAGGCTGAGGACTGATGGTTGCCGCGTTCAAAGCAAAACTGACAGCCGCACAGATCAAGGAGAAAGCCCGGGACCTGGGCGCCGACCTCGTCGGCATTGCCGACGGCGCCGCGCTGGAAGCCAACCCGCCCGACCCCAAGGATCCACGCCGCCCTTCGGATATCACCGAGCACGATGGCGGCCGGGTGATCGTTCTGGCCAAGCGGGTCAGCAGCGGTTCGACGCGCATTGCCGCCTGGAACGACCGGCACAAATACTACAACGACGAGCTGGCCCTTTCGCTGCTCGAAGAGGCGTCGCTCGAACTGGTGTACTGGCTCGAGGATAACGGCTACCCGGCGATCATCGTGCCGCCGACCCATGTCGATCCCTGGCGCTACAACGACAATCCGCGCGAACACCAGACGACGCTGCTCTCGCTGCCCCATGCCGCGGTCGAGGCCGGAATGGGCACGCTGGGGCTCAATCGGCAGCTTCTTACCCCGGAATACGGTCCACGGGTGATTCTGACCGCCGTGTTGTGCTCGGTGGATGTCGAGCCGGATCAGCGCCGCGAGGAAGCGCTATGCCTCGGCCCGACCTGCGGTCGCTGCCTAAAAGCCTGCCCGGGCGACGTCGTGCGTCATTGGGACCGCGACTGGGAGGCTTGCGATACCTACCGCTCGCCCAACGGCTTCGCCAAGCTCACCGGCCACGTCGCCCGCATCATGGGCGAAAGCGATGCGCAGAAGCAGAAGGAGCTGATCCGCTCCGAGGACAGCTTCAACCTGTGGCAGAGCATCCTGCGCGGGGCCGGGGTCATTACCGGCTGCCGACGCTGCGCTGACGTCTGCCCGGTCGGCGCCGATTACGAGGCGCAGCTCAAGGATGCGCTCGACGTCATACCCGAACACACGCCGCAGAAGCAGGCAGCACTCGACGCGATGACGGCGGATGAAAGCCGTGGCGCCTTGCCGGCGACCTACATAGCGCAGGCGCACTGGATCGGCGCACTGCCGGCGGCGAAGAAATAGCCATGGCCGACGATGCATTGATCGAGTTGAGGCTGCCGCGGACGCGCGAGGCGATCGCGACGATCCAGCGTGAACGCAAGCGACGCGCCGTCGAGCAGGCCCAAAAAGCTCCGTTCTGGCGCGGCAAGCTCGATCACATCCGGCTCGACCGGCTCGACGACCCCGAGGAGTGGCGCAAGATCCCGCTGCTCGACAAGGACATGCTGCGGGCGATGTCGACCGAGCAGTTCTACCACGACTTCTGCATCGCCGAGTCCGGCGACATTGCCGAGTACTGGCGCTCCGGGGGCACAACCGGCAAGCCGCTCTTCTACCCTCGGACGTTCGCCGACATCCATTACGGCATGGTCGGGTTCCGCCGCACCTATGAATGCATGGGCTGCAAACCCGGCGACCGCGCCCATCTCTCCATGCCGCTCGGCATCCATCCCGCGGGGCATATGTGGGCGCGCGCCGGCGAGATGTCGGGTGTAGGGATGATCTGGGCCGGGTCGGGAGCGGCGTGTCCGTCGCCCATCCAGCTCGAGCTGCTGCAGAGTCTCAAGCCAACCGTGTGGATGGGCATGAGCGGTTATGGCCTGCACCTCGCCAATCTTGCCGAGCAGCAAGGCATCGATCTCGCCGCCGGTACGGTCGAGCGCATTCTGTGCACCGCCGAGCCGCTGTCGGACGCCAAGCGCGCCAAGCTCGCCCGCCACTGGGGCGCCAAGGTCTACGATTCCTTCGGCATGACCGAAGTCACGATGATGGGCGCCGAGACGGAGCGCGCCGAAGGCTTTCATATCTGGACCGACCTCGCCTTCATCGAGGTCCTCGATCCCAGGACCCAGGAGCCCGTGCCGGAAGGGGCCGAGGGCACGCTGGTCGTGACCCCGCTCTTCACCAACAACGCCACGCCGTTCCTGCGCTGGAGCACCGGCGATATGGTGCGCTACCGCGAGCACGGCGAATACGACGGGCCGTTCTCGGTCTTCCCGCTGATCAAGCACGCCCATCGCACGGCCGGGTTTTTCAAGGTCCGCGGCATCAACATCAACCACGCCGAGTTCGAGGATTTCATGTTTGCCGATCGCGATATCGGCGATTTCAAGGCCGAGGCCGTGGCCACGAATGGCCTCGACGCCCTGCGTGTGTCCATTGAGTTCCGCCGTGGCGTCGATCCGGCCACCGGGGCGGCTGTCGCCGCCCGGACCAAGGCTCGCTTTGAGATCACACCCGACATTGTCGTGCTCGAGACCGGCACTCTGGCCCGCGAGTTTGAGGCGAGTGTCAAGGCGCCCCGCTTCACCGACCGCCGTACATGATCCTGCACCGGCCTTGCAACCCCATGGCCGTCCGGTAACATCGATTCCAGCCGGTTTGGGCATCGGCACAACAGGGAGCAACCCATGAGAAAGACAATGATTTTCGCGGCTGGGGCCGCCGTTTTGGGCGCAGCGCTGCTCGCCGGGCCGGCCAGCGCGCAACAAGGGGTCAAGATCGGCCTGATCACGACCCTCTCAGGCCCGCAGGCGGGTATCGGCCGCGAGATCGTCGACGGCTTCAATCTCGGCGTGAAGCACGCCGGCGGCCGCCTGGGCAACCTGCCCACCGAGGTCCTGGTCGGCGACGACCAGTTCCGTCCGGATGTCGGCAAGTCCGTGGCCGAACGCATGGTCCAGCGCGACCGCGTCGACATCGTCACCGGTGTCGTGTTCTCCAATATCTTCCTCGCCTTGTCCGATACCGTGCTCAAGGACCGGCGCGGGGTGTTCCTGATCAACTCCAACGCCGCCCCGTCCGAGCTCGCCGGCAAGGGCTGCGATAAGAACTTCTTCTCGGTGTCGTGGCAGAACGACAACGTGCACGAGGCGATGGGCCAGCACATGACCAACGCCGGCGTGAAGCGCGCCTATCTGATGGCGCCCAACTACCCGGCCGGGAAGGACGCCCTGACCGGTGTGAAGCGGTACTTCAAGGGCGAGGTGGTCGGCGAGGTCTACACCCAGCTCGGCCAGACCGACTACGCCGCCGAACTTGCAGCGTTGCGCGCGGCCCGTCCCGAGGCTGTGTACTTCTTCTATCCCGGCGGCATGGGCATCGCCTTCGTGCGACAGTACGCCCAGGCCGGCCTCGTGCAGCAGGTTCCGCTGTTCGGTCCGTCCTTCAGTCTCGACCAGACCATCCTGCCGGGTATCGGCGATGCCGCGGTCGGCGTCTACGCCAGCACCTACTGGTCGGAGAAGCTGCAGAATCCAAGCAACGAGAAGTTCGTCCGTGACTTCGAAGCCGAGTACAAGCGCATCCCGAGTCCGTACGCGGCGCAGTCTTATGATTCGGCCATGCTGATCGATGCGTCGCTCAAGCAGGCCGGCGGCCTCGCCAACAAGGACAAATTCCGCGACGCCGTGCGCGCCGCGAACTTCACCTCGATCCGCGGGCCGTTCAAATTCAACAAGAATCACATGCCGATCCAGAACTACTACCTGACCCAGATCGCCAAGGACCCGCAGGGACGTCTGGTCATGGATCTCAAGGGCGTGATCTTCGCCAGCCATGCCGACGTCTACGCGTCGGAATGCAAGATGAAGTGGTGAGGACACCCTAGCGTTCAGCGCGGGGCCGCCGCGGCACTCCCACGGCGGCCCTTTCGTTTCATGCCCTTGCTTCTATTCCTCGAGCAGACGCTCAACGGCCTGCAGTTCGGCGTCACGCTGTTCCTGATGGCCGCCGGGCTGACGCTCGTGCTCGGCATCATGAACATGGTGAACCTGGCGCACGGTGCCTTCTACATGCTGGGAGCCTATTTTGCGGCGACCCTGGTGCCGCTTACCGGCAGCTTTTTTCTGTCTGTCATTCTCGCCCTGCTCGGCGCCGCGGCCGTCGGCCTGCTTACCGAAATGGTCGCGCTGCGCACGCTTTACAGTCGTGACCATCTCGATCAGGTCCTGGCGACTTTTGGCCTGATCCTCTTCTTCCGCGAGTTGGTGAAAATCCTGTGGGGGCCGATCGCCATCTTCATGGACGTGCCCACGTTGTTCTCGGGCCGGGTCGAGATCGTCCCCGGCGCACCCTACCCCGTCTATCGCCTGCTCGTTCTGGCGGTGGGTGTCGCGGTCGGGGCGTTCCTCTGGTGGCTGATCACGCGAACAAGGCTTGGCATGCTGATTCGGGCAGGCGCCTCCAACCGCGAAATGGTCGGCGCCCTCGGCGTCGACATCAAACGCCTCTACACGCTGGTTTTCGCCCTCGGCTGCGCCCTGGCGGCGCTGGCTGGCGTGATGGCCGGGCCGCTCTACGTCGTCGATATCGGCATGGGCGACGACATCCTGATCAAGACTTTTGTGGTCATTGTCATCGGCGGCATCGGCTCGGTGCGCGGCGCGTTCGTCGCGGCCATCATCGTCGGCATGGTCGATACGTTCGGCCGCATCCTGCCCTCGCAGTTCGGCCTGTCGGCGACCATCGCCGAGTTGGCGATCTACATCCTGATGGCCGCCGTGCTGTTCTGGAAGCCACGCGGCCTATTCCCGGCGGCCGGCTGACATGATCGGCTCTTTGGACCGCTCGCGCGTTTTTATTCTGGCGCTGCTCGCGGCGCTCGCATTGCTGCCGATCCTCGCGACCCTCGGCGGCGAGGAATTCTATATCGGTCAGTTCCGCCGCATCCTCATCTTCGCCATTGCGGCGATCAGCCTCGATCTCATCCTCGGCTACGGCGGCATGGTCAGCCTCGGCCACGCCGCTTTCATCGGGGTGGGCGCCTACGTGGTCGGCATCCTCGTCCACCACGCCAGCGAGGAAACGCTGTTTCTCGGAATCCTTCCCGGTACCTTTGAGCCGCTGATTGCCTGGCCGGCCGCGATGTTGATCTCGGCGGCGCTGGCCTTCGTCATCGGGCTCATCAGCCTGCGGACTTCGGGCGTTTACTTCATCATGATCACGCTCGCCTTCGCGCAAATGGTCTATTACGTGTTTGTCAGCTTGCGGACCTATGGCGGCGACGATGGTCTGCGCTTCCGCGGCGGCGACACGCTGGCCGGAATCATCGATCTCGGTGATGATCTGACCTTTTACTATGTCGTTTTCGCGGTTCTGCTCGGCGTGCTCTATCTTGGCCGGCGCCTGGTCCGTTCGCGCTTCGGCCGTGTCATAGAAGGTTGTCGCGAGAACGAGCGGCGTATGCGCGCCTTGGGCTTCCCGAGCTACCGATACAAGCTCGCGGCCTTCACGATCGCCGGCGGTGTCGCCGGGCTCGCCGGCGCGCTCTTCGCCACGCATGAATCCTACATCAGCCCGTCGATCATGCATTGGACGCGCTCGGGGGACCTGATCATCATGGTCATCCTCGGGGGTATGGGTACGCTCTACGGCCCGCTGGTCGGCGCCATCGTCTTCATGCTGATGGAGAAGTTCCTCCCCGACTATACGCAGCACTGGCAGATCGTCTTTGGCCCGATCCTCGTGCTGATCGTTCTGTTCGCCAAACGCGGCGTGTTCGGCTGGGTCCTGCCGCCGCGCTCCGGAGGCGGCCATGGCTGAGCCGCTCCTCGAGGCAACAGGCCTGATCAAGCGCTTCGGCGGCATCGTCGCCACCGACAATCTCAGCCTCACCGTGCTGCCGGGCGAAATCCACGCCGTCATTGGGCCCAACGGAGCCGGCAAGACAACGCTGATCGCACAGCTTTCCGGAGAATTGCGCTCGGACAGCGGTACGATCCGGTTTGCCGGGGAGGACGTGACCGACCTGCCGGTTTACGACCGTTCGCGCCGCGGCCTCGCCCGTTCGTTTCAGATCACCAGCGTGTTCCGAGCCTTCACCGCGCTGGAAAACGTGGCTCTCGCTCTTCAAGCGCATGACGGTCATTCCTTCCGCTTCTGGCGGGACGCAACACGCGATCCGGCCCTTCTTGACCCCGCGCGCCGCATGCTCGATCAGGTCGGACTGGGCGCGCGCGCCCATATCGCCGCGGCTGAACTCGCTCATGGCGAGCAGCGCCAGCTCGAAATTGCCATGGCGCTCGCCACCGGACCCCGCATGCTTCTCCTTGACGAGCCGATGGCCGGTATGGGCCGCGACGAGGCCATCCGCATGACCGGCTTCCTGCGCACGCTCAAGCAGTCGGAGACCATCCTGCTCATCGAGCACGACATGGATGTCGTGTTTGCCCTCGCCGACCGCATCACCGTGCTGGTCTACGGACGGGCGATCGCCTCCGGCACGCCTGCCGAGATCCGCGCCAATCCGGACGTTCGTCAAGCCTACCTGGGCGAGGACGAGCATGCTTGAGGTAAAGGGCCTTGAAGCGGCCTACGGCGCCTCGCAAGTGCTGTTCGGCCTAGACATGGCTATTGGCGCCGGCGAGGTCGTCAGCTTGCTCGGCCGCAACGGTATGGGCAAGACGACGACTGTGCGCTCGATCCTCGGCCTGCTCCGTCCGTGCGGCGGCAGCATCCGTTTCGACAACATCGATATCGCCGGGCTTGAGTCCTACCGGGTGGCCCAGGCGGGCATTGGTCTTGTCCCGGAAGGCCGCCAGATTTTCCCCAACCTCTCCGTGCGCGAGAATCTGGTCGCCACCGCCCGATTGCCGCGCAAGGGTGCCGTCTCCGAGCCTTGGACGCTCGAGCGCCTGTACCGGCTGTTCCCGCGTCTTGCCGAGCGTGAAGCGAACATGGGTAACCAGCTCTCAGGCGGTGAGCAACAGATGCTGGCTGTCGGCCGTGCCCTGATGACCAACCCGCGCCTGCTGATCCTTGACGAGGCGACCGAGGGCCTCGCCCCGCTGATCCGGGCCGAGATCTGGCGTGTGCTCGCCGCCCTCAAACAAGCTGGACAGGCGATCCTGGTGATCGACAAGAACGTCGAGGCACTCTCCCGCGTCGCCGACCGGCATTATATCCTCGAAAAAGGTCGGATCGTGTGGTCCGGCGATTCGGCCGCTTTGCGTGCGGATACCGCTTTGCGCAGCCGTTATCTCGGCGTCTGACGAGCGGTATTGCGGGAATTTAGCCCGACCCTTTATCGTTTATTCAGGATGAAGCGCGCGCTCGTCGCCCTTGGTTTTCTGGCTCTCCTCGGCGCGTGTACGCCCATGCGCTGGGAGCATCCGCAATTCGGCATGGCCGGTACGCAAACCGACCTCCAGGATTGCAGCCAGTCGGCGCGCGCGGAAGCCTGGCGCAATTCGATGATGTACAACGCCTGGGACTATCCACGCGTCTATCGCGGGCGGGACGGCCGGCTGTACCGCGATCCCTTCCCCATGCACCGCCGCGATTCGACTTTCGACGAGTGGCAGCTGCGCGACTACTGCATGCGCAACAAGGGCTATCGCCTCGTCCCCGTACCGGAACCGGACGGCGCCTGATTCATCCACCATCGCCCACGAGGCTGAAGGGCGCCCAGAAGATCGGATGCGCATACGAGAACAGCGCCCTGCCGTCCGCTCCCTTGAGGCCTGGCCCGTCGATCAATGTGAGCATGGCCTGGCGCATGGCCTCGGCGCGCGGCAGGGCGGCCGTCTCGGCCTGACGGCGGAACAGATCGGTGGTCAACTCGCGGGCCGAGCTGCTTTCGACCGGCCAGTTCGACACCAGCAGAGCCCGCGTCCCGGCATAAAAGAAAGCCCGACCCAGCCCCGAGACGGCCTCTGCGCCTGCCCCTTGCGCCGCTGCCGTATTGCAGGCGGACAGAACCACCCAGTCGGCGTTGAGCTTGAGGGCGAGGATGTCCTCGACGGTCAGGAGACCATCGGCCGGGTTGCCGGTGACATCCGGAGCGGACAGCGCGAGCGCCGGCTGGCCTAGACCGGAAAGGTCGCCGGGAACCAGACCGTGCGTCGCGAACATCACGATCCGCCGGTTACGCAGGTCCATCTGTTTGACCGTCGTGGGGCTCGCCTTGGCGCCAAGGATGACGTCGCCGGCATCGGCCCGCAGCGCCGCGGCGATCGAGCGGACTTCATCGGCCGTATCCGGCAGCCGCGGAAGCTGGCCGTACTCCGCCGAATAGTCATTGCTCTTCGGTGCGCTGCGCAAGCGGATGGGGATGCCGCGGGTCGTCAGGCCGGGTGTCTGCACCGCCGCCAGGTCGCGCGCCCCTTCCATCGCCTGTTCCTTGTTGAACCATGGGTCGCCAAAGCCGACGAACGCCTTGCGCTCCCCCCGGGGAACCGGAACGGCGCGCAACGCGGCGAGTGACCCAACGGAGGGGAGCTGCGCGACCGCGACGCGTTTGGCCAGAAACGGCACGCTGCGATAGCGGCTGAAGGGCACGCCATCGGCATCGGTCGCCGCGAAGGTCGTCGGCGCGGTCACCAGCAGCGCCAGCGGCAGCTGGCCCAGGGCGCCGTCGGGCACGACAAAAAGCGTCTTGGCCTCGCGCCAACCCGCTTCCGCGGGCTGCAGCAATGCCGCGTAAAGGCGGTGCGCCTCCGCTACGTCAAAGGCAGGGATGTCGTCGAGCGTTTGGGCGTTGGGATCCAGTGCCTTGCGTAGTTGCGCTACGGCCGCCGCCAGCCCGTCGCGATTGAGCGGCGCCACCGCCATCGTCGCCGGCCCCGCCTTCGGCACGGCCCAGGCATATGTACGGCGTTGGCCACTGAACACCGCCAGCATCGCCTCACCCGGGCGCAGCGTCTTCTGCACGTCCGCCACCGTCGCCGGGGCGGGACTGACCATCCGGGCATAGTCGGGGAATTTGCGCTCGATCTCGGCCGTCAGCTTGCCGCGTTCATCACGCAAGCCGTCGATATGCCGGCGCAGCGTGCGGATCGAATCCTCGTCTCGGTCCTGCGCCCGCGCGCTGATCGCATTGGCCAGCAGGCCGTTGAGGGCGGAAACCTGCTTCTCGAGGTCCTGGGCTCGACGGGCGATATCCGTGAGCGCCGGCTCGGTCGCCGCGGCACGCGCCGCCGACGCGGAAAGCGCCCGCACGACGCTGCGGCCGCGCACGGCATCGGCGAGCCGGAAGCTCTCCGCCACGGGATCGAAACCGAGCCGTGCTGTGCCGCCGCTCGCCACCGCATCGGCGAGCGTATCGATATAGCCGTCAACGATCATGCGGGCCCGCTGGTCGGCCGCAGACACCGTGCCGCTGTCGTCGACCTCGCTCGCCTCGCGTGAGCGCGTCAGCAGGATTTCGGCGGCGGCGCGATACTCGGCGATCGCGGTGGCGGCGTTGCCGGTCGCGGCCATCGCCATGGCGTAGAAGCCTCTCGCCTCGGCCGTCACGAAATGCCGATCGCCCAGCTCCTCGCGGGTGCGATCGTAGAACGCCTTGAGATAGGTCAGCGCCTCGGCTGGCTTGCCGATATGCAGCAGGGCGACACCTGGAAACGGATTGCGGCGCGTAAGGTTGGCGAATTGCTCCGGGAGGCTGCGAAAGGCACCCCGGAGAGCTTCGAACTCTTGGTGTGCCTGGGCCCACTTTCCCTGCTCGGCGAGGATACCGGCCAGAACCTGCCGGGGACTCAGCGCGCCCGTCTGACCAACCCGGTCGAAGATGGCAATGGCGCGGCGTGCGAGGCCTTCGGCCTCGGTAAAACGACCCTGCGCCGCAAGGACATTGCCGAGATTGAGCAGCGCTCGCGCTGTCGCCGCCGTCGCCGTGCCGCCACTGCGCTGGTTTTCAACCAGCAGCGCGCGCGCTTCGTTCTCGGCCTCCGCCAGTCGGCCTTGCAAACGCAGATTGTTGGCCAGCGAGCCCTGCAAGGCGCTGATTCTCCCTTGGAAGCGCGCCGGATCGCGCAGATGGATGAGCATCTGCCGGGCCTCGCGGTATCCCGCCTCGGCCTCCGCGAGCTGGCCCTTGCGCTCGAGCACGGCGGCGATCGCGCCTACGCCTTGGGCCAACACCTGCTGGGCTCCTTGGTTCTGGCCGAACCGCGGATTGTTCTCCATCTCGCGTCGCAACTGGCGGATCTGCGCCACGGCCGCATCGGCGCCTGGGATGTTGCCGACATTGAGCTGATAGCGTGCAAGGTCCGCATTCAGGGTGATCAGACGATTGCGGAACGATGCAGGATTTTCGCGGATCGCTTCTTCCGTGGCGCGCACCGCCGCGATGGCGCGACCGCTCTGAGATTCGGCATTCGCCAGCTGGACCAGCACCTGGACCCGGTCGACATTCTGGGCCTTGCGCGCATGCTCGGCCGCACGCCTCATATCCTCGAGATACTGCCCCTGATTGCCGGCCAGTCGCGCCGCTTGACCGCGCACCGAATAGAAGCGGGTCAGAGCGTCGGCATCAGCGCCGGCCGGGGGCTCTTCTGCAGCCTTCTGCCGCGCAGCCTCGATGCGGGCCGGGTCGCTGACCAGGCTGTCGTCCAGCAGGGTATCGACATCGGCCTCGGTCGCCTGGCGCTGCATCGGCGCGGGTCCGCCGCCGGGGCTGCCCGGGCTCCCTCCAGGCCCTCGACCCTGCCCGCCCTGGCCGCCCGGCCCCCGCTGTTGGGGGGATTGGGCATCGGCTGCTGGCCCGCTCACCAGCATTACGGAAACGAGCGACAGAGCAGCCAGAGTAGCGGACACGCGACGCGGCTTCATAGCCATACCTCGCTAACGGAGTGAGAGCGTTCCGTCCTTTTCGCATGGATCATCGCGCTTATCTGTGACGCCCGCCACAACCATCCCCGTCGCGGGGGCCAGCAAGCTGCCGCCCCCGGCGACCTCGAGCGCGGCGCCGCCGCCGAGCAGCAGCGACTGCGCCCGACCGGTGGCGCCGTCACGGAACGTGACCAGGGTATCGGCCAGGGTCAGCGACGTACCGGGGCTGAGCATCCCCAAGGCCTCGAGCGCCACCATGGCACCGGCCGCCGCCGCACCGGCGCCGGCCCCGATCCCGCTAAACTCCCAATTGCCCACGCCGCCCGGACCCGTTTCCAGGTAGATGTCGACACCTTCCAGCCGGATATCGGTCATCCCGCTGTCGCCGGCGATGGCGCGCAACGGGTTGAGACGGGCCTCGACACGGCGGATGCGTGCCATGTCATTGCGCGTTCCCCAACGGGCGTTGCGGATGCGAACGTCGTTAAGAATGACCCGCGGCGGCAGGGTGAGCTGCAATTCGGCTGCGCCTTCGATCGAAACGGCGCGTCCGGTCACATCGGTGAGACGCTGCGTGACCACCCGCTTGTACTGCTCGGCGTCGAACAGCGCGTACATCGTGCCGGCGCCCACCGCGACCAAAGCGCCGACGAACAGTGTCGCCTTGAAGGCGAAGCCGATCATCCGCCCGACGAGCCGAAACACGAAGCCGAACATGCCCATTCTCCCGCATCACAGACCTTGGTGATGCGGGATCATAGCCTCCGGCTTCGAGTCGGACGGAGCAGAGTCCGGTCAGGCCATCCCGGCGCTGCACAACTGCCAGCCGCTGCCCTGCCGCGCGTACAACAGGACATACCGCCGGTCACCGGCGCGATTCACCAGCACCTGCAGCCGGTCTCCGGTGCAGACCTCCACGGCGCGGCCGGGGGCGGGAAGTTTCTTCTCTGCGGCGCAGGCGGCTACGCTGGCGGGAAGGGTCCCTGCCGCCGGAGGGCGGGTGTTATTCACGGTAACGAAGTGGTTTTCCACCCGGCCGCCCTTGGCCAAGCCCTTCACGACGATTCGGCCAAAGCGCGACTTGTAGACACCGGCATCATGCTCGCCGTCGCCGGTATCGGCGACCAGCGGACGGAAGGTGATGGCGGCGCAGGAGGGCGGCTCTTTCGTCTGCGACCAGGCGGGCGCGGCGCCGACCGAGACAAGGCCTGCAGTCAGCAGAGCGGATGCGGCAAGCACATGAGGGAAACGAGCAGACATGGATCCTCCGGCAAATGGAATCGGCCCCTGCCGGAGTGTTCGGTACGGGCTTGCAAGACGCAAGAATCCTTTGCCAATCTTAAGGCCAAGCTGCCATCGTGCGCCGTGAGGAGCAGGAGGCGTCGATGCTGTTCATGGTCGTAGAGACGTTTCGCAACCAGAACGTCAAAGCCGTCTATCGGCGTTTCCGGGACGAAGGCCGCTGCCCGACGGGCTCGAGTTTGTCGGCAGCTGGGTCACAGCGGATTGCGGCCGCTGCTTCCAGCTCATGCAGTGCAACGACGTCACCTTGCTGCAGAAATGGGTCGCCGAGAAAAGCGACCTCGTCGCCTTCGAGATCGTTCCGGTGACGCCCGGCAAGGACACCGCGGCGGCGCTGGCCAGTCAGCTCTGACCCTTGTCCGCCTCGCGGCGCCGGCGCGCCTCACGATAGAAGATATAGATGCCGCTCGCGACGACGATGCTTGCCCCCAGGATCGTCCAGCCATCTGGAAAGTCGCCGAACACGAGAAAGCCGGCGATGGTGATCCACACCAGTTGAAGATAGGCAAAAGGCGCGAGTGTCGAGGCCGGGGCGTGGTTGTAGGCCGAGGCCAGCGCGTAGTGGCCCACGCCGCCGGCAAAGCCGATCAGGATATGCAGGATCCAGCCGGTCAGGTCGGGCGTCCGCCACACGAAGGGCGCGGCGACCGTCAGGACAACCGCGCCGACGATGGCCGTGTAGGACGCGGAGGTGTGCGGTGAATCGTATCGGCTCGCAACCCGCGTCAGGATCTGGAACACCGCATTGCCAGCCGCCATCGCCAAGGTGACGAAGACGGCCCAGTGCACGGTTCCCGACGGGCGCACGACAATCAGCACGCCGCAGAAACCGACGGCGACCGCCGTCCAGCGTCGCACACCGACGGTTTCGCCCAGGAACAGGGCGCCAAGAGCCGTCACCAGCAGCGGGGTGGCAAAGGCGACGGATGTCACATCGGCCAAGGGCAGATACGACACCGCCAGGAAAAACATCAGAGTCACACCGGCCAGAATCGCGCCGCGCAAAACCTGTAGCGCCGGCCAGGCCGACGCCAGAGGACGCCGCCGATAGGCCGGCGGAACGAGCGCCATCATCGCGACGATGGCAAAAGTGTACCGGGCCCAGGCGATCTGGATGATCGAGTAGTCCTGCGACAGGTACTTGGCGATGGTATCGAGGCCGGTGAAGACGAGGCCGGACCCGAGAAAGAACACAATCCCGGCAATAACCGAGGCGTTAGGGCGGCCGGGCGGGATGAAGGTCATTGGTCCTGGTGTCACGGGCTGCGCCGGAGGGGTTGGTAGCGGCCCGTGGTCATAGCACTAAGAGCTGGTCGGCGTCGGGACGCCTCCCCTTTAAGGTACTCTATAACCACAATGTGACGGCGCGCATACTCTGCTGGCTTAACCCGTTCTATGGCTTAACCGCCGGCCGGCTGGCGGCGCAGGATCGGGGCACGTGCCCCGTGGAATATGAATACACCACCCATGCGCGACGGATCCGACAACGAGTTGATGCGCCGCGCTGCACGCGGGGACCGGGATGCGTATACGCGTCTGGTCCAGCGGCACCTGCCGCGGGCCGTTGCCTTGGCAACGCGCATCGCGGGAACTCGCGGCGACGCGGAGGAGATCGTGCAGGAAGCATTTTTGCGCACGTGGCTGAAGGCACCGGAGTGGCGCGACGAGACCGCGCCCGGCAGCGCGCGTTTCACGACATGGTTCACTCGGGTGGTGGTCAATCTGTGCATCGATCGCCGGCGCAAGCCAGTGATGTCGCCTCTCGACCTCGCCGGCGAACTGCCGTCGTCTGCACCCGAGGGGTTCGAGATCGTCGCCCAGGAAGAGACCCGTACGCGTGTACAGGCCGCCCTTGCGGCGCTACCGGACCGGCAACGCGCCGCCCTGACGCTGTCGCACTGGGACGGCATGAGCAACATCGAGGCCGCCGACGTGCTGGGCATCAGCGTCGGCGCCCTCGAATCGCTGCTGGTGCGCGCACGACGGACATTGCGCGATGCCCTCGCCGATCTCGCCCCCGACAAGATCGTTTCCCTTCCCAAAACGCGGACCGCGCCATGATCACAATGTCCCGCCTGTCCGAGCTTTTCGACGCCTACGGCGCCGACCCCGATCGCTGGCCGCTCGAAGATCGCACCGCCGCGCTGGAGCTGATGGCGCGTTCGCCGGAGGCCCGCACCCTGGCGAGGCGGGCCGGCGATCTCGACGCGGTGCTCGATGCCGCGCCCCTGCCGGTGCCGTCCGGCGCCGAGGCCGACGCCTTGGCGGCGCGGATCATCGAGAAGGTGGCCGCCCCGCAGATTATCGTTCTGGCCCGCAACGCCCGGGCGGCTTGGGGCTGGCCCAACTGGACGGCGCTCGCCGCCGCGGCGGTCGCCGGCCTGATTGTCGGCTGGTCGGGGCTGAATATCGGCGCGGGTTATGCGGCCAGCTCGGATCAGCCAGATCCGCTCGCTCCCGCCGCCCTGGAGGAAACGCTGTGGTGAAGTTCGAAACCCGGTCGGGAAAATGGCTGGCGGCGGCGCTGACGGCGTCGCTCGCGGTCAACGTGTTCCTCGGCGGCTTGTTCGTCGGGCGTTGGATGGGACCTTCACCAGTGCTGGCCGACCGCGGCCCGCCGCGCGGCGAGCGGCCGGTGCAGGCGATGATCGACCGCATGGCCAACGCGCTGGACGCTGGCGAGCGCGCCACGTTCGAAGCCGTCATGGACAAGCATCGCGCACGCCTGTCCGCCACCAATGCCGAGTATCGCGATGCGCGGCGCCGAACGGTCGAATTGATGTCGGCCGAGCCCTTCGACGCCGCGAAGCTCGAAGCCGCCATGCGCCATCTGCGCGACCGGAATATCGAATTCCAGACCACGATGCACACGGCGCTCATTGAAGCAGCCGCGGCGCTGCCACCGGCGGCGCGCCAGAAGATCGCCGCTGCCGGCCGGCCCCGCGGCGAGCGGGAGCGTCCGGCGGGCGGCTGATATGACCAGCACCGCCGCCGCCATCGCCGTTAGCCGCTTCGGCCTCGGGCCGCGTCCCGGCGAGCTCGCGGCGGCCGGTCGTGACCCGGTCGGCTGGCTCAAGCGGCAGATCCAGATTTCCGCCCTGCCACTGCCGGCCTTGTCTGGGCTGCCGTCCGGCGCGCAACGCATGGGCGATTTTCTCCGCGCTCGCGCGCAACGCGGCCAGCCAGGGCAGGAAGCTCTTGTCCGCCACTCCTTCCGCGAGACCTTCCAGCAGGAAGCATCGGCGCGCCTCCGCGTCCAGATCGAAGGCGCCACGCCGTTCCGCGAGCGCCTCGTCACCTTCTGGGCCAATCATTTTACGGTCTCGGTGCAGCGCCCCCCGGTGTTCGGCCTGGCTGGTGCCTTCGAGCGTGAAGCCATCCGCCCGCACGTCTTCGGCCGCTTCGCCGACATGCTGCTCGCGGTCGTGCGGCATCCGGCGATGCTCGTCTATCTCGACAACGGTCAGTCAATCGGCCCGAACTCGACGGTCGGGCTGCGGCGCGGCCGCGGTCTCAACGAGAACCTGGCGCGCGAGCTTCTGGAGCTTCATACATTGGGCGTCGAGGGTGGCTATACGCAATCCGACGTGCGTGAGCTGGCGAAGATCCTGACGGGCTGGACGATGGCCCGTGCCGAGGAAGCGGATGCCGGCAGCTTCCGCTTCGTGCCGCAGATCCACGAGCCCGGCGGTAAGACGCTGCTAGGCCGGCGCTTCGGCCACGGCGGCGAAAGCGACGGCCGGGAGGCACTGACCCTGATGGCGCGCCATCCGGCAACCGCACGCCACATCGCGACCAAGCTCGCGCGACATTTCATTGCCGATCAGCCGCCAGCGGCTGCGGTCGACCGGCTGGCGCGGGTGTTTCTTGAGGCCGACGGCAATCTCGCCGCGCTCAGCGAAGCGATCGTCGAACAGCCCGAAGCCTGGTCGGAGACGCTGCCCAAGATCCGCACGCCGCATGAGTTCGTCGTCGCGGCGTTGCGCGCCACCGAGTTCAATGGCCCGGGCGAGACGGTGCTCGGCGCCTTGCGGACGCTGGGTCAACCGTCGTTTGCTGCACCCTCACCGTCGGGCTGGCCTGACACCGCCGAGCGCTGGATCGGTCCCGAGGCCGTTCTGCGGCGCGCCGAATGGTCAATGGCGCTCGGCCTTCGTATCGCCGCCATCCGATCGCCGGAGCGACTGTTCGAGGAGACGATTGCGCCGGTCGCCAGCCGCGCGACCGCGCTGGCCGTGGTACGCGCGCCTTCGGCCAGTGACGCGGTAGCCACACTCTTCGCCAGCCCCGAATTCCAACGGCGGTAGCCATGCTGTCACGACGTACCCTTCTCGGCGGAATCGGCAGCGGCACTCTGCTTGCTCCCTTCGGTGCTTCGTTCGCGCTGGCCAACGCCCCCACCGATCGCCGGCTCGTTATCGTCATTCTGCGCGGCGCTCTCGACGGCCTTGCCGCCGTGCCGCCCTATGCCGATCCCGAGTACCGCCGCATCCGCGGCACTCTCGCCTTGCCCGAGAATGACGGCATTCTCGATCTCAACGGGCGCTTCGGCTTGCACCCGGCCCTCGCGCCGCTGCAGGCTCTTTATAGCGTCGGGGAAATGACGGCACTGCACGCCGTGGCGACCCCCTACCGCTCACGCTCCCACTTCGACGCCCAGGACATCCTCGAGAACGGCGTCACGGGAGCGCGCGAGCGCAAGGACGGCTGGCTCAACCGGGCCCTCGGATTGATGGGCGGCGAACGCCTCGGCCTCGCGGTCGGGCAATCGGTTCCGCTGATTCTGCGCGGTGAAATGCCGGTTGCCTCCTGGGCGCCGCCGGAGATGCCGGCCGCGGATATCGATTTCTTGAGCCGGCTCGCGGCGCTCTATGCCCACGATGCGGTTCTTGGACCGGCTCTCGATCAGGGCCTGCGTGCCCAGGCAATGGCCGACGACGCCTTGGGAGACCCGCGCGAAGGTCAGGGCCGCATGTCCGGTGAACGGATGTACGGAAGAGCCCCGCGGTCGCAGCCGCTGAGCAAGACGGCGCAGGCGGTCGGCCGCCTGCTTGCGGCGCGCGACGGGGCGCGCGTTGCCGTCATGGAGCTCGGCGGCTGGGACACGCATGCCAATCAGGGCGCGCTGACCGGACAGTTGAACAACCGCCTGCGCGATCTTGGCGAAGGCCTCGCCGCACTCAAGCCGGCGCTGGGTCAAGCTTGGCGGCGCACGGCCGTGGCCGTCGTTACGGAATTCGGCCGCACCGTCGCCGTCAACGGCACGAATGGCACCGATCACGGCACGGGCGCAGCAGCGTTCCTGCTCGGCGGGGCGATTACCGGCGGCCGGGTGATTGCTCATTGGCCGGGTCTTGGCGCCCATCAGCTTTATGAAGGGCGCGACCTCGCCCCGACACTCGACCTGCGCTCTGTGATGAAGGCCCTGCTGATCGACCATCTCGGCCTTCCGGCCGGCGACGTCGAACGCATCGTCTTCCCCGGCAGCCGCGAGGCCGCCCCGCTGCGCGATACCCTGCGCGTCTAGGGATTAGCTGCCGCGGTAAGTCGTGTAGCCGTAAGGCGAGACGAGGAGCGGCACGTGGTAGTGGGCTGCCGGGTCGGCGACCTGGAAGCGGATCGGCACGAGATCAAGGAACGGCGGATCGCCTCCGGGAATCCCCGCCCCCCTGAAATAGGCGCCGACCGCGAAAACCAGCTCGTACGCACCGGCAACCAGCGCCGGTCCTTCAAGCAGCGGCGCGTCACAGCGTCCGTCCTTGTTGGTGACGGCGCTCTTCACGTGCCGCCGCCCGTCGTGGAGGTCGAAGAGCTCGATGCTGAGCCCCACCGCGGGGGCGCCGCGCGCCGTATCGAGAACATGTGTGGTCAGCCGACCCATGGATTCCACCCTACCACAGCATCCGCGAATTTCGCTCCCAGCCGGGCTGTATGGCCCGGAAGTTGCGTAGATATTGAGCAGGAACAGGCGAGTTATCCACAGGCGAGGGCGACAATTGACTCGCCTTCTCGTCCGCCGGGATACTTCGCCGCCGGCGCGCCGAATAAGCGCCTCTGGGGTTTCGTCGCGGGCCTGCTCCGCGGCTTAAGGTTGCAACAGGAGAAGTTCATGTCCTTTTCGAAGATCACGCTCGGCCTGACAACGGCGGCAGCGCTCGGCTTGTCGGCCCTCGCGCCGGCTCATGCCCAAACCAACGTCAAGTTCTCGCTCGATTTCGTCCTGCAGGGTCCGCAGGCGCCCTTCTTCCTGGCCGATGAGAAAGGCTACTACAGGGCCGAGGGCCTCAACCTGACGGCGCTCGATGCCGGCCGCGGCTCGGCGGACACGATCGGCCGCGTGGCCAGCGGCGTCTACGACATCGGCTTCGGCGACCTCAACGCGCTCATCGAATTCAATGCCAAGAACCCGGGCAAGGAAATCCCGGCGGTGATGATGGTCTACGACAAGGCGCCTTTCGCCATCCTGTCGCGCAAGAGCAAAAACATCACCAAGCCGACTGACCTCATGGGCAAGAAGGCCGCCGCCCCGTCCTTCGACGCCGGCTTCCGTCTGTTCAACCTGTTTGCGAAGACGAACGGCATCGACACGAGCAAGGTCGAATGGTCCAACGTCGCTCCGCAGCTGCGCGAGCCCATGCTCGCCCGCAACGAGACCGATGCGATCTCGGCCTTCAGCTTTACCGCGGTAATGGCCCTCAAGGGCCTGGGCGTGCCGGAGAACGACATCCAGGTCTTCATGTACAGCGACCACGGGCTCGACCTCTACTCGAACGCCGTCATCGCCTCGCCCGACCTGGTCAAGAACAACCCAAAGGTGGTCTCCGGCTTCGTCAAGGCGTCGATCAAGGCCTGGCAGGACGCGGCCAAGGATCCGGCTTTCGCCATCGCGGCGCTCAAGAAGCGGGAGCCGCTGATCAATGAGGCGCTGGAGCTCGAACGGCTGCAGCTGGCACTCAAGGGCTTCGTCATGACGCCCGACGTGACCAAAAATGGCATGGGCGGCGTCGATGCGGCGCGCCTCGCCAAGAACATCGATCTGGCGACAGAAGGCTTCGGCTTGCCGCGCAAACTGGCGCCGGGCGACGTCTTCAACTCCAGCTTCCTGCCGGCTGCAGCCGATCGCAAGCTGTAAGCGTCAGCGTCGGGTTTCGCCAGGGAGGCGGCCGGAAACGGCCGCCTCTTTTTTTGCCTTTATGGCCTTCGGTGGGTGGCGTACACCCAAGCCATGTCGCTGGTCATCCGGCCCGAACATTTCTCCCGCTCCCTCTCCCCGGACGAGGCACGCGGACTCTTCAAGGCGTCGATCACCCAGGTGGAGATCGAGGTCTTCACCTATTGCAATCGGACCTGCTGGTTCTGCCCGAACTCCTATATCGACCGGCGCAGCGCCAACCAATACATGGATGAAGGACTCTATCTCCGCATCCTCGGAGACCTCGCCAGCATCGACTACAGCGGCGTCATCACCTACAGCCGCTACAACGAGCCGCTGGCCGACAAGATCATCCTGACGCGGATCCGCCAGGCACGCGAGCTTCTGCCGAAGGCGAAGCTGTCGACTCACACCAACGGCGACTATCTGGATCGGGAGTATCTCGACGAGCTGAAGGCGGCGGGGCTCGACCGCCTGCGGGTACAGGTCTATCTCGGCAACAACGAGCGGTTCAACGACGAGGTCATGCGCACCCGAATGGCGCGACGGCTCAACGACCTCGGCCTGCCTTACAGCGCCACGATGACCGAGCCGAATGTCCGCCACATGGCCGCGGTGCAGTATCCAGGAATGGAAGTAACATTCGACGCGCGGAATTTCGACGCGATCGGCGTTGACCGCGGCCAGACGATCGCCATGCCGGAAATCTACGAACGGACAGCGCCCTGCTTCATCGTGTTTCGCCATCTCTACATCGACTACGACGGATCGGTCGTACCGTGCTGCAACATCCGCTCGGACGAGCCACGCCACCAGCCTTACATCATCGACCGGCTCGCCACCGGCCGCTCGCTCTTCGAGGCGTATGCCAACAGCCCGTTGGCCGACTGGCGCCGCGGCTTGGTGACATTCGGCAAGAAGGAGAAGCCGTGCGACACCTGTGCCTACGAGGTGCCGCCCGACACGCCTCAGCTTCGTGCAATGAGCGATGCTGTTGCCCGAGACCAGGGTCTGCGCTAAGCGCCGCCGCCAGCGGGTCACGTGCTAAGATCGGGGGCAACGGGAGATTACAATTGCAAGCGCTCGATTACAGCGCCCAGCCGCCACGGCATGCCGACCCAGAGGCGTGGCACCCCATCCTGCGCGACTACTACGCGTACTACCGCAGCATTGCGCCGGA
>Ga0196963_10000824_pt1 | contig 23928 bp, 18 predicted proteins | sample S1_5metaG_FD_148600 | JGI IMG/M metagenome (GOLD analysis project Ga0196963, IMG submission 148600) | Soil microbial communities from Anza Borrego desert, Southern California, United States - S1_5 | ecosystem: Environmental > Terrestrial > Soil > Desert | place: USA: California | collected...
GTTGACGACGACCAGCGTGAAGCTGGTGCTGCTCGTCATCCCGGCGCCGTCGTTGGCGGTCATCGTAATCGGCCCGCTGTCGGCGGGACCGTCGGTCGCCTGATAACTCCACGTCCACGTGCCTGAGTTGGTGCCGCTCTTCGACACCGTGCCCTTCGACGCCGTGATGGTGACGTTCTGGCCGGCGTCAGGATCGGCATACGTGCCGCTAATCGTCGCGACCGAGCCTTCGTTGGCCGTGATCGATCCGGCGCTCGACGCGATGACCGGCGCGGAGTTCTGAATTGTGATCGTGAAAGTCTGCGGCGCACTGGTGTCGATGCCGCCGCCGGCGGTGCCGCCGCCGTCCTGAAGCGTCACCGTGACGGTGGCCGAACCGTTGGCGCCGGATGGGGTGAAACTCAGCACGCTGCTCGATCCGGCGGTCAATGACGGCTGCTGCAGGAAGAGCGCGTTGTTGGTGTTGGTGACGGTGTAGGTCAGAGGGTCCTGACCGGACTCCAGGGGCCCCGCACTGGCAGTGGCAAAGTTCGCGATGGACTGCGTTCCGGCGTGCGGCGCGACGGTCACGGCGGAACTGGCCAAGGTGAACGTCGGCGGATCGTTCACGGGGTTGATGGTAATGGTCGCGGTCGCGACGTTGGAACTGGAGGCACCGTCGTTGGCGCGGTAAGTGAAAGTGTCGACGCCAAATTGATTCGGGTGCGGCGTATAGATGAACGAGCCGTCGGAACTTAACGCGACGTCGCCGAGTGTTGGCGGCGCGATGACGGCCGCCGTCAGCGTGTCCCCGTCGGCGTCGGCGTCGTTGGACAGCAGGCCAAGTGGTTGGGCTGCGGTAGTGGCCTGCGCGAGGGCCTGCACCTCGGCCTCGCTGAGCACGCGGTTGTAAATCGCCACGTCGTCGATCGCGCCATCGAAGAACATGGTGGATCCCGCGCCGCGCCGGCCGATGAAGAACCGCGCCGTCCCGGCTGTCGTCGTCTGCCCGGTGGTCGGCGTGCTTCCGACAAGCACGCCGTCCTGGTACAACTTGAGGAACGAGCCGTGCTCGTACGTGAAGGCAATATGGTGCCAACCGTGCAGCGGGAATTCGACTGTCGACAGCGCCGTATAAATCGGCGCCGATCCATCCGGCAGGAAGAACTGCACGCGCACAGTGCGCTGGGAAAACGTGTTCGTATCGCCTGAAAGCTGGATGGCGTACTCCCACCCGCCCGAGCCGCCTTTCGTGACGATGGCTCTCTGGTTCTGGAAGTTGCTGTCCGTCGGATACGAGTCGGCGTTGACCCATACTTCGGCGGACATCTTGCCGGCGGCGCCGGCATGAGGACTCAGCAGCGCGCTGTGTTCGACGGTGACGCCCTGGTCGACGCCGTTGAGGCTAAAGGCCTGACCGATTCGGCCGGCGATGAAGGCGGGTGTGCCAGCGAGCGTTCCGTGGTTGGCGCCGACACTGTCGTTGGCATTGGTCTCGGCGCGCCACCAGCCGACAATGCCTGACGGCTTCGCCGGAAAGGAGGTGCCGCCGGCGACCACGATCGGCGCATCTTCCGCCGTGGAGTACGCGTCGTCGGCCGCGTGCGGTGTCGCGGTCACATTGCCGCCCTCGCTCGGGCCGCCCGAGTCTGGCTGGCGCGCCGGGAACACTCCATCCAATGCCAGCGCTTTGATGATTCGGCCGCCGACGTCGTCGGCGATGTGATCGGTATAGGTCCGAGTCGCGAAGATGATCGCCGGGGCACTGGCCTGGCCAGACTTGATGACCGTCACGGCGACCAGCAAAGCGAGAACCACAACCCGGAAGGGCCGAAGACTGCGGGGCATACCTTACTCCTGCTAACGATGTGACCAGTTCACGGGCGACGCACTAGCTGAAGAGTAGACCGCGAGCAGAAACTACACGAAGCTGGCTATATTGTCACGCTCTAAATGACAATAACGGACTCAAAATACACAAGTAGTCAAATCCCGGACTGTTTTCACATGTATTTGGCGTTTGACCAACTGCGCACCAGATGTCAGCGCGCGCCCCTGGGGCCGCCGAAGCCGAGCGAGAAGGGCGATGACCGGCTGGCTGAAATCGTCTGGAGCACCACCGGCTGGCTGAGTCCTTCTGAAGCGCCAACAAAAAAGGCCCGCATGAGCGGGCCTTGGTGTTGGTGCGGAAGAAAGAACTCGACCCGACTAGGTCGAGCCTGAAGGGCGACGACCGGCTGGCTGAGTCCTTCTGAAGCGCCAACAAAAAAGGCCCGCATGAGCGGGCCTTGGTGTTGGTGCGGAAGAAAGGACTCGAACCTTCACGCCCTTGCGGGCGCCAGCCCCTCAAGCTGGTGCGTCTGCCAATTCCGCCACTTCCGCGTGGCTCAATCTCGAATCCCACTCGAGGATTCGAGGACCGAGATCCGAAATCTACTGAGGCGTCGTGTTCCCCGGCGGAGGCGTGGCCGGAGGCGCCGCTGGTGTCGCATTGACCGGCGCGGGAGCCGGGGGCGGGCCTTCAATGCCGCCGACCACCGAACTGGTGCCGAACGAGCCCGAGACCGTCAACACCAGCGCGCCGACCACGAACAGGCCGGCGAGCACCGACGTCGCTCGCGTCAACAGCGTCGCGCCAGAGCGCGCGCCGAACACCGCCTGGCTGCTACCGCCGCCAAAGGCGTTTGCAATATCTCCGCCCTTGCCCTGCTGCAACAGAATCGTGACGATCAGCAGCCCACAGACAATGACGTACAGCGTTACGAGGAGGTAATACCACATGACTGGAACTTCCAACTATACCATGCGGCAGACGGCACGCCGACGGCCGTCGTAACTGGCGCCAAACAGACGGGTTAGCGCCGCGTCGCGGCAATCATTTCACTGACGGCCGGGGCGAGCCTGGCCGCGACCATCGCGTTGCCTTCGGCGCTCAAATGCATGCCGTCGAAGGCGATCGAGTTATTGCTCAAATCGACGGCATCGCCCATGTCGACGTAGCGGACGCGCGCGTCGCTGCCGAAATCACGCGCGATCATGTCCGACAACGCGCGCTGTTGCGACGCGTGACGCTCCTTCTCGCCGTACTGCATGCGCGGCTGGCCGATCACCATCACCCGTTTGCCGCGCTCGAGCGCGTAACGGACCGCCGCCGCGACCGATCCACAGTAGTGCGACCACGGCGCCGCGCAACCCGGACCGGCGTGCGGGCCGGTGTCAACGGGATCGACGATGCGATCGAGCTGCCGATTAAGGGCCTCGGCAATCGCCGACGTGGCGTCCAGCGCCGCAGCCGATGTGCCCTGCGCCACGCCTGGTTTGAATTCTGCCGAGCCGCCTGCACCGCCACGCAGGAACGACGCCTTTTCACGCAACACGAGCGGCAGCACTGGAAAATAACCAGTCGCGCGAAACACCGGCGATGCATGGCGGCGCTGCGCGTTGTTGGGTTGGCCATCGCCGAAAATGTCGTTGTAACCCTCGTAAAGCAGGACGATGTCGTAATCGAGGAAGTCGTAGCTGCGCAAGGTCGGGACGAAGGCGATCGCGGCTTCCTGATGATAACCAAGATTGACGACGCGGACGTTCGGTTCCGTCTTGCGCAATTCGCGCTCGAGCAGCGCCGGCACGGTCTGCTCGACCTCCACGTCGAAGCCAAACACGGTGCTGCCGCCCAGCATCACCAGTCGCACTTCGCCTGGTTGCTTGCGCCCGACCACCGGGCCGCGATACCCGTGGCGGTTGAGTCCCGCCGATCGCTCGACCCGCGAATGCGCGTAGAGATCGGCGCCGAGAAACGCCAGCAGCACCAGCGCAAACGAGCCGCTGATCGCGATCAGCGCAAAGACGAGCCGTTTGATCGGCGACAACCGCACGCGGATAGTTTATCGCCGCTGTCGGATCACGCCGTCACCGCCACTCACGGAGTTGACGCCAACGCTGGCAGTGGAAGATGCAAGTCCAGCCACGGGTTGCGTACCGCGTACCACCACAGCATGACTGCCGTTGCAGCTGCCAGGACAAGGATGACCGACGAGGCCGCCGCCGCCAGACGCGTGCGGCCAGCCAGCAGCGGCGACGTCAGAACGAGAAATACCGGAACCACATAGGTTGCGTGGCGGAAGCCAACCGCCGCGCCGCCAAGATTGTTGGTCGTCAACAGCGCCGCGGCCAGGCTCAGGAGCGCGCCCGCCAGCAAGACGAACCGACTCGCCTGCAGTCCTCGCCAACGGCCGTGCATCAGCACACCTGCCGCCAGACCAATGATCAGGATGGGCGATAGTGTGAAAAGCCCTTTGCCCGACACGAGCGCGCGCATGACGTAGCTGCCGAACGCACCCAGCGAAGCGTGTTTGATCGAACCGGTCAGCTCGGCAGCGGTAAACGTCGTGCCTTCGAAGTTGAACAGCTCGGTGTGAAAGCCCGCCGGGATCACGTCGCCGGTGATCGGAATGTTGAGCACTGCGTGGGCGACCAGCGGCATCGCGAACCACAACGCGAGGTGCCGCCCGTCACGAGCTGCCATCTGCCGTCGTTTCACCCACAAGAACACCGCGGTGGCGGGGACGAAGCTGACCAGGGGCAGCACTTCGAACGCGGCCATCAGCCCCAGACTGCCGCCGAGCAGCCGCGCGCGCGCCGGCGTGCTGCCGCCGCGCTCGATCGCGATCAGCGCGAACGCCATGGCAGTCACCAGCATTGCCGAAATGCCGTGATTGTTGGACATCACGGCGTACGGAAACAGCCAGGTGCCAAACGGCAGCAGCAGCGCCGCCAGCGTCGCTCGCGCCGGCGGCACGTCAAGCAACAGCAACGTGCGCTGCAGAGCGATCACCAGCAGCGCGAACGCGACGCCGTTCGTGAACCAGACGAACAGGAAGTACGCGTAATCGACGGGAGCGCTGGTAGTCAGCCGCAGCCCGGTCTGATGAATCACCCAGTACACGGGCGCCACCAGCGTGGCCAGCAGCGGCGGCTGATGCGAGTAGTAGTGACCGTCGCGGAAAATCTTGTCGCGCGTGTTGCGAAACTTCGACTCCTCGAGGAAGTAGTTGTGCCGCTCGACCAGCGATTCGACGGTGCCAAGTCGAGACCACTCGTGCGCGCTGTCGGTGCTGGTACGCGTGAACATCCCGATGACGATCCACGCGACCAGGCCGAGCACGATCGCGGCGCGGCGGCTATCCAGCATGACCGAGGGACAGATCGATTGCGCCAAAGGCATCGACCCCTTTGAAACTCCAGGGCCAGGCGCCGAGATAACCGCCGTCGCGGGCCAGCTTCACGTAGTCGGCGAGCGTGTAGACCGGCGACAGATGCCCGTCGGGATGCACGCGCGGATGCCACGGGCATTCGCCGATCAACAGCGGTTTGGTGAGGCCGAAACTGGCCGCACTGCGGCCGAACAGCCAGTCCTCACGATCCGCGTCGCGCACGTCCGGATACGAATGCACCTGGATGATGTCGAGGCCGTAGGCGGGATCGTCCCATTCCTTGACGCGACTGACGCGCGCGCCGCCAAGCGTGACCTGCGCCGTCGATCGCGCGTGGATCCGGCTCGACGCATCGCCAACGAATTCACGCAGACGTTCGACGGGCCAGGCCGGCCGCCAATCGGGTTCGTTGATGATGTCGTAGGAATGAATCGCGTCCGCATTGCCGTAGCGTTCGAGGAACGGCTCGAGTACGCGCTCGCCGAACGCGCGCGACTCCAGCGCGAAGATCCGCCGCACGTCGTCCAACCACGCAAAATCGAGCAGCACGAGGCACAACCGCACGTTGGCGCCGGCGGCGATCTCGACGGCGGCATCCATGTCGTCGAAAAAGGATTCGTCGATGCCGCGCAGCTCGCCGTCCCCGCCCCAGGCGAGCCCGCCGCGCCCGTCGCCGAATACGAACCAGCGCACCACCTCGATGCGCGCCGAGGCGAGCGTGTGGAAGTCGGCGCGCACTTCGTCGAGATGCCTGGTCACGCCGGCGTGGCTGTTCCAGCGGTTGCGTCCGAAGTCGCACCCATAGTTCGGGCGGCCCTGGAACATCGTCCACGGGTAGTTGATGCCGGCGATCACACGTCGCGCGCCGTCACGTGCATCGCTGCATCCTACAGCAGTGTGCGAAAATCGCGGGCATGATCAGATGGTGCGCGCCGGCCGCAGTGCTGATCCTGGCCGCGTGCACCGGGACCGCGCCACCATCGAATACGTCGCCGGCGAGCAGCAACGCCGTGGCCGGTGCAATCGATATCACCGTGACTCCAGGTCGCGCGGTACGCGGCGACGCCGACATGCGTACGCTCGAGCCACACACCAGCGATCTCGACGGGATGATCGAGCGCGGCGTCATTCGCATTCTCGTGGCCCCCGGGCGTACGCACTTCGAAACCGACAATGGCGTGGAACGCGGGCGGACCGTCGACGCGGCCGCCGCGTTCGAACGGTTCGTCAATGAACGGATCGCACCGCGATCGATCTCGGTGACGCTGATCGCCGCCGAACCCGCGTCGCTGATCGACGATGTGATCAGCGGCCGTGGAGACATCGCCGCCAACGTGCTGCAGACATTCGAGCGGGACGAGAAAGTCGCATTCGCGAAACCGGTGCGAACTGGCATTCGCGAGTTGATCGTCACCGGCCCGAACGAACCGCGGCTCGTCAGTCTGGAAGACGTCGGCGGACGCCGGATTCACGTCCGGCGTGACAGCGACCATCACGCGAGTCTGATCAGACTGAATGCGCAGTTGAAAAGCATCAACCGGCCGCCCGCCCAGATCGTTTTGACGGACGGCACGGACGAGGAACTGCTGGACCGGGTCAATGCCGGCACCATCCCGGCGACGCTGGCAGACGACTACATCTTCGACGCCGTCCGACCGACGCGCCCGAACCTGTCGACGAACCGGGAGGTCGCCGTCAGCCAGGACGGCGCAATCGCCTGGGTGACCCGCAAGGACGCGGCGAGGCTGCTCGAGCTGATCAACGAGTTCTTCTCGCGCCACCGGCTGACCTTTTAGTTGCGCTATCTTTCCTGATGCATGCGTGTGCTCGTGGCCGAAGACGATCAGGTGATCGCCGACTTCGTCTCGCAAGGATTGCGCGAGGCCGGCTACGCGGTCGACGTCGCGACCACCGGTAGCGAGGCGCTGCGGAAGGCGCTGGCCGGCGGCTACGACGCGGCGGTGATCGACGTGATGCTGCCCGAGCTCGACGGGCTCTCGGTGATCGAACAGCTGCGCGCGAAACGGCACGCCATGCCGGTGCTGATCCTCAGCGCCCGCCACACCGTCGACGATCGAGTGAAGGGTCTGCAGGCCGGCGGCGACGACTACCTCACCAAACCGTTTGCCTTCGCGGAGCTGCTGGCGCGTTTGCAGGCGCTGTTGCGGCGCGCCTCCGGGAACAGTGAACCGACCCGACTCAGTCTCGGCGACCTGACGCTGGACCTGCTGTCACGTCGCGTCGAGCGCGCCGGCCGCGCCATCGATTTGCGGCCGCGGGAATTCGCCCTGCTCGAATATCTGATGCGGCATCCCGGTCGCGTGCTGTCGAAAACGATGATTCTTTCTCATGTCTGGGGCTACTCCTTCGACCCAGGCACCAACGTCGTCGACGTGCTGGTGTCGCGGCTGCGCGACAAGATCGACGAGGGCTTCGACACCAAGCTGATTCATACGGTGCGCGGCGCCGGCTATGTCCTCAAAGTGGCTTGAACGCGTCAGCCAGGCGCTCGGGCTGCGGCTCGCCGCCTGGTATCTGGGCACCTTCCTCGCCAGCACGGTGGTGATCGGCGGGCTGACCTATGGCCTGTTGGCCTCGCTGCTCGAGTCGCGCGATCACGACATCATCCAATCGACGCTGCGTGAGTACGCGACGCGATACCAGGCCGGCGGCCTGCCGGCGCTGGCGCGTGCCATCGAGAACGAGCAGCGCTCAGGATCGCGCGAGCCGTTGTTCGTCCGCTTGATCGGGCCGTTTCAGGACGTGCTGCTCTATTCGCTGCCGGAGACATGGGGCGCGTTCGATCTGTCCGAACTGCCGGGCGGCCCCAACGCGATCTGGTCGCAGGTGCGCGCGCGCGATCGCAACGCCGTCCTCGAAGTCGCGACGATCAACATCGGCGGCGGCAACGTGCTGCAGGTCGGCAAGACTTCGGAGGCGCGCAACCAGTTGCTCGCCAACTTCCGGCGCGTACTGGTCCTCGGCGCCGCCGCGGCGCTGCTGATCGGGCTCGCCGGCGGGTTGTTCCTGACCCGCTCGACGCTGAAGCCGTTACGCGAGCTGCGAGATGCGGTGCGGCGCATCCTGCAAACCGGGCAGACGGACGAGCGCGTGCCTGTTTACGGCACCGAGGACGCGGTTGACGAGCTGTCCGGACTGTTCAACGCGATGCTGGCACGGATCACGACGTTGATTCAGGGCATGCGCAACGCGCTGGATCACGTCGCGCACGATTTGCGCACGCCGATGACGCGGCTCCGCGTCACTGCGGAGGCCGCGCTGGCCACCAACGATCCGGTGAAATATCGCGAAGCGCTGTCCGATTGCCTCGAGGAATCCGAACGTGTGCTGTCCATGCTGACGACGCTGATGGACATCTCCGAGGCGGAAACCGGCACGATGAAATTGAACGTGTCGTCCGTCGACGTCGAAAAGCTGGTGCGCGAGGTGACGGACCTCTACGAGGACACCGCCGAAGATGCCGGCCTGACCATGACGGCCGCAGTGCCCGCCGGCCTGGTCGTCGACGCGGATCGCGATCGGCTGCGGCAGGCCCTCGCGAACCTCGTCGACAATGCCATCAAGTACACGCCTCGAGGCGGTTCAATCGATATCAGCGCAACCCGTGAGCCACGGGCCGTGGCGATTCGAGTCGCCGACTCCGGGCCCGGCATCTCCGAACAGGATTTGCCGCGGATTTTCGACCGCTTGTATCGCGGCGATCAGAGCCGTGCTACGCGTGGGCTGGGACTGGGGCTCAGCCTCGTCCGGGCGTACGTCGAGGCGCAGGGCGGCACGATCAACGTCCGCAGCAAGCTCGGCCATGGCTCGACTTTTGAAATGCGCCTCCCAACATGAACCTTACACGCTTGTAACCTTCCCGTAATGCTCGTGAAAGCCGCTCCGACGTCTGACAGATAGGAGCGCAAATTCAAGTCGCTCCTCAAACTCAATTGGAGGAGTGTGTGATGTCTCGTTCATTTGTCAGAAGTTCAGCCCTGGTCCTCGGCCTCGGCCTGGCTTCGGCCGGCGTGTGGAGCGCCACTCCTGCCGCGCCGAAGACCGTCGAAGCCGCCGTATCCACGGCTTCCGCCACCGCTGCGCCTGCCACGGGGCTCGCGCACGATGGCTACGCGGACATTGTCGCGAAGGTGACACCTGCCGTCGTCACGATTCGTGTCGAGGGCAAGGCCCAGCCGCAGTTCACGCAATTGCCGCTGGATCCGTTCGGTGAATTCTTCGGCCAGCGCGCGCCGCGCGGCCGGCAGATGCCGCCGCAGCTTCAGCGCGGCATGGGCTCCGGTGTAATCGTCAGCGGTGACGGCTACATCCTGACCAACAACCATGTGATCGACAACGCCACCAAGATCCAGGTCGAGTTGTCGGATCGTCGCGTCTTCGAAGCGAAGATGGTCGGCGCCGATCCGGCGAGCGATCTCGCGGTGGTGAAGATCGACGCGAAGAACCTGCCGGTCATCGGCATCGGTGATTCGAACGCGATGCGCGTCGGCGACGTGGTGCTGGCGGTCGGCAATCCGCTCGGCGTCGGCCAGACCGTGACGATGGGGATCCTCAGCGCGAAAGGCCGGGCAACCGGGCTCGGCGACGGTAGCTATGAGGACTTCCTGCAAACCGATGCGGCGATCAACCAGGGCAACTCCGGCGGCGCCCTCGTGAATACGGCGGGCCAGTTGATCGGCATCAACTCGCAGATCATGTCGCCGTCGGGCGGCAACATCGGCATCGGGTTCGCCGTGCCGTCGAACATGGCGAAGAACGTGATGGACCAGCTGATCACCAACGGCCGTGTTCGTCGCGGACTGCTCGGCGTCACCGTGCAGGGCGTGACCGGCGATCTTGCGGCCGGACTCGGCCTCGACAAAGCCGAGGGTGCCCTGGTCAGCAGCGTGACCCCTGGCGGCGCGGCCGACAAGGCAGGCATCAAGCGCGGCGACGTGATCCTGAGCTACCAGGGCCGCGCGGTGGTCGACACCAACGCGTTCCGCAATGAAATCGCGGCGACCAAGCCCGGGACGACGATCACGCTCAACGTCCTGCGCGATGGCTCGCAGCGCGAAGTCAAGGCGACGCTCGAAGAGAATCCGGCGAGCCGCAAGGTCGACGATGACGACGATGACGACGGCGGCGGCCGCTCCGGACGGTATGGCATGGTCATCGAACCGCTCAGCCCGGAAACGGCGCGTCGTCTCGACCTCGACGACGACGTGAAGGGTGTCGTGATCACGAGCGTAGAACCTGCAGGCGCGGCCGCCGCGGCGGGTCTGCGTCCAGGCGACGTGATTCAGCAGGTCAACGGCCGCTCGGTGCGGACGGCTGAAGAGGTTCGCAGCGCACTCAACGGCGCGACGGACAAGCCGGCCGTGCTGCTGATCGCGCGCGGCAACACCACGATCTTCGTTCCGCTCCGCGCACGGTAAGAAAGAACCTGCTACATTGTGGCGAGTCGCATTTCGATCACGTCAAAATGTAGCAGGTTCAATTGCGGCTCGATAAACGCCTGAAGGAACGGCATCCTGAGCTCTCGTGGAGGCAAATCCGCGAGGCGATCGAAAAAGGACAAGTGACGGTCGACGGCCGGGTTCATCAAGATCCCGGCCTCGACGTGTACGGCGACGCCGCAATCGAGATCGATCGCAACCGCCCGGCTCAATCGCGGGCGCGCGCCTCGTTCGACATCCTCCATGAGGACGACGACGTGATTGTCTTGAACAAGCCGGCGGGCCTGCTGTCGATCGCGTCGAGTCCGGAGGCCGCATCGTCCGAAGACACCGTCCTGCGCCGGGTCCGCGACTACATGCAATTCAAGCACGGTCGCAAAACCTATGTCGGGATGCTGCACCGCCTCGATCGTGACACCTCCGGCTCACTCGCCGTGGCGCTGTCGAAGGACGCGCACGCCGCCGGCCGCGAGCTGTTCAAGCATCACCGTTTCGAACGCCATTACCTTGCCCTTGTGCACGGCATTCCCGACCCGCCGCAGGGCACGATTCGGGCACGCATTTCTTCGGGCTACCGTGACGGCCGCCGCAAGCTAATCGACGACGATGCGGAGGGCCTTGATGCGCAAACCGATTACCAGGTGCGGGAACGCTTGAAGGGCGCGGCATTACTTGAACTGCGGCTGCACACCGGCCGGCAGCACCAGATCCGGTTGCACCTGGAGAAGCTCGGACACCCGTTGATCGGTGAGAGGGTGTACACGAGTTCGAGTCCGAAGCCGCGAGCCACCGAAGCCGTCAGGAACATGCTGCACGCGTGGACGCTGGCGTTTCCACATCCTTTAACGGGTGTTAGGATTGCCGTCGAGGCCGCAGTGCCTCTCGATTTCATTCGCATGATGAAGAAACTGGCACTGATACTGGTGCTGGCGGCGTGCCCGTTTGTGGTGGTCGGTCAAACCGCGCCGCTGAGGATTCTTGTCATCGAGGGCGAGGACGCCGTCAATGTCGTCCAGCAGCGCTCGGCGGTCGCACCGGTGGTTGAAGTTCGCGATCGGAACAACCTCCCGGTCGCCGGCGCGACGGTAACCTTCAGCATCGGTGGACCCGGTGCCACGTTCGCAGGCGGCGCGCAGACGTTAACGGTGGTAACCAACGCCGCCGGGCAGGCCGCTGCGGCAGGTCTCACCCCGGTCGCGCCTGGAGTTCTACAGATCAATGCGACGGCTCTGTTCCAAGGCCAGGCCGTCACCGCTGCGATTACTCAGACGAACGTCGCCACGGCGGCGGCCGGGGTGGGTTCCGCGTCGACGGCAGCCACCGGAAGCGGCGCTTCGGGAGGCGGCATTTCGGGACAAACGATCGCGCTGATTGGCGGTGCCGCCGCGGCAGCGGGCGGCGTGGCAGTCGCAACTACCGGTTCGACGGCGGAGCCTCCCGCACTGGGGATTTCGTTCACTCCGGTGGTGACAGGCATCGTCGATATGACGACGTTCACATTCATGAGTCGCAACGCGGCCAACGCGGCAGCCGTGGCGTGGGACTTTGGCGACGGCGAGACGGCGACGGGTGGGGAAGTGAACCACGTCTTCAAACGCGAAGGCACGTTCGAAGTGACCGCCCGTGAAGGAAGCGCGTCCGCGAAAGTGACGGTGTCGGTGGGCACTATTGCCGGTTCGTGGGTAAATGCGTTTACAGCAGCATGCGTGCCGCTCGCTGGTCACACGACGTGTGTTCGCAACGACATCATCACGATCAACGTCAATGGCAGCAGCTTGTCCGGTGGCTGGCGGCTCGAATTGGACAACGGCAACGTCACGCAAACGGCGATGAGCGGCAGCATTAACGGCCGGACATTGACCATGAACCAACTCGGCGAATGTATGCGGTTGCTCACGGGTACGCTCAGTGACGATCTTCGCTCCTTCGTCGGCCGATTCGAGTACCTGAATCCAAACCCGCTCTGTCTGCCGCGCGGCGTCAACACCGCCACGTGGAGGCGTCAATAACGCTATCATTTCTGGCCATGTACAGAGCCCTGGCCGCAATGTTCCTGATCGCTGCAGCGGTTACAGTTCAGACGATCACGGCTGCCCAAACACGATCGTTCTCCGTCGTCGAAACGACGATTCCCGACCTACAGCGGGCGATGCGCGAGGGGCGCGTCACCTCGCGGCAGATTGTCGAGCAATACCTGATCCGGATCGCGCTGTACGACAGCATCCTCAACGCCGTGATCACGGTGAATCCCAAGGCGCTCGAGGAGGCCGACCGGCTCGATCGCGAGCGGCGCGCCGGCAAGGTGCGCGGACCGCTGCACGGCATTCCGATCGCGCTCAAAGACAACATCCACACGACGGATATCCGCACGACCGGCGGCGCAATCGCATTTGAAAACCTGCTGCCGCCCTACGACGCGACGCTGACGCGCAATCTGCGCGAGGCCGGCGCGATCATCATCGCGAAAACCACGTTGACCGAGCTGGCGAACTACATTGCCGCGGGGATGCCGGGCAATTACAACGCGCTGACCGGCTACGCCATGAACCCGTACGATCCGCGCCGCGATCCGCGGCAGGCCACCGCCGACGGACGTCCCGTGCTCAACACCGGCGGCTCGAGCTCCGGCGCTGGCACGGCGGCGAATTTCTGGGCGGCCAACGTCGGCACCGAAACGTCGGGATCGATTCTCAGCCCCGCCAATCAGAACATGCTCGCCGCCATCAAGCCGACCGTCGGCCGCATCAGCCGTTACGGCGTCATTCCAATTACCGCGGATCAGGACACCGCGGGCCCGATGGCCAAGTCGGTGACGGACGCGGCGATTCTGTTGGGAGCGCTCGAAGGCGCGTCGCCCGATCCCAACGATGCGGCCACCAGGACCTGCCAGGCGCCGCCGAACCGCGACTACACGCCGTTCCTGCGCCGCGGCGGATTGAAAGGCGCGCGCATCGGCATCCCGAGGGCAAATTTCTACGATCCGGTGACGCCTCCCGGCGAGAAGCAGCCGCGCGGCGGCCTCAACGAACACCAGGCCAAATCGATGGCGGACGCGATCGAGATCCTGAAAAAAGAGGGCGCAATCGTCGTCGACGCCGACATCCCAAGCGTGGTCGACAACGATCCGAAGAACAATTTCCTGCTGTGGGGATCCTGCGGCGGCCCGAACGACGTCAGGGGCAAGGATGAGAATTGCTCGTACGCGTTGAAATACGGCATGAAGCGCGACTTCAACGCGTGGCTGGCGTCGCTCGGCGCGGCGGCGCCGGTGAAAACGCTGACCGAGCTGCGCGAATTCAACAAGCAGCGCGCGAATCGCAACGCGATCAAGTACGGCCAGGCCAATCTCGATGTCTCCGACGAGATCGATCTCGAGAAGGACCGCGCGCGGTGGGAAGCCGACCGCAAGAAGGATATTTACCTGGCCGCCACTCACGGCATCGACGCGGCGCTGACCGCGCACAAGCTCGACGCGCTGCTGTTTCCCGGGTCTGGCGGCGCCGGCATCGCCGCGCGGCCTGGTTATCCGACGGTCATCGTGCCGTTCGGCATGATTCCGGTGGTGGCGCCGCAGAATGCGCCGTTTCCCGGCGGTTTCACGCCGCAGCCGACGCCGTTCGGCGTCAGTTTTACCGGTACGGCCTGCAGTGAGCCGCGCTTGATTGAGCTCGCCTTCGCCTTCGAGCAGGCCACCAAGCGGCGGGTGCCGCCGGCGATCGCGCCGTGAACGATCCTTCGACGCGCGCGGCGCAGGATGCCAAGCCGATCGCCGTCATTGCCGTCGCCCTCGCGGTGATCATTGGCGGCGGCACATTGTGGTGGCTGACGCGCCGCGGCGAGACGCCGGCAAACACGACGCCGGCCGCGGTCACGGCGACCGAGGCGCCGATCGACAAGCCATCCGCCCCACCGGTCGACCTGCCGCCGCTCGATCAGATGGATGCGTTCCTGCGGCCGTTGCTGCAGGCGTTATCGGCGCGGCCGGAACTGATGCGGTGGCTGGCGACCGACGACCTGCTCGGCCAGTTGGCGTTCGCCATCGATCGGGCGTCGGCCGGCGGATCGCCGGCGCGCGACTTCAAGATGCTGGCGCCGGTGGGACCGTTCGCCGTCAGCGGTCGCGGCAGCCGCCGCACAATCGATCCGAACAGCTATAAACGCTACGACAGCCTGGTACTTACCGTGACCTCGATCGACGCATCGCGCGTCGCGCAGATCTACAAGACGATCCGGCCGCGCCTCAACGAGGCGTATCGCAGGACCGGCAATCCCGGCGGCGACGTCGATCGCGCGGTGCATCAGGCGCTCGACATCCTGCTCGACACGCCCGTGGTCAACGGGCCGATCGCCGTCGTCGAGGGAGACGGCGCGAGCTGGGTGTACGCGGACGCCCGGCTGGAGAACCTCGAGCCATCACAGAAGCAACTGGTACGGATGGGGCCGGCACACGCGGATGCGTTGCTGGTGTGGCTGCGCGCGTTGAAAAACGCGTTGTGAGCTGCCGCGCGCGCCGCGAACCGGCGCGCGCCGCGGTCAATGCGTCATCGCATAGACGAGCACGTTGACGCCGAAGGCGTAGCCGCGCGTCGAGTGCTCGTAGAAGTACTGAGGGTGCGACGCCTCTTCCTCCCACGAATCCCCGACGTCGGTGTTGTGCGTCATCAACACGATCATTCGGCCGCGCTCGTCGAAGATGCCGCGGGCGTGCGCGACCGCGCTCTCCTGATAGCGCTCCGACGTGCTGCCGCCGCTGCCGAGCCAGAACCCGATCGACGCAATCTGCGGCACCGCGCCTCCGACGTCAAACAGCGCTCGAAACAACGGATGCTCCTTCGGCAGATCGCGCGGGGGAAATTGCGACGACGGCAACGCTTTGCCGATCTGCTCCATCCACGCCTGCCACGCCCACTCGCCCCAGAAGTCGTCCGCCCACAAGAACCCGCCCTTGAGCAGATAGTTGCGGAGCGCCTCCGCCTCCGCGGTGTCGAGAAATGCGGCGCCGACCTCGGTCATCATGATGAAGCCGCATTGGTAAAGCGTCGGATCGGTGAGCCGTATCACGACGTGATTCGGTTCCTCGGGTCCGGAAAAACTCACCGTGGTCTTGGTCAGCTCCGCCAGGCGGATCGAGAGGTTGATGTCGGCGCGGGGATAATCCACGCTCCAGTTACCGCCATCGCCGCTGCGGTTCTGGCGAAATGCGATGCGGCAGAACTGAAACGAGCCGTCGAAATCTTCGGGAATGGCGGGACGAATGCTGAAGCCGCCGCGGCCACCGCGGCGTTGGGCGTCGCCGATCGCGACACTGACCAGCAACAGCGCGAGGGTGACGGCCACCCGCCAGCGGCGAAGATGGCGCCGGCAGTCGTGACGTCCAAGCGGCGACGGCATGCTCACGACTGCGAACTCCGAACTCCCGCTGGCGTTACGCGGGTATCTGCAGCCGCGGCATCGGCTCCGCGGAGAACAGCTTCACCAGCGGCTTGGCGAGCAGCCGCGCCATCCGGTTGGCGCGCGAGTGCCGCGCGCTGTCGGTGGAAATGCCGGTGTTGGCGTACATCTGCCGGTACAGCTTCGAGACCAGCACGAACGCCAGCTTGGCTTTCATCGACTTGACGCACTGGGCGCGCTGCCAGACCAGCGACAGCTGGTAGAACTGATCCCACACGCGCTGGGTGCGGTTGCGGATTTCTTCCGGCGACATCAACGGGTGCGGGGTGTAAACCTTCGGACGCCGATGCTTCGGGATCAGCCAATGCCGCGTGACGGGGACGCCGTCCACGGTCTGCACGTTGTCGCCGACCGACGCTTCCCACTTCTGAAAATCGAGCGTGCCCGGGAACGGCGTCAACATCACGAACTGCGCGAGCGTCACGCCGGCTTGCTGCGCGAGCGCCGCGGTGGCATCGAACGTCTCCGGCTTGTCGCTCGGCAACCCGAAGATGAACGAGCCGAGCACGTGGACGCCGCTCTTCTGGAACAGCTGCAGCCGCTGGGCGAGTGCGTCGCCGGCGAGGTTGAAGTCCTTGTAGACGTCCTTGAGGCCTTCCGGCGTAACCGACTCGATGCCGACCAGCGCGCCCTTGATGCGCGCTTTGCGCATCGCCTCCAGATATTCGGGATCCTCGGCCGCTTCCATCGTGATCTGCGTGAAGAAATTCATGTCCGCTGGCAGCTTGGACATCTGCTCCATCAGCTCGAAGCGTTCGTCGCGGATCGCCTTCAACCGGTTGTAGGTGGACTTGTCCTCACGGCGATCGGCCATGCGCAGATCGTTGAGCGTGACCGGGTAGAAATTGTCGTCGGCGAGCGTGATGAAGCGGAAGCCCATGCGCCGCAGTTCGACCATCTCTTCGATCAACGCGTCGGACGAGCGGACACGGGGCTTCTGGCCGTCGGTGCGCCACACCGAGCAGAACGAGCAATGCTTCGGGCAGCCGCGGACGGTCTGCACCGACGCGAACATGTAGCGGCCGCGCGGCAGCAGATCCCAGCGCGCCGACAACATCGAGCCGCCCTCGATGCGGCCGCCTTCATAGACGGCCTGCGACTTGCCGGCGAGCACGTCGGCAATCGCGAGCGGCCAGACACGGTCGCCGTCGCCTTTCACGACCGCCGTCGCACCGCCGTGTTCGAACACTTCGTCCGGGTACAAGGTCGAATGGATGCCGCCGAAAATGACATGCGCGCCGCGCTCGCGGGCGGCCCGCCCCACTTCGTAACCGCGCAGGGCATTCAACGTGTGAATGCCGATGCCGACGACATCACCAGCGTTGATGGTGTTGAAATCGAGTTGTTCGAGCGTCTCGTCGACGATCTGCGGATCGCCATACTGCCGAGGCGTCGCCGCGGCCAATACATACAGCCAGCGCGGTGTGATGACCGCCACGCCGAACGACACGTCACTGGGGTTGATCAGATGGATACGCAATCCCTAGGACTTTGCTAGAGAACGGCTGGCATGTCAAACTCCAAATCGGTCACGAACCGGCTCCCGACGCCCAAATCGCTCCGAAGGCGGCACCCTATGACACGCGCAATTTTTCTCGGTTTCGCCGTGGTGATCGCCGCCACGTCGCTGGCCGCGCAACAGCCCCCCGCGCCTGCTGCACCCGATCCGATTCGCACACTGGTTGGACGCCTCGATCTCGAGCGCTACAAGGCCACGGTGAAAGGTCTGACGCAATTCGGCGACCGGCGGCAGGGCACGAAACGGAATCGCGACGCGGTCGACTGGATCGAAGCTCAGCTGAAGAGCTACGGATGCGCGAACGTCGAGCGCTTGACGTATGAATTCAAGACGCGGCCGCGCACGGGCGGCGCCAACCAGCCGGCGCAACGTCCTGCGGATCCGAATGCCATTCCAACGGCGCAGGGCGGCGGGCGGCCGCGAGGCATCCGCGCGCGCACCGGCGTCAACAACGACCCGATGCGTCAGCCGGACGAAAAATTACGCGCGTTGAACGCCGAGCCCGCTACCGACGGCGAACGGCAGGAGGTCTACTGCACGAAGATCGGCGCGACGCGGCCTGATGAGATGTACATCATCGGCGCGCACATGGACGGGCACGGCTGGGGCGAAGCCGCCAACGACAATGGCTCCGGCACCGCGCTGGTCATGGAGCTGGCGCGTGTCCTCAACATGCCCGATGTCGTCACCGATCGATCGATCCGCTTCGCGCTCTGGAACAACGAAGAGACCGGATTGAACGGCGCGCGCGCCTACGTTGCTCAGCGCGCCGCGCTGCAGGGGCAGGAGAACCCGCCGGGCTCCGGCCGCTATCCCGAACCGAAGTGGCTCGGCATGATCCAGCACGACATGATGCTGTTCGATCACGGCATGCCGCGAGCCGACGGCACCGTCAGTCCGCAGCAGCGGCCCGAGGCCGACGTCAACATCGAGTTCCAGCTGACCTCGAAGTTCGTCGACGGCGCGAAGGCGCTGGCCTGGGTGCTGCACGGCGCCAACGAAAAGTACGCCGCCGATTATCCCGCCAACATCGGCAGCCACATGACCAACACCGACTCGACGGCCTTCATGGATCACGTGCCGTCCATCAGCCTGCGTGAAAACGAGCGCGGCACGCAGATCGGCAACGGCTGGGATCCGCACTGGCATCAGCCGACCGACGTCTACGCCACGTTCAGCGACGAGGATTTTCGATTGGGATTGAATGCGGCGCAGACCACGCTGGGCGGCATCGCGCAGTTGACCAACGCCCGCCTCAAGTGAAAAGGCCGGGACCTCCGTCCCGGCCTTCGCTCACTTCTCTTCTTCCGCTTCCGCGGGCGGCTCTTCTACGGCATCGCCCCACGGGTTTGGTTGCGGCCCCGGGACGATACCGGCGATGTCGGGATCTTCCGATCCGCCTGACGAGGGTTCCGAGCGGCGCTGTTTGGCTTCCTCGCGCCGCACGGCCTTCTGTTTGTGCTTTTCAGCTCGCGCGCGTTCGCGCTCGCGCTTGCCGCGTCCGAATGGTGCTGCCATTCAGCGAGGACCTACCAGCGCGGTTCGCGACGGCCACCACCGCCGCCTCCGCCCCCACGGTTGCCGCCGAAGCCGCCGCCGCCACCGCGACCGCCGCCGCCGCCCCCGAAGCCGCCACCGCCGCCGGGACCACGCGCTTCCTTCGGACGTGCCTCATTGACGGTGAGCGTGCGGCCGCCCAGCTGCGATTCATGCAGCTCGGTGATGGCCTTCTGCGCGCCTTCATCCGTCGCCATTTCGACGAAGCCAAATCCCCGCGCGCGCCCCGTGGCCATGTCGCGCATCACCGTCACTGATTCCACCGGTCCAACGCGCTCGAACAATTCCTGCAGGTCCGATTCCTGGGCACTGTAGGGAAGGTTTCCGACGTATAGCTTCCGACCCATCGACTTTCTCCTCATCTCGCTGAAGGCTGCCCGGACTACCTGAGAACTGCGATGACCCAAGGCCCTGAAACACTGAAGGCCGCTTCTAAGCGGCCTTCCCCTACAGCTATTTCGAGCATAGCAGAAATCTCCGGCCACCTATCCCAGCCGGATTGAGCTCAGCAAGACGGCACCGGCGTACAGCTGTTCGTCAAGGGGCCATCGTGTCCGTTCGGTTGATAATGGACTCATCCGTGTTCTGGGCCACCACCTTTCAAGCCGCTGCGCTGTTTGCATCGACGGGTTTGTCGATTTGGGCAGCCCTCATCACGCGCACGCGACGCGGCGTACCGGGCGGCGAGGCGTTCGGCTGGCTGATGGTCGCGACGGCGCTGTGGAGCTTCACCAGCGCGCTCCACACGCTCGTCGACGATTATTCCGCGCGCCTGATCATCACCAAAATTCAATACCTCGGCGTCGCGCCGATCGGCGTCCTCTGGCTGCTGTTCACCACCGAATACAGTCGCGTGGCCTGGCCGGGCGGCGCGATCCTGCGTGTGGCGGTCTGGATTGTACCCGTCACCACACTGCTCCTCGCGCTCACCAACGAAGCGCATCACGTCTACTGGACGTCGATCGAAGAAATCACCACCGTCGCCGGGCCGCGGCTGCGCTATCGCGGCGGACCGTGGTACTGGGTGCATGCGTCGTACAGCTACCTGCTGATCCTGATCGGCACCGCGATCCTCGCGCAAGGACTGCGCCGCTTCCCGCCGCTGTATCGTCGCCAGACCGCGCTGATCATCGCCGGCGCACTGGTGCCGTGGCTCGGCAATTTCCTCTATCTCTCCGGCATCGTCGCGGGCCTCGACTTGACCCCAGTCGCGTTCACCGTTTCCGGGGCGTGTCTTACCTGGGGCATCTACCGCCACCGGCTGTTCGGCCTCCTGCCGGTGGCGCGTGACATGGTCATCGACAGCATGGACGACGGCGTGCTGGTGCTCGATGCGCAGCGGCGAATCGTCGACATGAACGCCGCGGCGCAGCGATACACGGGATGCACGACGGCGTTCCTCGGCAGGCCGATCGATGAAGCCGTGCCGTGGTGGACGTTGGCCATAGACGAGGATCGGCCAAAGGCGGAAAGACAACCGGCGATCGTCAAGCTCGAACCGGGGCCGCGTTACTTCGAGGTCAAGGTCTCGGCGGTAAGCGATGCGCAGCAGCGTTTCGCCGGGTGGCTCGTCATTATTCACGATGTGTCCAACCGCCGACGCAGCGAGGCCGAACGCTACGCCTTCGAGCGCCGCATGCAGGAACAGCAGAAGAACGAAAGCCTGATGGTGCTCGCCGGCGGCGTCGCCCACGACTTCAACAACCTGTTGACAGGCATTCTCGGCAATGCCGACCTGCTGTCGATCCTGTCGCCGCCGGATTCCGACCAGCGCCGTGCCGCCGACGCGATTGTCATCGGCGCGCAGCGCGCCGCGGACCTGGTGTCGAAGATGCTCGCGTATTCCGGCGGCGGCCGCGTCGTCCCCGAAACCGTCGACCTCGATGTTCTGGTACGCGACATGGTGGACCTGCTCGGCGCATCGGTGGCGCGCCACTGCCGGCTGATCTACAACAGCCCGGGACCTCTGCCGCTGGTGGAGACGGATCCCACGCAAATCCGCCAGGTCGTCCTCAACCTGATCGTCAACGCGGCCGAAGCGGTCGACGACGCCGGGGTCATCACGGTCGCAACGGGCGAAGAGACGCTCGACGCCGCCGCCTTGAAGAAGATGACGTTCGGCAATCAAGTGAACGAAGGCCGCTATGTGTTCATCGACGTTGTCGACAACGGCACCGGCATGAGCGAGCACACGCTGGCGCGGATGTTCGATCCGTTCTTCTCGACGAAGGACACCGGCCGCGGCCTCGGCATGGCCGCCGTCGCCGGCATCGTCCGAGGCCATCGCGCGGCGCTGCGGGTGACGTCCGCGGAAGGTCAGGGGACGCGGTTTCGCATCTGGTTCCCGGTCGACGTGTCGATCCATTCGACGAGACCCGCGAGCGACGTGACGCGCGGACAATCGACCGCGCCGTAAAGATCCGCCATATCGAACAGGATGCCGTCGCGCAGCCCCGCGCCGCGCGCGCCCATCACGTCGACATGATAGAGATCGCCGACGTGCACGGTGTGCGCCGCCTGCGAGCGTGATTGCTCCAGCGCCAACTGGAACAACCGCGCATCCGGTTTCTCGACGCCCCACTCGTGGGAGTCGAGGATGTGATCGAACCACTTCGTCAAATCGACGCGATCGAACAGGTGACGCAGGCGGCCGTTGGCGTTCGAGACGACCACGAGCTTGAGGCCGCGGCCTTTGAGCGCAGCGAGCGCCGGCGCCACGTCCGGCTCGACGTGCTCCCACAGATTATCGAGGCGGTGATACTCGCGAAGCTCCGCGAGCGCGGCGTCGGTACCGGCAGTCTGCTCGACACCCGCATGCTGCAACACGAGATTGAAATACAGCCATCCCCGGGCCCGGTCGTCGGTCGTGCCAATCACCGCGGCGTGGTCGATGTCGCGTGTCGCCTTCTGTTCGGCGGCGGCAAGCGCGGCGGCGCTCACGGTGGCGCCATGCCGCGCCAGCGCGTCGGCGACGCGCGTCCATGACGGATGGCACAGCACACCGCCGGCGTCGAGAAACACGGTGTCAATCGTAGGGGGCGTCATCGGGCGTGATCGAGCTTGCGCTTCGATCATAATCGCGATGGCCGATGAGCGAAGGTGGTGACCCGCGGCGCCCCGGCCGGGCGGTCCACACGATTCGTGGCCGCGGCGGGCGCCAGCCAATATCATTGGAGTGTGCGCAGTTCCTGTATCGCTCTTCTGCTCGTCGCGGCCTCGGCGGTGCCGGCGTTCGCATTCAAGGCCCGAGTCGTCGATCAACAAGGCCGGCCCGTCGCCGGGGCAACGGTATCCATCCTCGGCAAGACCGGCGAGGCGATCACGGATGGCGAGGGCCGGTTCGAATGGCAGCCCGATCCACCCCCGCCCTTCGAGATCTTCGTCATCGACGCGGCGGGGACCTACGCGAGACCGGTGATCATCACGGCGCTTGACCCCAGCGCCGAGTTGCTGGTGACGATCGCTCCGCTGGTCGCGGAATCGGTCACCGTGACGGGCTCGGCACCAAGCATCGAATCCACGCCGGCGGCCGGCAACACTACTATCAGCGGCCGTGACGTCGCGGCGCGCCAGCCGTCGAACCTCATGCAAGCCATCGAAAACGTCGCCGGCGTCAACCAGGTCTCGGAAGGCCAGGCGGCGGTGCCCGCCATCCGCGGCCTGGCCCGGGGGCGCACGCTGATCTTGATCGATGGCGCGCGCGTAAGCTCCGAACGGCGCGTCGGCCCGAGCGCGACCTTTCTCGATCCGACGGTGATCGAAAGCGTCGACGTGTCGCGTGGACCCGGTTCGGTCGCGTACGGCTCCGATGCCTTCGGCGGCGTCATCTCGGTGCGGACGCGCCGGGTGCAGGCGGGTTCGCCGCTGTCAGCGCAGTTCAGCGGCACGATCGGCGCCGGCATTCCCGACCGCCGTGGCACGTTCGAGATGTCGAAGGGTCTGGCGCGCGGCGGCGTCTTGCTCGCCGCCCACTCGCGCAGCGTCGGTGACTGGAACAGCCCGGCGGGCGAAGTCTTCAACTCCGGTTTCAGCGATCACGGATTTCTCGGCCGGGTCGAACACGCCGCCGGCCCCGGCATGTTTTCGGTGTCGTGGCAAAGCGACTTCGGCCGCGACATCGAGCGGCCCCGCAACAACTCGCGCACCGTGCGCTTTGTCTATCCCTTCGAGGATTCACATCGCCTGACAACGGGGTACGAGGCCGCGGACGTCGCCGGATTCGAGCGCGTGGTGTTCACCGGCTTTTACGGCATCTTCGAGCAGCGGACCGATCAGGATCGCGCGGCAACCGCCGCCGCCGGCCGCGTCATCGAACGCGCCGACTTGACCGCGAAGGATTTCCACGTCCGGGGCTCTGGTGAGCGCCTGCTTGGCCGCGCGCGGCTCGAGGTCGGGATCGACGTCAACGGCCGCTTCGGACTCAACGCGATCGACGACCTGATCACCCATGACCTCGCCGGGCAAGTCGTCAGCCGGCGGCCGAATGTATCGCTCGATGACGCGCGCCGCACCGACACCGGGGTATTCATGTCGGTGGATGCCGCGATCGTCCCCTTGGTCTCATTTGGCGCCGGCGTGCGCGGCGACTATGTGACGACGAAGAATGCCGGCGGCTTTTTCGGGGATCGCTCGACGAAACAGGGCGCCGGGTCGGGCTACGCATCGGCGACAATCGGAGGCGGCGCCGGCGTCAGCGCAACGGCGCAGATAGCCCGCGGCTTCCGCGACCCGGTCCTGTCCGATCGGTATT
>Ga0196963_10000826_pt1 | contig 23884 bp, 26 predicted proteins | sample S1_5metaG_FD_148600 | JGI IMG/M metagenome (GOLD analysis project Ga0196963, IMG submission 148600) | Soil microbial communities from Anza Borrego desert, Southern California, United States - S1_5 | ecosystem: Environmental > Terrestrial > Soil > Desert | place: USA: California | collected...
GTTTGACGATACGACCCCCGACGCTGTTGACGAGGGGGATGCCGGCGCGGCCCGGATGTCGTCCCGTCGCGAAGTCTATGTGCAGATCCGGGACGCGGCAGGGAATGAGCGCGGCCTGAACGTCGATGCCTCTAACCGCATCGCCGTGACCGTCGGATCGCTACCGGCCTCAACCAACACCATCGAAGTGGTGGGCGATGCAGCGCATGACGCGGTTATCGCCGGCAACCCCGTCCGCATTGGCGGCCACGCGCGAAACGCGGACATCACGGCCGTTGCGAATGGTGACACAGCCAATTTTATCACCGACCTGCAGGGTAAGCAGGTCGTCTTGCCCTTCGCGGTTCCGGAGCTGCTCTGGCAGGGCGTGACGGCAGCGATCACCGGAACGTCGGACACGGCGGTCAAGGCTGCTGCCGGTGCTGGCGTTCGGAACTATGTGACCAGCATCACGGTCACCAATTCGCACGCCACGGTCGGAACCGTTGTCGAAATCAAAGACGGCACTACGGTCATCCATCGTGGCTATGCCAGACATGATGGCGGTGGATTTACCGTAACCTTTCCGACGCCCCTCAGAGGCACGGCCAACACTGCCATCAACGCAGCCTGCGTCACTACGGGCTCTAATGTTTACGTCTCCGCGTCGGGCTACACCGCGCCGTGATAAATGGGAATATTGAATGTCTTGTTGTGATCCTTGCGCCGATCTGGCGTCGATCAAGTCTGACCTTGCGGAGCTGAAAGCGAAGATGACGCTCCTGCTCCAGCATTGTGGGCCGCAGACGCCACCGGGTGGTGGCGGAGCGGGTGAGATCACGGTTGACGCCGTCACGTTCGACGGGACGAACGACTATTTGACCCGAGGCTCGGACTTCACGAGCAATGCGGATGGCAGTCAATTCATCCTGTCCACCTGGGTTCGACTTGCCGCTGCACCAGGCAGTTTCACCATTGTCGCCAACACCGATGGATGGGTTTTCATCGGAATCAACACCTCGGGGTTCTACTGTGCCGTTTTCAACGAAGCCGCCGATCGCTTCTTGGACGTGACGGATAATACGGTCACGCTTGGCGACGGCAACTGGCACCACATTGCGCTGTCAATCGACACGAATTTCGCTGCGGGCAACAAGCTGGTCAAGCTGGCAATCGACGGAACAGCCAAGACGCCAACCGTCACTGACGCAGACGGTGCGTTCAACATAGATTTCACGCAAGCCAATTGGTCTGTTGGTGCCACCACATCTGCCGGCGAGTTGTTCAACGGGGACATGGCCGAGCTGTATCTGGCACTCAACCAGTATCTTGACGTGACGCAGGCGGCCAATCTGCAGAAGTTCCGCAGCAGTGGCGGCAAGCCGGTCAATCTTGGGGCTGATGGTTCTACGCCGACCGGGACGGCGCCGACCCTCTACCTGCACCTGGACGACGGTGAGACGGCCAACAACTTCGCGGCCAACGCCGGCACGGGCGGCGGTATGACTGTGAACGGTGCGCTCACTACGGCTGCCACAAGTCCATCTGATTAGCCGCTCCCTCAGGGATAACCGGCCCCGCCGCGTGACGGGCTCACGCATGGGCAATCCTGCCCCCAGCACTTAAGCACTTCAGCAAACCAGGAGATCCCTGAATGTCGTATCATTCGATTTACGGCCAGCATGTCGGCTATCGCAGCGGGCAGTTGGTCGTTGACGGTAAGCCCATGGGGCCGTTCCCCGCCTCTCTGGGTGGCTCCACCTTCTACGTCAACTCCGCGGTTGACGGTACCGACGGTCGCTCCCCAGCTACTGCTTTCGGCACCTTGGACGAAGCCTTCGCCAAGTGTACGGCGAACAAGGGCGATGTGATTGTGGTCATGCCGAATCACTCTGAGACCGTTACTGGCGCGGGCGGCATCACCCATGACGTTGCGGGCGTTTCTGTGATCGGTCTCTACAGCGCATACAACCAGCGCCCCCGCTTCCTGATGGATGCCGGCACGACCGTCACATATCTGATCTCTGCGGCGGATGCGTATGTCTCTGGCCTGGAGTTCGCTTCGGGTCACTCGAACGTCGCCACTTGTTTTGATGTGACCGCAGTTGGCGCGCACATCAACGACTGCAAGTTCCGCAACAACACCACCAACGAGGACTTTCTGGTCTGCATCACGGCTTCGGGCGCGACCCGTACCGGTGATGGCTTGAAGGTCACGAACTGCGACTGGTACACCACGGATACCGACGACAGCGCCATGATTTCGATTGTGGACGACTTGGCGGATCTGGTCGTGTGGGATAATCACATGGTCACGTCTTCGGCTACTGCGGCGCAGTTGATCAAGGTGACGGCTGGCCAGCTTCTGCTCAACGCGGACATTGGCTGGAATCGCCTGGTGAATGCGATGACCTCAGGCGAGCTGTTCATCTCGAATGACGGCACGACCAACACTGGCATCATCCACAACAACTATGTGGGCCATGCCGACGTGACCGGCGCCCACGATCCGGGTTGGGATGCCGGCGGCTTCCGTCTCTTCAACAACTACTCGACCTCCGTTGACAACCTCCAGGGTGTCCTCATCCCGGCGGCGGACGTTAACCTCTAACCAGAGTGACGCACTTGCTGCTTGACCACGAATGCTACAAGCGCATCAAGCCGGTTCCGAATGTTCGGCATGTCCTGCCAATTCTGGACCGGATAACGTGGAAGGATTCAGGCAACGAGTGCGCGATTGTAAGTGACCCCAAGGTTCCGCTTCAGCGGCAGTTCATGATGCTGCTGATGAGGCTGGGCCTTGGGGGGCGCAATGGCCGGATGTTTCTCCGAAAGCTCCCCGCGAGGATGGGTATACCGCCTCATGTGGACGATTGGATCGACCCGGCGCTGAACCTGCGGCGTTTCCATGTCCCCCTGATCACCCATCCGGACATCATCATGAGATGGCCGGATGACAATCAGGAAGTCCACCTGGAGGCGGGGTGGCTGTGGGAAGTGCGCGTCGATCGCATGCATGAGGTCGTCCACAACGCTGACATTGACCGGATTCACATCCAGATCGATCAACTCGACGCGACCATATGAGCAAGGTCGATTTCCGTGCGGTGTCGCCTTACTCCGACGAACACCTGAACCGGAACATCGAGCACGCGCGGTCTCTGGGCCTGCAGAACGTCGATGAACTGGAGCACAGCGGACCCATAGCTGTCATTGGCGGCGGCTTGTCCGTCATGGGGTATGTCGAAACCCTGCGACGTTGGGACGGCAATCTGCTGGCGATTAACGGTGCGTGGCGCTGGTGCCGAGAAAATGGCATCGACGCCGTGTTCTTCTCGATTGATCCGAACCCGATAGTGGCGGAGATGGCGCGTGGCGCAGATAAGGCCATCCTTGCCGAGCGCTGCGATCCTGCTGCTTTCAGTTCAGCATCAACGACGTATCTCTACAGCGGAACGCTTGGCGGCTGTTCTAGTGCTGGGGCCGCTATCATTGCCGGGCTCAAGTCAGGCCACACGCAAGTAACGCTGTTCGGCTGCGAAGCCAATTACCAACAGCAACGTTCGCATGCCTACGGGAATGTGAAATCCCAGCATGAGCTGATCGTGAAGTGCTGCGGGATGCACTTTCTGACCACCCCAACCCTGGTCATGCAGGCTAGGGAATTGGCGATCATGATTCTCGAAGCACAAGGGATCGTGCGTGAGACCTCGGGCGGGTTCCTGCGGGCGATGGTCAACGCCAACTGTGAGTATGACATCGTCGCCTGCACCCCTGGGTTTGAGGCGACACTAGAGCCAGCCGATGCTGCTTGATGAACTTCTCGCAAAGCTCGGCACAATGCCGGCGGCGGAACGGGCGGAGTTGGATAGGGCATATCTCCAGGAAGCGCCGAAGTGGCTCCCGAACGTGGGGCCGCAGACGCTGGCGTATCTTTGTCCCGCTGACCTGCTGTTCTATGGCGGTCAGGGCGGGGGTGGTAAATCGGACCTTGGCCTTGGTCTCGCTTTCACCCAGCACAGGCGCTCACTGCTACTGCGGCGCAAGTATGTGGACCTGAATGCTCTTGTAGAGCGGGCGTTGGAGATCCATGGTTCTCGCGAAGGGTTCAACGGACAACCGCCCCCGAAGCTAAGAACGGCAGACAACAGGCTCCTGCACTTCGGCGCCAATCAACACCTAGGTGACGAGCAGAGCTGGCAGGGTCAGCCGTATGACCTGAAGTTCTTCGATGAGGTCGTTCAGTTCCTCGAAGCGCAGGTTCGGTTTCATCTGGGTTGGATACGCTCGACGGACGAAGGCCAGCGTTGTCGTGCTGTCTTGGGGAGCAATCCTCCCCTGGACGCAAACGGGCAATGGGTCGTGGGGATGTTCCGGCCGTGGTTGGATCTGACACACCCCAATCCCGCCAAGCACGGGGAGTTGAGGTGGTTCGTCACCGACCCTGACGGCAAGGACATGGAAGTCCCGGGACCGGGTCCGGTTCAGCTGGACGGCAAGACCCTGCTTCCACAGTCCAGGACGTTCATTCCGGCCAAGCTGTCGGACAATCCGTTCCTGGTGAACACGAACTACCAGGCGCAATTGGATGCCCTCCCGGAGCCGCTACGATCGGCTGTGAGGGACGGCAACTTCATGGCCGCCCGCAAGGACGCCGAGAACCAGGTCATCCCCACGGCATGGGTAATCGCCGCTCAAGCTAGGTGGAGACCGGACGGCTGGAAGGACTACACCCAAACCGCAATAGGGTATGACCCAGCCGGTGGGGGGAAGGACGAAGCGACGATCGCCCTCCGTCATGGTGGGTGGTACGACAGGATCATTTCCGTTCAGGGCGACAAAACCTTGGACGGCGCTGCGATGGCGGCGAAGGTTCTTGAGGTCCGAAGGGACAACGCTCCCGTTGTTGTTGACGTTGGCGGCGGATATGCCGGCGCGTCGATTGAGCGGTTCAAGGACAACGGTGTCATTCATACGCGGTTCAGCGGGGCAGGAGCTTCAACGGCTCGGGCCAAGCAATCGAACCTGCAGTTCGCGAACAAGCGCGCCGAGGCATGGTGGAAGTTCCGCGAGGCACTTGATCCACAGCAACAGGGTGGATCGGCGATTGAGCTTCCAGATGATCCCCAGTTGAGAGCAGACCTCACCACCCCGACATGGGAGCTGAAGTCAGGCAAGATCCTCGTGGAGAGCAAGGAAGACATCCGGGAACGGTTGGGTCGTTCGCCGGATCGCGGTGACGCTGTCATTATGGCGCTCAGCGAAGGGGACGCCGCTCGTCGCAAGGAATTGTCACGCGCAACACTCGGCCAGGCGCCAAAGGTCGTCATGGGCCGAGCTCTAACCAGGAGACGATAGGTGGCGAAAACCGTAGGCAAAATCTTCGGCGGTGGCGCAAAGCCAAAAGCGCCCAAGGTCCAGCTTCCCCCTGTCGAGAAACCCACTCCCATGCCCGATGAGGAAGCGATCAAGCAGGCCAAGGCCAAGGAGATGGCGATGAAGTTCCGCGGCAAGGGTTCCCGTCAGGACACCATCCTGTCGATGGACGATAGCCTTGGCTGAATCAGCCCCTGTTACTCAGTATGTCGGCAGTAAGAAGCGCGCGACGATGAAGAAGCGCACGGCCAAGAAGGTGAAAACCATTGCCTACTGACCTGACTTGGTCTGATCGCCACACTGCGCTGCTGGGTCTGTCCGACAAGCTCTATGCCGCTCGTTCGCCTCTGGTCAGCTTCTGGGCGGAGGCTGCTGCCAATTTCTTCCCGGAAAGAAATACGTTCTTTACCAACGATATCGGCAAGGATTTCGCTGGAGACCTATCCACCTCATTTCCTCTGTTGGTGCGTCGTTCCCTCGCTGACTCATTCTCCTCCATGCTGAGGGTGGATGATTGGTTCAGCATGAAGGTCAACATCGGGGATGACAAACTAGACTCTGCCGGTAAGGCGTTCCTTGAGTTCGCCACAGAAGTGCAGCGCAACGCGATGTATGACCGCGATGCGATGTTCACCCGGTCGATGAAACAGTGCGACCATGATTATGCGACCTTTGGTCAGGGTGTGCTGTCGATCGAAGCGAATCTCAATACCGCTACCCTGCTTTACCGCAACTGGCACCTCCGCGATGTTGCGTGGTGCGTAAATGCCCATGGAAAGATCGATTTCGTCTCCCGCAAGTGGGAGGACTGCACCGCTAAGGATGCCGTGAAGTTCTTCCCGAAGACCGTCCACGCCAATGTTCGGAAGATGGTGACGGAGAACAACGGCAAGCGGATGTATGACCATGTCAAGATCCGCCACATTGTTCTGCGGTCGGAGGATTACGACGGCCCATACGGTGGGCCTAAGGCGAAGTTCCCCTATGTGGGATTGTTCCTCGACCCGGTGAACAAGGTTGTTTTGGAGGAGATGCCCCGCAGGACTCCGTACTACGTCATTCCCCGTTGGGTTCTGCTTTCGGATTCACAATACGCCTATTCCCCGGCTGTAACCTGCGCTCTTCCGGATGCGCGTGTTCTCCAGGCGATGACCTACACGCTTCTGGAGGCGGCGGAGAAGGCGACGAATCCCCCGATGGTCGCGGTGATGGATGCGATCCGGTCCAACATCGACATCATGCCGGGCGGTGTTACCGCTGTCGAAGCGGAATACGATGAGCGACTTGGTGAGGTTCTCCGTCCTCTGACTCAGGATTATCGCGGTCTTCCAACCGGCATTCAGATGTCGGTGGATCAGAAGGCGCAGATTGAGGCTGCGTTCTACATCAACCGTCTGTCGATGCCCCCGATTACCCATGAGATGACGGCGGAGGAAGCAAGGCTCCGGGTCAACGACTGGATGCGCGATGCCCGTGCATTGTTCGAACCCGCCGAGCTTGAATACAACGCCCTCGTTTGTGAAGTCACGACTGAAGAGCTCTTGGCGGTAAATGCCTTCGGTCCTGCGGAGAACATCCCGGAATCCCTGAGGGGGAGGGATGTACAGTTCAAGTTCAAGTCCCCGTTGATGGAGGCCAAGGACTCCGAACTGGCGCGTACCTTCCTGGATGCCAAGGCGATGTTGCTTGAAGGTGCCCAGCTCGATCCTGCCGCGATGAAGATGCTCAACACCCAGAGCGCTCTCCGAGATGCACTGAAGGGCCGCTCTGTCCCGACCGATTGGGTCAAGGACGAGCGCGCGATGGAAGAGATCAACGCCCAGGCGGCTGCGGAACAGGCTGCGGCAAAACAACTGCAGGCGGTTACTGCGGGTGGTGTGGCGGCCGAACAGGCTGGCCGTGCTGGTGTGGCGATCAAGGAAGCGCAGGCGGCATGAGAGAGCCACAGAACGAACTCGAAGCCCTAGCTATGAACATAGCCAGGCAAGAGCACCGAGACATGCCGCGGCCTCGTCTAATAGACGTGACCGACAACAAGGACGGCACGGTGACGGTCAATGCCGCCTCTGGCCCCTACATCAGCATCATGAAGCCAACGCACAAGGTTGACTTCTCGCTTGATGAGAACCGGCGGTTTGTGCCGGACGTGAAGAAGATCGAGGATGATCCGAAGCCAGAGGCGCAAACCCGATGACCTTCGAGGCAGTCGAGAGACCAGAACCCGTTTCATGTGATGATGTGCCGGGCTTCATAATCTCCGACTGCCTCGGACACCGTATCTGTTGGGCATGGAAGGACGCTGAGTTCTACACCGCTGTCCTGTTCCAGTATCCCTCGCCGAGCAGGTATCTGAATTGAAGTACGTCCCCATGACCCGACGCCCAAAGGCGCATTGGGACATCTGGGAGAAGCCCGCGACCATCGACACCACGATGACGGTCTATGAGCGCGAGGAAGAACCGGAAGACACCGGACTCCTGGATGAAACTGGCACGCCACTCTACCGCATGCCTGAAAAGAGGAAGATCGGCTACCTGTGAAGAAACCAACCAAGGAGACCACCTACGTCAAGACCACCATGCTCCCGGTGGACTTTCATGGGCTAACGCCCACCGATGTGGCTGCCATTAAGGCAGTCATGCAGGGCGGCGCTGACTCTGTGCAGCAGGTCGCAGCGATCAAAGCGATCGTCGATAAAATTTCCGGCTACTACCACTTGAGCTACCGCCCCGACGAACTCGGTGGCAGCAGAGCATCCGATTTCCTGGAGGGTCGGCGCTTCGTGGGTAAGTGGATACTGAACCTCCAGACCATGCCAACCAAACTCTTCGAGAAGGATTCAGCACAGTGACCGAGCAAGCGGCCGGCTCGCAGGCGACTGCGACAACCCAGGCCACCACGACGGAAACGACTGCGACCCAAACGCAGGCTTCCACCACGCAACAGACTGGTACGCAGCAGGCCGGTCAGACCCAACAGACTCAGCAGCGCGGCACCACTGTCGAGACACAGCAGTTCCCCGCGAACTGGCGTGAGGTATGGGCCGGCGGCGATGAGAAGGCCCTGAGCCGACTGCAGCGCTTCACCTCTCCGGATGCGGTGTTCAAATCATACCGCGAGATGGAAGCGCGGTTCTCGAATGCTAAGTTCAAGACCGAACTTCCAGCTAATGCCACTCCCGAACAGATTGCGGAATACCGCCGCGAGAACGGCATTCCCGAAGAGCCAACCAAGTATTACGACGGCATCAAGAAGGTGACGATTGGCGAGGAAGACCGCCCCATCGTCAACAAGTTCCTTGAGCGCATGCACGCCGCCAATGCTACGACTCCGGTCGTGGAAGCTGCCCTGGATGCCTACTACGCCATCCAGGAAGAACAGCAGGCCGCGGATATCGACGCTCAGAAGCTCTACAAGACCGAACAGGAAGATGTCCTGCGGCAGAAGTGGGGGCCGGACTTCCGGTCCAACATCAACGCCATCCGCAACACGTTCGCCTCAATGCCAGAGGAGCTGAGAGAGGGCATCGAGAGCTGGACGGATCACCAAGGGAACCTGCTGCTGAACAACGCGGCGTTCCTGGAGTGGGCCGGGGGGCTATCCCTTCAGCTCAACCCGATGTCCACCACTGTGCCCGCTGGCAATGGTGATGCGATCAAGAACGTCGAAGCCCGGTTGGCCGAGTTCAAGGCCATGCGCCAGAAGAACATCGACGCTTGGTCGAAGAACGAAGCCGCCCAAGCCGAGGAACGGAAGCTGCTTGAGTGGCAGGCCCAGCAGCAGAGGCGGGCGGGTTAGGACAGCAACCAGTACAAGCACACCAGCAGGGCGGCTGCGGCTATGAATACCGCCCACATGGCGGCCCATTGACCGCCGAATAGCAGACCTCGTTTAACGCTCTCTTTTGCGGTCTCGCCCTTGCTGCGGGTTCCAAGCCCGATGCCGATGAAGTTGGCAAGAAGGAATCCGACGAAAGCGAAGTAGGGGAAAGCCTCGCTCCGCTTGAAGTGAGGCCCGATCAGGAACATGAGGGCGATGAACGCTCCGAGCGTTCCGAACCACCAGATCACTATGGCTGGGTAATCGTGCTGCCCCAAGCAGGGCGGCCAGTGCTCGCCATACCACCGCCCTTGCCGTGGTTCTGGTGCTTGCTAGCGGCTTCTGCAGCACAGCCCGCCAGCAAGGCGGCGATGGCTGCGATGATCAGTGACCTGCGCATTTGACCCTCCATGACCTTGGACGTGGCCCCGTTAACGTCTGTGGTCAAGCTGGACTCAATCACGAATTGTAACATTCTTCAAGGAGATCGACATGGCCTCAGTTAGGGGTGGTGGCGGCGCTAGCACGGGCAGGCCCGACTATGGCCGTGAACGCCCAATGGATAGGGTTGACCGGGAGCGCCGCTCTGGCGGCATGTCCCCATCCCTCCTGGACAGCAAGTATCCCGGCGCGAAGAAGAAAAAGGACCGCCAGTATGAGCTGAACGCCAGCAATCTGGCGAAGGTGGGCACCATTCTGGGCGGCCTCGTTGGCGGTCCTGGCGTGACTGCGGCCAAACTCGGCCTGGATGCGCTGACCGGCGATCTCAGCATGGAGAGCGCGCTAGATCCGTTCTCCGGTCGTATGGCCGATGTTCCAAGCGTCGGCGCTGGCTACGCGGACAGCCGCGAGAACGACCAGGCCGCCACTGTCACCGGGCTCACGGCCGCGAAAAAGAAGAAGACCACGAAGCCGAGCAACCCGCTTGGCTCGGTCGGGACCATCCTTTCAGGCGCGGGCGGATCGCTCGTCGCCGGAGGTCTCTAACCAATTCACGCGGAATCGTCCGCGCTGATACCGCTGTGAGTAGCCGTCAACCCGCATAAGCGGCCCGGCGAAGAGCAGCACAAACCCGCCGACACAAAGCTCTGCAAGCAAGCTGAAGGACCGCCAGCAATGGCGGCAACCCCGACGCGCGCCTGCGGATAACCGGAGTCGAGGCACCTGAAAACAAGCAAAAGCAGGTGCTAACTATGGCTGAATCAGCCGCAATTACCCAATACCGCGAAGAGGTCGTGGATGGGTTCGAACAGCGCCAGTCGTTGCTCCGCGATGCGGTGACGACTGAAGCGGTCATCAAGGGCAATACCGCCACTTTCCTGATCGCTGACAGCGGTAGTGCGACCGCGACCACCCGAGGCTTGAACGGCCTCATCCCGGCGCGAGCCGACTCTCTGACCCAGACCAGCGCGACTCTCGAAGAGTGGCATGACCTGGTGAAGAAGACCAACTTCAACATTTTCATCTCGCAGGGCAACCAGCGAGCGATCATGCAGAAGTCCACGATGGGCACGATCAATCGCAAGATCGATCAGCTCATCATCACCCAGCTCGACACCGCCACCACCACGACTGGCGGCGCGGTTACGGCCTCTCTCAGCCTCGTGCTGAAGGCCAAGACCATCCTGGGCGTCAACGAAGTTCCGTTCGACGGAAACATCTGGGGTCTGATCAGCCCGGCTTTCGAAGCCTATCTGTTGCAGACTTCGGAGTTCTCCTCGGCGGACTACGTTACGCGCAAGCCGATGGAAGGTGGCACTGCCTGGAGCGACCAGCCAGGCTTCTACCGCTGGCTCGGCGTCAACTTCATCGTTCATCCGAACGTGACCGGCGTCGGCACTTCTTCCGAGAAGTGCTACCTGTTCCACAAGTCGGCGATCGGCCACGCGGCTGATATCGCCGGCATGGACGTGAACCTCGGTTACGACGGTGAGCAGGCATACTCCTGGTGCCGTGTTTCCATGCACATGGGCTCCAAGCTGCTGCAGAACAGCGGCGTGGTGCAGATGCTGCATGACGGCAGCGGCTTCGCGGCTTCGTAACAACTGAAGGAGGGCTAGAAAATGGCCTATTCGACTTCCAACCCCCCGACCCTGGTGTTCCAGGCGATCGCTGGCAAGCGGTACTGGGCATACAACGGGTCGGACGACAACGCGGCTACCCGTGATGCGGCCAACTACATCACGAACGCTGCGGCTCTTGGCATGAAGGCCGGTGACGTGGTCTTCGGCCAGGACAACAATGATGCGGCGTTCCTGACTGCGGGTCACACCGTGGTTACGGTCGGCTCCTCGGGCGCTGACCTGTCGGACGGCACGACCATCGCCGGCTCGGCCAACGCCGACTAACAACCCCGCATAAACGCGGGCTTTATCGTCCGTATTGATACGGGCGACCGGGGAGGGGCTTCGTGCTCCTCCCCATCCTTTTCTCACGCCAACCCTCAGGAGAGACAACTTGGCATCCTTGCGCGCCGGCCGCTTCCAGCAGGCCGATTACTTCTTCACGACCTTTGCGGTGAACGCCGAGGCCAACACACCCATCGAGGAAATCCTCAAGCCGGAGTGGTGGGCCAACGTCGCCATGAACCTCAAGCCCATGGATGAAATCATTGTCCGGGCTGAGGACGGGGCATACCGCCTTCACTTGTTCGTGGAGAACTGCGGTCGCACCTGGGCGAAGGTTCGTTTCGTCAGTGAGCCTCTGATCATGCAGACCCTCGACACGCCGGAGGTTTCCGTTGGCGATGGCGAGTTCCTGGTCAAGTGGTTCGGTCCACATGACCGTTATTGCGTGCTTCGGGCCTCTGACAAGGAGAAGATTTCGAAGGGCCATCAGACGCGCGATGCCGCCGAGTTGTGGGCGAAAGAGCACGTCAAGACGATCGCCCCGCGTCCTAAGGCCGCCTGATGGCGACTCCCACACAGCTCACGATCTACAAAGGCGCTTGTCTAGCCCTGGGGGAGAGGCGCATTGCGTCTCTCTCCGCCACCGACGCCATCCGGTACGAACTGGATGCTGTGTGGGATACCGGGTTCGTGAAGGGCTGTCTTGAGGATGGGCTGTGGAACTTCGCCCTTAGAACCTCACAGTGGGACTACGACACGTCCTACACCGCGCAGTTCGGGTATGCGTATCGCTTCGACAAGCAGTCCGATCATGTTCGACTTGCGGAAATAGCGGAGGATGAGTTCTTCCGCTGCCCCCTCACACGATACCAGGACGAAGGCAATTACATCTTTGCCGATCTGCAGACGATCTACGTTCGGTACGTTTCTGATGGGGCTTCCTACGGGACTGACTATTCGAAGTGGCCGGAGAGCTTCACGCGCTATGTGGAGCACAAACTGGCCTCTCGGGTGGTCCAGATCCTGACCGATGCAAAGGTCGATGCCGATGCCCTGATGAGGGAAACGGCGAGACTGCTCACTGTCGCGAAATCCCGTGATGCCATGAAAGACCCGACGAAGTTTCCGCCCGAGTCCTCTTGGAACTCGGCCCGACGCGGAAGTCGTTCGGGCCGCTGGAATCAGCATCCGTATCGGTAATGCCGAAGCAGTCGGTTTCGCTGAATACATTTAACAGAGGCCGCGTTTCAAACCTAGCGCTCGCGCGTACCGACATCGACCGCATCGCGATGTCGGCGGAGACGCAGACCAACTACGTCCCACGGGTTCTTGGGTCGATGATGCTTCGACCGGGGTTGAAATATATCGACTCAACACTCTCTGACAATCAGGCCCATCATCTGCCGTTCGTATTCTCGACAGACGATCAGGCGCTGATCGAGCTGACGAACGAATCCATGCGGGTGCGGGTCAATGAGACAGTTATCTCGCGCTCGGCCGTATCTACTACGATGCGCGGCGGTGACTTCTCCGCCGACGTAACTAATTTCAACAAGCAGACCGATCTTGCTGCATTTCCAGCGATCGGCAACGAAGTGGCTTTCAGTCCAGACGGGACTATTCTGGCGGTTGCCCACAACAACGGCAGCAGCCGCACGGTTACGTGCTACTCGGTTTCCGGAACCACTCTTACCGCACTTACAAATCCAACGGGCGGCAGTACCACGGCCAATGGTCTTTCGGTGGCCTTCTCCCCCGCCGGGGATGTTCTTGTCGTTGGTAATGATAGCGCTTCTGGTTGGGATGCATGGTCGATTAGTGGCACTGGGGCGAGCGCCACCTTCAGCATTCTGACCACCCCAGCGCTCAATCCAGGCGATGCCGTCAATGGCGTGGAATTTTCACCGGATGGGCAGTTCCTTGCCCTGGCACATGCCGTTAGTCCATTTGTCAGCATCTATCAGATTAGCGGTAGCGGAGCATCAACGAGCTTCACGCTTCTCTCCAATCCAGCGACCCTTCCTGCGGGCACTGGAAATGGTGTGGGTTGGTCGTATGACAGCAGGTTTCTGGCCGTGGCGCATACGACGACACCGTTTGTTACCATCTATGAAGTCAACGGCACTACGTTCACAAAACTAAGTGACCCTGGCACGCTACCGAACGCCAACGGCAACGGTGTGACGTTCAGCAGGGACGGCAACTATATGGCCGTTGCTCACGGCACGTCTCGCTTCATTACCATTTATTCTATCTCCGGGACAACGTTCACCAAGGTAACCGATCCGGCCACACTGCCTACTGGCGGTGCGTTCGATTGTGCTTTCAGCTCCGATAACCAGTTCTTGGCCGTGGGGCACGATGTCTCGCCATTCATATCCATCTATCGAAATGTCTCTGGCACTTGGACCAAACAGTCCAATCCAGCAACACTTCCTGATGACGACTGTCAGGGAGTAGCATTCTCTCCAAACAACAACCTGCTGTTCACGACAGGGCCGACCAGTCCATTCCATACGTTCTATCAAGCCTATCAGTGGCTAGACATGGATGGGAGCGGGGCGAGCAGCACGTATTCGTCCGGCGGCGGGACTTACGAGACGGCATTTACGCAGACCATAACGGGCGCATCTCCGGTCGCGGCTGGCGCGAACGGTCTGAACGTTCGCAACGTGATTGATGGGTCTCTTCTGACCCGAACCGGAAACAAAGTTAAGCTGACATTCAAGTCGGCAACCAGCGGTTCGCAGAACTTTATCATCGACAAGTGCTATATCGGCAAGCAAGCGTCGAGCGGCGATGCTTACGATTTTGCTTCTGCCCCCACTCAGGTCACGTTCAATGGCGGATCAGCCGGGTTCACCATCTCGAATGGCGGCAATACGCTCACCAGCGATGAGATCGTGTTTGATTTCGACGGAAGCGACATCATTGTGTCGTTTCACACCGTCAGCAACACTGGCGAAGGATTTTCTGTAAAGACCGCCGCATCTAGTGCGATGCAGGCGTATTACAAGAGTGCCTCTGACGACAGCGGTACGGTGAATGCTTCCGGCTATTCCGATATGAGCCGTGACCTGGCTGGCTTGACGAAGATCGAAGCTCTGGAGGCCACTGACGGCGGTGCCGGCCTGTTCTTCGTCGGCACGCTCTACAATGAGGCCAAGCGCGTCCAAGCTGTTTCGATTCTGAATGCCGACAAGAACGATGAACACGCACTCAGGATCACGGTCGATCAGGGCAAGATAATGCTCCGGGTCGGGTCTGAATACGGTGAGGAAGACCTGGTCGGTGAGACAACTCTTGGGGTTGGTACGCACTCTCTCGCATTTACCCCGACGACCAATCTGTTCTTTGTTCAGTTCTCATCGAACACCGAATATTCATCGATCCTGTCGAGCTGCCAGATCGAGGGTTCGGGAGATATGACTCTCCCAACGGTCTGGGGAACGTCGGATCTGGATTTCATCAACTACGCTCAATCTGGCGATATCGTCTATGTCGCCTGCAAGGACAACCCAAGATACAAGATCGAGCGCCGGGCAACACGTTCGTGGTCGATCGTCAAATATCAACCGGAAGATGGGCCGTTCAGGACACTGAACACCTCTCTGATCACCCTGACGCCATCTGCCCTGTCCGGTGATATTACTCTGACCGCCAGTCGTGACTTGTTCCGCGAAACCCATGTTGGGGCGCTGTTCAAGATCAGGTCCGCGGGCCAACAGACATCCGACAGTTTCAACGGCGCCAATCAGTTCTCGGCAAATAACATCCGGGTGACGGGCGTCGATAACGCCCGAGCGATTTCAATTACTCGTTCAGGAACCTGGTCAGCCACAATCACGCTTCAGCGTTCGCTCTCTGAACCCGGTAACTGGACCGACGCCGTCGAGTTCACCAGCAACGGCACGTCCACCTATACAGACGATCTTGATAACCAGATCGTCTATTACCGGATCGGAATTAAAACTGGAGACTACACCTCTGGCACCGCCACAGTGGTGATGGAGTATGCCTCTGGCGGCATTGTTGGTGTTGCGCGTGTAACAGCTTTCACCGATCGCCAGAATGTTGACGCCATTGTCCTGACGCGGTTCGGTTCGACCGATGCGTCGGAAAACTGGAATGAGGAGGTCTGGTCGGACTTCCGCGGCCATCCGTCTGCTGTAGCAATTTATGAAGGTCGATTGGGTTGGGCCGGCAAGGACCGCCTTACCCTGTCCGTTTCGGACGCTTATGAGAGCTTTGACGAAGAGACGGAAGGGGACTCAGGTCCGATCAACCGCACGATCGGTGAAGGCCCGGTCGATACGATCAATTGGCTTGTCCCTTCCAAAACGCTCATCATGGGCGGTGAGGGCGCGGAGTTCTCTGTCGGAACCACGGCGTTTGACGAAGTCCTCACTCCGTCGAACTACAACAACGATCCTGTTACGAACATCGGTTCGGCTCCTGTTGCGGCAATAAAGATCGACAAGGAAGTGATCTTCGCTGCTCGTACACGGACGAAGGTCTACCAACTTTCATACCAGTCGGACATTTACAATTACACCACTGCTGACCTCACCCGTCTCATCCCGGAGATGTGCGAGGACGGGATTGTCCGGATCGAATACCAGAGATACCCGGACACCAGGCTTCATTGTGTCCTGGAGGATGGAACGGTTGCGCTGCTGATTTTTGAGCGCGAAGAGGATGTTGTCTGCTGGGTCGATATCGAGACGGATGGGTTGATTGAGGATGTGGTAATTCTCCCCGCTGATGACGGGGTGGAAGAGGACAAGGTCTATTACGTTGTCAATCGCACCATCAACGGATCAACCAAACGATACCTCGAGAAGTGGGCGCTGGAATCCGAATGTGTTGGCGGGACGCTGAACAAGCAGGCGGATTCGTTCAAGATATTCACCAATGACCCAGCGTCAGCGACGGTCACAGGTCTTTCCCATCTTGAAGGCGAAAGCGTTGTGGTCTGGGCGGACGGGAAGTGTCTGGATGACTCCAATGGAGACATCGCGACTTTCACCGTCTCCTCGGGCCAAATCTCGCTGACCAATGACGGATCAGCTTACACCGCGACTACGGGCATTGTCGGTCTCGCCTATCGGGCGCGGTTCAAATCAACCAAGCTCGCTTATGCGGCAGGTGGCGGGTCTGCTCTGAACCGGAAGAAGAAGATCACTCGATTGGGTCTGATCCTCGCCTACGCTCATGCGAAGGGCATTAAGTTTGGCGACTCTTTCGACTCTGACAAGATGCGCCAGATGCCCTCCATGGAGAATGGACAGGCGGTTGATGAGGATACCGTTCACACCCATTACGATGAGCCGCTGACTTCTCCGATCGGAGGATGGGATACGGATTCACGTCTTTGTCTGGAAAGCAACGCCCCCCGTCCGTGTACCGTTCTCGCGGCAACGGTTGAAGTTGAAACGAATGGCTAGGATCGAGCTTCGGCCGATCCGGGCCGGAGACTATGAGGCGATCTATGGAGAGCCCCTAAAGCACTCCATCCGGGGATGGGTTGCGACAGTAGACGGAGAGCCCAAGGGGATAGCCGGCGTGGCATACGTCAGTGGTCAGGTGAATGCCTTCTCCCGGTCTCTCCCCGGTCTACCGAGAACATGGATTGCAAGGGGTGCGTTAGCCACTCTTCGGATGATCCGCGAAATGAACTGTCCGGTCCTTGCTGTTGCAGATCCGGAGATACCAACCGCCCCGGCGTTTCTAGAGCGCTGCGGGTTCGAACACGTCACGACCAATTCTCAAGGCGAGGTCTTTAGATGGCGCAAGCAGCCGCAATAGCAGCCACGGTCGTCAGTACCGTTGGCACTATTGTGTCGTCCAATGACGCCGCAGCAGCCGCTCGTGCTGAGGGTGATAACGCCCGCAAGATAGGTGACTGGCAGGCCGCACAGCTACGTCAACAGGCAGGACAGGAAAGAGCGGCGGCACAGCGTCAGGCTGAGAATGAGCGGCGTGCCGGTCGTCTTGCTGTGTCCAAGGCAAGGGCAATTGCTGCAGGCTCCGGCGGGGGTGCCTCTGATCCCACGGTGATGAACATCTATTCCGACCTCGCGGCGGAAGGCGAAACGAACGCCATGACGACCCTGTGGGAAGGCGAAGAAGCGGCCAGGGGTCTGGAAGCCCAAGCTGCCGGGGCTCAGTATGAAGGTGCGGCGGCGTACGAAGCGTCTCGTATGACCTCACGAGCCTATAAGCGGGCTGGGTATCTTTCTGCCGCCGGGAATCTCTTGGCTGGTGGATCGGATTTCTATTCCAAGTATGGGATGGCTGATGCCCCGGCCTATGCCGGAGCCACGCTGAAGCCGGGTTACTCTGACGGGACGTACGGGCGCACCCGTGCGAACTTCGGCTAATGGCGAAACTCCCAACGACCCTGGGTGAGAGAGCGGTCCCAAGGCCGCGCCGTGGCGTTGTTGCCGTTCGTCCGGGCATTGTCGAAGGCGCGATGCTGGAGAGCGCGAAGCTAAACCAATATGCCTTCCAGCGATTTGGTCAAGATCTGCAACAGGTCTCCGAAACCCTGTATGCAAAAGAGCAGCAGACACTTGAGATCGCCCGCAGGCAAAAGCTATCCGACAGTCGTATCGGGGCATTCACTGAGCTTGCCGACCTTCAGTTGGCTTTCGATGTCACCAAAGATCCGGCTACGGCGGGTGATAGGTGGAAGGCCGATACCGACCGCATCTACAAGAAATATGAGCAAGGGCTTGGTGGCGACGCGGCGCTGATCAGCGCGTTCAAGGAAGACTTCGAAACCAAACGGTTATCGGGTGCCCTGGATGTCAGGACCAAGGCTGTCAAGTTCGTCAATGACAAAAGCATAGCCGATCTGGATGCCAAGTCCGACACCCTGCTGAGCCTGATGTCAGGCAATCAAGACCCTGTACGTGAGCAGCAGATTGTCGATGAGATGATGTTGCTGACCGAAGATGCGGTCGAGACTGGTGTCATCTCTGCGGAAGAGGCCGGTAAGCGCCGCCGCGATTTCGCATCGAAGGGTCAAGAGGCCCGCGCGCGTAACGATATCATCCTCAATCCAGAATCCGCCTTACTTAAGCTAAACGATCCGAACAGCTACAAGGGCATGGATGAGGTAAAGCGCACGACGCTGGTGGATATGGCGACCCGCCGCGTTGATGCACTCAGGTCTGACCGTATTCGTCTTGCGGAGAAGGCGGAACGCGATGCCGAAAAAGCGTTGAAGCTTCAGGGCGACACGCTATTCAAGGACTTGTCCGGCAAGGCCGCAGACAAAAGCCTTACACGCGACGACGTGGAAGCAGCAAGGCCGAACCTTGATCCAACGGACTACCGCGCGCTTTTGGCTGATCTGGAAAAGCAGGACGATCCAGAGAAGGTGGTTGATGATCCCGGTGTGGTCGCCAATCTGGAATTTCGCGTCGATAACGAGGATATCAGGCAGGACTTGTTGAAGGCGCTAAACAGCAAGGAGATATCGCTCGCTACGTTCCGGTCGCTGAATCAGAAGAACCGTGAGATGCGAAAGCCAGATGCAACTGATGGCCCGCCGTCTCCGTTCAAGTCAGGTCGCGAGTTCGTCAAAACCACCCTTAATCCCGGTGATTTGTTGGATGGTCCGGCTGCGGCAGTCGCGCGAAGCGGTCTCGCTAATGCCCTTGTGGAATACGACAACTGGGCCGAAGCACATCCCGAGGCAACCAGGGCCGAAGCTCAGCAGCAAGCCAATGACATCGTGGCTCGCTACCAAGCGGTGAACTACAGCCAGATGAGTCTCGCGACGGGTTTGCCCACGGGCTACACGGGCAGTCGCGAAGACCTGAAGGCCGCCGATCTTGATGCTGCCGAAGATCGGGTGTTGGACGATCTCGAAATGAACCGTATCACTGAGGCGCAGGCTGCGCAGGAACTTCGCAAGATCAACAGTTGGCGCGCCATCCTTGAAAAGCGAGTGAAGCAGTAATGGCCGACCTTATTGATGCAGACGATGGGTCCAATGAATACATGGCCTATCGTGATCGCGCTGGGTCGGAGTCTTTGATCGACGCTGCACGGGCCAGGCGTGATCAGAGAGCCAAACCTACTCAGGTCCAGCCCACCACCCCCAAGCCGTCACAAACCGACCCTGCGGTCATTGTAGCGCCCCCTGCGGCTGGGGCTGTCGACAAGGTAATTGGTGTCGTCAAGGATATTGGCCGGGGTGTACTGGAGGCTCCAAAGCAGGCAATCGGCGGCGTTTCCGACGCTGTCCATGAGCTATTCACCGCAGGCGATCATCTGGCTGATTGGCTGAATGAAAACGTCATTGATTTGGAGATTGGTGAGCGCCAAGACCCAGCAACGCTTAATCCAATCGGTCAGTTGCTGCAAAACCCTGCCGAGGCAATTGCAGGGAGTGGCGATGAGGTGGGAGAGGCCAAGTCGGTCACTGGCGGACTGGCGCGTGACGCCGTTCAGTTTATTACCGGCATGGCCGGCCCGACAAAGGCTCTCAAGGCCGCAGGCGTTCCGACAGCACCGGCAATGATGGCCGGCGGTGCTTATTCTGACGTAATGGCGCAGAGTCCGGAAGAAGACACACTGGCGGAATTTGTCCAAAAGTATCCTCAGTTTGAGAATCCCGTCACCGAGTTCCTTTCCTCCGACACGAACGATCCGGAAGTCGTTAAGCGCCTGAAGAATGCTGTTGAAGGTTTTCTGGGTGGCGAGCTGACAGATGGGTTTGTTCGCGGTCTTAAGTTCATCGCCTCAAAGCGCAAGGCCGCCCCACAGATCGGGGCGCAACCGATGCCGAATCAAATCGAGCAGCCACAACTTAAGTCACAGGACTTGGCGCTGCTTGGTGACTCCTCTGCTCCGCTGGTCGAGATCAAGGACCCGCCCGCCGCAGATCGAGCTGTTGCTGGGAAGATCGAGAGGGGACTGACCGAAACCGAGACGGGCGTCCCGGATGAGGTCGCGGCCACAGCTCTAACGAAATCCGGAGAACCCGGCGGCAAAGAGGTCTATGTCAACTTCGCGCGGATCAACTCTCCGGATGACGTGAAGTCTGTCATCGGTCAGATGGCCGATGCGTTCTCTGGTCATATTGATGAGACACGACGTGGCGTTCGGACGAATGAGGCAACCCAGGAAGCCGCCGATGCTTTGGGCATGTCCGTTGCTGACGTTCTGCGTCGCCGGAAAGGGCAGGGGTTCAACGCCGAAGAAGCTTTGGCTGCACGCCAACTTCTAACATCGTCCGGAGAAAAACTCCTGGAGGCGGCAAAGAAGGCTGCGGCCCCCGGCGCATCCCCTGCCGATCAATATGTGTTCCGCAAGATGATGGCGACCCACTACGCTATCCAGGCTGAAGTAATCGGTGCCAGAACAGAAACGGCCCGTGCGCTCCAGTCATGGTCGATTCCCGCGGGCGGGAGCGCGGAGCAAATGAAGGCGCTGGAAGCGATGATCGCCAACTCCGGTGGGTCTGATGTCTCTGCCCAAATGGCGAAGCGCCTGGCTTTGCTTGCCGAGAGCGGGGCAGACGCAGCGACGATCAATCAAGCCGTCCGCAAGGGATGGTCTGCAACCACCATGGACGCGGTCAAAGAGTTCTGGATCAACGGTCTTCTGTCCAGCCCGACGACGCACATCGTCAACACGGTATCGAACTTCCAGGTCGCGCTTCAGCAAATTGCCGAGCGCGGGATTGCTGGGAAGGTTTCCAGGATGACAGGATCTGGCGGTGTCGCCGAAGGCGAAGCGACTGCCATGATGTTCGGGCTTGTCCAGGGCACCAAGGATGCGTTCATAACGGCCGCCAGAACAGCCCACACCGGGGAAGCGCCGACAATGCTCGGCAAGATGGATGCCGTGCGGGAACCGGCGATTTCCGCGAGGGCATTCAATCTCGATGAAGGTGGTGGCGTTGGTCGAACGGTGGATCTGCTGGGGTCGGCGCTTCGCATTCCCGGTCGTGCATTGGAAACACAAGACGCTTTCTTTAAGTCCATCGGGTATCGGATGGAGCTTTGGGCACAATCCTATCGACAGGCTTCATCGGAAGGTTTGGAAGGCAAGGCTCTTGGAGAGCGCGTTGCTCAGCTCGTGAACGACCCACCCGAGAACATTCGCATCGCCGCTGCTGACGCAGCGCTCTATAACACCTTCACCAATGAGACCGGCGAGATTGGCAAGTCTGTCATGAAACTCCGGGGCTCGTGGGCACCCATCACCTTCGTCCTTCCTTTCGTCCGAACCCCCGTCAACATTGCTCGCTATTCATTCGAGCGCACCCCACTTGCGCCTCTCGTTGGGCAATGGCGCGCCGACATTGCTGCTGGTGGCGCCCGTCGTGATCTCGCGCTTGCCCGTATGGCTACCGGTTCCGCGGCAATGACCATCGCCGCTGATATGGCGATGAATGGTCAACTGACTGGTCGCGGTCCTTCTGATCCGGCCGAACGTGCCGCGCTTCAGCGTACCGGCTGGCAACCATACTCCGTTCGCGTCGGTGACAAGTGGGTTGCCTATAACCGTCTTGATCCTCTTGGACAGACCCTTGGATTTGCCGCCGACTTTTCCGAAGCCATGGGCCGCGGGGATATAGACCCCGAAGATATGGACGAATGGCAAGAGGTCATGGCTGGGGGTATCGGTGCCGCTTCTCAATTCGCCGTCAACAAGACCTATCTGCAGGGACTGGCGGACCTTCTCAACATGACGACCGACCCAAATCGGTACGGTGAGGGTTACGTAAATGATTTCATCGCATCGTTCGTTCCGTTCACATCGGCTATGGGTGCGGCTGAGAGATTCGTTGATCCGACCGGGCGAGAAGTAGAAACCCCAATGGACGCCATGCTGGCGAAAATCCCCGGCCTCTCTGAAAAGCTTACGCCCAAACGTGATCTATGGGGTGCGGAGATCAAGCCGCAGCAGGTGTTCGGGCGAGCCTACGATGTTCTATCGCCGGCTCGCGTTTCGCAGGACATCGAATCGCCGATCGACCGTGAATTGTTGAGGCTGAAGAACTATCCAACGCGCATCCAGAAAAAGACGACGTTTCAGGGCGTGGATGTCAACCTCTCCAAATGGCCAGAGGTCTATGACGCTTACGTGCGTCTTGCTGGGAACGAGGTCAAGGACATCGCCTTCGGCATGGGTGCCAAGGAATACCTGGACGCCATCGTGTCTGGTAATCACGAACTGTCCGAGGTCTACCGGATGTTGTCCGATGGGCCTGATGGAACCAAAGCCGCCTTCATTCGCAACGCCATCCTAGATTACCGCCAGCTTGCTCAGATACAGATCATGAACGATCCGCAATTCGCGGAGTTCGCTCAGTTCGTCCGAGAGCAGCAGGAAGCGAAGTTCAAGGCTTCTCTGCCCCAATAGGAGACCAAATGGCTTCCACCGTTACAGACCGCCTCGCCTCCGGTTCAGGGGTGGCGTTCAAAGCCCCATGCCGTGTCGCAACCACGGCCAACATCACTCTCTCAGGAGAGCAGACGATCGACGGTGTTTCGGTTGTTGCTGGCGATCGTGTGTTGGTGCGCAGCCAGACATCTGGCGTGGACAACGGTATTTACATCTGTCGAGCTTCCGCATGGGAAAGAGCGCCGGATTGGGATGGTGTCGATGATGTTGTGACCGGGACGCTGGTCTTTATCACCGCCGGTTCAACCCTTGCCCTCAAGCTCTATCGCGTCACTACCACCGGAACCATCACCCCAGGAACCACGTCCGTTGCGTTCACGGCTGGGACGACTCTGTCGTGAACAGAGAATCAAGCGTCCGCCATTCAACCCCGTCCTTGGTGGCGCACAGGCCGACATCGGGGATGAACTCAACGCGGTACCCAAGACGCTCGGCTTCTTCCTTGGCCCGTCTTTCTTCCTCTGTCAGATCGAGGTTGTCCATGCCGAAACTTCCACTAATGGCGGTAGCCCTGTCAACCCTGCTCTCCGCCCCGGCGTGGGGGCAGGACTGTCAACCAGTGGCTGACATGAAGGAATGGTTGGCCACCAAACACCAGGAAACGCAGATCGGCAGCGGCATATCGCTGTTGGACCGCGCGATGGTCGTTTTGTTCGCCAAGCCAGATGGCTCGACATTCTCAGTAATCAAGGTGAGTCCACAGGGAATTGCCTGCATCGTTGAGGCGGGTGAGGACTGGCAAGCAATTGTGCCGGAACCTGATCAGGGGACCGGGCTATGACCATCCCTATGCAGAGAGCCGCTGAGGTCGCTGTCGGCGTTGGTTCCGGCGGCACTGGCGTAGCGGTGTGGATGGGCTGGATACAAGGGACGGCAGCCACTGTCGCAGCGGTAATCGGCGCTGTGATCGCCTGCATCACTCTCTACCGGAT
>Ga0196963_10000827_pt1 | contig 23876 bp, 24 predicted proteins | sample S1_5metaG_FD_148600 | JGI IMG/M metagenome (GOLD analysis project Ga0196963, IMG submission 148600) | Soil microbial communities from Anza Borrego desert, Southern California, United States - S1_5 | ecosystem: Environmental > Terrestrial > Soil > Desert | place: USA: California | collected...
GTCGACGTCGGTGTCGTTGGCGAGGACGTTGATGGCAACGACCTGATTCTCGTGGCCCGTCGCCGCGTCGGGATTGGCGACCGGCGCGTCGTTGCGGCCGGCGAGAATGATGCTGAGCATGCCGCTGTCGCTGAGGCTGCCGTCGGAGACGGTGTAGCTGAAGCTGTCGGTCACCGTCTGACCGAATGCCAGCGACTGGGTCGAGGCGTAAGGCGTGTAGGTGTAGGTGCCGTCCGCGTTGAGGGTGAGCGTGCCGTAGACGCCGTTGAACGTCCCCGGAGTCGCGGTCAGGTTCTGGTGCTCCCAGTCGAAATCGTTGGCGAGGACGCTCGAGCCCGAATAGGTGCCGACGTCCTCGTCGGTCGAGGCGGTGTCGTTGAACGCGATCGGCGCATTGTTCTGGGTGAGGTCGATCTCAGCGTCGGCGAAGATCAGCCGCTCGATCGAGACGAGATGATCGTTGCCGTCGATGCCGGAGCCGCCGCTGTGGTTGACGTAGAAATTCTCGCCGTCTCGGCTGAAGCTGTATTCAAGGATCGAGCCCGAATAGACGGCGGTGTCGGTGCCGAGGCCGCCATGGAGGTAATCGCAGCCCGCGGCGCCGCGTACATAATCGTCGCCGTCATTGCCCTGGATCTGGTCGTTGCCGTCGCCGCCGTCGAGGAAGTCGCCGCCGCCCCGGCCCTGCAGGAAGTCGTCGCCGCTGCCGCCGTTGATGACGTCGCTGCCATTGCCGCCCTTGATGATATCGTCCCAGCCCGGCATCGGTGCCTCCTCCCTGTGGCGATGATCCGGGGCCGCCCGAACTCGAAAACTGCGATGGAAAAAGACGAACTCAAGCTGGCGCGGGCGGCTCCCGATCAAATCCCGTTCTGCAGAGCCGACTGAACCTGAATGAGCGTAGCAAACGCGTGTCGGTCCTAAACTTCCACGCGGATGCGACTCGTCCCCCCCGGCGCTGCTTGGACGATCAAGGTGACTCGTGGCGCGGCAAGTGTCCAGATCGGAAACACGGATATCTCGGGATAAATTGAGAAAAGGGTCAAAATCCCCTTCCGACCGGTTCGAACGTCGCGCGAGGCAGGGGGGAAAGCGCGCCCGCTCCCCGCGAGGCGCAGTCAAGCATCGCTTGCCCGCCCCGTCTTTTCCCGCCACTCACGCGCCCATGGCCGTCCATCCGCTGATCCGCCACCAGCCCGACCCGGACCATCCCGGCTGGTGGACCTGGGAACTGGCGGGTGACGACACCCGCTTTAACGCCACGCTGGGCAAGCTCCTCGTCCGCGGCGAAGGGGAGGGACGCGCGCGGTGCCGGATGTTTCCCAACGTGGCGCAGAGCAACCTCGGCAACATCGTCCACGGGGGGGCGATCCTCACCTTCATCGACATGGCGATGTTCGCCGGCGGCCATGCGGCCGGTGCTGGCCTCGGGCCGTCGGTGACGCTCGACCTCTCGGCCCAATTCCTGTCGGCGGCGAGGCTCGGCGCGCCGCTCGACTGTTCGGTCGAGCTGCTGCGTGAGAGCAAGCGGCTCGCGGTGATGCGCGGGCTGGTCGAGCAGGAGGGGGCGACGGTCGCCGCCTGGTCGGGGACGCTGAGGAAGCTCTCCCGGTGAGCGAGGTTGCGGCGCGCTACCGGGCGCTGCTCGACGCCGGCGAGCTGCGGCCCGACGCCGACCAGGCGCGCGCCGTTGCGGTGCTCGACCGGCTCGCCGACGAGTTCCGCCCGGCGCCGAAAAAGGCACCCTGGACGCGGCTGTTCGGCAAGCCGCCGCCGCCGCGCGGCGTTTATCTGTGGGGCGGCGTCGGCCGCGGCAAGTCGATGCTGATGGACCTCGCCTTCAAGGCCATAGCGGCGGAGCGCAAGCGGCGGGTCCATTTCCACGAATTCATGCTCGAGGTGCACGAGCGGCTGCGCGCCGAGCGGGAGAAGGAGGAGGGCGATCCTATCACGCCGGTCGCCCGCGCGATCGCGGCCGAGGCGCGGCTGCTCGCCTTCGACGAGATGGTAATCAGCAATGCCGCCGACGCGATGATCCTCTCGCGCCTGTTCGCGCAACTGCTCGAGCATGGCGTGACGGTGGTCACCACCTCCAACCGCCCGCCGCGCGATCTTTATCTCGGCGGGCTCAACCGCGAGCTGTTCCTGCCCTTCATCGACCTCGTCGAGCGGGCGCTCGACGTGGTGGCGCTAAACGGCCCGACCGACTACCGGCTCGAGCGGCTCGGCGGCTTTCCGACCTGGTACGTGCCGAACGGACCGGAGGCGACGCAGGCTCTGAGTGCCGCGTTCTTCCGGCTCACCGACTATCCGCCCGAGGACCGGGCCAACGTGCCGAGCGAGGACATCCCGGTGCAAGGCGGACGGAGCCTGCACGTCCCCAAGAGCCTGAAGGGCGTCGCCGTCTTCTCGTTCAAGCGCCTGTGCGGCGAACCGCGCGGCGCGGCCGACTATCTCGCCGTCGCCCGCCGCTACCACAGCGTCATCCTGGTTGGCATTCCGGTGATGGGGCCGGAGAGACGTAACGAAGCCGCCCGCTTCGTCACCTTGATCGACGCTCTCTACGAGCACAAGGTGAAGCTGCTTGCCGCGGCCGATGCCGCGCCCGAGGCGCTCTATCCCGCCGGCGACGGCGCCTTCGAGTTCCAGCGCACCGCCTCGCGCCTCGTCGAGATGCAGTCGCAAGACTATCTCGCCGCCGGCCATGGCGAGGCCGGTTGACGGCCGCAGGAGCCCGGTCCAGCTTCCCCCCACACCTTTTTTCCGGAAGTGAGCCCGACATGCGCCTGACTCTCGCCTTCGCCCTCAGCCTGTTCACCACCGTCGCAGGGGCCGCCGAGCCGGTACCCGACCGGTGGGACGCGAAGGCACGGGAGCTGCTGGCCCGGTCGATCGAGTTCCGGACCGTCGCCGGCGGCGGACAGATGCCGGCTCAGGCGCAATATCTGGCCGACCAGTTCAAAGCGGCCGGCTGGGCCGAGGACGACATCCACGTCCTCCCCTACGAGGCGACTCCGGAGAACCCGACCGCGGCCCTCGTCGTGCGCTGGCCGGCGGAGCGCCGTACCGGAAAGAGGCCGATCCTGCTCATGGCCCATCTCGACGTGGTGCCAGCATTGAGGGAGGATTGGTCGATCGAGCCGTTCACGCTCACGGAAAAGGACGGCTATTTCTACGGGCGCGGCACCAGCGACAACAAATCGGGCGCGGTGGCGATCACCACCGCCCTGCTCCGACTCAGGGCCGAGGGCTTCAGACCCAGCCGCGACATCGTCCTCCTCTTTACAGGCGACGAGGAGACGACCGGGCGGGGCGCCGAGCTCGGTGCCACCGAATGGCGCAAGTGGACCGACGCCGAGTTCGCGCTCAACTCGGACGGCGGCGGCGGCGGATTCTCGAAAGACGGCCGGCCGCTCGGCTTTTCGATGCAGACGGCCGAGAAGACCTATTCGATGTACAGCTTCACGGTCCGCAACCGCGGCGGCCACAGCTCGAAGCCCCGCAAGGACAATGCCATCTACAAGCTCGCCGAGGCGCTGAGGCGGCTCGAGGCCTATCGCTTCGAGCCGATCCTGAACGAGACGACGCGCGCCTATTTCGCCGTCCGCGAGAAGAGCGAGAAGGGCCCGCTGGGCGACGCCATGCGCCGCTGGCTCGCCGACCCGAAGGACGGCGCGGCCGCCGACATCATCGAGGCGGACGAGGGCGAGGTCGGCCTTACCCGCACACGCTGCGTCGCCACCCGGCTCGAGGCGGGCCATGCCGACAATGCGCTGCCCCAGCTCGCCCGGGCCACCGTCAACTGCCGCATCATGCCGGGAATCGAGCCGGCGGCGGTCCGCGACGAACTGGAGAGAGTCGTCAACGATCCCGAGGTCAAGGTCGAGCGCACCGACGACCAGAAGATGTCGCTCGCCTCCCCGCTTCGGCCCGACGTGGTCGCCGCCTATACGGCGGCCGTCCACGCCCGCCATCCGAACGCCCCGATCATGCCGGAAATGAGCACGGGAGCCAGTGACGCCCGGCCGTTCCGGGTCGCCGGTATCCCGGTCTACGGAGTCGACGGCGCCTGGGGCGTGATCCCCGACGACATGCGCGCTCACGGCCGCGACGAGCGGCTCCCGGTCAAGGCGCTCTACGACGACGTCGACCATTGGGTCGACATGCTGAAGGCCCTGGCCGGAAAGTGACGCGATTCGTCATCCGCTAGTCGATCAGGTCGATGATCCGGGTCACCAGACTGGTCGCCGGATCGACCACATAGATCGAATTGTCCCGGTAGATGTAGCGCCCATCCGTCACTAGTCCGTAGCGGTCGCGATAGGCGAGCGGGATCTCCCCGTAAGGCGTGTAGAAATTGTAGCCCACCGGGATGCGCTGGCCGACGTTGAAGATCTTGCGGGCCTGACCCGGAGGAAGGCAGCCATTGGCCTTGGCCGCGAGGCCGGGCGGGCAGGCATCGACGCCGTAGCGGCCGGCGGCGCGATTGTCGACGCGGTCGCGATGGTCGGGGATCCCATCCCCGTCGCGGTCGCGGATGCGGACGACGCCGACGCCTGTGCGGGTCCGGGCACGGGCGGCGGCGCGCAAATCGGTGCGGGCCTTGCCGCCGCTGACGACGGTGCCTGACTTGCCGTGGGCGCCGGCATGGCCGCCGCCCTTGCCGGGCTTGGCCGTGGCGGGCATGGCAATGGCGATCGCCGCCGCTCCGGCAGCGAGCAGGAGCTTACGCATACTTCCTTCCTTTCCTCGAAGAGGGGAACCGGAACGAACGAGCGGCGGGCGGCCGCCGTTGCCCAATTCGAGGCGGAGCGTGGCTGCGGGGAGGCGGAGGGAGCAGCGGCACCGTCATTGGCGCGAAACCGGGAATGACCGGCGTCGGCTCACTCACCCGGTTGCCCGCCCCGGCCTTCGGGTCTAAGCGGGCGCCGCATCCCCTCGGCCGTTCCCGCGGCCGCTCCATTGACGAAGAGAAAGGCTTGAGCAGCCCCATGGCTCGCACGAAAATCGCGCTGATCGGCGCCGGCATGATTGGCGGCACCCTGGCCCATCTCGCCGCCATCCGCGAGCTCGGCTCGATCGTCCTGGTCGACGTCGCGGAAGGTATTCCGGAGGGCAAGGCGCTCGACCTCGCCCAGGCCGGGCCGGTCGAAGGCTACGATGTCAAGCTCACCGGCACCCAGGATTATGCCGAGATCGCCGGCGCCGACGTGTGCATCGTCACCGCCGGCGTGGCCCGCAAGCCCGGAATGAGCCGCGACGACCTGCTCGGCATCAACTTGAAGGTGATGAAGGCGGTCGGCGAGGGCATCAAGGCGCATGCCCCGGACAGCTTCGTGATCTGCGTCACCAACCCGCTCGACGCAATGGTCTGGGCGCTGAGGGAGTTTTGCGGGCTTCCGCACCAGCGGGTCGTCGGCATGGCCGGGGTTCTCGACAGCGCCCGCTTCCGCCACTTTCTCGCCGAGGAATTCAACGTCTCGTCCGAGGACGTCACCGCCTTCGTGCTCGGCGGCCATGGCGACACGATGGTGCCGGTGCCGGCTTATTCGACCGTCGGCGGCATTCCGATTCCGGATCTGGTCAGGATGGGTTGGTCGACCCAGGAGCGGATCGATGCGATCGTCCAGCGCACCCGCCAGGGCGGCGGCGAGATCGTCGCTCTGCTGAAGAGCGGCTCGGCCTATTACGCACCGGCGACCAGCGCGCTGGCCATGGCGGAGGCCTATCTCAAGGACAAGAAGCGGCTGCTTCCGGCCGCGGCTTATCTCCAGGGCCAATATGGCGTCGACGATCTCTATGTCGGCGTGCCGGTGGTGATCGGCGCCGGCGGCGTCGAGCGGATCGTGGAGATCGAACTGGAGGACTTGGCGAGGGCCAATTTCCAGGTCTCGGTCGATGCGGTGAAGGAGCTGCTGGTGGCCTGCAGGAACATCGACGGGAGCCTCTCATGATCCGCCGCGCCCTCATCATCGCCGTCCTCGCGGCGGGCGGCTTCGCCAGTGCTTCCGCCGTGGCGGCCATCGAGAATGATACGGTGATGGTGCCGCTCTTCGTCCAGGCCTGCGCGACCGGCACGCCGAGCGCCGAGGCGATCGAGGCGCGAATGAACGCCGCCAGCGCTTGGCAGCGACTGACCGACACGGATCTTGCGGTCGACGAGTTCGGGACGGTGAAGAGCATGCAGCCGATCGGGGACTTCAAGAAGCCCGCCGGCTACAAGCAATGGCGCAGGACGGTGGACGGCAAGGAGGTGCGCGTCGTGCTCGCCGCCTTCGAGGGCAAGGGCCGCTACAAGAATCTTTGCGCGCTGCTCGTCCCCGACGTGAAGAACGCCTTGCCTTATCTCGACCCCTTCCGGGGCGCGATGAAGGCGGTGGGCCTCAAGGCCAAGAGCGTCGACCTGGTCCACTATATGGAATTCTCCGGCAAGCTCGCCGATGGCCGCAAGGCTCGGGGCGATATCTTCTCGCGGACGCGGGTCCTGCAGCCGGGCGACAACATGCACATGTATCTGGCCTTCTAGAGCATGATCGACGTCGACCCGTCTTCGCGACGAACCAAGCGACGCGGCGATCGCGGGGGCCCCGGAGGCCGGGCGCGGGAGCCTGGAATCAGCATCCGCTTCGCCTTCCATCTTTCGGCGCTAGCGCTCGCCGCGGTTTCCCAGGTCGGAGCGGCCCACGCCCAGGCGCCGCCGCCCGATCTTGCCGCTCAGTTCCAGCAGATTTGCGGCACAGCGGGCAAAGGAGCGCCGAGCCTGCCCGGCGACGACGTCGCCACCGCCGACTCACCGGGTTTCTTTGCCGGCGATCTGCGACGAGCGGTCAAATCCCGAGTGGTCAAGATCGGCGACCGTTATGCGATGCGGGCCATAATGGCGTCCGGGTTCGATCCCCGCCACGCAATAATCTTCAAATGTGCGGTGGCGTCGGGATCCGCGTCCTTTCCCGAGGAGGTCGACCGGCTGGCGGCGATGCTCTCCGCCAAGCCGGACTTGGGCAAGACGGTGCAGGACTTCGACTATGCGCAATTCAGGGCCGGGACGACGAGCTTCTCCGTCTACAGCGAGCCGGGCGGGTGGGTATCCATCTACAAGATGGAGATAATGATGCGGAACATCGATCGCAAATACCTCAAGAAAGGGGCCAGGCCGGTCCCCCTTCCATCGGTGCGATAAGGGGCTTTGACGGGCTCGGCCTGTCGAGCGACGAAGGAGATTTGAATGAGCATTCTCGTCGGCCGGAACCTGGAGGCCGATTTCCGGACGTCGGCGGACGCCGCGAAAGAGCCGCTCGAAGGTTGCGGGGCGATCAATGGCTCGCTGGGCTAGCCTTCTCGCGGCCGGGCTGGTGGCGGCGCCCGTGGAGCTCCCGGGCGCAATGCCCCGGATCGACGCCGCGCTGGTCGTCGAGGCGGCGCAGACCTGCCGGGGCGCGCCGCTCGACTTCGCGGCGGCGCGCGATCATGCGCGGCTGCAGGGATTTGGCGACCTTCCCGCCGATGTCCGCGGGCGGGTGCCCTACACGACGCTCACTCGCCGGGACGTCAGGCTGATCCTGATTCCGACGACAATGATTGCGGGCAGCTGCAAGGTCTATGGGGAGACAGGCGATATAGACTTTGCCGATGTCGTGGCTCAACTCGCCTCGGCATTCGGCGGCGCCCCGATCACCTCGGAGGTGAACAGGGCGGGTTGGTGGTTCGACGATCGCACGATCCACGCTTCGCTCGACGCCGGCACCTTGTGGATCAACGTCATGTTTCACCAGGTGGCGCGCGCGGACATGACCGCCGGGCCGCGCCCGCCCCGGCCGGCGCCGACGGCCGACCCGAGGCCTCAAGTCGCGATGAGGCCGACCTCGCCGGCGGACGAGATTGCGGCGGCCGCCGCGGCCTGCGTGGCCGCGCTCGGCAACAAGGGCATCGACTCGACGGTCATGGGCCGCTTGGGCTGGCCGCTCGCCGACACGATGGGCGAGGCCCGCATCCATAGCCGCGTCGGCAGCAACCTCCGCATCGTGACCACCACCTTGGGTACCGGACGATGCATCGTCGACGCCTATGGCGAGCGCATGGACGGTTTCGACGCGATTCGCGACGCGATCCGCGCCCGCTTGACGGCCCAGTTCGGTTCCCGCGCCACGCTCGGCGCCGCAACCGGAGCCGAACCCGATTTCTCCCGGGGCCAGGGTTTCCGCATCGGCAAGCGGATCGGCGTGCTGTCGTCGGAGCGCCGGGACGATGGTCTCAGCATCCGTTTCACCGTCATGTCGATCCGTTAGGAAGGAGCTGTCGTGACCGGCCACATCGATCCAGCAAGCGGCGCTCTGGCGAAGCTCGCGTCTCGCCCGAGCCCCGGGGGCTGAGCTTTGCTCCTCGCCGCCTTTCTCCTCGCCGTCCAGGCCGCGCCTTCGCCTCTGCCCGGGCGGGAGCTGCTCGACGCGTTCAAGGCCGCCTGCTCGCGTACCGGCAGCGATATCGAGGCGATGAAGGTCGATGCGGCTCGCTCGGGATGGACCGAGATGGCGGACGACGCCGAGCCGCGCATCGCCCGCCTCGTCAAGCTTGGCCGTGAAGGCGCCGGTACGGACGGCAACGTCTCCGGCGCCACCTTCCGTCGCACCTTGGGAGGACGGCAGGTCTACCTCATCGTCTCCCGCTACGAGGACAAGACCGGCTTCTGGGGCACCGGCTGCCGGCTCTACGATTTCGATGCCGCCGCCCCGATCGAAGGGGAACTTTTAGAAGCATGGATGGGCAAGCCACCGACCGCCGTCGAGACGCCGGCCCCTGGCCTGTCGAAGCGCCTGTGGGAGCCGGGATGGCGCGACGGCGTCACCCTTGAAATCTCGCACGTGCCCCAAGACGATCTTCTCGGACAGCACTACGGCCTCAGCGGCAACATCCTGACCGCGCAGGCGATCGGAGGCTTTTGAAAATGCCGCTCCTCGCCAAATGCGGTTTGCTCGCCCTGGCCGTCGCAGGCTTTGCTTCGGCGTCGGCAGCGGCGGCAGCCCCGGATCCCTCGGCGCATTTCGCTGCCGAAGCGCTGCGCATCTGCGTCGACACGGGGGCGGCGGCCGCTCCGGTCCGACAACTGGCGGCGGCGGAGCGATGGACCAAGGTCGATGCCAAGGCCCTCCCCTACCCCAGCAGCCTGACGATGGGCGACCGGAAGCTGGGTCGCAACGTGACCTATCATCCGAGCGACATTTGGACGATCGCCAAGGACGGCCTGACGCTGATCGTCGCGGTGTACGACATTCCCGAGCGCCCCAAGGCGAGGAATTGCGAGGTGATGGCGTGGGACCTCGATTCGACGGCGGTCGACCGGGCGCTCAAGAGCGACCGCCGCGTAAAGGGGGGCTTTCCGGAACCTGGCATTCCATCCCGGAGATACTGGGTAAAAGGCACCTATTTCCGGTACGGCGCTGGCGAAATCGGTGGCAGGACCCTCCATCATTTGGCGGCCATGTAGAGACGCGGACTGGAGCAGCATGTCGATCCTCGTTAATGCCGACACCAAGGTGATCACCCAGGGAATGACCGGGGAGACCGGCACCTTCCATACCGAGCAGGCGCTCGCCTACGGAACGAAGATGGTCGCGGGAGTCACGCCCGGCAAAGGCGGGCAGACCCATCTCGGCCTGCCCGTCTACGACACGGTCCAGCAGGCGGTGGACGACACCGGCGCCGACGCGAGCGTCATCTATGTGCCGCCGCCCTTCGCCGCCGATTCGATCCTCGAGGCGATCGATGCGGAAGTGCCGCTGATCGTCTGTATCACCGAAGGCATACCGGTGCTCGACATGGTGCGCGTGAAGAGGGCGCTTACCGGCTCGAGATCGCGCCTCATCGGGCCGAACTGTCCCGGCGTGCTGACGCCCGAGGAATGCAAGATCGGCATCATGCCCGGGAATATCTTCCGCAAGGGCTCGGTCGGCGTCGTCAGCCGCTCCGGCACACTCACCTACGAGGCGGTGTTCCAGACCAGCAACGCGGGGCTCGGCCAGACGACAGCGGTCGGCATCGGCGGTGATCCGGTCAACGGCACCAGTTTCGTCGACGTCCTCGAGCTGTTCCTCGCCGACCCCGAGACGAAATCGATCATCATGATCGGCGAGATCGGCGGCTCGGCCGAGGAGGACGCAGCCCAGTTCCTTCGGGACGAGGCACGCGCCGGCCGCTCCAAGCCGACCGTCGGCTTCATCGCTGGGCGCACCGCCCCGCCGGGGCGGCGAATGGGCCATGCCGGCGCGATCGTCTCCGGCGGCAAGGGCGCGGCGGAGGACAAGATCGCGGCGATGGAAGCGGCTGGAATAACGGTCAGTCCGAGCCCATCTGAGCTGGGCTCCACCCTCGCCGCGCTTTTGAAGGGCTGAGGGATAGGCTAGGGGCGCGGCGCGTTCCCCCCGGCGGGATTTGAGAAGGCGGTTTGGACTTGGACAGCATCGGCAGCGAGCGGGAGCAGGGACCGAGCTGGGCGCGCGCCCACTGGCCGGTGGTCGAGCTCGACGAGGTCAATGCCGGCCTCGACCCGACTCTGATGACGATCGAGAAGGTCGCCGCCGCGGCCGGGGCCGCGGCCGCGTCGGAGGGCAAGTCGAGCGCGGAGATCGGGCAGGCCGCCAACGATTCGATCTGCGCGATGATGCTGATCCGCACCTACCGGGTTCGAGGCCACCTCGCCGCCAATCTCGATCCGCTCGGTCTTCACAAGCGCGACATGCCCGAGGATCTGAAGCCCGAATATCACGGTTTCACCGGCGACGCGCTTGACCGGCCGGTCTGGCTCGGCGGGGCGCTCGGCCTGAAGCAGGCGAGCGTGCGCGAGGTCGTCGAGATCCTGCGGCGCAATTATTGCGGCAATGTCGGCCTCGAATATATGCACATCAACGACGTCGCCGAGCGCCGCTTCCTGCAGGAGCGGATGGAGGGCCGTGACGCCGAGATCCGATTCACGCCCGAAGGCAAGCAGTCGATCCTCCAGAAGGTTATCGAGGCGGAGCAGTGGGAGAGGTTCCTCGCCCGCAAATATGTCGGCACCAAGCGGTTCGGGCTCGACGGCGGCGAGTCGATGATCCCCGCGCTGGAGAGCGTCATCAAATATGGCGGCCAGTACGGGGTCCGGGAGATCGTGTTCGGAATGGCCCATCGCGGGCGGCTGAACGTCCTCGCCAACGTCATGGCCAAGCCCTACCGGGCGATCTTCAGCGAGTTCGCCGGGGGCTCGACCAATCCCGAGGATGTTGGCGGGTCCGGCGACGTCAAATACCATCTCGGCACGTCGTCGGACCGGGAGTTCGACGGCATCCAGGTCCACATGTCGCTGGTCCCCAATCCGAGCCATCTGGAGGCGGTCGACCCAGTTGTGCTTGGCAAGGTGCGCGCGCTGCAGGTCCATCGCGGCGGCAGCGAGGCGGTCGGCGCGGTCCTACCGGTGCTTCTCCACGGCGACGCGGCCTTCGCCGGTCAGGGCATCGTCGCTGAATGTTTCGGCTTCTCCGGTATTCCGGGCTACGGCACCGGCGGCACCATCCACTATGTGATCAATAACCAGGTAGGTTTTACTACCAGCCCGCAATTCGCCAGGTCGTCTCCTTATCCGTCCGACATCGCCAAATCGGTCCAGGCGCCGATCCTCCACGTTAATGGCGACGATCCGGAGGCGGTGACCTTCGCCTGCAAGCTCGCCATCGAATATCGCCAGCGCTTCCACCGCGACATCGTCATCGACATGTGGTGCTACCGCCGCTTCGGCCACAACGAAGGCGACGAGCCGAGTTTCACCCAGCCGCTCATGTACGCCGAGATCCGCAAGCACCCGCCGGTCTCCGAACTGTACGGGGAGCGGCTGCGGGCGGAGGGGGTGATCGACCCGGCCTGGGCCGAAGCCCGGGCCGGCGAGTTCACCGCCCTGCTCGAGAACGAATTCGAGGCGGCGAAATCCTATCTGCCCAACAAGGCGGACTGGTTCGAGGGCCGCTGGTCCGGCCTCGGCCGCCCCGACACGCCCGAGACCGAGCGCCGCAACGTCTCGACGAGCGTCGATGAGAACACGCTTCGCGAGGTGGGCCGAATACTGACCGCGATCCCCGAGAGCCTCGCCGTCCACAAGACCCTGCAGCGCATTATCGAAGCCAAGAGCGCGATGTTCGTGAGCGGCGAAGGCTTCGACTGGGCGACGGCCGAGGCCTTGGCTTTCGGCACCCTGCTTCGGGAAGGCTGCGGCGTGCGCCTCTCCGGCCAGGACAGCGCCCGCGGCACCTTCAGCCAGCGCCACGCGGCCTGGGTCGATCAGCGCGACGGGCATAAATATATCCCCCTCACCCAGGTGCCCGGGGCGCGTTTCGAAGTCCGCGATTCGCCGCTCTCCGAATTCGGCGTGCTCGGCTACGAATATGGCTATTCGATCGCCGACCCCCGCACCCTGGTGCTGTGGGAAGCCCAGTTCGGCGACTTCGCCAACGGCGCCCAGGTAATCATCGATCAGTTCATCGCCGCTGGCGAGGCCAAGTGGCTGCGCGCCAGCGGCCTCGTGATGTTGCTGCCTCACGGCTATGAGGGTCAGGGGCCCGAGCACAGCTCGGCCCGGCCCGAGCGATTCTTGCAGCTTTGCGGCGAGGACAATATGCAGGTCGCCTATTGCACGACGCCGGCCAATTACTTCCACCTGCTCAGGCGCCAGATGCACCGCGATTTCCGCAAGCCGCTGGTGATCATGACTCCCAAGTCGCTGCTGCGCCACAAGCTCGCCGTGTCGTCGCTGGCCGACTTCACCGGTGACAGCCATTTCAAGCGTCTCCTGTCCGATCTCGGCGGCCCCGCCGACGAGGCGGTAAAACGGCTCGTTCTGTGCACCGGCAAGCTCGCCTACGAGCTGATGGAGGCCCGCGACAAAGCCGAAGACCACAACACCTCCATCGTTCGGATCGAACAGCTCTATCCCTTCCCCTCGGAACCGCTGGTCGCGCGTCTCGCGCGGATGGCCAGCCTCGAAGAGGTGGTCTGGGCGCAGGAGGAGCCGCAAAATCAGGGTTACTGGAACTTCCTCGACTGGCGGATCGAGCGCTGCCTAGCCGAGGCCGGCGTCAGGCCGAAGCGGCCGGTCTATGCCGGCCGCGCCGCCTCCGCCTCGCCGGCGACGGGCCTCGCCAAGCGCCACGCCGCCGAGCAGGCGGCCTTGATCGCCGACGCGCTCGGCCATAGCAGGCAGGCGCCCGCCCAGCGCAAGGCCGGATAAGGAACGACATGGCGACCGACGTCAAAGTCCCCACGCTCGGGGAATCGATCACCGAGGCGACCCTCGGCCAGTGGCTGAAGATGCCGGGCGACGCGGTCAAGGCCGACGAGCCGGTCGCCAGCCTGGAGACGGACAAGGTCGCGATCGAGGTTCCCTCGCCGGTCGACGGCGTGATGGGCGACCAACTCGTCGCCGTGGGCGACACGGTCGCCGTCGGCGCCGCCATCGCCCGGATTGAGAGCGGCTCGGGCATGCCGGCAACGCCCAGAACCGAGCAGGCGACGCCGGTCGAGGTCCCGGTCAATCCGGCCGGCGCAGGCGAAAATGTCGAACTGCGCGCGGACGAGGCCGACCAAGCCGACAGTCCCCATCTCACCCTGTCGCCCGCGGTGCGGCGGATCGTGCTCGAGCATCATCTCGATCCGTCGCGGATCAAGGGCACTGGCAAGGACGGCCGCCTGACCAAGGATGACGTCCTCGCCGCGGCCAAGGCCAAGGAGACGGCGCCCAGCCCGCCACCGCCCGCCGCCGCCGCGCCTCCTCCTCCGCCGCCGCCGCCGCCTCGCGCCGCTTCAGGCGCGCGCCGCGAGGAACGGGTGCGGATGACCCGCCTCCGGCAGACCGTCGCCCGCCGCCTCAAGGAGGCGCAGAACACGGCCGCGATGCTCACCACCTTCAACGACGTCGACATGACGGCGGTGATGGAGGCGAGGAGCCGCTACAAGGATCTGTTCGAGAAGAAGCACGGCATCCGCCTTGGCTTCATGAGCTTCTTCGTCAAGGCCGCTGTGCTGGCCGCGCGCGACGTACCGGCGGTCAACGCCTACATAGAGGGCGAGGAGATCGTCTATCACGACTATGTCGACGTCTCGGTCGCCGTCTCGGCGCCGAACGGGCTGGTCGTGCCGGTCATCCGCGACGCCCAGGCCTTGAGCTTCGCCGAAATCGAGAAGACCATCGCCGATTTCGGCAAGCGCGCCAAGGATGGCACGCTGACCATGGCCGACATGGAAGGCGGCACCTTCACGATCTCCAATGGCGGCGTGTTCGGCTCGCTGATCTCGACCCCGATCATCAACCCGCCCCAGTCGGCCGTGCTCGGCATGCACCGGATCGAGGAGCGTCCGGTCGTCCGCGACGGCCAGATCGTGGCTCGGCCGATGATGTATCTGGCGCTGAGCTACGACCACCGTCTCGTCGACGGCCGCGAGGCGGTCACCTTCCTGGTCCGGATGAAGGAAGCGCTGGAAGATCCCACGAGATTGTTGATCGACCTCTAACCGCATCGGATCCCGGCGGAGGCCGGGACACGGCTGCACCGCGACCTTCCCCCGGGGGAACAAGGAAAGAAGAATGGCAGAGACCAGTTTCGACGTAATCGTGATCGGCGCCGGCCCCGGCGGCTATGTCGCCGCGATCCGGGCGGCCCAGCTCGGGCTGAAGACGGCCTGCGTCGAGAGCCGCGAGACTCTCGGCGGCACCTGCCTCAACGTCGGCTGCATCCCGTCCAAGGCGCTGCTCCACGCCTCGGAGCTGTTCGAGCAGGCGGCGCACGGCAGGCTCGCCAAATGGGGGGTGAAGGCGAAGCAGGTCGAGCTCGATCTCGACGCCATGCACTCGGGGCGCAGCGAGGCAGTCAAGGGGCTCACCGGCGGCATCGAATTCCTGTTCAGGAAGAACAAGGTGACCTGGCTGAAGGGCCACGCGAAGTTCACCGGGCCCAACGCGATCGACGTCGCCGGCCAGGCCTACAAGGCGAAGCACCTCGTCATCGCCACAGGCTCGTCGGTGACCCCGCTCCCCGGCGTCGAGGTCGACCAGCAGCGGATCGTCGATTCGACCGGCGCCCTCGAGCTGGCGAAGGTACCCGGCCATCTGGTCGTCATCGGAGGCGGCGTCATCGGCCTCGAGTTGGGCTCGGTGTGGCGGCGGCTGGGGGCGAAGGTGACCGTGGTCGAGTTCCTCGACCAGATCCTGCCCGGCATGGACGGCGAGGTCCGCAAGGAGGCGGCGAAGATCTTCAGGAAGCAGGGTTTCGAGATCCGAACCTCGACCAAGGTCACCAAAGCGGAGAAGAAGGGGGAGGGCGTCGTCCTCACCGTCGAGCCAGCCAAGGGCGGTGATGCGCAAACCATAGAGGCTGACGTCGTGCTGGTCTCGATCGGCCGCCGGCCCAACACGGAAGGCCTCAATCTCGAGGCCGCGGGCATCAAGCTCAACAAACACGGCCAGATCGAGGTCGACCACGATTTCCGGACCGGCGTCCCCGGGGTCTACGCAATTGGCGACGTCACGCCGGGGCCGATGCTCGCCCACAAGGCTGAGGACGAGGGAATCGCGGTCGCGGAAATCCTCGCCGGCCAGATCGGCATCGTCAACCACGAGGTCATCCCGAGCGTCGTCTACACCTTCCCGGAGATCGCCTCGGTCGGGAAGACGGAGGAGGAGCTCAAGGAGGCCGGGGTCGAGATCAGGACCGGCAAGTTCCCGATGCTCGCCAACAGCCGCGCCAAGACCAACCGCGAGGCGGAGGGCTTCGTCAAGGTGATCGCCGACGCCCGCACCGACCGCGTGCTCGGAGTCCACATCATCGCTTCCGTCGCGGGGACGATGATCGCCCAGGCCGCTCAGGCGATGGAGTTCGGCGCGACCAGCGAGGACATCGCCTACACCTGCCACGCCCATCCGACCCATTCGGAAGCGATCAAGGAGGCGGCGATGGCCGTGACCGGCCTACCGATCCATATCTGACTCGATGACCTCCGCCCTGGCCCTGGCTTTAGCCGCGGTCGCTCCCGCGCCGGAGGCGACCGTCGAGCCCGGCCTCAATCTGCGCGACATCCCGGCCGGCCGCTGGGTGGCCGACCGCAGCGATGGATGCGCGGTGCTGCGCCGGACCGCGGGCTCTCCGGCGCAGACCGTCGCCGTCCAGCTCGGCCCGGGCAGCGGCCTCGTTCGGATATTGGTTCTCAACGCTGGCTGGAATCGAGCCGCGGTTCGCAACCGGCGGCGGGTCGAGCTCGCCTTTGGTGGCGTTCCTGTCTCCACACACGACTGGACTTCCGGCATCGAGAGCGCTGGCGAATTCGGATTTTCGTTCACAATGCTCGATTCGTCCGTGCTCGATCGGCTGGCGGCCTTGGAGTCGCTGACCGTAAGCGAGCGCGAGAGGTCGCTGCTCGAGCTCAAATTGCCCTCGGCGCGTCTGGCGGCGAAGGTGCTGCGGGACTGCGAAGAGGCGGCCTTGCGGAACTGGGGCGTGGACGTGGAGGCTCGGGCCAGGCTGCAAAGGCAGGCGCGCCCCGTGAAACCGCTCGCAACCCTGATCCGCTATCAGGACTATCCGGCCGCCGAGCTCAGAAAGGGCATATCCGGACGCGTGACAGCGCGGCTCGCCGTCGGCAAGGACGGCCGAATCTCGACCTGCACGATCGTGGCGAGTTCCGACAACGCCGCGCTCGATCGGCAGACCTGCGCCTTGCTCTCGGCCCGCGCCCGGTTCGAGCCGGCGCTCGGCCCCGACGGACTTCCGGCGGAAGGAATCCACATCGCGCGCGTCGCCTGGGCGGCGCCGCGCCATTGACAGCCGGGTGGATCGAACTCCATCCCGGCATTGTCTTGGAACCGCAACAACCTCGCGGAGCGAATTCGTGAAACCTGCAGCCTTGTTCATCGCCGCCTTTTTCGTCCTGGCGGGCTGCGGGCCGAAGCCGCTCGCGCTCCCGACCGATCCGGTCGACCGCGCCGCCACCTGCGGAGTTGTGGCGGCGGCGAATGCCCGCACTGCGGTGGCCGACGTCCAGGCGCCGCTCCCGCTGGCCGCGCAGGGCAAGATCTTCCATTACGCTTTGCTCGCCGCGTCGACCGGGGAAGCGTTCGAGGCCGAGACCGCGAACCGGGTCAACAAGCGCATGCGCGAGCTTCAGGAAAGCATCACCGGCGGCAAATGGAAGGACCTGACGCCCGCGTGCGACGCCGCCTTCCCAGCGGCCATCAAGACGGAGGTGACCCTGCCCGCCGGTCGGCTCGACGCCCAGCTCGCCTGCGAGGAGCTGGCCGAGTTCACCAGCGTCGCGCTTGAGGGGGAGGAGATCCATTACGGCAACGAGCTGGCCAGCTATCGCCGGATGCGCTCCGAGCTCAACGATGCGCTGGCGCCGGGGCTTCGAGCCCGAGCCGGCGGCAGCCTCGAGGCGCAGCAGAAGGAGCGCCATCGCGCGCTCGCCGCCGCTGCGCAGCTCGGCTCGCCGATCGCCGTGCTGGACACCTGCGTTGAGCGGTTCAAATAGTCGTCATCGCCGCCGACTTGGCAGCCGTCGGCGACCGAAGGTCGATCGGGCTTTCTTTCCTCCCACGCCTGGGTGAAGCTGAACTCCCGCTTTTAAGGAGGTGACGAGAGGGCGATGGTGCGGATCCGACAAAGGCTCAGGCGCTGGCACATCTGGCTCGGCTGGGCGGTGGGCCTGCCGTTCCTGGCCTGGACCGTGTCGGGGCTGGTCATGGTGGCTCGGCCGATCGAGATCGTGCGCGGTGAAAACCTTCTGGCGGAGGCGCCCGCGCTGGCCTCGGGGCTCGTCCCCCGTCCGCCGGCGATCGGTCCGCGGCCGGTCGCCTCGTTGCGGCTGGAGTCGCGACCGGACGGGCCGAAATGGCTGGTGCGTTATGCCGACGGCGCGTCGCGCCTCGCCGATGGGCGAACCGGCCGGCTGCTGCCGAAGCTAGCCGCCGCCGACGCGGCCCGCCTCGTCGAGGCCCGTTACAAGGGACCGTCGCGGATCGCCGCCGTCGACCGAATTGCCGCCGAGGCGCCTCCGCTCGACTTTCGCCGGAAGGTCGAGGCGTGGCGGGTGACGATGGCGGACGGCACCCGTTTCTACCTCGATGCCGCGACCGGCGAGATCCTCGCCAGGCGCACCGGCTGGTGGCGCTTCTACGATCTGATGTGGGGCATCCACATCATGGACCTCAAGACCCGCGAGGACGCCCACAACCCGCTGCTCATCGGTTTTGCCCTCCTCTCGCTGACCACGGTGCTGCTCGCCGTGCTGCTCCTCCCGGGGACGCTGAGGCGCCGCCGCCGGCGATGACCGGGCCGGCCGCCTATCTGGGATCGGCCCTGCCCTATCTCGACTGGGCGGGGGTCGCGGTCTTCGCCTGCTCCGGCGCCCTGCTCGCCGCGGTGAAGAAGCAGACCTTCGTCACCCTCGTCTTCTTCGCCGTCGTCACCGGCGTCGGCGGGGGCACCGCCCGCGACCTGCTGATCGGCGCGCCGGTCTACTGGGTGCACGAGAACGCCATCCTGCTCATCTGCCTCGCCGCGGCGACGGCGGTGTGGATGCTTCCCGAACGGCTCTGGCACGGGCGGGCGCTCGACTGGCTCGACGCCGCCGGGCTTGCCGCCTACGCCACCTACGGTGCCGCCAAGGGCATGGCCTTTGGGCTTGCGCCCCTGCCGGCGATGGCGATGGGGGTATTGACCGCCTGCCTGGGCGGAATCATCCGCGACGTTCTTGCCGGCGAGCCGTCGACCCTATTGAGACCCGAATTGTACGTCACCGCAGCCGCCATGGCCTCGGCGCTGATGGTCGGGTTGCTCCTCGCCGGCGTGGCGTCCGCGCCCGCCGGTCTGGTCGCCGCGATGGCCGGCTTCGCGCTTCGAGGCGGCGCGATCCACTTCGGCTGGAAGCTTCCCGCCTACCGCCGATGATTGCTTGACTTGGTTGAACGTTCAATCAAGAATAAGAGGATGAGCGGCAGGGATACCCGCGGGCGCATCGTCGAAGCGGCGATGGAGCTGTTCTGGCTGAAGGGCTACGGCTCGACCTCGATCGCCGACATCCTCAGCCGAAGCCAGGTCAACAGCGGCAGCCTCTACCATTTCTTCCCTGGCAAGCAGGACCTGCTGATCGCCGTCCTCGAAGCCTATCGCGACGGCATCGGGCAGATGCTGCTCGAGCCGGCCTGGGCGGGGGTGGACGATCCGGTCGACAAGGTTTTCGCCCTGCTCGCCAAATATCGGTCGCTGATCGTCGAGACGGAGTGCGGTTACGGCTGCCCGATCGGCAGCCTCGCACTCGAGCTCCACGAGGCGGATCCAGCGGTTCGGCGATTGCTCGCCGAGAATTTCGAGCGCTGGGTCGATGCGGTCGCGGGCTGTCTCGACCAGGCGCGCCATCGCTTTGCGCCGGGCACCGATCCGCGCGCGCTCGCCGAGCTCACTCTCACCGTAATGGAAGGGGGTGTGATGCAGGCCCGCACCCACCGCGACGTCGGCCATTTCGACCGGTCGGTCGCGCAGCTGCGCGCCTATTTCGACATTTTGGCGGAAAAGGAAGGGGAAGCGGCATGAAGCTTGCGATCGCAGCTTTGCTGTTCGGGCTGGCGGACGCGCCGTCGCCGGCGGTAATGAAGGCACGCGCGCCCGACGGCACCCACATGATGGCGCACGAGGTGGTGGTCGATGCGCCGGCCGCCGAGGTGTGGGCGGCGATCGCGACCGCCGAGGGCTGGAAGAGCTGGGCGGTCCCGGTCGCCTGGTCGCCTTCGTCCGACCTGATCGAGACAAGCTATGCGCCCACCGCCGCGCCGGGCGATCCTTCGACGATCCGCCAGCAGGTGCTGCTCCGACTGCCCGAGCGACTCATGGTGTTCCGTACGGTCAAGGCCCCCGCCGGCTTTCCGGATTTCGAGACCTATGCGAAGGTAGTGAGCGCTTTCGAACTGGAACCCGCCGGCGACGGACGCACCCGCGTCCGGCTGACCGGCACCGGCTATGCGGACACCGAGTCGGGCAGAAAGCTGCTCGGCTTCTTTGAACGCGGCAACGCGGCCTCGCTCGACGCTCTGAAGGCGCGTTTCGCCGGGCAGGCGGCCGCGTTGCCGCTGCGGGGCGAGCTAGAGCCGCTCCGCTTCCTGCTCGGCCATTGCTGGCGCGGCGAGTTCAAGGGAGGCTCGGTCGACACCCATTGCTTCGAGAGCGTCTATGACGGCCGCCACGTCCGCGACCGCCACGAGGTGAAAGGGCCCGACGGCCTCTATCGCGGCGAGACTCTCTACAGCTGGAACGCCGCCGCGAAGCGGGTCGAATATACTTATTGGAACTCGCTGGGGGGAGTCAGCCGCGGCACAATGGCGGCGACGCCGCAGGGCCTCGACTTCGGCGACGAGACCCATATCGGCCCGGACGGACGGACGCTGACCATCTCCACGCTGTGGCGCAGGGCCGGCGCCGACGCTTACGAAACGGTCAGCACCAACGCCGCCGACCCGACCGGCAGCCGCGTCGTCCGCTACGGCCGCATCGACTAGAGGAAATCGGCGAGGCGCGGTGGACGCGGCTCGACCGGCGGCGAGGCGGCTGGCGCCAGCGCGCGCTGCCACAGCCCGACGTCGTGCCAGGCGCCGAGCTTCCAGCCGACCTCCAGGTAGGTGCCCGCCTGGCCGAAGCCGAGCCGCTCGTGCAGGGCGACGCTGGCCGGGTTGGGCAGGGTGATCGCGGCGATCGCCTGGGTGAAGCCCTGCGCCTCGAGCGTCGCGATCAGCGGGGCATATAGCCGACGGCCGAGCCCCCGCCCGGCGGTTTCGGGCCGCAGGTAGATGGTGGTCTCGACGGTGAAGCGATAGGCGCTCCGCTCGCGGAATCGCGCCGCATGGGCGTAACCGAGCAGGGTGCCGTCCCCGGCCTCGGCCGCGATCCACGGGTAGAGCGCGCCGGTTCCCTCGATCCGGGCCCGCATCGCCTCAGCATCGGGGGCTTCGGTCTCGAACGAGACGGCGCTTCCCGTCACGTAGGACGCGTAGAGGTCGGCGATAGCCGCGGCGTCGTCGGGCGTCGCGGACCGCAGCCTCATGCGCCCAACAGGCGCGCCAGCCAGGCGGCGAGGCCCCCCGCCGCGATCTGCGGCCGAGGCGCACCTTGGCCGGCGCACTCGAGGCAGCGCGCCTGGATGGCCGCACCGGATACCAGCCGCTCGGCTTCCGCGACGGCCGCCAGCATCCGCAGCCGCGGCTTGGCGGCGAGCCGGCTGAACGCGTCGGGCGCTGCTTCCTCGTCGCCATCGCCGGCCAGCGACATCAGCAGCCGGTCGCCGAAATCGGGTTGCTTCTCGAGCCAGACCGCCTTCGCCTCGTTCGGGTCGAGCTTCGCCCGCCGGGCGGCTTCGCGGATCGCGTCGTCGAGGCCGCCGAACGTGTCGACAAGGCCGAGCTGGCGGGCGGTGCCGCCGTCCCAGATCCGGCCCTGGGCGATCCGGTCGACCCGATCGACCGGCAGCTTGCGCGCCGCCGAGACCAGCGCGAGGAAGCGCCGGTAGGTGCCCTCGACGCTCATCTGCAGCAGCCGGTCGGCCTCGGTGGAGGGCCCGCGAAGCAGGTCCGGCTCGCCCGACAGCGGCGTCGTCTTGACGCCGTCGGCGCCGATGCCGAGCTTGGCGAGCGAGCCTTCGAAGCTGGGCAAGATCCCGAACACGCCGATCGACCCGGTGATCGTCGACGGTTCGGCGAAGATATGGTCGCCGGTCGTCGCCACCCAATAGCCGCCCGAGGCGGCGAGGCTGCCCATCGACACCACCACCGGCAGCCCCTTCGCCTTGGCCGCGATCACCGCCTGGCGGATCCGCTCCGAGGCCAAAGCCGAGCCGCCGGGCGAATCGACGCGCAGCACCAGCGCCTTGAGGTCGCGTTCCCGTAGGCCTTTCTCGAGCGCCCGGACGATCGTCTCCGCGCCGGCCGTGCCAAGTTCGGCGTCGCCGTCGACGATGTCGCCGGCGACGGTCAGTACGCCGATCTCGCCGTCCCGATCGCCGGCCGGATTGGCCTCGACCCAGGAACGATAGTCGATGCGACGGAAGCTCGACGGGACGGCGGCGAAGCGGGTGCCGGCGATCTCGGCGACTCGGCGGTCGAACGCCTCGCGGCTGCCGATCCGGTCGACCAGCCCCGCCTGCAGCGCCGCCCGCGCCATGTCGCCGCCGGCGGCGGCGATTTGGCCGGCTGTATCGGCGAGATAGGGCGCGAGCCGGGCCTTCGGCCGGGCGCGGCCGACCTCCCGCTGCCAGCTCTCCCAGATCGAGCCGTAGACCGCCGCCAGCGCCTCGCGCGCCTCGGGCGACATGTCGTTGCGCGTAAAGGGCTCGACCGCCGCCTTGTAGCTGCCGGCGCGATAGACGTTGGCGGTGACCCCGAGCCGGTCGAGCAGCCCTTTGAGGTAGAGGTTGGCGCCGCCCGGCCCGGTGACGAGAACCCCGCCCATCGGGTCGAGCCATACTTCGCTCGCATGGGCGGCGAGCTGGTAGCTGTCGTCGTCATAGGCGGTGGCGAAAGCGAGGACAGGCTTGCCCTTCTTCCTTACCCCGTCGAGTGCCTCGCCGACCGCGCTCAAGGTCGCCTGGCCGCCGCCCGAGAAGATGTCGAGGTTGAGGGCGACCGCCTTGACCCGGTCGTCCGCCGCCGCCGTGTCGAGAGCGTGGACGACGTCGCGCAGCCGGTATTGGCGGGGACCGCCCCCGCTCAGCAGCTCGCTCGCCGACGCCTGGGCGGGCTGCTCGACGATCGGCCCGTCGAAATCGAGCAGCAGCGCGCCCCGGTCGCCCGCGCCGAGCGTCGGCCGCGCCGTCATCGCCGCGTAGAGCAGGGCGAAGAACGACATCATGAACAGCAGGACGAGCCCGTCCTTGATGCCGACGAGCAGCTTCCAGACCTTCCCGGCGAACCTCATCCTGCCCTTACTCCCAGCCTCGTTCCCCGGCGAAGGCCGGGGTCCGGTCTCAGCCCGAAGGCCGGAACCCCGGCCTTAGCCGGGGAACAACCGCTTCCCAGTCACCGGCTAGACCAGCCTCCGCTCCCTGTAAATTCCAAGGCGGGCGAGCGGACCAAAAATCGTCCCGCGCAACACTTGACCTGCGATGAACAACCCCTAGATCGGCGCCTCTGGCACTCGCCCGACACGAGTGCTAACAATTTCAACCGAAGTCGGCGGCGCCCATGGGGGGCCGGCGGCCGCAACAAATGAAGAAGAGGTGACGCGCATGAACTTTCGACCGCTCCACGACCGGGTGCTCGTCCGCCGCGTCGAGGCCGAGGAGAAGACGGCCGGCGGCATCATCATCCCCGACACCGCGAAGGAGAAGCCGCAGGAGGGCGAAGTGGTCGCCGCCGGCGCCGGCGCCAAGGCCGAAGACGGCACCGTGACTCCGCTCGACGTCAAGGCGGGCGACCGGATCCTTTTCGGCAAATGGTCGGGCACCGAGGTCCGCCTCGACGGCGAGGACCTGCTGATCATGAAGGAAAGCGACATTCTGGGGATCGTGGGCTGACGTCCCGTCACCCCGAAAGCGGAACCCCAGGTCGATAGGCTCAACATTTCTCAACGAGGCCCCGGCTTTCGCCGGGGGGACGATTGAAAGGAAGAAGTAACATGGCAGCGAAAGACGTTCGCTTTTCGCGCGACGCCCGGGAGCGGATTCTCCGCGGCGTCGACATCCTCGCCGATGCGGTGAAGGTCACGCTCGGCCCCAAGGGCCGCAACGTCGTCCTCGACAAGAGCTTCGGCGCGCCCCGCATCACCAAGGACGGAGTCACCGTCGCCAAGGAGATCGAGCTCAAGGACAAGTTCGAGAATATGGGCGCGCAG
>Ga0196963_10000828_pt1 | contig 23867 bp, 21 predicted proteins | sample S1_5metaG_FD_148600 | JGI IMG/M metagenome (GOLD analysis project Ga0196963, IMG submission 148600) | Soil microbial communities from Anza Borrego desert, Southern California, United States - S1_5 | ecosystem: Environmental > Terrestrial > Soil > Desert | place: USA: California | collected...
TGCTTGAGGCGGATCAGGCGCAGCACGGACTCGTGGACGAGGTCGCCGGACGCCAGGGAGACGCTGGACTCGCGCCGCAACAGGCTGGCCGCCACCTGCACGAGGTCGGGATAGAAGAGAGCGAACAGCCGGTCCCGCGCCTGGCCATCGCCCGAACGCCAGGCCTGAAGCAGTTGAAGGCTCGTCCCGCTTTCGCTGACGCTCATCGCGCCCTCTCCCCCGGATGGCCCCGAGCCTAGCCCCGAATTGGGGAAGCGGGCGGAAAAAATCGGCCGCGGCGAAAAAATGTTCGGTGAACCCTGATCCGATTTCCGCCGATCCGCCGCCTACCCCCTTGAAGGGAGAACTTCGTGGGGCGCAGCGAGCACCTTGAGGCCGGACGAGGGCGGGGCCGATGAGCGGGTCCGGAGCCGGCTTGCTGCGCCCCGGCCAAGTGTTCGCCACCACCAGCGGACGCGAGGGCCGCGTCGGCGCCCTGCTGGGGGCCGGCGGCCAGGGCGAGGTCTACAGCGTCGGCCTCGACGGCCAGACCTTCGCCCTCAAATGGTATCACCCCCACTACGCGGAGCTCGACAGCACTCTGCGCGCGCGGCTGGACCGGGCCGTGCGGCGGGGAGCTCCGACCGAGGATTTCCTCTGGCCGCTGGACCTGGTCGACATCCCGGCCAGCCGCAGCTTCGGCTACGTCATGCTGCTGCGGAGCGACGACTACGTCAGCATCCGCGACCTGATCGCGCCGCCGCCCAAGCGGCTGGAGCTGTCGCTGGCCCGGCGGGCGACCATCTGCCAGCAGCTGGCCCGCAGCTTCCTGCAGCTGCACGCCAACGGGTTCTGCTACCAGGACGTCAATTTCGGCAACATCTTCCTGGACCCCAAGCGGGGCCGGGTTCTCATCTGCGACAACGACAACGTCAACATCGACGGGGCCGAGGCCAGCATCTACGGCACCCGCAAGTTCATGGCGCCGGAGGTGGTGCGCCGCGAGACCCTGCCCAACAGCCGCACCGACCTGTTCTCGATGTCGGTGCTGTTCTTCTACACCCTGTTCGGCTGGCACCCGCTGGACGGCCGCCGCGAGGCGGAGACCCGGCTGATGAACGCCGCCGCCGAGATGCGGCTCTACGGCGAGCAGCCGCTGTTCCTGTTCGATCCGAACGACGATGCCAATGGCCCGGTCCCCGGACTGCATGACGCGCTGGTGGCGCGGTGGAGGAGCCTGCCGTCCCGCCTGCGGGCCCTTTTCGAACGGGCCTTTGGCCAGGGGTTGAGCGACCCCGCCGCCCGGGTGCTGGAGACCGAGTGGCGCGGCGCCCTGCGGATCGTCGAGGAGGCCAGCTTCGCCTGTCCTGGCTGCGGCTTCGAGCATGTCGCCGAGCCGAACCCGGCCGGTCCGCCCGGGCTGCTCGAGACCTGCCTGGCCTGCGCCGAGCCGCTGGTCGCGCCGGCCTTCCTGCAGGTCCGCGACCGGCTTCTGGCCCTCTCGGTCGGGGCGACCATGGACGGCGAGTTCATCGAGCGCACCCTGGCCGGCGTCGCGGCGGGGCGGGTCGAGGCCCATCCGCAGCATCCCGACCGCATCGGTCTTCGGAACCTCACCGGCGAGCCCTGGCGGGCCATCCTCGCCGATGGGGCCTCCTACACCGTGCCGCCGGGCCAGGTGGTGCGGGTGCTGCCCGGGGCGACCATCGATTTCGGACGAAGCAAGGGGCGGATCAGCGCGCGCGCGCCCGCCGAGCAAGGGGCGTGAGCATGGCGTCGACCTGGACCATCGGCGGGGCTTCTGTGCGGGGGGCCGCCCATGTGCGGGCGGGCAAGGCCAACGAGGACGCCATCGCCTGGCATCCGGCCGCCGGCTGCGGAGCCAAGGTGGTTGGGGCGGTGTCCGACGGCCATGGCGCGCGCGCCCACTTCCGCTCACAGACCGGCTCTCGCCTGGCTGTCGAGCAGGCGGTCGCGCGCCTGGTGCGCCACATCGACGAGCCGGAGGCGGACGAAGTCGGCGCGGCCCTGGCGGGCGACATCCTGCGCGCATGGCGCCGTGCGGTGGACGCCGACGTGTCCGCCAGGCCCTACAGCGGCGACGAGACAGGCCTGCTGACCGGGCCGCGCCTCGGGCCCTACGGCGCCACCCTGCTGACCTTCGCCGCCGAGCAGGACGTGATGACCATCCTGCAAATCGGGGACGGCGACCTGATGCTGGGCTACCCGGACGGGCGGATCGCCTGCGCCCTGCGCTCCGACGCCGGCCTGGTGGGGGAGGAGACCTACAGCCTCTGCCAGGAGGACGCCGAGACCCGCTTCCGGGTCACCACCCTTTGGCGGACCGACGAGGCCGACTGGCCCGACTTCGCCCTGCTGTCCACCGACGGGGTGGCCAAATCCTACCGCGACGACGCCGCCTTCGCCGACGCGGCGGCCCGCCTGCGCGAATTCGCCCGGGAGGATTGGCCGGGCCTCCTGAACAATCTGCCCGCCTGGCTGGAGGAGCTGTCCGGCCAGGGCAGCGGCGACGACGCCACCCTCTGCATCGCCCTCCGAAATCCCCAGAGCTGAGAGAGCCGAACGATGAGCAAGGATCCCAACAAGCGGATGACGCCGCCGGTCCCTCGAGACCACGACCAGGCCAGCCTGTCGGAACTGATGCCGTTCCGGTCGAAGAACGTGAAGCTGCTGAAGAGCCCGCTGTTCATCTTCATGATCATCGCCGGGCTCATCTCGACCTTCATGTTCGGCGCGCTGGGGGCGATCCTCGGCCGGCCGGGCCCGCAGTCCTTCGCGGTCTTCCAGCTGTTCGTAACGCTGTCGATTTTCGTGATCCTGATGCTGACTCTGCTCGGCATCTACGCCTACAGCCGCATGGACCGGCCGATCTGGCCCTTCATGCTGGCCTTCCTGATCACGGCGATCCAGGCCGCGACGCCGATCTTCAACCTCTATGTGATCGTCTTCCGAAAGATCCTGCCGGGCGACATCGACCCGACGGCCAAGATGCCGTTCATCCAGGCCTTCATCGGCATGCTGTTTGGCGCCGGTCTGCTGGAGGAACTGCTCAAGGCGGTGACCATCCTGCTCGGGGCCTACCTGACCATCTACGCGCTGAAGAAGACCCCGGCTCTCGCCAACAACGCCTTTTTCAAGCTGTTCCATGTCCGCGGCCCGCTCGACGGGGTGGTGTTCGGCCTGTTCGCCGGCGCCGGCTTCATCATGAGCGAGACGGCCTTCCAGTACGTCCCCGACTTGGCGATGAAGATCATCGGGGGCACCGGCGACTACGGTTCTGGGATCGCCGCCGGCATGTTGCTGCTGATCCCCCGGACGCTCGGGGGCGCTGTCGGCCACATGGCCTACTCGGCCATCTTCGGCTACTTCATCGGCTTGGCCGTGCTGCGGCCCAAGCAGATGTGGATGCTGATCGGCATCGGCTATGCGGCCTCGTCGGTGATCCACGCCCTGTGGAACAGCGTCGGCCAGATCAATCCAAACCTGAACTACGTGGTGGCGGTCGTCTCGGCGATCGGGGCCGGCGCCTGCCTGCTCAAGGCCCGGCAGATCGAGGCGACCGTCTACGGCCGGGAGAACCTCACTGGGGGCTCGATCATCGTCGACCGGCCGCCGGTCGCGCCTCGGCCGGTCGCCCAGCCGGTCCACAATCCCGGCCCGGCTCCGGCCAAGCGGCCCTCGGCCGACCAGCCGCTGGCGCTTGACATCGACGGCATGACCCTGCCGCTGCGCGGCGGCGCCGTTCTCGACCTGGGGGCGGAACCGGCGCTCGGTGGCCGGGGCCAGGGCGTGACCGGCCAGGTCGTGCCGCATCCGTCGCGGGCTCATGTGCTGGGCCTGCGCAACAGCGGGACCATCGCTTGGACCGCCCGCCTGCGCGACGGCAGCCAGCAGGTCATCGAGCAGAACCAGAACATCCGGCTGGCGCCGGGCGTCCAGATCGACTTCGGCGGCGGGCTGACCGGCCGCGTCGTGCCGCTGGGCTGATCGCCATGGCCGGCTTGACCTTCGACCCTTCCGGCGTCGCGCGCCGCCAGCTGCAAGTCATCCTGGCGCTGGACTGCTCCGGCTCGATGCGCGGCGACCGCATCGCCTCGCTGAACTACGCCCTCCGTACGGCCTTGCCGGAGCTGCGCCACGTGGCCGCCGACAACCCGGAGATCGACGTCCGCGTCCGGGTGCTGCGCTTCGGCAGCACCGCCACCTGGCACATCGCCGATCCCGTGCCGGTCGACGAGCTGAAGTGGACCGACGTCGTGGCCGAGGGCGAGACCCACATGGGTGACGCCCTGCGCCTGATCGCCGAGGTGCTGACCTCGGAGGCCATGCCCGGCCGCCAGCTGCCGCCGGTGATCGTGCTGGCCTCGGACGGCTACCCCACGGACGACATCGACGGGGGCCTGAAGGCCTTCTTCGAGGCCGAGCACGCGGCGTCGGCCGTCCGACTGGCCATCGCCATCGGCTCGGACGTCGACGAGGAGATCCTCGCCCGGTTCATCGACCATCCGAGCATGAGGCCCCTCAAGGCGACCAACGCCGCCGACCTCGTCCACCACATCAAATGGGCCACGACCGCGCCGGTGAAGGCCGTGTCGTCCCCGACCAACGCCCCCGATCCGCTCGTCCCGCTGGCGCGGGAAGCGGACCTGGCCCCGACCGCCAACAGCGAAATCATCTGGTAGCAAGGAACAGGCTGATGTCCCTCGAAGACCGACTGTACGCCCTCGTCGACCACGCGCGCCAGCAGAACGGCGACGGTTTCCTCCGCACCCCGGCCCAGCTGGTGCCCAGGCTGAGCAGTCAGGCGCCGGACCTCCATGCCGAGGTGCGGATGCTGGCCGCCATCCTGGAACAGGACCTCGTGGGCCGGCTGGCCGCCTCCGCCGACCCGGCGGGCGAGGAGTCCCGGGTCGCCGGAGAGATCGCCGCCCGCGAGCGGCTCTCGATCTCCGCCTTCGCCGCGGCCCTGGCCGTGGCCCGGCGGCTGGGCCCGCTCGGCCATGCCGGTCCCGCGCCCGCCGCCGGTGGCGGATGGGCCGGGGACAGCGTGGCGGTCGGCGGCTCGCCGCAGCCGCCGCCTCCGCAATACACGCCGCCGCCCTATCAGCCGCCGCCGCAGCACGGCTACGCGCCGCCGCACGCCGCCCCGGAGAAGCCTCCAATCTGGAAGAGCAAATGGGCCTTGGGCGCCGCCGCGGTCGTGGCCGCCCTGGTCGCCTTTCAGATGATGCAGCCAAAGGGGCCGGGACCTGGGCCGGGGCCGACGCCCCAGCCGCAGCCGTTCCCTCCACAACCCAATCCCAACCCGAACCCGAACCCGAGCCCAAACCCCAACCCCAACCCCAACCCCAATCCGCAGCCCAATCCGCAGCCCAATCCGCAGCCCAACCCGTCCCCGGGCGGCCCCCCGCCAACCCTCGCGCCGCCGGATGGTCAGCTCCCAACGCTCAGCGTCCAGCGCGCCAACGACGGCTCGTTCGGCATCCCCTTCATCCTGCCGATCAACACCGGGCCGATCGGCGGGGTGGTGATGCTGCCCAACGGCGGCTGGGACAATGGGAACGGCCAGATCGGCTTCATGCGCAGCAACAGCGGCCAGATCGAAAGCGGCGGGGCCGGCCGGTTCACCAAGATGCAGTCCCAATACGGCCCGATGCGCGCCATGCAGCCCCAGTGGCAGCAGGACAACGTCGGCTTCGGCCAGATCTGCATCGCCTTCATCGGTCCGCAGGGCCAGCAGGAGGTGCCCCTGCAGGGATCGACCATGTGCGTGATGGACGGCGCCTGCCAGCGGGCCTCGGCTTGCGGCCGGGTCGGCTAGCCGGCCGGCAGTGGGAGCTGAAGCCATGTCCGATCACGACCTCCAGGCCGCACCTGCTCCAGCCGGCCCGGCGCCGACGCCGTTCTGGAAGACTCCCTGGGCGATCGGGGGCGCGGTCGTGGTCGCCCTGTTCATCGGCTACCAGATGGCGCAGCGGACCCAGCCGCCGGCGCCTCAACCCCAGCCTCCGCCCTGGGGGAAGCCGGCGCCGGTCGATCCAAAACCAGCGCCCCTTCCGCTCGACAACCCGGTTCCGCCGGTTCCGATCCAGCCGACGCCGCTCGTCCAGCCGCTGCCCCCTCAGCCGATCACCCCTGCCCCGGTCGAAGCTCCGGTCGAGCCGGCGCCGCCCCAGCCGGCGCCGCCCCAGCCGGCGCCGGTGGAACCGCCGCCAGTGGAACCTCCGCCGGTTGCTCCGGCCCCCGTGCCGGCGCCCGGAATTCGCCTACCGGTCCTCGCGGCCTGGGGTGGCGACCTGCCGGTTCTGGTCCCGATCCGACGGCCCGACGGAAATGTCGAAATCCGCTTCGACATCTCCACGGGCGAACAGGTGCTCCGCGGCATCCTGCAGGTGCTGATGCCACGCTGGGATCTGGGCGAAGTCAGGATGGCGGTCGAGAACGAGGCCGGCGTGGTCCTGAACGAGGGCTTTGGCCGATACCGCTACAGGACGGGCCCCCAAGGCGTGATGCAGGCTGTGCAGCCTGTCTGGGTGCGCAATGACGCCAACCTCCGGGACCTGTGCTTCGCCTTCATCGTCCCCGAAACCGCCGAAAGCCACCTGCTGAGCGGTTCGACCATGTGCGTGATGGACGCCAACTGCGAGCAGCCCCTCGGCTGCGGCCGGGTCCAATAACCAAAGCCTCTTGGAGACAGACCATGTCCGATCATAACCCCGAGCCAAGCTCGGCCCCCGACGCGGCGGCGGCCACGCCATTCTGGAAAACGCCCTGGGCCATCGGCGGCGCGGTGCTGGTGGTGCTGCTCGGCTTCTATCTCTTCAAGCAGCAGCAGCAGGGGCCGGCGATCCCGAGCCGGCCGGTCGATCCGAAGGCCGGCGGCGTGCAACAGGGTCCGGCCGGCTACGGCACGCCTCAGACGCCGCCGACCCCCGGCCAGGCCGGCTGGCCAACCGCGCCGACCGGCCAGCCCAATCCGCCATTCCAGCCGGTGGCTGGCCAACCGACGCCGAACGGCCAACCGACGCCGAACGGCCAACCCATGCCGAACGGCCAACCCATGCCGAACGGGCAGCCCACCCAGCCCATGCCGACCGCGCCGGTCACCCCGCCCCAACCGCCCGGCGGCATGGTCGAGCGGGATGGTCAGCAGACCTATCCGATGCTGGCCAAGCCGGGCGGCGAACTGCCCTGGGTGAACGTGCAGTACACGCCCTACATCGGCTCGGCCTTCGACTTCCGGCTCCAGACGCCGGAGGGGGAGGCGATCGGCAATGTGATGGCGCCGGACGGTTGGGAGGCCGGCTGGGTCACCATCACCATCTCGCAGTTGAAGAACCATGAGCTGATCAGCTTCGGCGCCTCGACCGCCGACTTCGGCCGGATCGACGGCCTGCCGGTCCGCGCCGTGCGGCCGAACTGGACCGTGGACAAGGCGCAGATGGGCGGCCTGTGCTTTGCTTTCGTCGGCGGGAGGGGTCAGAGCGACGTCAGTCTGCCCGACGCCAACTTCTGCGTCATGGACCGCGGCTGCGGCCAGGCCTACGCCTGTGGAAGGCTCCGCCGATGAGCGGCCAGACCTATGACCAGCTCGCGCAGGCCCTTCACCAGATCCGCGGCCGGCTGGGCGACGCCATCCTCGCCGACCGGCGGCGCCTGAGCTCCCTGCTGATGGACGCCGCTCCGGAGGCCAAGCGCGAGATCCGGGTGATCGGCACCGCCATCGACGAGGGGGTGCCGGCGGCCCTGCAGGGCGCCGAGCGGCGCCTGCTCGGCCTGGAGATGGACCGCCAGGCCAACCGGCTCGAGAGCAGCACGGGGCTTCGGCTCGACATCGCCCTGCAGGTGGTGCGGATCCTGACCTATGCGCTGGACCTCGGACCGCTCCCGTCGGTCTACCAGGGCGGTCAGCCGGCCCCCGCCCCGCCGGCCGACGGCTGGGCGGGCATGTCCCAGCCGACGACGCCCGCTCAGCCGGTCAACTATGCCCCGCAACCGGTGAACTATGCCCCGCAGCCCGCCTATCCCACCCAGCCGGCTTACAACCCGGGGCCGGGCTACGCCCCCCCGCCCGCGTCGGCCGGCTTCCTGGACAAGCTGCCGTTCGACCGGAAGTACCTGGTCGCCGGGGGCGGGGTGCTGGTCGCGGTGGTCGGCGGCATGCTGATCTTCAATCAGATGGGCAGGGCCCCCGGTCCCGACCCCAAGCCGCCCGGCCCGGAGCAGGCGGTCAACTATGCGGGCGAGCTCAACGACATGGGGGTGGCCGCCAAGCCGACCCTGGAGAGCAACGTCGGCTCGCCGACCCCACTCGGCATTCCCGTGGGCCGCCGCATCGCCACCACCGAATTGCAGAAGCTGATAGCCCAGGATCCGAGCACCCTGCTGATCGATGTGCTGGCCGACAGCCACAGCTCGACCATCCGCAACGCCATCTATCTGCCGTTGGCCGGCTATCCGGGGACCACCAGCGACAACATCCAGGGCCAGGTGGCCGGCCAGCTCAAGACGGCGGTCGGCAACCAGCCGCAGCGGCCGCTGGTGTTCTTCTGCGCTGGCGCCCAGTGCTGGGAGTCGTACAACGCCGTGCTGCGGGCGGGAGCGGCCGGCTACAGGAACCTCTACTGGTACCGTGGCGGGCTGGCCTCCTGGCAGGCGGCGGGCCTGCCGTTCCAGCCGCTGCAACCGGCGCCGCCGCCGCAGAAGGGCGCGGCCGCCAACATGTTCGGGCCGTAGGCCGGCCGTGGCGGGGACAGCTGAAAAGACGGGCGCGACCGGCGAACTGCTGGCGGGGGAACGGGCGGTCGTGGGGGGGCAGGCGTCCGGTCCGGCCAACAAGGGTTCCGTCCCGGTTCGCGGCGAAATCCTCCGGAGCCTGCTGTCCGGCGCGCTGCCCTGGCCGGAGGGTCCGCCCCGGCGGCTGGTATTGACCGGTCTGGCCGTCGCCGGAGGACTGGATATCGCCGGACTGGGCACGATGTCCGTCCGGTCCCTGCGCCTGGTCGGATGCCGCTTCGAAGGCGCCCTGGTTCTGGACGGCCTGGAGCTCGAAAGCCTCGAGTTGGAGGATTGCGAGGCGCCGTCGCTCTCTCTGGCCCAGGCGGCGGTCGGCCGGGTCACCTTCGACCGGCTGTCGACCCGCGGCCATGTGAAGCTGGATGGACTGAAGGCCGGCTCGATCGAACTTCGGCGCTCGCGCATCGCCGGGGTTCTGTCCTTCGCCGGGGTGGACACCGACGGCGACCTCGCCCTGCGCGACAGTGTGGTCGGCACCGGCAAGACGGCGCTGCAGGGGGACCACGCGCGAATCGGCCGCCGCCTGTTGCTCGACCGCGACGCGAGGGCCGACGGCGCGGTGACCCTCACCGCCGCGACCATCGACAGCCTGAAGGTTCGCGCCGGCGCGGTGGTTGGCGGCCCGCTCGTGCTCGGCCGCGCCTGCCTCGGCGACGTCCGGATAGAGGCCGGCGCGCGACTTGCGTCGATCCTGGGCGGCAATCTCAAGGTCGCCGCCGACCTCGTCGTCGAGAGCGAGCACCGATGCGAGGGCGGGCCGGCCATCGACCTCTCAGTCCTTGAGGTGGCTGGGGACGTCCTGCTGGGCGCGGGGTTCCTGAGCGATGCGCCGGTCCGGCTGAGCGGCTGCGTGATCGGGGGCGCCCTGACGCTTCGCGGCGGACTGACGGTCGCCGCGGGCAACGGCCTGGACATCAGTCGCCTGCGGTGCGGGCGCCTGGAACTGGACTTCGGCCTGCTGGAGGGCGGGATCTCCTTGCGCCAGGTGGAGTGCGCCGGGCTGGTGCTGGCAGGAGAATACCGCTGCCCGGCCGACCTTCCGCTGCATCTCGGGGTTCATTGCTCGGGCCGGGTCAGCCTTGGCGCCGGCGAGCGGTCGACCCGGATCGCCGGAACCCTGTCGCTGATCGGCCACCGCTGCCAGGAGATGACCTTCCGCAACCTGGAGATCAAGGCAGGGACCGAAGGCCGGTGGGCCGGGGTCGCCGTCGCCGCCCGGCACCTCGAGGTCGAAACCTACCTGCGCTTCGGTCGGCCGAGCGAGGGCCAGGCGGTCACCATCGAGGGCGTCGTGGCCCTCGATCACGCCAGGCTGGGCGACGATGTCCGCTTCGCCGGCGCCCGCATCGCCGCCCCGCCGGCCAGCGCCGTCGGGTCGAGCGGGGAGGCCCTGTCGCTCCGCCGGGCGCGGTTGCAGGGCGATCTCGAGTTCGGAGGCCTGGAGGCCGCCGGCTCCGTCGACCTGGCGGGCGTGGAGGTCGGCGGCGACGTCCGGCTCAGCGGCCTGGCCGGCAGTCCCACCGGAGAGGAATGCCGCCTCGACCTGCAGTCGGTGAGCATCGGCGGGGCCCTGCGGGTTTCGGGCCTGACCCTGAAGGGGGCGTGGACGGTCGACCTCGGGGATGCTTCGGTGGAGCGGCTTGACGATGACCATGGCCGGGCCTGGGCGGCGGGCGCCGACGTCCCGCCGCGCATGGAGATCGCCAGCCTCCGCTACGCCGACATCGAGGGCCTGACCGAGGGGCGCCGGCGCCAGACCGAGGACGCCGTGTCGGCCCGACTGGCCTGGATCGAGACCCACGCGCGGGCGGCGCATGGCCGCGGAGCCGGCTTCAGCCCCCAGCCGTACCGCACCCTGGTGTCGGTGCTGGCCGAGGCCGGCCACGACAATGGCGTCAAGCGCACCGAACTGGCCGCCCGTCGACAGCAGCGGCGTCTGGGCTCGGCTCCCTGGGCCCTGCGGCTCGGCGGCGGGCTGCTGGAACTGACCAGCGGCTATGGCTACGCCCCTATGCGCGCCGCCGCGGCGCTGGCGCTCTACTTCCTCCTCGGCTGGGCCGGGGTAAGCCTGGCCGACCAGCTGCACGCCTTCGAGACCTCGCCGTTCATCGACGGATCGGTCCTGGCGGTGGCGGCGGTGAAGTCGCCGAATGGCTGTCCCTGGCTCATCCCGCCGTTGTTCGCCCTCGACCTGATGGTGCCGCTGACCACGCTCGGCAACGAGAACTTCTGCTCGATCCGGCCGGAGGCCCTGGTCTGGAACTGGCTGGCCGTCGGCTACCGGTTATTCGGCTGGGTCCTGCTGTCCATCGCCCTGCTGACCTTCTCGGGGGTGATGAAGCGGGAGGTCTAGTCGAGGCGGCGCAGCGCCAGGTCGCGCACCCGCGCGCTACCCAGGCTCATCGACACGATCCGGCCGGCGCCATCCCGTCGGAAGCGGGCAAGGTTTCCGTTGAGGTTGAAAGTATCCCGGTTCATCGGTCCCATCCGGACCGGCGGGAGGGGCCGGTTCTCCAGCCTGAGCGACAGCTGACCGGCCTCCAGGGTGACGCGATAGGTCACCCCCAGCTCGTCGCTGTGATAGCGGCCCGCGAAGGTCGCCAGCTGTTCGTAGGTCGGGGTCCAGGGGGCGGCGCGCCGGTGCAGGTAGCGGCCGCCCTCCAGCGTGCGGAGGACGAAGCTGCCGCGGTCCTGGAAAGCGATGACGTCGCCGCCCAGCCGGGCGCTGTCGCCCGTCATCGGGAACAGCGGACCGGCGCCGGAGACCCTCAGGACGGTTCCGTCGAACACGAGCACGAGGGGGCGGCCGGTCTTCTCGTTGACGTACAGGCCCGCCAGGCCGGCCGGATCCCGCAGCGGCTCGACCACCGGCTGGACCCTGGGCGGCGGCAGGAACAGGGCCGCGACCGCCCGGCCCAATGGCACGGTGTTGGCGTCGCTGGCGTTGCAGAGCACGGCGATCGAGAGCTTCTCGGCGGGATAGCGGCCCAGCCAGGCGCGGTAACCGCCGGTCGCGCCGCTGTGAGAGACCTCCTCGACGCCCTGCCAGGCCTGGATCAGCAGGCCGCGGCCGTAGGCGATGCGGGTCCCGTCGTTCAGCAGGCCCCGCACCGTGAGCTCGGCGTGGAGCGGACCGAGCGCGTCGTCGGCGAGCGCCTGGTTCCAGATCTGCAGGTCGGCCACCGTCGTCAGCAGCCCGCCGTTGCCGTAGCCGTCCTCGAACGGCATCAGCTGCTGGTAGCCCGTGGCAGTCCGCTGGTAGGCGGCCGCGCGGCCGCGCACGACGCGGTGAAAGTCGTCCCGCCAGCCTGTACGGGTCATGCCCAGCCGCTGGAAGATGCGGTCGCGGGTGTAGTCGGCCAGCGACTGGCCGCTGGCCCGGCGGACGATCTCCGTCAGCAGGTTGTAGCCGCTGTTGGTGTAGCCGTACTCGGCGCCGGGGACGTGGTTGAGGGCCCGCTGGCGCCGGATGATGTCGAGGATGTCGTCCTGGGTATAGGCCCTGGTGGTGCGCGGCCAGCCCATGATGGCGGCCAGTTCGCCCCAGTCACGCAGGCCGCTGGTGTGGTTGAGCAGCTGTTCGATGGAGATGGGGCGGCCATAGTCGGGCATCTCCGGCAGGTATTTACGGATATCGTCGCTGAGCTTCAGGCGGCCATCCCGGGCCAGCAGCAGGATGGCCGCGGCGGTGAACTGCTTGGACACCGATCCGGCCTCGAATACGGTCTGTGGCCTGATCGGGGCGTCGTATTCCAGGTTGGCCGAGCCGTAGCCGCGCTCGACCAGCAACTGGCCATTGCGCATGGCGGAGACGGCGCACCCCGGCGTCTCGGGTCCCGCGAAGGCGGCGAAGATGCGGTCGACCTCGGCGGACCAGTCCTTGGGCGCCTCGGACGCCTGCGCCGCGACCCGGCCCGGCAGGACGAGCAGGATCACGGCGATCGCCGAGGTCAGAATGCGCGCAATCCCCATGGCCGCTTGGTATCGCGGCCCGGCGACGGGCGCCAGATCAGGTCGCGCGCCGCACGAACGGCTGGGGCTTCCAGCGGGTCAACGAACGCCAGGCCCATTCGAACGGGCCGTAGTGGAAGGAGGCCATCCAGGGCTTGCTCCACAGCAGGATCAGCAGCCAGACGCCCGCGACCACGCCATAGAGCTGGTAGCGCTCGAGGTGGCCGAACAGGCCCAGGCCGAAGCCGCAGAAGACGAAGGCGGTGATGATCGAAGTGCCCAGGTAGTTGCTGAGCGCCATCCGTCCGGCCGCGGCCAGGCGGTCGACCAGCCAGTTCAAGGCGCCGGAGCGGACCAGCAGCAGCAGGGCGCTGGCGTGAGCCAGGGCGATGAACGGGCGGGGCAGGGCGGCCCAGTAGCTCATCTCCTGCCGCAGGAAGGGCTCGAACCCGGACTGGGCGACGCGCCAGGCCATCCAGGCGGTGAGCGGCGCGCCGAGCCCGTAGCCGATGGCTATCAACGTCCCGTAGGACCGGCTCTTCCAGCCGAGGGTGAAGAAGCCCGAGCGGTAGAGGGCGATCCCGATCATCATCTGGGCGATGGCTTCCCAGAGGGTCTCGGTGATCAGGAACACGGTCTGCAGCAGCGACGCCATGAAGGCCCGCGCCTTCATGGCGTCAAAGAAGTCGCCGCGGTAGCCGGCGAGCTCGCGCTGCCCCAACTCGGCCGGCGGATTGAAGATGAAGGCCTGGGCCTCCCAGGCCTTGCGGGCCGCCTCGCTGGCCCCAGGCGCCTGGGCGGCTTCGCGCAGCCCGTGCAGGTGATGCGTCTCGTACAGACCCTTTGCGGCCAGCAGGGCCAGGATGACCGCGCCGACGCCGACCAGCAGCTTCGATGGCCACTTGCGGGCCGGGAAGACGATGGCGCCGGCGATGGCGTAGGTGACCAGGATGTCGCCGAAGAACAGCAGGTAGGCGTGCAGCATGCCGAACACGAACAGCCAGAACACCCGGCGGTAGTGGATGGCGGCCGGCCCAGGCCTCTGGCCCTCCGCCCGGTCGGCGATCAGCATCAGGCTGGCGCCGAACAGCATGGTGAACAGGCCCCGCATCTTGCCGTCGGAGACCACATAGTTGATCGCCCAGGCCCAGAGGTTCGCCCCCTCGTGCCCGCCATAGTAGGTCGGGGTGAGGTAGGCGAAGGCCGGCAGGCCCATGCCGACGATGTTCATCAGCAGGATGCCCAGCACCGCGAAGCCGCGCACCGCATCGATGGAAACGTGCCGATCGTTCTCGGTCATGACGCCCCTCCCGGACTGCGGAAGGTGGACCTGTTCGGGTCTTAGTCAAGCGGCCGCCGGGGTTGCCGCTCTGCGCGAACCCCGCCAATCTCCGGGCCCTCATGACGGACGATCCGGAAACAGCGCAGCGCCCGTCGGTCGGGGCGGATCTCGGCGAGCTGCTGCGTCTGGCCGGCCCGGTGGTCATGGCCCGCCTGGGGATCATGGTGATGGGGTTGACCGACGCCATCATTGTCGGCCGCTATTCCGGCGAGCAACTGGCCTTCCATGCCCTGGGCTGGGCGCCGACGTCGGTGATCGTGACAACGGCGGTGGGGCTGCTCCTCGGGGTGCAGGTGATGACCGCCCGGCTGGTGGGCCAGGGCCGGCGGCGCGAGACCGGGGCCGTGCTGCGGCGAGGGATCTCCTATGCGTTCTGGATCGGGATAGCCTCGACCCTCGCCATGCTGGCCCTGGGACCCCTGTTCCTGCGCTCGCTCGGCCTGGAGCCGCAGCTGGCCGCCGGCGCCTCCAACGCGCTGCTGGTCTTTTCGCTGTCGCTGACCCCCTACCTGATCTCGGTGGCCGCCACCTTCTACCTGGAGGCCCTGTCGCGGCCTGGGCCGGGGATGTGGAGCATGTGGGCGGCCAACCTGGTCAACCTCGGGCTCAACCTGCTGTTCGTGCCCGGCGCCTTCGGGATCCCGGCCATGGGGGCGGTCGGCGGGGCCTGGGCGACGTTTGGCGCGCGGGTCTTCCTGATGGTGGTCCTGCTGGCCTGGGTCTGGCGGATGGCCGACGCGCGGGAGCTTGGCGTGTTCGACAAGCCGGCCCCCAACCGCGCCGAGGCGGCCGAACAGCGGCGGATCGGCTATGGCGGCGGCGCCAGCTACTTCGTCGAGACCGCCGCGTTTTCCGGGATGAACCTCGTCGCGGGCTGGCTCGGCGCCCTCGTGGTGGCCGGCTATGCGGTGGTGCTGAACGTGGCGGCGGTGATCTTCATGGTCCCGCTCGGCCTGTCGGCGGCGACGGCGGTGCTGGTCGGGCGGGCCTACGGGGCCCGGGACCGGCAGGGCGTGGCCCGGGCCGGCTGGCTGGGCTTCGGGGTCGCCATGGTCTTCGGCGGGCTGGTCTCGGCCCTGGTCTGGCCCCTGGCTCCGGCCATCGCCGGCGCCTACACCCGGCAGCCTGAGCTGGTCGCCCTGGCGGCGCCGGCCCTGGTGCTCTCCTGCCTGTTCTTCGCCGCCGACAGCCTGCAGGTGGTGGCGGCGCAGGCGCTGCGGGCCCGCGGGGAGGTCTGGCTGCCCACCGTCACCCACGTCATCTCCTACGCGGCCATCATGGCGCCGCTGGCCTGGTGGCTGGCGCACCCGATGAAGCTGGGCCTGAACGGCATCATCTGGGCGGTGATCCTGGCCAGCCTGGTCTCGGCGGGTTGCCTGGTGGGCCGGTTCTGGTTCCTGGGCCGGCGGCCGCTGTGAGGGTCAGTCGTCGAACACGTTGTTCAGCGCTTCCTCGATGCTCTCCAGCTTGAAGTCCGGCTTGTGGGCCGCTCGCAGGGCGTCGCGGATCTGCCAGTGGCCGCGCCCGACGTGAATGCCCAGCGCCTCCAGGTCGCGGGCCAACAGCAGGCGCAGCCCCGCCGACAGCGTCGCATTGCCGGTCAGCTTGGCCTCGCTGAGCCTCCATCCGTAGACCGCGTCAAGGGTGAGCTCGACGATGGCCCCCGGCCCGGTCTTCCATTCAAAGTAGGCGTAATCGCCGCTCGCCGCCCAGGAAACCCGCGTTCCCAGGCAGTTGCGATAGCGACCCCCGGCTTCGCGCATGGCGGCCTTGGTGGTCAGCGGCCGAAGGGTCGTGTCGCCCTTGAAGGGGTGAGGGGGCAACTCGGCGATGATGTCCTCCTGCACCCGCTTGAACAGGGATTGGGCGTTGGTGAAGCGGCCCCAGGCGACCGCTGCGGCCGTTGCCGCCTCCTCGCCCGAGCGGCGCGCGATGATGGCGTGGGCCTCCATCAGAAGAGCGAGCTGGTCGGGTCCCAGCCGCAGCTGGACCATCCCCGCCCGCACCAGCGGCCTTGGGATGGCGGCGAGCTGTTCGAGATCGATGGGCCGGATCAGCTCGGCATGCCGCAGCGGCTTGGACCTCACGCGGTCGGCGAGGGTGTCCAGCAACAGGGAATAGTCCGCGAAGGTCCAGGCGACCTCACCCAGGTGTTCGAGGGCGCGGGCCAGGCCGTCCGGCGCATCGGGCAGCAGGATGCGAACCGCCCGTTTGAGCGGTCGGTCCAATACCTCGTCGTAGGCGAACGGCGACATGTCGCTCCGTCCGAGCGCCAGGCAGATCAGCTGGCGGCGCGCGGCCGGGGCGGTGAGGAACGGCGTGTGCGGCGCCGGCCATAGCAGGTTGACCTGGTCGGCGAATTCGCCGGCCAGGTGCCGCAGGAGCGGCGTCGGTTGCTGGACCGGGGCGTGCGGGCCCGTCCAAACGTACATGGGAGAATGCTCCAAGCGTCGTCGTGCGCGACGCCTGGCGAGACGCCGCCTGTTAGAGGGTGCGCGCCATGACGGGACCGCCGGGACGCGCGCGTTGCCGGTCGCCGAGGCTCCAGCTCTGTGTATGGGCGCGCGTTTTCATGCGGCGGTTGATCTCCGGATTGAGGTGGCGGCGTTTGTCACGCCGAACGGTGGTCTGGCAAGATGGTGCGGGGAAGAGAGCGGAGGCGTGGCGGAGGGGCCACAGGTCTCGCGGCGTCTAGGCCCCCAAGATCCAGCCCTCTTCGGCTTCGATCACCGCGATCTCGGCCTCGTCGACGCCCTTGGCGGGCCCGAACGCCTCGCCGAGCTTGCCGGCTTCGTCGAGCCGCAGGAAATGTTCGCACAGCGCCCGCACCTGGGCCCGGTCGACGATCTCGCCGGTTTCCGGCCGCACGGCGCCGAGCGCGGGGTAGACCTCGGCGAACACCGCCTCCAGTCCCTCCAGGTCGTCGCGCTTGAGGGTCTTCCAGCCGGTCTCGAACGGCCAGACCTTGGCCTTGCCGCCCAGTTCCCCATGCAGCGTCCGCACCGCCGGAATGCCGACGATGGCCTGGCTGCCGACCGTGCCGTTGCCAAAGATCTGCCAGACGCTCTTGGCCCCGGGCTTGCCCTTGCCGGCGGCAGCGGCCTCGGCGGCGCGCAGCACCGGCGGCAGGTCCGGGCCATGCGCGGGCTTGGTGGGCGCCAGCCAGGTCTGGGCGTCCTTCGCCGGGCAGCCCCAGAAGGGCCGCGCCTCGCCGGTCATCAGCCGGTTGGCCTTGTTGGCCACGGCGAAGCGGTTGTTCAGGTTGGTGGGCTTGTCGACCACGTTGTCGGCCAGGAACTTCCACATCCCCGACCAGTCGGCGGACTTGAGGCCAAGCTTCGCCGCCGTGCCGCGCGGATAGCCGAGCGGGAAGTCGAAGCCGACCAGCACCCGCTCGCCGCGCCGGCGCAGATCGCCCAGCACCTCGCGCAGGGTCGCCAGGGCTGCGGCCCGGGTCGCCGGGTTGTGCGCCTCGAAGGTCGGGCGAAAGCGGGCGTCACGCTTGTTGACGCCGATCCAGATGGAGTCCTTGCCCGTCTTCGGGGTGGAAGACGCGCTCCAGTCGACCATCACATAGGCGTCGAACAAACGCGCCACGAGGCATTCTCCAATTCAGCGGACCGCGGGCTTTTAGGCCATGCGGACGGGCGGCGAAACCCGGAAGGCGCCGCGCCGGGGTTGTTCTGTCACAAGCCCGTGCTAGTCAGCCGCTCCGTACAGGGAGAGATTATCGCAATGAGGCTCGCCGCCGCCTTCGTCTGCTGCCTGCTGGCCGCCGCCTGCGGGCCCGGGCCAGACAAGATCAACAAGGTCGAGGCTGCTCCGCCCTTGTCCGGGCCGACCTATGCGGGCGTGGGCTCCCTCTCCTCGGCCACGCTGGAGACGGTCACCATCGACCATGAGGCGGTCCCCGAGGCGGGCCTGGCCGCGGGCCGCACGACCTTCCGCGCCTACGCGGACGTGATGGCCACGGCTCCCGAGGCCCCGGGCTCGCGAGTCGCGCTGAGCTTCCGCAAACAGGGCAAGGACTGGGCCCTGACCGAGCTGACCGCACGGCCGTAGCGGCATTTATGCCACAGCCTGTGCGCTACCCCCCTTTGTGGGCGCCCGGAATGAGGTGATCGCTGCTAGCGTGGCGCTCTCAACACCGTTCTGGAACTGCATCACCATGAAGAAGATCCTCGCCACCCTGGCCGCCGGCGCGATGCTGGCGGCCATCGCCGCCGCCCCGGCCTCGGCCGCCGGGTTCAAGATCAAGTCCGGCGTCAGCGCCAAGGACGCCGGCCGTTGCGCCGCCGCCACCGTGCTGTTCGCCAAGCTGAGCGAAGGCCTGCCGGAGAAGGACAAGACGGTCGAGTTCGCCGATCTCGCGATCGTCTGGATCGACTACATCACCGCCGGCGACACCGCCTTCGGCGAAGAGGCCGCCAAGGAGATGGGCGCGACGGCGACCCGCTACCAGGAAGTCAGCGGCGACGGCAAGAACACCGACGCGATCATCAACGCCGTGGTCGAGGACATGGGAACCTGCATGAACTTCATCACGGCCTGATCCAGAGACGGCGTCCCGGGCGCCCGGGACGCCGTACCTGGTCAGCTCAGTTTGACCAGCATCTTGCCGAGATTCTCGCCCTTGAAGAGCTTGATGAAGGCTCCGGGAGCGTTCTCGACGCCGACGTCGACGGTCTCCTTCCACTTCAGGTTTCCGGACGCGATCCAGTCGGACATGTCCTTCAGGAAGGCCGGCAGCATGTCGTAGTGGTTGGAGACGATGAAGCCTTCCAGCCGCAAGCTCTTGCCCACCGCCATGATGATGTTCGACGGGCCCTTGGGCTCGCCGGTCTCGTTGTACTGGCTGATCATGCCGCAGAGGGCGAAGCGGGCGAACGGGCGGGCCGCGTCGATGGCCGCCTCCAGGTGCTCGCCGCCGACATTCTCGAAATAGACGTCGATCCCCTTTGGCGCCGCCTCGCGCAGGGCGGCCTTGAGGTCGGGCGTGGCCTTGTAGTCAATGACGTGGTCGACGCCGATTTCCTTCAGGAAGGCGGCCTTCTCCGGCCCGCCGGCCGAGCCGATGACGGTGTGACCCTTGATCTTGGCGATCTGGCAGACGACCGAGCCGACCGCGCCGGCTGCGGCGGAGACGAACACCACGTCGCCTTCCTTGAGCGCCGCGACCCGCAGCAGGCCCACGTAGGCGGTCATGCCCGGCATCCCGGCGACGCCCAGGAAGGCCTGGATGGGCAGGCCGCCGGTGTCGAACTTCTGGACAGTCGAGGCCGGGGCGTTGAAGGCCTCGCGCCAGCCCAGCATGGACTGCACCGTGTCCCCGACCTGCAGTGAGGGGTCGTTGGAGGCGATCACCTCGCCCACCGCGCCCCCTTGCAACGCCTGGCCGATCTGGAACGGCGGCACATAGCTGGGCCGGTCGTACATCCGGCCGCGCATGTAGGGGTCGACGGACATGTAGTGATTGCGCACCTGCACCTCGCCGGGCCCGGGCGGCGGCAGCTCGACCGAAGCGACCTCGAAGTTGTCGGCGGTGGGCAGGCCCTCGGGACGGCTCTTGAGGCGCACTTCGCGAAATGTCGGCATGGGGTTCTCCTCCGGTTTACGGCGTATAATTCAAACAACTGTTTAGGGCGCCCAGGCGGTTCGCGAAAGCAGCGAACTGCGCTAAACGGCGCCCATGACGAAACTTCTCAGAGCCGGCGTGGTCGGGTCCGGCGTGTTCGGCGGCTACCACGCGCGCAAATACGCCGAGATGGAAGGAATCCAGCTGGTCGGCATCTACGACCTCCATCCCGAGCGGTGCTTCGACATGGCCAACCAGTACGGCGCCGAGGCCTATGGCGAATTGGCGGACCTGCTGGCGGTGACCGACATCGTCACGATCGCCACGCCCGCCACCACGCATGCGGGCGCGGCGCTGCAGGCGCTCAGCGCAGGCAGGTCGGTCTATGTGGAGAAGCCGCTGGCCACGACCCTGGAGGACGCCGACCGGCTGATCGCGGCGGCGGCCAAGCGCGGGCTGGTGCTGGCTTGCGGCCACCAGGAGCGGGTGGTCAGCCAGGCCATGGGCCTTCTCGACATCCCGGAGAAGCCCCTGCGGCTGGAGGCGGTGCGCAAGGGCACGCCGTCGCCGCGCAGCAAGGATGTCTCGGTGGTGCTGGACCTGATGATCCACGACATCGACCTGGCCCTGTCGCTGACCGACGCCGAGCCGTTCACGGTGGAAGGGGAGGGCAGCCCCGACGAGATCACCGCCGAGGCCAGCTTCGAGGACGGTTTCACGGCCGTGTTCACCGCCGCCCGGAACGCCTCGGCGCGGGAGCGGACGATGCGGATCGTCTATCCGTCCGGCGTGCTGGAGATCGACTTCGTCTTCCGGGAATTCCGCAACAACACACCGTTCCCCCTGAACGAGGCCTTCACCGAAACCCCGGCCGGCCGCGACCCGCTGGGGACCAGCGTGCAGGGGTTCGTGAACGCGGTGCTGGGCAAGTCGCCCCGGCCGGTGGTGACGGCCGAGGAGGCGGCGCGGGCGCTGGACCTGGGGCTGGCGGTGGAACAGGCCGCAGGCTTCTGACGCCACGCCACGGTTGAGCAACAAGGCGAAACCGCGTCATGCTTCGCCGACGCAGCCGGAGACGCCGCCATGACCAACGCCTGGGACTTCGAGTTCACCGCCATCGACGGCCAGCCGCTGCCGATGACCACCTTCCGCGACCATCCGGTGCTGGTGGTCAACGTGGCCAGCAAATGCGGCCTTACCCCGCAATATGACGGGCTGGAGAAGCTCTATGCGGAGTACCGCGACCGGGGGCTGGTGGTGCTGGGCGTTCCCTGCAACCAGTTCATGGGCCAGGAGCCGGGGACCGAGGCGGAGATCGCCGAGTTCTGCCGCACCAATTTCGGGGTCGATTTCCCGATGACCGGCAAGGTCGACGTCAAGGGCGAGGAGGCGCATCCCTTCTACAGATGGGCCATCGAGCAGGTCGGCGAGCCGGCCGAGCCGGTCTGGAACTTCCACAAGCTGCTGGTCGGCAAGGACGGGACCCTGGTCAACGTCTTCGGCCCGCGCACCGATCCCCTGGACCCAGAGATCAAGGCGGCAGTCGAGGCGGCGCTCTGAGGTCGAATGTTGCGCAGGCTCGTCTGCGAGCGGTTTGCAGCGCAACATTTTTCCGCTGCCGACCCTTCCGCGCCTCCCGCGATTGCGCTAACCCGGCCGGATAGTCGAGGAGGCGTCGATGGCCCGGAAGCCGGACGGATCGTGGGATAAATCCAAGCTGCCCAGCCGGCATGTGACCGAGGGGCCGGCCCGGTCGCCGCACCGGTCCTACTACTACGCGATGGGCTTGGGGACGCGGGAGATCAAGGCGCCCTTCGTCGGCGTGGCCAGCTGCTGGAACGAGGCGGCGCCCTGCAACACCGCCCTGATGCGCCAGGCGCATGCGGTCAGCGAAGGGGTGAAGAAGGCCGGGGCGACGCCGCGGGAGTTCTGCACCATCACCGTCACTGACGGCATCGCCATGGGCCATGAGGGGATGCGGTCCTCCCTGGTCAGCCGTGAGGTCATCGCCGACTCGGTCGAGCTGACCATGCGGGGCCACAGCTACGACGCCCTGGTCGGGGTGGCCGGCTGCGACAAATCGCTGCCCGGGATGATGATGGCCATGCTGCGGCTCAACGTGCCCAGCGTCTTCCTCTATGGCGGCTCCATCCTGCCGGGCCGGTGGAAGGGCAAGGACGTCACCGTGGTCGACGTCTTCGAGGCGGTTGGGCAGCATTCGGCGGGCAACCTGCCCGAGAGCGAGCTGACGGCGCTGGAGCAGGTGGCCTGTCCGGGGGATGGGGCCTGCGGCGGCCAGTTCACGGCCAACACCATGGCCTGCGTCTCCGAGGCCATCGGGCTGGCGCTGCCGCTGTCGGCCTCGCTGCCGGCGCCCTACCTGGACCGCGACGCCTATGCGGTGGCCAGCGGCGAGGCGGTGGTGCGGCTGATCGAGAAGAACATCCGGCCGCGCGACATCTGCACCCGCAAGGCCTTCGAGAACGCCGCTGTGGTGGTGGCCGCGACCGGCGGCTCGACCAACGGCGGGCTGCACCTGCCGGCCATGGCCCATGAGTGCGGCATCGCGTTCACGCTCGCGGACATGGCGGAGATCTTCAAGCGCACCCCCCTCCTGGCGGACCTCAAGCCGGGCGGGCGGTATGTCGCCAAGGACATGGGAGAGGCCGGCGGGATGCCGATGCTGCTCAGGACCCTGCTGGACGGCGGCTACATCCATGGCGACTGCCTGACGGTGACCGGCAGGACCATCGCCGAAAACCTGGAAGGGGTGGTGTTCAACCCGGACCAGGACGTCATCCGACCCTACGACAATCCCCTGTCGCCGACCGGCGGGGTGGTGGGGCTGTGGGGTTCGCTCGCGCCGGATGGGGCGATCGTCAAGGTGGCGGGCATGGCCTCGCACCGGTCGCACCGGGGGCCGGCCCGGGTGTTCGACGGCGAGGAGGCCTGTTTCGCGGCGGTCGAGCGCGGCGACTACAGGGACGGCGAGGTGCTGGTCATCCGCTACGAGGGGCCGCGAGGCGGGCCAGGGATGCGGGAGATGCTGTCGACCACCGCCGCCCTGGCCGGGCAGGGACGGGGCGACAAGGTGGCCCTGGTCACCGACGGGCGGTTCAGCGGCGGCACGCGCGGGCTTTGCATCGGCCACGTGGGGCCGGAAGCCCAGGCGGGCGGCCCGATCGGCCTGGTCAGGGACGGCGACATCATCGCGATCGACGCCGACGCCGGGACCATCGAGCTGGAGGTGTCGGCCGAGGAGCTTGGGCGCCGCAAGGCCGAGTGGCAGCCTCGCCAGACCGCCTACGGCTCAGGCGCGCTGTGGAAATTCGCCCAGGGGGTCGGGCCGGCGCACCTGGGGGCGGTGACCCACCCGGGCTTCGCCGGCGAGCGGCACGTCTACGCGGATATCTAGTCGTCCTTCTTCTTCGCCTGGGCCTTTTCGAACTGGGCGTTCTGGGCCTCTTCGAAGTCACTGGCGGGGACGGCCCGCTTGTCGAGTTCGTTCTCGGGCTCGGTGAACTTGACGTTCAGCCCATCACCCGTCGGTTTGGGAGCGGCCACGCCGATCTCCTTGACCGGCTTGCTGGCCTGCTTGGCGTAGTAGTCGGCCTGTTCCTGGTCGGTGACGACGCCGTCCTTGTTGGCGTCGGCCGGCTTGGTCAGCTTCAGCGTCTGGGCGGCGGCCGGCGTGGCCGCCAGGACGGCGGCGGCGGCGGCGGCGAGAATGGCGGCGCGCATGTGGTGATCCCCTTACCCGAACCGGGGTCCAGAATGCCGTCCTTCGGCCGCCTGATCAAGGCAGGGCGGAGACCCCGAACAACAGGCCATGGCCGTAGAGCAGCCCGGCCCAGACCGCGACCGCGACGGCCAGCCGCCACCAGCCGATCTCCATGAGTTTCAAGGGCTGGCGGCCCTGGAGGACGGCGGCGAAGGGGACGTTTGAGGTCTGGGCCACGAAGGCCTCGTACTCCGCGCCGAACCTGGCGCGGCGCTTGGCGTCGATGCTCCAGGTCCCGGAGACGGCGAGCAGGGCCAGGGAGGCGAACAGCACCACGCTGGGGGCGTCGCCGTTGACCGCCAGGTGACCAGCCGCCCAGACGGCCACGCCCCACAGGAAGGGATGCCGGGTGATGCGCAGGATGCCGGTGACCGGGCGGGCCAGGGCCCCCTCCTGCTTGACGCTGGTGGGATTGGGGGTCA
>Ga0196963_10000829_pt1 | contig 23848 bp, 12 predicted proteins | sample S1_5metaG_FD_148600 | JGI IMG/M metagenome (GOLD analysis project Ga0196963, IMG submission 148600) | Soil microbial communities from Anza Borrego desert, Southern California, United States - S1_5 | ecosystem: Environmental > Terrestrial > Soil > Desert | place: USA: California | collected...
GCCGCGCCAGTTCCGGTTTCCGAGCGCTGAAGTCCGGGTCTGGCTGGCGTGGCAGCCCCCGCCGGTTGATGGCGCCAAGGGCACGAAGTCCGGCACCATCATGCGCGCGATTGGACGATTGAAGCCCGGGGTGACGGTCGCGCAGGCAGCCGCCGAGGGGACGGCACGGGCGATTGCCGCGCCGGACGCGGGCCCGCTGGCGATGGCGCTGTTCGGCGCGAAAGAACCCATTCAGGTCACCGCAATCGACGCGAAGGTCGCGGCCGCTGCGGACGTGCGGCCGGTCATCATGCTGTTGCTCGCTGCTGCCGCCCTGTTGTTTTTGACGGCCACCGCCAACGTCGCCAATATGCAACTCGCGCGCGCGGCCGCGCGGCACCGTGAGTTCACCATCCGCGCCGCACTCGGCGCGGGAACCGCACGTCTGGCGCGACAGTTGCTCATTGAGAACGGCATCGTCAACGTACTTGGCAGCATCGCCGGCCTGGCGCTGAGCCTGGCGTTGCATGCCGCCATCCCGGCGCTGCTGCCTGCTGGGTTCCCACGCGCGGACTCCATCGAAGTCGATCGGAGGGTCGTCGTGTTCACCGTGATGCTGACCGCGGTGACGACATTGGTGTGTGGCGCGTTGCCGCTCCTCCATGCACGCCGCCTCGATATCGCTAAGGCGCTAGGCGACGGTCACGCACGCGGGCAGTTTGGCGGCCGAGGCCGAATCGCCAACATTCGCACGATCGTCGTCGCGAGTCAGTTGGCCGTGACCTGCATGCTCGTCATCGGCAGCGTGCTCCTGGTTCGCAGTTTCGCCGCCAGGCTGAGCGCCGATCGCGGCTACGAACCTGACAATGTGCTCACCGCGGCCATTCCGTTCCCGACAAACTATGGTCCGGATCGTCAGTTTGCGTCGATCGATCGAATCCTGACCCGCGTTCGCGGTTACCCCGGTGTAACGCACGCCGCCGCGAGCTCCGGGCTGCCCCTGGTCTCGGCCGGAGGATTTCTTTCATTCAAACTGCATCGGGGCGGGCGCGGTCCGGCGATAGATGTCGAGGCGATCCGGCGGCTTGTCTCGCCCGGCTACTTCGAAGCACTGGGCATCCGCGTGAGAGCCGGCCGCCCGCTCACGGAAAAAGACGACGCGCGCGGTCCGTCGGCGGTCGTCGTGAACGAGGCGTTCGTCCGCAAGTATCTTGACGACGTGCCGATTCAGCAGGCCGTCGGCGTGTCGCTGGGCAGCGGCGCATTCCGTCGCGTCAATCAAAGCGACGGCGACGCCGCGCCGGACATCACCATCGTTGGCGTAGTCGACGACGTCAGGCAGGATGCGCTCGACAGCGCTCCCCAGCCGGAGATCTACATCGCGTTTGCCCAGCTCTCGAAATTCTTCCTGCCGCAGATGTTCGTCGTTCTGCGTACGGTCGACGATCCCGCCAGCCATATCGAGGCGCTGCGTACGGCGCTGCGCGAGGAAGATCCGGCGCTGGCCCTCGATACGGTCATGACGATGGACCAGCGGGTCGGACTGTCGCTATCCCGCCCGCGGCTGTATGCGGTGTTGTTCTTCGGATTCGCGATGCTCGCGACCATCATCGCCGCGACCGGGCTGTTCGGCGTGCTCTCACATTCTGTGTCGCAACGGCAACGCGAGCTTGCTGTCCGCAGCGCGCTTGGCGCCAGCCGCGGCGATGTCATCGCCGTCGCGCTGAAGCAGATGGCGATTGCGACCGTGGCCGGACTTGCCGTCGGCATCGGCGTTGCGGTCGCAGCATCAACCAGGTTGGCGCCGCTGCTGTTTGGAGTTTCGCCGCGCGATGCGCTCAGTTTCGGAGTGGCGCCGCTCGTCCTGCTGCTGGTGGCGGTGGTGGCATGCCTGGTTCCGGCGCGGCGGGTGGCGCAGACGGATCCAGTCCAGGTCCTCAGAGAAATTTAAGAAGGCGCTACACACACCACATCGGAGTTACCTGCCAAGCACGGCGCGCCGCCAGGTCTCGACCAGATTGCGATCGGGTCCGCCAAGCTTCTGGTGGCGTTCGACGTAACTCTTGAAGCGCTGTTGGTTGTCGGGGCTCAGGCTCTTGTCCTGCTGGAACATCTTGTAGAGCACTTGAATCGCCACGAACAACAACGGTTGATCGTCGATGCTGGTGTTATCGAGTTGATCCTTCAGCTTCGGCAGCGCGCCGCTGTAATCGCCGACCATCGCCAGCGCGATTGCCTCGCGCCGTAAGCGCTCGTTGTCGTTGAACCATGCGGACGGCGCTTCTTCAAGGACGTCGAGTGCCTGACGCGCGTCGCCGGTGCGCAGCAGCGCATCGACCAGAGCAGGGTAGACCGCCGCCGGATTTTCGCTGAGCAGCGCCATCTGCCACGCGCCGATCGCTTCACGATCGCGTCCGCTGGCCGCGTGCGTGGCGCCGAGGTAAAAGGCGGCGCCCAGGAAATCGGATGCGCCTTTGAGCGTCTGCTGAAACCAGGCGGCTGCCTGTGCCATCTCGCCTTTGCTCATCGCGCTCAAGCCACGCAGGAACGTCAGGTTCAGTTCGTCCTCGGGCGTCGCGCCGCGATCGGCCGGGGCCTCGTAGGTTCCGGCTTTCGCCTTCTCGATCAGCGCGTCCACGGCCGGCGAGGGCTGGTGGATGTCCGCCAACCCGTCGAGAAACGGGTGTACGACCTCGGGCAGCAGGACGGTGCGAACCGAGAAGCGCGGTACGGGTGCGAGGATCCGCGACGGCGCGACCGGCGCCGGGGGCGCGTCGGGATCGAGGGGCACGCCGAGATCGGGCGCCTCCGTCGTGTTGGCCGCGCTCGGCGCCAGCAGGAATGCCCGCGTCATCCGCGTTTCCGGTTGTCCGGGCGGCGCAATCACCGCGCGCGCGATGTATTCGCCCGGCGGCAACACGCCGAGGCGCATCGTCGCGGCAAACGCGCGCGCATCGCCGCGTGGCGCGGATCTCGCTTCGACGTTGATCAGCGGATTGCCGTTTTCGGCATCCGACACCTGCAGCGTCACTTTCGTCTTGCCGAGGATCGCTTCGTTGCCGTTCATCTCGAGCATCGCGGTGACCGTTTCGCTGTCGATGATGTTGGTCGGCCGCGGCCGCGGCATCTCGCCGGGTGACGGTGGTTGCGGCACCAGGATCAAGTCGCCGGCGTTGATGTTGCCGCCAAGCCGCGTCAGTCTGGCATTGAGCGAATGATGGACGCTGCCACCGCGGCCGGTATCGTCGACCACGCCGAGGCGTAACGTATATTCGCCGGGGTCGAGCGCCACCGATGTCAAGACGAGTCGCGGCGATTCGGCGCCTTTGCTCGCCGGTTCTAGCGTCGACATGCCGCCGCGGTTGAATACGACCTTGTCGTTCTTGTCGAGAATGACCACCCCGACCGGCCACTCCGCCGCGCTTGCTGCAGGTTCGCCGACTTCGGCGCTAATCACCATCCGCACTTTCGAGGTTCCCGAATCGATCGCGTTGTAGCTCACCACGCGGATCGGCAGGGTGCGAACCGGCAGCGGCGAGTTCAATACCTCGCCGAGCTGCTGCATCGGCGTCATATCGGCGGCAGTCGTAGCCGCGGCGGGGATGACGAACGTCGGCCTCGATCGTACCGTCAAGCCGCGCGGCCGCACGTCGACCCTGATGCGCCGCTCGCGGCCCGTGCGATCGGCTTCGGTCGGCTCGAATCCGAGGAGGTAGTATCCGGACAGCTCGCGACCGAGTCGATCGAACTGAATGGCACCGTCGCCATTGACGACGCTCATCGAGCCGCGGGTCTGACCCGCGACCTGCTCCAGCCCTTCGGCCATCAGCCCGTCATCGAAAAAGCGTGTCATGCCGGTCTGCGGCGACTTCGCTTCGACGTCGAAGAAACTCTGGGCCGGCCGGATCACGTGGATGGTCGCGCGCGCCTCCGCCGCGAGTCGGCCGAGGGCGGCCATGTTCTGGCGATCGCGGGCGACGAACATCCCCTCGGAGATCAGCACCAGGTTCACCGGCGTTTTCAGCTGTGCCAGGTTGCGCAGCAGCGATTCGAGTGCGCTCAGCGTGACGCGGGAGCGCGAGCTGGCTTCGAGGATCATCGAGCGCGCGTCCGATTCGAGCTGGTTCTGGCAGGCCTCGAGGTCGGCGCCGGTCATGCCGCTGCACTCGCGGGCGACGGCTTCCATGAAGGTCGAGACGTCGCCGCTTTCAAGCGCCCAGGCTTCGCTGATGTTGATGTGCATCATGCCGACGCGCGTGCCGGCCGCGCCGTTGACGCGCATCAGGCCGTCGCTGATGCGCTGGCGATCCGCGGTGAACTCGACGTTGCCGAAGCCGCTCGGCAACCGCGCCAGGCCGACCAGATCGCCGGGCGCAAGACGGCTGAACAGCTGCTGGGCGGTGCGAAGAATGGCGCGATTCGCGCCGACACGAAGGCTCTGCTCGTCAACGACGAACAACAGCAAGCGGCCGGTGGTCGCGCTTTCGTTCGACGAGTAGACGGACTCGCGCGGCGTCGCCGGGCTGGCATTGGCCGGAATCGTCGAAATGTATTGGACCGACGCCAGCTTGCGCGGTTGCCCATTCACTTCGAGCGTAAAGTCGGATTCCGTCAGCGTTGGCACCGGCTTCGCGTCTCGATCGACGACGTTGACGTCGACGAGGACGAGTTCCGTGCGCGTCTCAAACGCCGGCCGCGGGAGCTGCGGCGTTTGGGTCTGAGCGCCTAGCGTCAGCGTACCCGAGACGATCGCGAGCGTGGCGGCGAACGTAACGGCGGGGCATCGAGCGCGGTACGGGGTTGACGGTGGAGCGTTGAATGTCATTGGTTACGATCCGGGTGCGCGATAGCCTTGGCGCGCACGCACGCTGTAATTGGTGCCGGGGATTTCCAGTTTGAGTTCACGCCAGGAGCCGTTGCGCGCGGTGTTCTTCGACTCATACCCGAGGATGTACTGGTTGGACAGCTCCTCGAGAATTTGCGCGAACGGCTCGTCGAGCTGATCGCTCCGCTCGACGAACAGCGCCCGGCCGCCGCTGAGCTCGACGAGCTTTTCGATCCCCGATTTGAGCTGCGCTTCTTTGACGCCTCGGCCCAGCGCCACCATGAACAACGTTGCGTCGTTGGCGCGCACCGCCTGCTCGACCGCGTGAATCGTCGCATGGCTCGTGCGGTCGTCGCCGTCGCTGAACACGACGAGCACGCGCCGGCCCGGCTGCCGCGACAGCTGCTGTACGCCGCGGATAATCACGTCGTACAGGGCGGTTCCGCCCCACGCGGTCAGGCGGTCGATGGCGCGCGTGCGCTGCGCCGGATTTGTTTCGCGTCTCGTCAACGTGAACATGTTGTCGTTGAAGGCGGCCACCGTGACCTGGTCCTTTGGCCCCAGCGCCGCCAGGAATTTTTTCACCGAGTTCTTCAACTGCGGCATCGCCAGCGTCATGCTCTCGCTGACGTCGATCGCGATGACGATCTCGAGCGGTGAGCCTTCCGCCGAAAAATGCCCGATCGTTTGCGGGACGTTGTCTTCGAGCAGTCTGAATTGTGACTGCTGAAGCCCTGATACGAACCGGCCGTTGGCCGTAACCACGGCAGTCAGTTGCACCACGTCGACCGAAACCTTTTCCGCCTGGTCGAGGCCCTTGGTACGCAGGCTGTTGACGATGCGGCCACCGCCGATCAGGTTGGCCACCACGCGGAACACATGCGGCCGCACTTCGGCGCCCGCATCCCACTCGCATTCGGCATTGATCGGATCGAGGACGTTGCACACCTGCTTGCCATCCGCGAAGAACAGGACCTGTGCCACCCGCGTCGCCAGCATCTGCGGCAGGATCTCGGCTTTCAACCGGGTCGTCCCGCTGATGTAACTGTCGGCTTCCGGCGACACGATCCGAATCGCCAGCTGCGGGGCCTGCGGTTCCCGTGCAGTCAGCGCGATCGAGGCGAGTACGACAAATACGCCAATACTTTTCATAAACAGCAACAACAACTTCATGTTGGTGCCTGACACCAACCATTGCCTGTCACGGTTGGTGTCAGGCACCAACCATTGCCTGTCACGATTGGTGTCAGGCACCAACCATCGCCTAGTGCGGGCGGAGGGGGCCGTTGCCGGCGAGCGCCGCCACGTAATCTTCTACCCGGGCCGGCGAAAGCGCCAGCGCTTGTCGGGCCATCGAGGGCCAGTCGTCGGGGAACCGGGATTCGACGTCATGCCAGTAATCCTGGACCGCGTACATCAGCAGGCCCGGCACCAGCTGAGCCGGCAGTCTGAGGCGCGCAGTTTCCTGCGCAAGCCGCAAGACGAGATCCGGGGTCTGCGTCGCGATTAACCCACCATCTGAACGGCCTGCGAAATGCTCCCAGCTCGCCGGGCGCGGCATGGCGAGGCGCGCGCGACTGTGCAACGCCTCGGCGTACACGCCCCAGCGATCAAGCGTGGCTTGCGGAAGGTCGGGTTGACCAAGCCACAGCAGGTCACGCAGACCAAACAGCGATGCCACGCGATCAGGAGTGCGCGTCAGCGTCCATGCAAGGGTCTCGCGTACCGGCGCCGTCAGATGTACTTCGGCGGCGATCGCCATGAGCGCGTCCAGATTCGTGGCGGCCCTGTTCAGTCGCTCGCGCCCGCGTTCAATCGCGGCGACGATGCGATCGCGATCGGCATCGGTCAGGTCGCGCGGGTTGAGCACCAGTGCCGTACGAGCGAAGTTGAGTTGATCGTTGAGGTTGATGGTCGGCGCCAACGGCATTTCGTTGTCGACAAGGCGCCGCAGCGCGAGCCGCGCCAACGCGATATCGAGGCCGAGCAGCGATCCTTCGATGTGCCATGGGCTGCCAGCGCCGACTTGTTCACGCGGGGGAGCCCACGCCAATGACTCACGGCGTAATCCTGCCGGTCCGACCAGACCGAAATCGTGCCGCTGCGCGATGTCCTGGCCGAGGAGCGCCGGGCCCTCGGGATCGCCCAGCGCGGGGGTATAAATCAGCGCCAGCAGCGCACTCGAAATCTTTTCGGCGTCGCCGGACGCCACAGCGGCGTCCAGACCGGGAGACTCGATCTGCTCGCGGATTCGCTTCAGACGCGCATGCTCGGCGGCAAACCAATCGACGCGGTACTCCAAATCCTCCCACCGCGTGACGGGCGCTTCCGAATCCGACGGCGCGCCGGCCAACGCCTGCAGCAAGCGCGATTCATACGCGGTTGCCGAACCGGTCCATCGATCCGGCTGCAGCAACGGCGGCAGCGCATCCATCATGGTCGACAACATCCATCGCGTGATGGCCTGCGCGGGACGGGTTTCGCGCCGGGCGTCGGTCCCGGGGATGACGACGTCACTGAGGGACAGCAGCATGCGCTCGGCCGTCGACACATCGATCGCGCCGCTCAACCGCGCACGTTCCAGCACCGCAAGCGCCGCCTGAAAGGCGATCACCGCATGCCGCTCGTCGCGGCCGGACAGCTGATCGTGAAGCTGACGCGCGGATTCAACGACTCGCGCATACACGCGCGGCGCGGTCACATCCATACGATCGAGCGTGATCAGGACGGCCTTGTATCGCCGGAAGCCGCTCAACGCGATCAGCGCGTCCGTCCACTCGTCGTCGCGCAGGGCCGGAAACACGCCTTGCGCGAAGCGGATCATCTCGAAGCGATCGCGACGTTCCTTGGCAGTGGCGCTGGTCACCTGCTGCGTGAGCCAGGAGAGGGTTGCCGCCGCATCGCCGCCGCGCCGCTGCGCGGCGGCAGACTTGCGATCGTATTCGACCCGTGAAAACAGTGCTTCCCACAACCACTGTTGCGACGGCGCCGCGACCGCTCCGTGCTCGATGGCGATCTGCGAGGACACCATCCACGGGTCATGGACGCCGCGCAGGAATGGATGCTCTTCCAGATGCCAGTTGGAATCGGCGGATCGGAACGCGGCATACCAACCGCGCGCGTTTTCGATCTGAGTGGCGACGGCTGCCGGCCCGAACACCATCGCGGCACGTTCCGGCGTCATCGAACCAACGGCATCGAAAAACCACGCGAGCCGGCCCCCGTCACGTGTCAGCAACGCCCGCACGAAATCGGCGGGGCGCGTCACCTTTTCCGCGGCCAGCGCTTCCCAGACAGGTTCGGCGGCGGCACCGCCGGGCACAATCACGCGATCGCGCTCGATGTTCAGCGACCGCGCCGAGGTCCAGAAGGCAGCTGGCGCCGTTCGGACGATCCATCGCAACAGACCGCGATCGCGTTCAAGAAAGGCGCGCGTCGAGGGCGTCGTCGACATCGCGCCGGCGCACACCAGCATCGCCGATCGATTCGAGATCAAGGCGCTGAACAGATCGCCCTTGTCCGGCACCTGCAACACATCGCGCCAGTGGTCCGCGGTCAGCGGTACAGCAATCGTGACCGGCTGGATGTTCGCGTCTTGCGGTGGCTGGCCTGGCTGCCCCAGCAGGCTGACGAAATTTCGGACAGCCGTAGCCCGAGCGAGAGCGGTGGAGCTTTGCGTGAACAGCTCACGTGCGAGCAGGGCAATGGCGTGGCCGCGTTCTTCGGGCAGCAATCCCAGCATCTCGAACGTCGCGGTACCGCCGGCGACTGGCAAGTCAAAAAAACCTGTGACGGGCGCCCGGTCATCGGAGACCAGCAGAAGCGCCAGCGTCGCAATCAAGACACGGCTCAAGGGCCCAACTTATAGCTTTAAACCAATTCGTATTCCAGCCCGTCCAATGCGACATGCCTACCGAAAATATCCGACAGGACGTGCGACTCGCGTTTCGCGGTCTGCTGCGCGCGCCCGCCTTTGCCATCATTACGATTCTCACCCTTGCGCTGGGAATCGGCGCCAATACCGCGATTTTTTCGATCGTCAATGGCGTCATCCTGCGGCCGCTCGGCTACCCGCAACCCGAGCAGCTGATGTATTTGACGACGCAGTTCACGGCCTTCGGCTTTGATCAGTTTTGGGTATCGCCGCCTGAGTATTTCGAATTCAGAGAACTCAACCAGTCGTTCTCATCCGTCGGTGCCTACACCACCGGCGAAGCGAACCTGTCGGCTGGCGATCGGCCAATGCGGGTTCGCACGGCGTCTGTCGATGCTGAATTGCTGCAGGCGCTCGGCGTGCAACCAGTGGCGGGGCGCCTGTTCGCAAAAGGCGAGACCGATCTCGTGCCGCCGCCGAACCCCACGGGGCCCGTGCCACCGCCGGCGATCTGCATCCTGTCGTACGAACTGTGGCAAACCGCCTTCGGCGGCCAGCCGAACATCGTCGGCCAGATGGTGGAGATCAATGGATTCCGGCGCGAGGTGATCGGCGTGATGCCACCGGGCGCCGACGTGATGGACAACCGCACCGAGATGTGGCTGCCGATCGCGCTCAATCCGAACAACCGGCAGAACCGTGGCAGCCACTTCCTGTATCTGGTCGGACGATTGAAAGACGGCGTGACGCCCGAGATGGCGAAAGCCGAGTTGAACTCGCTGATCGCGTCATGGGGCGAACGCACGGGCCAGAAGAACCACGTGTTCCAGCCGCTGCCGAAGACCGCCGAAGAGCGCAAGACCAACAGCGGCCACATTCTGCAGATGCACCCGGTTCAGGAACAGATCGTGGGCGGTGCGAGCCGCGCGATCTGGGTGCTGCAGGCTGCGGTCGCGTTCGTGCTGCTGATTGCGTGCGCGAACCTGGCGAACCTGCTGCTGGCGCGCGCCGAAACGCGTCACCGGGAGTTCGCGGTGCGCACCGCGCTTGGTGCGGGGCGCGGCCGGCTGGTTCGTCAGTTCATGACGGAGGGCATCCTGTTGTCGATCGCCGGCGGTGCGCTTGGCTTGATCCTGGCGCGAGTCGGCGTGCAGGCGTTGATCCGCGGCTATCCCACGAGCCTGCCCCGCACAGCCGAAGTCGCCGTTGATCCGCTCGTACTGATCTTCACGCTCGGCGTGTCCGTGCTCACCGGCGTGGTGTTCGGTCTCGCTCCGTTGATGCACACGCGCGTCAAGATGCTGGCGGCGTCGTTGAAGGAAGGCGGTGCGAAGGGCGCCACCGGAGCCGCGCGTCATCACATTCGCCGAGGCCTGGTTATGGTCGAAGTCGCGCTTGCCGTCATGCTGGTGATCGGCGCCGGCCTGTTGATTCGCACCGTTTATAACCTCTCGGCCATCGACGCCGGCTTCGAGCGGTCGCGCCTGGTGACGTTCCAGATGCAGCTGCCGACCGTCAACTATCCGCAACCGGCGCAGCGTGCGGCGTTTTATCAGCGCCTGCTCGAGAAGCTGCGCGGCGTCGCCGGCGTCCAAGGCGCGAGCGCCATGTCCGGCCTGCCGCCGAACCGCCCGTTGAATGCGAACGACACAGACATCGGCAATTACACGGCGCCGCCCGAGGGACCGTTCGAGAACGTCGACTACTACCAGTCGGTGATGACGGACTACTTCGAGACGATGGGGATCCCGATCGTGAAAGGACGATCGTTTCAGCCAAGCGACGTCGCCTCGGGTCCGGTGGTGATCGTCAACGAGACGCTGGTCAACACGTTCTGGAAAGATCGCGACCCGATCGGCCAGACGTTGAAACCCGGACTGGCACCATTCGCGCAGGTGCCGGATTTCCGCGTGATCGGCGTGGCAAAGGACGTCAAGCAGGGCGGCGTCGACAAAAAGACGGGCACCGAGCTGTACGTGTTGATCGATCAAACGGCGGTGGCGCCGCCACCCATCAACAACGCGCCGACCACCTTGAACATCGTGCTGCGTACGACGCTGCCAGCCGCGAGCCTGCGCCCCACCATCGAAGGCATCGTGCGCGAAGCGGATCGAACGGTGCCGATCGTGCGGTTGCGGGACATGAACGGCGTGTTCGAAGAATCGATTCGCCGGCCGCGGTTGCTCGCCCAGTTGCTTGGCGGGTTCGCCGCACTTGCCCTGTTGCTCGCCGCGATCGGCACCTACGGCGTCCTGTCCTACATGGTCGCGGAGCGACGGCGCGAAATCGGCATCCGCATGGCATTGGGCGCCGATCAGGGCAACGTGCTGTCCGAGGTGATGAAGCAGGGATTGACGCTGACCACCATCGGCATCGTTGCCGGTCTCGCCGGCGCCTTCGGGTTGAATCGACTCATCGCGTCACTGCTGTTCGGCGTGCAGCCCACGGACGTCCCGACGATGGTCGGAGTGGTGGCGACGATTACGCTGGTCGCAGCCGTGGCCTGCTGGCTGCCGGCCTGGCGCGCCTCGCGAGTCGATCCCAACGTCGTGCTTCGCGACGATTAGCGCGTCGTCTCGATGAACCGACGCACGCAACTGAGCCGAGGCAGCGGGGTCGTTGGGCATGGTTCGCGGCGGTGCAGGTGAGCCGCGTAGTATCATCGCCCGCACAATGGATCGTCGTTCTGTTCTGAAATTGGGCGGCCTGGCGTCGCTCGGATTTGCGCTCGATGCATGCGCGCCGAAGGCCGCTTCGCGGGCGGTGGTCGCCGCGCGGCGACCCATGCTGCGGCTGCCGGTGGTCAATGTGGCGTGGGATCGCGTCATTCGCACGACGATCGGCCTGCGGCCGCACCGGCCGTCGGGATTCGTCCTGCGCGCCGAGAAGCTTGACGGCAAGACGCTGATACACAATTTCGGCCACGGCGGCGCGGGAATGTCGTTATCGTGGGGCACGGCGTCGATGGCGACCGATCTCGCGCTGCCGCATACCGAGCGGAAAGCCGCGGTGCTTGGGTCCGGCGTCGCCGGGTTGACGGCGGCGCGCGAGCTGCAACGTCACGGTTTCGAGGTGACGATTTACGCCGCGACGGTGCCGCCCGACACCACCTCCAACATGTCGCTGGCTGGCTTCACGCCGACCTCGGGTCTCGTCGAATTCAAGATGCGCACGCCGGAATGGGACGCGCAGTTCACGGATGCCGTCCGCATCGCGTATCGCCGACTGCAGCTGATGGCGGGATCGAGGTACGGCATCACCTGGATCAAGCAGTACGCGCCGACGGATAACGAACAGGCCGGCCGGGGGACCAATGCGTTACTCCCGTCGGACGTCCAGGGCAGCCGCGTCATCCTGCAACCCGGCGAACATCCCTTTCCAACGAAGTACGCAATCGAGCGGGACGAGATGCGCATCGAGCCGTCGATCTACCTCGATGCGTTGATGGAGGATTTTCTCGACTGGGGTGGCAGGGTCGTGATCCGCAAGTTCGAGACGCCACGGGACGTCGCGGCGCTGCCCGAAAACGTCATCGTCAATTGCACGGGCCTGGGCGCAAAGGCGTTGTTCAACGACGCGGAGCTGACGCCGTTGAAGGGGCAGTTGGTGGTGCTGATCCCGCAATCGGAAATCAATTACGGCACCACGGGCGGCGCGCGGACTCCCGCCACGCCCGAATCGGGATTCGTGCACATGATGCCGCGATCGGACGGCATCATTCTCGGCGGCACCTCGATTCGCGATAACTGGTCGCTCGAGGTCGAGGAGAAAGATCGCCAGCGCGTCGTCGAAGCGCACATCGAGTTGTTCGGCGCGATGCAGAAGGCCGTCCGGACTTAAGGGCGCCGGTCGACGCGGGTATGCGCACAGGTAAACGCCCACTGATCGGCGCGCTCGGCGATCAATCGATCGGTCGGACGATAGGCGTGCGACCCCTGGGTTTCGACGCGGATCAGGACCGGCCGTTCGCAACCCTGCGCGGCCTGTAGCGCCGCCGCGAACTTGAATGAGTGGCTCGGCACGACGCGGTCGTCGTGGTCGGCCGTCGTGATCAGCGTGGCGGGATAACACGTGCCCGGCCGCACGTTGTGCAGCGGCGAATATCGGAACAGCCAGTCGAACTGCTGCGGATCCGACGACGATCCATATTCCGTCGCCCACAGCCTGCCGCCCGTGAACCGGTCGTAGCGGAGCATATCCATCACGCCCACGGCGGGCAGGGCAACCGCAAACAGATCGGGCCGTTGTTCCATCACCGCGCCGACGAGCAGGCCGCCGTTCGAGCCGCCCATGATGGCGAGCCGCTCTGGCGATGTGTAACCTTCGTCGATCAAGCATTCGGCCACCGCAATGAAGTCGTCGAAGACATTCTGCTTGTGTTCGAGGCAACCGGCTTTGTGCCACCGCTCGCCGTACTCGGCGCCGCCGCGCAGGTTCACGCTCACGAACACTCCGCCGAGTTCCAGCCATGCCGGCACGTCCGAGCGATACGCGGGCAGGACGCTGATCGAAAACCCGCCATACCCATAAAGCATCGTCGGGTTGCGGCTGTCGAGGTCGAGATCCCGCCGGCAGGTGAGAAAGAACGGCACACGGGTTCCATCCTTCGACGTCGCGAACATCGCGCGTGTCTCGAACCGCGACGTCTCGATTGGCGATGCCGGCGCTTCGAACGCCAGTTCGTCGTGTGAGTGAAGATCGATTCGGTACACGGTTGACGGCGTCAGCGGAGAGCTGAAGTTGAACCACACCTCGAGCCCATCCGGCCGGGCATAGAGTCCGGATACCGCGCCGATCCCCGGTAACGCGATCTCCTCGGCGGCGCGTCCGTCAAGCGTAAACGTGCGGAGCCGGCTCTGCACGTGTTCGAGATACTGCACGATTACGCGGCTGCGCGCCACCGCCGCGTTCTCGATCGCGTGGGGCTGCTCGGCAACGACGACCGTCGCGAGAGCGATATCCGGCGAGTCGAGATCGATCGTAATGATCCGGCGGTTCGGGGCGTCCTTGTCGGATCGCAGGAACAGGCGCGTGTGCTCGTTGCCGATCGGCGTGAACTCGGCATCGAGCGTATCGACAATCGACATGACTGGCGCCGTGACCTGCGGGAGGGCAGCGTGCGCGAGGTCGATGAAGTGGAGCTGGTTGTTGTTGTCGGCCCCGCGATACGTGCGGATGAAGACGTAGTTGCCGTCATCGCTCACGGTCGCATTGACGATCCAGGCGGGATGATCCTGCCGCTGATAGATCAGGACGTCATCCGACTGCGGCGTGCCGAGGCGATGGTAATAGACCGCATGGCCGGTCAGCGCCGCTTCGAGCACTTTGTTCGCGGGCGGCTCCGGATACCGTGAATAGAAAAAGCCTTTCGAGTCATGCGTCCACGACAGGTCCGAGAACCGGACCCACGCGATGGTGTCGGCAAGGTCTTCGCCGGCCGCGATTGATCGAATCCGCACGGTCTCCCAATCGGCGCCGCCTGCCGCGGCCGCATACGCGAGCAAACGCGCATCGGGCGACGGCGCGTACTGCGCCAGCGAGGTGTTGCCGTCCGGCCACATCGCGTTGGGATCGAATACCACCACTGCCGGATCGACGATGGACGCCCGCATGTAGATCGGCGCCTGTCGCTGCAGGCCGCTGTTTTTCATGTAGAACAATCGGCCGTTCTGGATGATAGGCAGGCTGGTGCGCGGATAATCCCAGAGCTCGGTCAGCCGCCGCTCGAAGTGACGACGCAGCGGCAGCGTCTCGAGGTGCGCGAAGGTGACCGCGTTTTGCGCGGCCACCCACTCAGCGACTTCCGGTGAATCTAGATCTTCGAGCCAACGGTACGGATCGGCAACGGCCGTCGTGCCGTAGACGTCGACGACATCGCTCTTGCGCGTCTCCGGATAGCGCAACTACTTGGCGCGAGCGAGATCGACGACAGCGTCCCAGCTGAAACGGACGAAGCGGTAAAGCTCGCTTTCCGAGATGCGTTCCTGGTCGCTGTGTGCGCCGAAGCCTTTCGGGCCATCCTCGCTGTCGACCGCCGGTCCGATGCCGTAGCACTGCATCCCCTTGCGGCGCAGGAACGCCATATCCGTCGCGCCGGTGCTCATCGTCGGCAAGGTGACCGCCTTGTAGTGCTTGGTGATGTTGGCCTCGAGCGCCTTGAACGCTTCGGAATCGAGCTTCGCGACCGGGGTCGACGGCCGCGAATCCCGCGCGCCGTAGCTCACGTCAACCTGAGGATCGTTGACGACCTGCTTGACGAGCTCGAGGAACTTTGCGGGGTCCTCGTCGGGGGCGAGGCGGGTGTCGATGGTCGCGGTGCCTTCGGACGGGATCACGTTGGTCCGATAGCCTCCGGTGATGATCGTTGGGGACAGCGACGTGCGCAGCATCGACCAGTGGCGCGGCTCGTTCTTGCGCATGTAGTCATCTGCCGGACCGGACACCTTCGGGTCAGGGCTGAGCAGGGCCTGATAACGCTTGGCTTCCTCAGGCGACGACACCGACGCGAGCCGCTTGAAATAGGCGGCAGTCGTTTCGTTCAGGCGCATCGGCGGCGTCCACGCAGCAATCTTGCCGACGGCGGAACTCAAATGCGCGAGCGCGTTCGTCTCGAGCGGTACCGAACCGTGGCCGGCCACACCCTTCGCCGTCACGGTAATCGCGCGGGGGATCTTTTCCACCGTCTGCACCGAGGCAAACTTGACCTGGCCGCCGGTCTTCGTAACGCTGCCGCCTTCGGCGTAGCAGAACTCCGCGTCGATCGCGTCGTAATGCTCGTTGGCGACGAACTGAATGCCCAGGCTCGACGAGCCTTCCTCACCGGCCTCCCATAGTGCGATCACGTCGCGGTCGAGCGCCACGTTCAGCCGCTTGAGCGTCAGCATGATCATCAGGTTGGCGACGACGTTGTCCTTGTCGTCGACGGTGCCGCGGCCGTAGATGTAGCCGCCGTCGCGCACCGCCGAGAACGGCGGGTGCGTCCACTTCTTCGGATCGACGTTGACGGTGTCGGTGTGTCCCATCAGCAGCAACGGGCGCTGTTTGCCGGTCCCCTTCAGCCGCGCAACAATATTCGGGCGGTTCGGCTCCTTCGAAAACACCTGCACTGCAATGCCCTCGGCCTCCAGCACCTGCTTGAGATAATCGGCGACCGGCTTCTCGCCGCCCGGCGGATCCGTGGTGTCCATCTTGACGATGGCCTCGAAATGCTTGAGGGTCTCCGCCTCGATCGCGGTCCAATTCGGTTGTGGCGCGCCCTGCGCCGCCACCGACACGGATGCGGCGACCACTCCAAGCAACAGGAATGACTTGTTCATAGCCGGTTAGCCTACCTCACAACGCCGCGCCGTGCCCTGACGCGGTAGGACGGATTCGTGACCTTGACGCGGATGGTGTGAAACCGGCCGTCGCCGCGCGCGATCGGCGTGTAACCGATCACGTACTGGTGATTCAACTCCTCGGCGATGCGTTCGGTGGCGGGTCCGAGCTCGTCCGCGCTGGCGATGATTTCGGTGTAGCCGCCGCCCTGGCTGGTGAGCTCGTTCAATGTGAAGGGATTGATCCGCGTCGAGTTGCGCGCATCGATCGAGTTGATGCCGATGGCGTACAAAAACACGTCGCTGCGAACGAGCTTTTGCTTGAGGGCGGTCGGCGTGGTATCGCTGGCAGTGTCGGCGCCGTCGGAGACGAGCAGGATCGCGGCGCGCGGATGCTGCCGAGATTCGAACAACGGCAGTGCGGCATCAATGGCGTCGTACAGTGCGGTGCCGCCGGATGGCGTGATGGCGTCGAGGCGGGCCCGCATCCCTGACTTTTCGGTCGTCCATGGGCCGAACAGCCGCGTCTCGTGATTGAACCCCAACAGCGACGCCTCATCGTCGTTCGCCAGCAGGGTATCGAGAAAATGCGCGAGGGCGCCGCGGGCGTCGCGCATCCGCTGGCCGCGCATGCTGTCACTGACGTCGAGCGCCAACGACACGCTGACGGGGACGCGAGCCTTGGTGAACTGCGTGATCGGCTGAGCGACGCCGTCCTCTTCGATGATGAAATCCGGCTGTTCGAGATCCTTGACCAGGCGCCCTTCGGTATCGCGGACGGTGACGGCGGTCGTCACCAGCTCGGAGGCCGCACGAAACGTGTCGCGGCCGCGCACATCGACGGGCCGCTGGCCCGCAAGCGGCGCCACCGCGAGCGCGATCAGCAGGACGATGCTAGTGCGCAAAGTTGTAGAGGGCGCTGCGTGTCCGGATGAACAGTTCGCCGTCGGCCGGGACCGGCGTGGCGAACACCTCGTCATCGAGCGTGTTCACCTGTAACACTTCCCAGTTGCCCGTCGCGGTCACCACCGAAACCGTGCCGTCCTGGCTGACCAGCCAGACCTTGCCGTCGGCACCGATCGGCGATGCGAAGTACTTGTCGATCGCGCCTTTGAGGCGGCCCTGTTTGATGACGGTGCCGGTGGCGGGATCGAATGAAATCAGGATGCCGCTGTCGTTCACCATGAAGAGCACGCCCTGATACAGCACCGTCGACGGCACCTGCGGCACGGGTCGTAGGTATTTCCACTTCACGGCGGTCGCGGTCATGTCTCCGGAGCCGCCCAGTTTGATCGCAATCAACCCGTTCTCGGCGGCCAGCATCGATCGAAAGATCTCCCAATCCTTCGCGTCGAGCTTGCCGTCACGGTTACCGTCGAACGCATCGAAGCCGGCTTCGGGCTTGAGCATCCGCTCCATCCGATCGGCCGGGGTGTGCGCCGCCATCTCGTCGCGGCCAATCAGCCCGTCGCGGTTCTTGTCGAGCCGTCCCAGGCCTTCCTTGAAGTCGACCGTCGGGATCTGCGTCCCGGCCTGGTTTTGTCCGAATCCCCAACCATTGATGTAAATGGTGTCGTCGTCGATGCTTGCGACCGATTTCATCTCGCACGCGAGGCCGCGGACGTACCACAACTGCTTGCCGTTTTCGATCGAGTAGGCGGTCAGCTGAAAGGATTCGGGCACGAGGATCTGCGCCGGTCCGCCGTTTTTCGGACGCCAGATGGTCGGCGTCGAGTAACCGGAGATCACGTGCGGTCGATGAACGCGCCATCGCTCTTTGCCGGTACGCGCGTCGACGGCGAGCAGATACGCCGTCAGATCCTGATCAACCGGGAGGATCAGCAAGCCGTCCTCGAGGATGGGCGAGGCGCCGAACCCATAGAACATCGTGAAGGGTCCGAGCGGCAGTTTCCACCGCTCCTTGCCGTCTGCGGTGTAACTGATCAGGCCGAAATCCTGGAAGAACGCGTAGACGTTCGCGCCGTCGGTGACAGGACTTGGCGACGCCGGACCGTTGACGTTTTCCCGCCGGCCCGGTTGGGTGCGCGGCACTTCGTGCTTCCACAGCGGTGTGCCGGTCTTCCGATCGAGCGCCATTACGAACAGCTTGTATGCGTCTTTCTCGCCCTCATAGGCAGTGAGAAAGATGCGCGAATCGGTGAACACGGGGGAGGAATGCCCCGGCGGGAGCGGTGTTTTCCACTTGACGCGTTTCTGCGGTCCGAATTCGACCGGCAGGTTCGTCGCGCTCGAGACGCCGGTGCCATTCGGGCCACGGAAGCGCGACCAATTCTCGGCCGCGGCGACCACAACGGTAGACGAATTCGCGGCGATTCCCGCGAAGCACATCACCATCGCGGTCATCAATATACGTGTCGCCATGGCGGCGATCTTAACTTAAGCCCTTAGAATCTACTCATTGAAGCCGGCGCATTATTCGCTCGCCGAAGCGATTGCGGTATTCGTCACGGGCTGGCTGGCACTGGCGGCAATCAGCGGATACCTCGTCGACGCCGCCGGTTTCGGCGTGCAGCCCTGGTTGGCCGCCGCGATCGCGACGGTGGTCGCCGTCGCCGGCATGTTGACGGCGCGCGTCGAGCGATCCGTTCCGGAGCTGGCGGCGTGGGCGGGCGTCGTCGGATTCGGAATCGCGGTCGCCGCGCGGCTCGCGTGGCCGTCGCTGCTGCCTCCCGGACGCGGCCCGGATCTCACTCACCACCTGCTCCTCGTCGACTACATCGAACGGCACGGCTCGCTGGTTCACGATCGCTCGCTCGACGGATCGATGGGGGAGATGGCGCATTACACGCCCGGCTCGCACTTGTTAGCGGTGATGAGCGGACGGTGGTTCGGCTCTGATGGCTTGCACGCGTTCTTCCCATTGACCGCCCTTGCGGCAGCGTTGACAGCGGGATTCGTCTTCCTCATCGCGCGACGCCATCAACTCCCCGTTCCGTACGCGGTGGTCGCGGCCATCCTGTTACTGCTGCCGTCGCAATATTTCCTTGGTGCATTCACGCACGATGCGTTTCTCGCGCAGACCGTCTCGACGCTGTTCGCCGTGACAATGTGGTGGGCGATGATCGTATGGGACGGTGAGAGCAGGGCAGTCGAGGAGCGCAGTACGGGACGAGTGCCGACCATCGTCATCGCCGTGATGTTGGTCGCGACGTTTCTGACTTGGCCGATCTGGATGGGGCCGCCGTTACTGGTGTTCCTGATCCTCGCCCTTGGTCGGCTGCCGCGCCGTGATCGCTGGCAACCTCTCGCGATAGTGCTGGTGCCATTCGCATTGGTTGCGTTCTATCACGCGATCGGGCGATGGCAATGGTTGGTGATCGTGCGCGCAAGCGGTGCCGTCTTGAGTCCGTCCGTCGACAGTCTGGGCTGGTTATTGCCTGCTCTCGCCTTGCTCGGTGTCGCGGTTCATGCCAGCGATCCGCGCCGACGCGTGTCGACGATGTTGATAATTGGCGTGGCGCTACAGACGCTGGCGCTGTACACCGTCGCCACGATCCAGGGCGCGGACACACCGTATATGGCGTTCAAGATGTTCTACCTGGTGATCTATCCGCTCGCCGTGTTCGCGGCGATTGCGATCGCGCGCGCGGCGCGGCAGTCAGAGACCGCCGGGTGGCTGGCGGCGGCAGTGCTGCTGATCGCCGTTGCGCAACCGGCGTTGAGCACGCCGCGGCCGGTGCCAGTGGTCGACACTGATCTCCATGCCGCGGGCAGGTGGCTGCGAGCCAACCTCGACGCCGCGTGCGCGGATTATCTCGTGGCGGATCCGGAGACGGCGTACTGGCTGCATCTGGCCGTGCTCGGCAATCCGCGGGTCCCGGAGCGCATGAAGGAAATCGATACCTACGACCCGCGGGCGGCGATTGGCCGCTGGATCACGACCGAAGGCCGGAACTACGCGATCGCTGACCTGCGTTTACTGCCGGATGAAGTGCGAACGCGTGTCGAAGTGAAAATGCAGGCCGGTGACGCCGCAGTAATCGCGCGGCCGGATGCTACAATCAAGGGTTGTGATTAGCGTCGAAAACGTCTCCATGCGCTTCGGTTCGAAAGTTCTTTTCGACGAAGTCACCACTACTTTTTACAGCGGCCGACGCTACGGTTTGACCGGTCCCAACGGTGCCGGCAAGTCGACCTTCATGAAGCTGTTGACCGGCGACACCCAGCCTCAGAAGGGCGCGGTCGTCCGGCCGAAGAAGCTCGGCGTCCTGCGACAGGATCAGTTTGCCTTCGACAAGTTCCGGGTGATCGACACCGTGATCATGGGCAACGCACGCTTATGGAGCGCGCTCGAAGAGCGCGAGTTCCTGTATGCGAAGCCCGACATGACCGAAGCCGACGGCATGCGCCTCGGCGAGCTGGAAGGCATCGTCGGCGAGGAAGACGGTTACGAAGCCGAGAGCAACGCCGCGATTCTGCTGCAGGGGCTGGATATTCCCGACGAACTCCATCATCGCGTGATGGGTGAGCTGCAAGGCGGGCAGAAGGTGCGGGTCCTGCTGGCGCAGGCGCTGTTCGGCCATCCCGAGGCGCTGCTGCTTGACGAGCCCACCAACCACCTCGACCTCGATTCGATCCACTGGCTCCGCGACTTCCTGGTTCGCTACGACGGAACCCTGGTGGTGATCTCGCACGATCGCCATTTCCTGAACGCGGTCTGCACGCACATCGCCGACATCGATTACCAGACGATCATCACCTACACCGGTGGTTACGACGACATGGTGCTCGCCAAGACGCAGATTCGAGCGCGTCTTGAATCGCAGAACGAGCAGCGCGAAAAGAAAATCGCGCAGCTCAACGACTTCATCGCGCGGTTCTCGGCCGGCACCCGCTCCAGCCAGGTGCAGTCACGTAAGAAAGAGGTCGAGCGGCTGCAGACCACCGAGCTTGCGCGATCCAACATCCAGCGGCCGTACATCAAGTTCTCGATGAACCGTCCCTCCGGCCGCACCGCGCTGGAGTTCGAGAACCTGTCGAAGGCGCATGGCGCGCAGCAGATTTTCTCGAACTTCAGCGGCGTCATCAGCCGCGGGGAGAAGATCGTGCTGGTCGGCCGCAATGGCGCCGGCAAGACCACGATGCTCAAGGCGTTGTTGTCGGATGTGCCAGACCAGCCGGCATCGCCGTCCGATCTCGACTCGGGCAAACTGCGCTGGGGGCACGAAGTTTCGATCGGCTACTTCCCGCAGGATCACAATGGTCTGATCAAGAAGGGGATGACCGCTGTCGACTGGCTGCATCAGTTCGATCCGGATGCGTCCCGGCAGGACATCCACGGCCTGCTCGGCCAGATGCTGTTCAGCGGAGAAGAAGGCCTCAAACCGACGGAAGCCCTGTCGGGGGGCGAGACCGCGCGGCTGCTGTTCTGCCGGATCATGCTGCAGAAGCCGAACGTGCTGATCCTCGACGAGCCGACGAACCATCTCGATCTCGAGTCCATCAACGCGTTGAACGTCGCGCTGCAGAAGTTCGAGGGCACCGTGCTGCTGGTGACGCACGACGAGGATCTGATCGACGAGGTCGGCACGCGCGTGTGGCACTTCGATCACGGACGGATCGAGGACTTCAAGGGCGCGTTCGAGGACTATCAGGCGTCGGTCGCCTGATCGGACTGCCGCAGATCAGCCGATTGGGCGGTGCTCAACCGACCGGCTGACACGCGATCTCGATGCGGCGGTTCAGCGCGCGGCCAAGATCGGTATCGTTGTCGGCGATCGGCCTGGCCTTGCCGTAGCCTTTCGCGGAAACCTTTGCGGTAGGCACGCCGCGGGCGAACAACCACTCCGCCACGGCCCGCGCTCTGGCCTCCGACAACTGCTGGCGTTCGGCAACGCCCGATTCACCGACGTTGTCCATGTGTCCCTGGATTTCGACCGCCGGCGCGCTGCTCGCCTTTAACAAGCTTGCGAGTTTTTCGAGCGTCGGTGTCGATTCGAAGACTCGCAATGCCGGTCGATTCAGTTCGAAGTGCAGGCTGTGGATCGGGACGCGGCAGCCCTTGGCCAACGCGCCCGCCCAATCCTCTGCGCCAACGTCGGCAAAATTGATCTCGTAGGCTCCGTCGGGCGCGCGCGAAATACGGGCGTAGATGTTGCGCCCGTTGTTCATGTATTGCGCGCCGACATTGACGATGCCCTCGGGAAGTGGCTTGACGTCGAGCCGCGGCACGTCGAGCAGTTTCCACCCGGCAGCGAACAACGCATCGCGATAGGTGACCACGAAGGCGTCGACGAGAATCGATCGCGGCGCGCTGTACCTCTGCCTGGTGTACGAGAGGCCGGCCAGCACCGCTTCGCTATCGGCCCTCGCCGCTCGCACTTCAAGTGGGCCGTCTACACGGCTCGTCTCTACGAGCTGTGAGCCCGGGATCGCCGACGGCAGCGGCGGTGGCTGCCAAGCGGCCAGCGTCGCACACAGGCAAGCCGTGATCAGAAGAAGGCGGAGACGGACCATCGTCCGATCGTAGCAGCGACGGGCGTGATCCTTCGCCGGCCGGATTACGGGGCTTTGTGCTCGAGCATCAAGCCGACCGCGGTGCCGCGTCGGAACCCCTTCCAATAGGTGTGCATCGGCGTCGGCTTGCCGTCGCGATCCACCGAGAACACCGCGTCCTTGCCGCTCGGCACGACGTCGAGGTACGAACGCATCGCGGCGTCAGTGTTCAGATGCCACTTGAAGAACGCGGTCGCGAAGTGGTGAAGGACGTTGTTCATGCGCACCGTGTCCCACACGGGATCGGCGTAATGGGCGAATGCGTCGACGTTCGGGGACGGCGTGGCGCCGTAGACCTCGCGCGGCGCCGGCATGGGTGCGGCGGCATTGTGGGCGGCGTTGATGAAGGTCAGCAGATAACGATCGGCGTTGACCGCGCCGTCGTAGATCGCGCGGACGCCTTTTTCATAACCCGACACCGTATCGACGCTGCCGGCGACGAACAGCACGGGCGTGCGGATGCCCTGCAACCCCTGCGCGTCCCAGTAGCCGCTCTGCATCCCCCACGGGCCGATCGCGATGGCGGCTTTGATCCGTCCGTCCCGCGCCTTCTGGTAAGCAGGATTCGCTGCACCGCGCTCCGCCAGCATCCGGTTCGGCGGTGCCGCCGAAAACGTGGCGGACGCATCGCTGTAACCGCCGCCAATCACGTTGACGACGCCGTACCCGCCCATGGAGTAGCCGATGATGCCGGTCCGCGACGCGTCGACGACGCCGGCGAGAAAGCTGCCCGATCCCGGTTTGCTCAGGCGATCGATCTCCTCCAGCACGAATAGCTGATCGAACGGCCGGTTGTAGAGCGTGCTGGCGAACGCTTTTTGGTCGTCGTAGGTGCTGTCCTTGTGATCGATAGAAACCACAGCGAAGCCCTTGCTCGCCAGATTTTCGCCGAGGTGGCTCATCAGGTAACGGTTGCCCGGATACCCGTGCGAAATGATCACTAGCGGATGCGCTCCGGCCTTGGGATTGCCGTCCCTGACCGCCCGGCCGTGAATGGTTGCGGTGATCGCCGGATCGCGGGTGATCACACGATAGTCACCGCCCGGCTTTTGGCCTGCCGACAGCGCCGCGGGATACCAGACTTCGAGCGTCAACGTCCGATCGGAACGAACGGTCGGCCCGCCTTCCTTGATGTTCAGAATGTCCGGACGGTTCCGGTCCGTCACCTGCAGAGTACGCACGCCAACGTCATGCGGCCCGTAGGCAGCGAGGTCCGGCGCCGATGGCGTCACCGTGTCAATGCGATTGGTCTGGGCGTGGACAACGGCACTGAGCGCGACGACGAACACGAGATAGCGCATGCGCGAATTGTAGTGTGGATACGCCGTGCCGCATCGA
>Ga0196963_10000830_pt1 | contig 23847 bp, 21 predicted proteins | sample S1_5metaG_FD_148600 | JGI IMG/M metagenome (GOLD analysis project Ga0196963, IMG submission 148600) | Soil microbial communities from Anza Borrego desert, Southern California, United States - S1_5 | ecosystem: Environmental > Terrestrial > Soil > Desert | place: USA: California | collected...
ACCAGTTCCAGGGCTCCCCCTCCCGGCCATGCTCCGCAATGCCGAGTCCGGCCCCCTCAAGGCCGTGAAGAACGGCCTCGGCGACGGCCTCCCCAGCCAGTACGGCCTCTGCGGCGGCATGTCCCTCGCCAGCGCCGACTTCTATCTCTCCAAGCGGGCCATGCCCGAGCACACCAAGGCTCCCGAGCAGGGCACCGACCTCTACGAGTACCTCTACCAGCGCCAGACCGATTCCATGGGCTCGCTCGGCGTCATGGCCGTGAAGTTCTGGCGCTGGATGAACCTGCCCGACCGCTCCCCCGCGGGCGAGAGCACCTCCCGCCTCTCCGCCCAGGAGTTGCCCGTCCTCGTCAAGCGCCTCAAGGCGCGCCAGCTCGTCCCCGTCGGCCTGGTCTACACCAGCACCGACCTCGGCGGCAAACTGTGGGAAAACCACCAGGTCCTCGCCTACGACCTCGCCGAGAAGGCCGGCGGCGTCGTGGAGCTCAAGATCTACGACCCCAACTTCCCCAGCGACGACAACTGCATTCTCCGCGTCACTCCCATCGGCAAGGACACCGCCTCGCCCAGGGAAGTGAAGGCCGAGCGCATCACCGGCAAGGGCTCGAGCAAGAAGGTCCGCGGCTTCTTCGCCATGCCTTACGAGCCCCGCGTCCCCGAGAAGAAGCTCTCGCCCGAGAAGCCCAAGCCGAAGAAGCCCGCCGCAAAGAAGTCAGACGAGCCGGCGAAGAAGCCCGAAGCAAAGCCACTCGCAAAGCCAGTCGCAAAGCCGGCCTCCGAGACGCGCTGACGCGTCACTGCCCGCAGTACGCCCGCCACATCCCCCGCAGCGCCCCCTCCATCCGCCGGCAGAACCCTTGCCCATCCAGCAGCGGCGACGCCGCCACCATCCCGCGCAGTTCCGCGCGGTACCGCGCCAGCCGCGCCCCATCCCCTGCCAGCGCCACCGCCCGGGCCACGAAGTCCTCCTCGCTCTGGGCGATCAGCTCCGGCGCGCCCACCGCGCTCAGCAGCGACACGCCCACCCGCCCCGCGTGCGTGTGCCCAGCCATCGTCACCACCGGCACGCCCATCCACAGCGCCTCGCACGTCGTCGTCGTGCCCTGGTACGGGAACGGGTCGAGCCCGATGTCCACCTGCGCGTACAGCTCCAGGTGCGCCGCCAGCGACTTTGGCGCCTCCAGGATCTGCACCCGGTCCGCCGTGCCCTCCGCCTCGAACCGCCCCAGCAGCCGCGCCCTTATGGACGCGTCCTTGAGGTCCTGCGCCTTGAGCACCAACCGCGAGTTCGGCACCGCCCGCAGGATCTTCGACCACACCGCGCACACGTGCCGATTGTGCTTACGCGAGGCATTGAACGACCCGAACGTCACCGCGCCATCCATTCCCCTCGCCAGCCGCGGCGTCGGCGCCTCCTCCGGCGGCCGGTAGCACAGAAAGCACGGGTCCAGCCGCCACAGCCGCTCCGTGGCCCGCGCATCCACCTCCGCCGTCGCCGGGTCGGTGTGCGAATCCACGACCCGCCAGTCCATCTGCGTCAGCCCCGTCGAGTCGGGGTACCCGCAGTACGTCGCCTGCACCGGCGCCATCCGCAGCCCGAACGCCAGCAGGCTCCCGCCCTCGGTGTGACCCGCCAGATCGACCGCGATGTCGATGCGGTCCTCGGCCAGCATCTCCGCCAGCTGCAGCTCGATCTTTCCTACCGCCGGCCGCCACCGGGACGCCAGCCGCTTCAGCCGCTTGGTCACCTCATCCTCGATCGGGTTCGTCGGGTAGCACACGATCTCCAGCCGCTCGCGGTCAAAGTGCTCCAGCAGCGGCTCCACGAAAAACGCCACCGAGTGCCGCCGCAGGTCCGGCGACACCAGCCCCACCCGCAGCCGCCGTTCAGCGTCCTTCTCGGGCACGTACGCCGACGTGTACGCCGGCTTCACCCGGTTCACCGCCGCGCCAAAGTCCCTGTGCGCCTGCGCCACTTCCTCGGGCGAGATGGTCGGGTGCGCCGTCTTCGCCATCGCCCGCAGGCTCGCCAGCGACACCTCATCCGGGAACCGCGCCACCGCCTCGTCCAGCAGCGCCGCGCACCGCTCCGGCTCCCCCAGGCTCATCAGCGCGCTCGCGTACGACACGCACAGCTCGGGGTGCCACCCGTACCGCAGCCCCTCCTCGCACGTCGCCAGCGTCTCGCTGATCCGCTGCCTGGCCATCAGCGCGTTGCACCGCACGAGCCGCGCATTGACGTTCCCCGGGTCGCCCGCCAGCACCTGATCCACGACCGCGAGCGACTCCTCGGTCTTCTCGCCCACCGCCAGCACCACCGCAAGGTGGATCAGCGACACCGGCGTCCGCGCCAGCTGCACCGCGCGCCGGGCGAAGTGCTCCGCCTGCGGCATATTGAACATCCGCAGGTGCACCTGCGACATCAGGAACACGTACTCGGGGTCAGCGCCCAGGCGCGCCCCCAGCCGCTGCAGCAACGCCAGCGCCTGCTCCGGCCGGTTGGCGTCATACATCCCACGAGCTTGAGCAACAACCGGATTCACGCGCCCGCTCCCACTCCCATCCCAATCTCCCCTGCCTTGTCTGTGCTCTCTGTGTGCTCTGTGGTTCAATCCCCGCCTTTGCACCACGCCCGCCACGCCCCCCGCAGCCCCGCCTCGAACCGCCCCGCGAACCCGCGCGTGTCGCACAGCACGCTCCCCCGCATCCGCTCCCGCAGCGACCCGTGCAGCCCGATCAGCCTCGGCAGGTCGCCCGCGAGCCCAGCCGCACGCTCCACGAACTGCTCGTGCGACGACGCGATCTGGTCCTCCAGCCCCAGCGCCGTCAGCAGCGAAGCGCCCACCCGCGAGCGGTGCGAACTCCCCGCCAGCGTGATCACCGGCACGCCCATCCACGTTGCCTCGCAGGTCGTCGTGGTGCCGTTGTACGGGTACGAGTCCAGCGCGATGTCCACCTGGTGGTACGCCGCGAGGTGCGACTCCAGCGTGGGCAAAAAGCTTGACCACACGATCCGCGCGGGGTCCACGCCCTCCTCCCTGAAGATCCCGTGGTACACGCCCTTGACGTCATCAGACACGAGGTGGCTCTTGAGGAACAGCCGCGCGTTGGGCACCCTCGCCAGCACCCGCGCCCACGTGCGCGTGATCTCCGGGCGCACCTTCGACAGCCGGTTGAACGACCCGAACATCAGCGGCTTGTCCGCCGGCAGGTCCTCCGCCCGCGCGATCCCCGCTGCCTTCGCGTGCTCCAGCGTCGCCGTCAGCCGCCCCTCCGGCGCCGTTTCCACCGGCGTGAAGCTGAGGAAACACCCCTCCAGCCGCAGCAGCTTCTCCGTCGCGAACGCCTCCGCCCCCGCGGGGTCCGTGACCGCGTCCACGATCCGGTAGTCCATCTCCGGGATCCCCGTCGTGTTGGGGTACCCCAGCCACGTCATCTGCACCGGCGCGATCCGCGGCGAGAACGCGCTCAACCTCTGGAACTCCGTCCACCCCCCCGCATCGATCAGGATGTCGATCCCATCCGCCAGCACCGCCGCGCGGAACGCCTCCTCGTCCAGCGCCGCCACGTGCCGCCACTCCGACATCGCTCTGAACCGCTCCGTGGTCGGCTCGATGTCCTCGCGCAGGTAATAGCAGTACGGCCGCACCTTCGCGCGGTCCAGGTTCGCGATCAGCCCCTCCATGAACAGCGCACACGCGTGCGTGCAGAAGTCCCCCGACACGAACCCCACCCGCAGCACCCGCTCCGGCTCCCGCGTGTTTGGAAGCGTGACCGATCCCCGCCCCGCGTTGCGCTCCTGCACCAGCCTGCCCAGTTCCGCGTGCTGCCGGAACACGTCGTCGTTGGGGGCGTCGGTGAAGTTCAGCTGATAGCACAGCGACTCCCGCAGCCCGGGGTCCTTCGGCAGCCGCTCGATCCCGCGCCGCAGCACCGCGATCGCCTCGTCCACCCGCCCCATCGTCGATAGCGCGATCGCGTACACCCGGTACGACACCGGGTCCACCGGCGTCGCCCGCAGCCCCGCCTCGTACGCCGCCACCGCCTCCTCGTGCCGCCCCATCCGCAGCAGGATCTTCGCCTGCCCGTCGTACCCGTCGAAGTGCGCTGGCGCCAGCTTCGACACCTTCCGGTACGCCTCCAGCGCCTCCTTGTCCTTCTTCAGGATCATCAGGATGTTGCCGTGCATGAACTGCATCAGGGGATCGCTCGGCGCGAGCGCCGCCGCCCGCTGCAGGAAGAACAAGGCCTGCTCGTTCTCCTCCTCCCCTGCCAGCACCATGCCCATCAGCTTGTTCGCCTCGACATCCCGCGCATTCCGCTGCAACAACCGCCGCAGGATCGCCTTCGCGGGCTCGTTCTCGCCGGCGTTCAGGTGGGCAATGGCTTGTTGCAGCTGGGGGTTCATGCGTGTGCGACGGAATCAGGGAACTGCGGATGACGCAGGTGTGACCGGTGCTTTGAGGGTGAAGAGCACCCAGTCCCCGTCGGGGGGTGGGTTGGAGGAGTCCTTGCGGGCCTTGGGCGGATGCCAGTTGGTGATGGTGGCCGCGTCCTTGTTGTGGCGGGCGTTGTCATCGTCGAGGTCGGGGCCGAAAGAATAGAGGTGGGGTACGCCGTCGATAAGCCTGTAGGGCAGCGTCCGCCCGGTGAATTGGTCACGCGGGAGCTCGTTGTTGAGCAGCGGCGCGACAACGTCGAGCGATTCCGGATAGCCATTGTGCTCGCGCCGGTAGAGCTCGAGAGCAAGCGAAGCACGGGCAGCGTCGCGCCGCTGATGAATGGCGATGGTGCTGCGGAGCCCCTTGGGAAGGTCGAGCATGATGATGCCCAGGAGTCCGAACTTGACGCGCCACTTCCGCTGAGCCTCACGCTCGGCGGGCTCAACGTCCGGCCATCGCTCGAGCTCCCAGAAGGGGGCCGTCCACTCCGGCTGCGACATGATGCGGTCGAACTCCTCGAGCGTCGCCCGCCGCCCGGCGGGCTGGCCCAGGAGCAATAAAGCAGCCATGCCGGGCTTGCTGCTGGGTTCAGAGCCTCCCAGTTCATCAATCACCCGTACGCCCCGCGAGGTGAACCGCCCGTCGCCCTTGCCGTCATCCGCCCACCCGCGCTGGAGAACATCGAGCACGACGTACCGCGTCTGGGTCGTGCGCATGCGGGCGTGGCCCTGCATGGGCGCCGACAGCAGCTGGTCAATCAGCGGTTTCAGCGCGTGCGTTGGGAGCAAACCCGGCTGCTCGCGCAGCACGCGTTCCAAAACGTTCAGCGTCAGGCCAGTGATGGCGAGCGAGCAGATGTCGGCGACTTCGACCGGGTGCTCGGAACAGTGGCGCGCGATCGAGAGCATCGCCTCGAGGTCGTCAGCCAGCCGCTGTCCGTCGCCCTGCTCCAACGCGAGCATCGCGTCAGCATGGAGCGCGCGGGTGAGCGCACGGAGCGTGCCGATATAAGCAAACCGCAGGTCCAGTACCTGCGGCGGCTCGTCCGTGGGCGCGGGCTCCGGGGGCTTATTGCTGTGGCAGGGGGAGTGCTCGAAGATCGGGTCGTCGACGGTCGCAACCGGATAACCGAGGGCGGGGTGGCGCGCCGCGTCGTGAATCGCGCGAATCGCCTCCTGCCTCGTTGAGATGAACTCACGCGTCTCGGGCCAGCCGGGGTCGCCCGGCTTGGGGCAGTCCGCCACGCCCTCCGGCAGACATCCCAGCTGCTGGTACGCCTCGAAGTACCGGGGCCACGCGGCCTCCTCCGGCGCGGGCCGCGGCGCGAGGGCCACGAACTCCGCCGCGTAGTCGTGCGAGATCTTGATGCCCAGGTCATGGAGCGTCGGTTCGGGCTGCGCGAGAATGGCCAACGCCAGCAGGAGCATGGGGGGAGGGTAGTGGATCAGCCGCAGGTGCGGCGCTACCCGCACCCGCCCGGCACCCCCGCCGATCCCGGGCGACCACAGCTGCGCCACCTTCAAGGCAGGCTCCACCACAACGCGATCCGAAGCGGCACCCCGGCCGCGCCGTACACTGCCCCCATGCCCCGGCACGATGACGAACTCGATGAAGACCCCAGCCCCGAGGACCTGGAGCGCTTCGGCGGCGCCACCCGCACCTGTCCCGAGTGCAGGACCGAGCTCTACGACGACTCCGAGGTCTGCTGGAAGTGCGGCCACCACATCAGCAACCGCCCCAAGGAGCCCAAGACCTGGGTCATCATCGTGGCCGTGGGCCTCGTCGTCCTCATCCTCGGGGGCTATCTGTGGTCCGTCGTCCGCTGACCGCGCTCCCCACCTTATGAGACTACCCCCGTACACTCCCCACCTGGGGTGATTCCGGAGAAACTCAGCATGCGCACTCGACTCTCTCTGATCCTTGCGGCCGCGGGCCTCGTCTCGGTCCTTCCCTGCGCCCACGCGCAGCCCACCACCGCGACCGCTCCCAAACAGCAGGCCAGCAAGCCCAGCGTGGCCACCTTCATGAAGATCCGCGCCCCGGGCGCGCCCCGCCTCACGCCGGACGGCAAGATGTACGTCCGCGATTGGCCCAACGGCATCTGGCAGCTCTTCCGCGTCGAGGGCAAGGAGGCACGCCCCGACAGCAAGATGACGCAGCTGACCCACTTCGGCGACGGCCTCGCCGGCTACTCGATGTCCAAGGACGCCACCAAGGCCCTGCTCCTGCACGCCACCGGCGGCAACGAGAACAACCAGATCTCGCTCATGGACATGAAGACGGGCCAGATCACCCCCGTCGCCCACAACCCCAAGGTCCAGCACGCCGTGCAGGAGTGGCTCAACGACGACTCGGGCCTCATCTACTCCGCCAACGACGAGAGCCCCAACGACTTCTACCTCTACCGCCACGACTTCAAGGACGGCAAGAAGACCAAGCTCCTGGGCCGCCCCGGCTCCTGGTCCGCCGGCGACGTCACCGACGACGCCTCCCGCGTGCTCGTCGGCGAGTACCGCTCCTCCAGCGACAGCTCCATCTATGAGCTCGACACCAAGACGGGCAAGCTCAATGACCTCACCGTCAAGCCCCAGGAGGGCACCGTCAGCGTCGGCTGGGTGGGCTACATGCCCGGCGACAACGCCGTGCTGTTTGAGAGCGACATCGAGGACGGCATGAAGAAGCTGTTCCTCCGCGACCTCAAGACCGGCGAGATCACCAAGCCCATCAGCGAGCTCGACCAGTTCGAGATCGACGGCGCCGGCATGAACCGGGAGAAGACCCTGCTCGCGGTCGTCACCAACGAGGACGGCTACGGCGTCCTGCACGTTTACCACCTCCCGAGCTTCAAGAAGGCTGTGCTGCCCGAGATCCCCAAGGGCGTGACCGGCATCGGCCAGCTCGACGGCAACCTGCTCGTGTACTCGGTCAACAACGCCCAGGTGCCCGGCCTCGCCTTCGCGTACGAGGTCCCCGGCCCCGATGCCAAGGCCGCGAACAAGCCCCGCCAGATCACCTTCGCCGACACCCAGGGCATCGACCTGTCCCAGTTCCCACTCCCAGAGCTCGTCAAGGTCAAGAGTTTCGACGGCCTCGAGGTGCCTTGCTTCGTGTACGTGCCCGCGGGCTACCAGAAGGGCACGCGCATCCCCTTCGTCGTCAACTACCACGGCGGCCCCGAGGGCCAGTTCCGCCCCACCTTTGACCGCGCCGTTCAGTACCTCCTTAGCGAGGGCTTCGGCGTCATCCAGCCAAACGTCCGCGGCAGCTCCGGCTACGGCCGCAAGTTCCTGATGATGGACGACTACAAGAAGCGCTGGGACAGCGTGAAGGACGGCGTCGCCGCGGCCCAGTGGCTCGTCGATAACGGCTACGCCACGCCCGGCAAGATGAGCACCTACGGCGGCAGCTACGGCGGCTTCATGTCGGTCGCGTGCCTGGTCGAGGACCAGAACCAGGTCGACGCCGGCGCCCGCAAGGAGCGGCTGTTCGGCGCGGGCATCAACGTCGTTGGCATCGTCAACATGAAGACCTTCCTCGAGCAGACCGCCGGCTACCGCCGCAAGCTCCGCGAGGTCGAGTACGGCCCGCTCACCGACCCCGAGTTCCTCGCCACCGTCTCGTCCATGAACTACGTGGACAAGATCAACGTCCCCATCTACATCGCCCACGGCTTCAACGACCCCCGCGTGCCCGTCGGCGAGGCCATGCAGCTGGCCGTCGCGCTCAAGGAGAAGGCCGCCAAGGGCGACCCCAGGATCAACCCGCACCTCTGGATCGCCCCTGACGAAGGGCACGGCTTCCAGAAGCTCAACAACCGGCTGTACTTCGCCGAGTACATGGCCAAGTTCCTGAAGGAAACGATCGGGCAGCCGGAGCAGCCGGCCGCCGCGAAGAAATAACCTCCCCTCAGGGGCGCGCTGACGCGCGCCCCTGGGTTTCTATGACCAACGACCGCGGCCCCGCCGCCATCCAGGCCCCCTGGCGCCTGGCCTACCTCGAGTCCATGGGCGACGCCGAGAAGAAGTCGGGCGAGCCCAAGCCCACGTCGGGCTCGTTCCTCCGCGACTACTGGCTCACGCCCGAGCAGGACGAGAAGAACCATGTCGTCGTGCGCACCGGCGTCGGGATGATCCTTCTTAACGCGTACCCCTACGCCAATGGGCACCTCCTCGTCGCACTCGGCGACCCGCGCGGGCGGCTGCTCGATTACGACCCACCGCAGCGCGCCTCCCTCTGGCAGCTTGTTGAACTCGCCACTGATCTGATGGAACTCACGCTCGAGCCGCAGGGCATCAACATGGGGATCAATCAGGGGCGGGCGGCGGGTGCGGGTGTTCCCCAGCACCTGCATGTGCATCTCGTGCCGCGGTGGGGTGGGGACGTGAACTTCATGGCGGTGGTGGGGCAGGTGCGGGTCATTCCCGGGAGCCTCGAGTCCATGGCCCGGCGTTACCGCGAGGTGTGGTCGCGGATGACGAAGGCCTAGGTGCCGCCGGTCGCCCCGTCTACGACGTCCTTGTCGCGCTCGCCGCTTGCGCGGTAGCCCGCCCGCGCCTTCATGTACTGCTCGGGGGATACCTTCAGGTCGGGCTCTATCCCTGACACGTGCTGCGCGTGCAGGTGTTTGAGGAATGGGACGCACCACATGCACCCGGTCCCTGCGCCAAGGCACTCTGAGATGAGCGAGGCGACCGGCGGGTTCTCCCGGGCCATGTAGTTGCGGATCTTCCGCAGCGTCACATGGAAGCACAGGCACACCTCGTCGTCGGGGTTCACGCTGAATCCTATTCGTGCGACGGGGACGTCCTCATCTCGGTGGTTCCCTGTAGACTGCGCCCGTGCCGGATGCACTCTCGGATGATGCCAACCTTTCCGACGTCGACTGGTCCAAGCCAGGGACCACCGTCGGCCTGTGGGCCAAGCACCTCGGTTGGCAGATGATCATCGGAATCGTGGCCGCATGCGCGATCGGCCTGGCCGTCATCGGCGCTACTGCGCGGCACCTCTTCACGCCCGACTGGCCATGGGCGCTGGGCGCGTGCTGCGTCGGGCTCGGCTTCCTGTGGCTCGCCTACCTCAGCGCCCGCTCCTCGCGTCGGCTGGTCACCACACCCGCGCTCGTCTTCGACCACGAGGGCATCACCAGCAACCTGCACCCCTTCGGCGGGCCGGTCCGCGTTCGCTGGGCCGATGTCGGGCAGGTCCTGCTCACGCGGATCAGGCACTCCCGCAGCGCGCCCCCGCAGCCGGCCGTGCTCCTGGTGCCGCGCGACCCTGCTGGGCACTTGCGGAGGTACTTCTTCCTGAAGCGATGGGCTGTCCGGATGATGTGGTGGCAGCATGGGCACGCGTCCGCCCTCATCATCGGGCACTTCGTCACGAGTGACCTCGAGTCGGTCGCTCAACTCGCGGCCGATCTCGCTGGTGTTGAGGTGACCCGGGATGATGGTTGAGGTGGAGGATGCTCCGCGATCGCTTCCGCGATCGGCTCTGTTGAGGGCGTTGGGAAGCGTTGAGTAGCGGAGGATGCGTTCGGCGAGGCGGCGGGCTTCGATGGGGTTGGTGGAGTGATCGAGGGTGGCGCGGAGGTGGTGGAGGGCGTGGGCGCGGTTGGCGGGGGCGTCGGCGAGGGCCACGGCGGAGGCGTGGGCCTGGAGGGCGCGCTGGTAGGCGTCGATGTAGTCGCGGATGTGGGGCTCGGTGGTCCACTGAATGAGCGCGGGGAGGCTCATGCCGCTGTGGTCGGCGACGTAGTGGATGTCGAGGCGCGAGCGCAGGAACAGGTCGAGGAGGGCGTGCTCGTCGAAGTGGGCGGGCGCGCCTGTGGCGTGCGCGTGGGCGGCGGTAGGCGCGGCGTCGTCGTCGAGAGCGGTCGTGGGTTGTGGGTGCGCGGTGGCCATGACGGAAGCCTAACGGCTGGCCGCGCGGCGTCGAGAGGGTTTGGGGGTATGTCCACGATTGTGCGCACAAACGTGGTTGTTAGTGGTGTAAGTGCTTGCGAGGAATCAGCGGCGTTTTTCTTTGGAGGTGACCTGGCGAGGGTCGTCAGGTGACTGGAACCACCTTGCGGTGGTTCTCAGTTCGTCTGGTGGAGTGACGCGGGCCGGGCTTGACTCAGGAGTGAAGCAGGGGAAGGTTAATCCGCGCAGCAGAGGGCGCCGGCAGTCGATAACCTTGGCCACCAACAGTCACGAACTGCGTGATTGACTCCGACTTCACTTTAGAGTAAAGTTGATGGAACCAGCTACCGATCTATTCCCGGATGGGTTGGGGTACAAGACCCGCGTGTGGGTCATTCCGGAAGGCCGGAAGGAGTACAACAAGATCGTCGCCGATTCCTATGTCTCTGACCTTTTCGAAAACCAAGCGGAGCGTGGCTTTCAGAACTACAAGGGCTGGCTGCGCTCCGAGGGTCCGTACGTCTGGGCTTATGGAACCGACGGAGAGACCATCAGGATCTGCGGCTACTTCATGGACGAAGCGACGCGGAAGAACTTCGTCGTTTGCGGGGCGTGGAAGGGAAAGGCTGGGCGAGGGAACTCGCGGCCCCATCACGCAGAAGCGATCGTGAAGCGTGCCATCGACACAAGGAGCGAAGGTGTTTCCATTCCAGAAGAGGCCCGACGCGGCACAGCGCATCCGGAATCGAAAGACCGGGAAGAAGAAGGAGTACTTCGGGATCAGCCTCCGGCTTGATCTGGTCGAATTGCTCCAAGCGGGTCTAGAGAGATGTGGTAAATCTCAACGAGAGCTTGCTGCACTGGCCGGGTATGGGTCGGAGTCGTACATCAGTCGCATCGCGAACGCGAAGACCGATTTCAAGGTGGGCGTTGCAGCCAGAGTGTTGATACCTCTTGGTATTCGTCCCAAGCTTGTAGATCAGGCCGAGTGGGATAGGCTGAAAGCGATCGAGGAGTCACTTGGCCGAGACATCACCTCTGAATCCGCACCCACGACACTCAAGATCATTCGGATTGCGGAGGCATCGCGACCTGTCACTGAAACCACTGAGACTACCCACTATGGCAGATTCCAAATCCACTCCCTCGCAACCTCCTATGCCGCCTTCGGCCGAGACCAAGCAGAGCCTCAATATGATGCTCCGCCCCGAGTTACCTACCACACTCGTGGATCACGTCCGCGTTTCCTATCGGCAGGACAACGAGAACAGCATCGTGATCATGTCATTCGCGCAGGTGCTTCCGGAGGCGGTTGAGGGTGAGATGATGGCTGCGGAAGTCTGCCGACTCGCTATGTCTCGCGAACTCCTGCGCAAGATCGTTGATATCGGCGCCAAGGGATTGAAGTACTACCCAGCCAAACCGGAGGCGGCCAGTGGCGATTGACAGGTCGCGGTCGCTGGTTCAGTTCAGCGCTGCGCGAGTAGATATGAGGCAATGGCGCGTTACCGCAGCACGCGCAGCTTGACGCCACCATCGAGCTCGGCGGTGGGGCGGGCGATGAGGTCGTAGCCGTCGGCGGCGACGATGGTGCAGCGGACGAGCTCGCCGGGGGCGAGTTTCTCGCGGGACTGCACGTAGGTCATCGAGTCGATCTGGGGGGCCTGGAAGTAGGTGCGGCCCTGGTAGAGCTTGCCGCCCTTGCTGACGCCGGAGGTCTGCTGGCCGTGGGTGGAGAGGGGGGCGTCGATGAGGACGTCGAGCTGGGTGCCGCCCTTGCGGGTCTTCTCGTTGTACCCGTTGGCGAGTGACGCTGCGCGGGCGAAGGCGACCTGCTGCTGGCGCTCCATGACCTCGTCGCGACGGCGCTTCTTGACATCGGCGGGCACGGCGAGCTTGCTGTCCTGCTCCATGGTGCCGGCGACGGTGCCGGGCTCCTGGCTGTACTCGAAGACGCCCACGGCCTCGAACTGCATGCGCTCGATGAACGAGAGCAGCTCCTGGTGGTCCTGCTCGGTCTCGCCGGGGAAGCCGGAGATGAACGTGGTGCGGATGGCCATGCCGGGCACGCGCTCGCGGAGGCGGTTAATGAGCGCCTCCTGCTGCTCGCTGGTGACGTGCCGGCGCATGGCGGAGAGCACGCGGGTGCTGGCGTGCTGGAGGGGGATGTCGAGGTAGGGGAGGAGGTGGCCGTTGCTCGAGAGCTCGGCGAAGGCGTCGATAACGGCGTCGCTGAAGTTGCTGGGGTAGGCGTACATGAGGCGGAGCCAGCCCTGGCCGTTGACGTCGCGGACGGTGTTGGAAAGCTCGCGCAGGAGCATGGGGAGGCCGCCGACGCTCTTCCTGTTGAGCGTCTGCATGCCCACGCCGATGTCGTCGCCGTAGCTGGTGGTGTCCTGGCCGATGAGGAGGAGCTCGAAGGCGCCGTCGCTCAGGAGCTCGCGGGCTTCCCCGACGATGCGGTCGAGGGGCTTGCTGCGCATCTTGCCGCGGATGGAGGGGATGGTGCAGAAGGCGCAGTTCTGGTTGCAGCCCTCGCTGATGCGGAGGTAGGCGTAGTGGCGCGGGGTGAGGCGGAGGCGGGCGGAGTCGTCCTCGAAGTAGCCCAGGCCCTTGCCGTCCTTGCCGTTGACGGTGAGGCCGGTGGTCTGGACGCCGCGGGCTTTCGCCGCTTGGAGGGCGTTGCCGGCGATCCAGTACTGGGGAGTGTCGCCGTCCTGCGGTGCGGGGGCTTTCCGAGCACCGGTCAGGAGACCGGTGCCACCACTGCCGCCGGTCACGGCCTCGACGATCTTGTCGCGGTCGAAGACGCCGATCATGGCGTCGATGCCGGGGGCCCACTCGAGCATCTTGGCGCGGTGGCGCTGGACGAGGCAGCCGGCGACGACGACGCGCTGAACGTGCCCGCGCTCCTTGGCGGCGATGGCTTCCTTGATGACGCCCAGCGATTCGTCCTTCGAGGCTTCGAGGAAGCCGCAGGTGTTGACGACCACGGCGTCGGCGCCGTTGAAGTCCTGTGCGTCAGGGTCGAAGGAGATGGGGGCGAGGCCTGACTCGGCGAGCAGGCCGAGCATCTTCTCGGAGTCCACAAGGTTCTTGGGGCAGCCGAGGCTCACGAAGGAGACAGTCTCGACCGACTTGGGCTTCGGTTGGGGCTTGGGCTTGCTCCGGCTGGTGGTCCGGGAGGGCTGAGTCTGAGGCTTGGATGAGCGGGCTTTTGGCACGGGGCAAGTCTAGGGGGGCGGTGTGTCGCCAACCCCTTGTGGGGGGTGGGGTTTGGCACCTATAAGCGGCAAACAAGGCAGAACACAGAGGGGACCGAGGTTGAACAGAGATGAACAGAGGAGAGAACGGGATTCAACTCTCGAGGCCGAGTGCAGGAGCGCCTCCAACAAAAACCCACTCTTCGCTCCGTGCACCTCTGTCCCGCCTCTGTCCCCTCCGTGTTCGGCCTTTCTCTTACCGCCCGAACTCTGATGGCACCAGCCAATGAAAAAGGGCGAGCCGTGCGGCCCGCCCTTTGATCGATCCAACTTGGAACCAGGGATCAGCGCTTGCTGAACTGGAAGCGGCGACGGGCGCCGGCCTGGCCGTACTTCTTACGCTCGACCTCGCGGGCGTCGCGGGTGAGGAGGCCGTTGTCGCGGAGCTGCTGCTCGAACTGGGGGTCGTAGTCCAGCACGGCGCGGGCGAGGGCGAGCTTGATCGCGCCCGCCTGGCCCATGAAGCCGCCGCCGTGGCACTTGCAGACCACCTGGAGGCGTCCTTGGAGGCCGGACACGGTGATCGCGGCCATGGCGTCGCGACGGTCGCGTTCCTCGGCGAAGTACTGCTCGACGGTCTTCACCTTGCCGTTGGTGCCCTCAACGGTCATGGTGGCGTTCTTGCCCTCGGCGGGCTTGATGCGGACGCGGGCGACGGCGGTCTTGCGGCGGCCGGTGCCCCACCACCAGCCGTGCTTGTCGGCGGGCTTAGCGGTGCGGGGAGCGCGGGCGGGCTGGGCCGCGGGAGGCTCAGTGCCGGGGATCTGGAGCATGGAACCGGATGTCGTGCTCATGTGTTTGGTCTCGTGCTAATCGCCTCAGGCGATGGTCATCTTCTGGGGGTTGTGGTTGGCGAACTCGTGCTCGGCGCCGGGGACGATGTGCAGGTTCTTCAGCATCACGCGGCTGAGGCGGTTCTTGGGGAGCATGCGGCGGACGGCGTCCTCGACGAGGAGCTCGGGCTTCTGCTCGCGGACCTGGCCGTAGGTCTGGATCTTGAGGCCGCCGGGGTGCTTGGTGTAGCGCATCTTGAGGCGGTGCTCGGCCTTGCGGCCGGTGAGGCCGACCTTGGAGGCGTTGGTGACGATCACCATCTCGCCGGTGTCCACGTGGGGGGTGTACTCGGGGCGGTGCTTGCCCATGAGGACCTGCGCCACGTCGGCCGCGAGACGGCCCAGGGGCACGCCCTCGGCGTCCACCACGAACCAGCCCTTCTTCACCTGGCCGGGCTTGGCCAGGAATGTCTGACGCCTGCTGGACATCGTAACCTCCGTCAGTCGCTTGCCTTGCAGATGGTGGAGACACCACCCGTGGGCTTTGCGACCAGTTCGCTCGCCGCCTACCGGGCGGGACGGGCTCTGGAGCGGCCCTTCCAGGGCCATTCCGCGGCAAGATTGAGGAATAGGGACGTCGGGCTTATCCGATCTGCCCGGGCTTTTCAGCTTCGGAGGATAGGCCCCGCCTCACCGGAATCAAGGTTTGCCCCTCAGGGGCCAGACGCCCGATGAACCTGCCATGACTTCGTTGCCGCCCGATCCGTACCCGACGTTCCGGCCGCCCCAGTCGCCTGATGGGGGTGGGCGCGCCCTTGACGAGCCGGGGGTGCCTGACCGCGGGTCGCCGCTGGCGGCCAAGATCGCGTGGGTGATCACGTTTGTGCTGATGGCGGTGCTGGTGATCAAGCAGCAGATGCCGGTGGAGGCACCGCCGATTCAGCCGACGAACCCCGGGCTGGTGTCGCCGCCCGAGCAGGGGGATGCGTTTGCGCTGACCGCGAAGCTCACGGTCGCCATGAAGAGTCTGCTTGGGGGGCAGTCGGCCGTTCAGGCGATGGAGAGTCTGGATCAGCAGGCGGCGACGGAGCCGGACCGGTTGCGGCTGGCGATCGTGGCGGCGGAGCTGCAGGGGACGAAGGAGGCGCTGCTTCGGCTGGAGCAGGTGAAGGCCGAGGGCGACCTTGTCGAGGACGTGCAGATTTTGCGCGCTGCGTATCAGGGCGAGGGGCGCGTTACGGACCCGGCGGCACAGAAGCGGCTCGCGGACCACCATGGGTGGTTCGGGCGGCTGGCGGCGCTGCACGGTGTGCCGGAGAACAACGCGGACCGCGAGGCGCTGTTCGACTTTGTGCCGCGTGTGCTGTTTGCGTTCGTGCTGCTGGCAGTGGTGCTGTTCGTGGCGATCGTGGGCGGGATTGCGGCGTTCATTGCGATGCTGATCCAGCTGAGTAATGGGCGGATCCGGCGGGCGTTTGTGCCGCCGGCCCCGGGCGGGAGCGTGTACCTCGAGAGCTTCCCGTTTTTCGTTGCCGGGTTCCTTGCACTGAGCCTTGGGTTTGCGCTCTACTCGCACGTGTCGGGCAACCAGTCGCCCACGCTGGCGATTGCTCAGCTGGCGACGCAGTGGGTGCTGGCGTTGTTCCCGCTGTACCCGGTCGTGTTCCGGGGCGTGCCCTTCCGCGAGTGGCGGCACCAGATTGGTCTGCACGCGGGGCGCGGCTTCTGGCGCGAGGTGGGGGCCGGGCTGTACGGGTACTTCGCGGGGTTGCCGCTGCTGGCCGCGGCGATTGCGATCAGCTTCGGCGTGGTCATCGTGCGGATGATCATCGAGAAGATGCTGCACGGTGTGCCGGGTGGGCCGCCGGCGAACCCGATCGCGGATGTGCTTGGGAAGGGGAGCCCGGCGCTCATCGTGGCCCTGTTCATCCTGGCGACGCTGTGGGCGCCGCTGGTTGAGGAGACTGTTCTGCGGGGTGCGTTGTTCCGGCACCTGCGCTCGCGGATGCGGCTCTTTGGGGCGGCGCTCGTGTCGGCGCTCTTCTTCGGGCTGATGCACGGGTACAACATCCTGCTCCTCACGCCGGTGATCACCATCGGCTTCATCTTCGCACTGATGCGGGAGTGGCGGGGGTCGCTGATCGGGTCGATCACGGCGCACTTCCTGCACAACGCCACGGTGCTGACGGTTGTGATCGTGCTGCTGAACGCGCTGAAGGACTAGGAAGCCGCGGTGTACCCGCACTCCGAGCATTGGGGAGCGTGACCGCGCGGGTAACCGCAGAAGACGCACGCGTTGCGGGACTGCCGGTACGCACGCTTGATGGAGAGCACAAGAAGCAGCGGGATCGCGATCACGCTCCAGAGCCCGAGCGCGATGATGAGCGGGTTGAGTACGACGCCGGGCCACGCGATGCGGATGGAAGGATCAGGGGCGTACTTCGACTTCCACTCCGGCTCATCCCACGGCCACCAGTACTGCGCATCAACAAGGACGGGGAGCGGCCACCCGTACTCCTCCACGCGCATCTGGTGCCCTGGCCGGCCGTCTCTTGAGGACCACGTCCCGATCAGCCGGTACCCGAGGCTCCATTCGATCTGCACTTGTGTGGGCGCGGGCCACTGCGGCTGGTCCGGCGGGGTCGCGACCGAGTAGCCAAGTCTGGCCGCGTCGGGCCCGTAGGAGAGGTCCACGTTGGAGGTCGGCGGGATTGGTGGGTGGCGGCTGAGGTAGCGAGCGGCGAAGTAGTTTGCCGGTGCGAAGAGGAGCGCGAGACAGATGAGGATCAGGAGGTGCCAGCGCCAAGCGCGCATGGCAGCAGCATACCGGTTGCCTACTGGCTCAGCCGCACCACGCGCCACTGGGCGTCCTCGGGGCGGGGCGGGTCGGACAGGTCGAGGGGCAGGTAGACGCCCATCTCGTGGTCGCTGTTCAGCACGAGGGCGTTGGGCGGTACGAACTTGACGCCGGTGGGGGCGTGCTCGTGGCCGAGGATGAACCACCAGACGCCCCAGCGTTCGGTGAGGTCTTCGAGGCCGTCGGCGTCGTAGCCGCGGCCCCAGGTCATGACGTGGGCGGCGCCGCGGGACTGGTAGTCCTCGGGCTCGAGGTGGCGTGAGAGGATGGTGGTGTCGAAGCGGCCCATCACGGCCGCGGGAGGGAGGCTGTGGGCGCAGAGGATGTCGCCGCGCGGGGTGTGGACCTTGAGGGCGATGGGCAGCGAACGGATGAAGGCGGTGATGGCGTCGGAGACCTCTTCCATGCGTTCGCCGAAGACGTAGGAGACGCCGGCGGAGAAGGCGTCGACGGACCGGACGCCGTCCTTGACGATCGCGTGGTTCATCATTTGGGCGAGCTCGTGGTTGCCCAGCAGGATGTGCACGTGCTCGGGGAAGCGGGCCTTGAGGTCGGCGGCGCGGGCAAGGACGCGGTAGGACATGTCCATGCCCTGGAGCAGGCGGTCGGAGTGGATGACCTCGTGCAGGGTGAGGTGGGAGGAGTCTTCGCGGAGCTCGGGGCCGTCGAGGCCGGCGGCGCGGATGACGCGGCTCATGTGCATGGGGTTGTCGTGCAGGTCGCCGGTGGCGATCAGCTTGCCGGGGCCCTCGATGTAGTCGATGGAGCCGCGCCGGCACTTGGCGCGGAGGTTGGCCACCGCGCCGGCCTTGAGGGCCTCGATCACGGCGTCCGGGTCGGTCACGTTGAGGAACGCACCACCGGACATCAGCACCTCACACCATCAATGAGTCAGGGGCGGCCGTTGGCGTCGCCCACCTTCAGCCCAACGCCGGAACCGGCGTTGAAGATCATGCCCGACGCGGACGCGGCGTTGCCAGGGTTGGGCTGAGCGCCCGAGCCGTCGTTCCTGGCGCGCAGCATCCCCAGAACCAACTCCAATCGCTCGATCACGTACGACATGTTGGCCGGGCGGTCGGCGGGATCGACCTCCACGCACTGCATGATGAGCTCGTTGAGCTTGACAGGGATGCGGGTGTTGAGCTCGATGGCGGGCTTGGGCTTGGGGATCAGCGCGTCGTCGATGCGGCTGACGAGCGAGTCGCCCTTGGCCAGGGCCGTGGGGATGGTGCGGGCCGTGAGCGTCCAGTACATCGTCGCGCCCAGGTTGTAGATGTCGGTCTTGGGCGTGATGGGGCGGCGGTGGACCTGCTCGGGGGCGATGTAGTCGGGGGTGCCCTGGATGCGCGGCTTGATGGTGCCGGTCTTGCAGGACTGGCCGAGGTCGATGACCTTGACGATGGGGCCGCTGTCGTTGGGGCCGGGGGTGAGGAGGATGTTGTTGGGCTTCATGTCCGCGTGGACGAAGCCGCGCTCGTGCATGTGGGCGAGGGCGGAGGCGGTCTGCTGGAAGATGCGGATGGCGTCGTCGAAGTTCTTGGGGGGCTTGAGGTCCATGCTCAGGCCGTCGACGTACTCCATGACGAGCAGGACGTCGGTGAGCTGGACGAAGTGCTTGTTCTTCTTGGTGAGCTTGATGACCTTGCGGAGGTTGGGATGGTCGAGCTTGGAGGCGACCTGGTATTCCTCGATGGTCTGCTGGAGGAAGCGGTCGTCCTTGGCGTCGCCGCGGTGGACGTGCTTGAGGGTCCAGATCTGCTTGGTCTTGGGGTCGTGGACGAGATAGATGACGGAAGCGGCGCCCTGGCCGATTTCCTTGAGGACGCGGAAGCCCTCGACCTCGTCGCCCTGCTTGAATGCTGGAACCTGATCGCCCATCGCTACCTGGTCTGGCCGCGGGTGGCCGCTCCTGAAAGGCCATACCACGCGGCAGGCCGACATCCAAGCCTATGAGGACGCCCGGGGCCGGTGACGAGATCGGCCCGACGGAAGCCCAACGTTGCCCGACCCGCGGCCTCTACAAGGCCTTCTGAGCCTTGTGCCCAGAGGAAAGACCCGTGAACAAACCGCGACCCAGACCGCCCGAGGGCGGTGGGGAGAAAGGATACGTGAGCCGGGCGGGTCCGGCTGAATCGGGGTTGGGTTTTCTGGAAAAGGTGACGGAAGGGTTCGGGGGTGGGTCAGGCCGCATCGTCGATTGCGCGGGGCAACCCCATAGGACTCATAGGAGTCATGGGATCCATAGGAGCCGGGCTGGAGTTAGCGGGGGAGCTGGGAGCGGAGGGTGGCGGCGGGGAAGAGGCGGCCGGGGTCGTCGGTGGGGGCGATTTCCGAGTGGAGGTAGACGCGGTTCCCGGGGATGCCCAGCTCGCGGCAGAGGGCGTTGCTGAGGCGGACGAGGCTTTCCATCTGAGCCCGTGTCGGGCGGGTGCGGTTGCCGTCGCCGACGAGGCAGATGCCGATGGAGTGGCGGTTGAACCAATCGGCCTGGGAGCCCGCGGCGTGGGCGCCGGGGACCTGGTCGCGCCAGCGGTGGCCGACGAGGATCTCGCCGTCTTCCATGCCGTTGCCGTTGCCGATGACGAACTGGTAGCCGAGGCCCTTGAGGCCGGAGGCGCGGGCCGCGGCGTCGAGGGAGGCCTGCGTGCCGTGCGGGGTGCCGGAGTCGTGGATGACGATGGCCTGCCAGTTGCCGGGGCGGATGGCGTTGCGGGTAGCGAAGATGCCCTCGAGGGAATCAACGCCCGCGGTGGCCATGAGGGGGGTGAGCGAGAGGCCCTCAGCGGCGGCGACGGGGCCGCGCTCCATGAGGAAGAGGCCGCCGCCGACGAGGGTCATGGCGCCGACGAGGGAGGCCCACACGGTCTGGGCGCGCGAGAGGCTCTTGGAGTTCTTCTTGCTGCGGGAGGCTGGCTTGGTGCGGGCCATGCGCGTGTCCGTGCGGAGGATTCGATGGCGCTCCCGAGCGGCCGGGATTCCGTGCCATCGGCCTGAGGATCGACACAATCACGCGGCGACATTCAAATCGCACGCGATTTCCAAGTGTAACCGGCACGACTGGCGCACGCAGACGTGCGCGGTTGGTCTGTGCGGTGTGTAGTGGCGCGCGGTTATTGGTCAGACTTGGATGTTGTTCGGGATGTTGTTCGGGTGCGGCTCGCTCACTCGGGAGTGGCGAGGAGGCGACCCTTGAGGTTGATCTTCATCTCGCCCAGCGCGTTCTCGACGCGGCGCGGGGCGCGACGGTCGCGCACGGCGTCGAAGCGGTCGTACTGCGAGCGGGGCTCATCCTCGGGGAAGAGCTGCTTCTGGCAGCCGAGCGCGAGGAGCGCGGGGGCGGCGAGGAGTGCGAGGAGCAGGAGACGTTGCACGCGTGTGGGCACGGGAGAGAGTGTAACGCGAAGAGGCGGCAAAGGCAGGAACGCGGAGGGCGGGCATTGAACGCGAAGAGCGCGAAGGGGGAGCGAAGGCGCGAAGGGGAAGGCAGGAACGCGGAGGTGGCGGAGAAGAGCGGAGGGCGCGGAAGGGAAGCGTTGAAGGAAGAGGGGAGTGGGGGCGCGACGGGGGAGAGACATTTCTCTCGCGGAGACGGGGGGGGCGCGGAGGGGGAATCGGAAGACGGTGATTGGGCTCAGTCCAAAAACGCAGTGGGCCGCCTGGGGATACCAGGCGGCACACTGGAGGAGAGAGAGAAGAGAGGAGATTGCGTTCGGGGTCGTTCGTCGTCTTCGTGTCGCGGGGGTCAAGGTCGCGACCTCTGCATGTGGTACAGGTTGGGGTCCGGAAAGGTTCAGCGAACAGAACACAAAAATGTTGATTTTGTGCTAGGCCGTGGTTTCGTCCGGCAGGAGGCGGCCTTGGGGGTCGAGGCGGGCGGTGCCGCGGGCAAGGGCTTGGCGGACGCCCTCGTAGACCACGGTGCACACGGCCGTGGCGAGGTTGAGGGATCGCTCGCCGGGGACCATGGGGAGGGAGATGAGCCGGTCGGGGTAGGCGACGAGGATGGACTCGGGGAGGCCCTGGCCTTCGTTGCCGAAGACGAGGAAGTCGCCGCGGGAGAGGGCGACCTGGTTCGCGGTTGGGGTCGAAGGTGAGGGGAAGAGCGAGCGGCTGGCTTTGGTCGTCAGCAGCCAGATCCGCTCACCCGGGGGCGAGGTCGCGGCGAGGAAGGCGTCCCAGGAGGCGTGCTCAAAAACGGAAAGGCGGGGCCAGTAGTCCAGCCCCGCCCGTCGGCATGCCTTATCGGATGTGTCGAACGCGAGCGGGTGCACGAGGTGGAGTGCGGAGCCGGTCGCGACACAGGTGCGCCCGATGTTCCCCGTGTTGTTGGGGATCTGGGGCGCGACCAGGACGACGTGGAAGAGCGGCGTCACTCCTTGCTGCGGCTCTTGAGGTACTCGTCCTCCGCTTCGCGCCGGGCCTTGATGCCGGGGTCGGCGCTGAGCACGCGGTCGAGGGCGCCGCGGAAGAGGGACGAGTTCATGAAGCCGGCGTATCGGAGGGTGTTGTCGGAGCTGACGACCGCGCCCCAAGGCAGGTAGATGGCGTTGTCCTTGGTCTTCACGATGTTGAAGATCGCGCCCTCGGTGTCCAGGACCATGGTGTGGTTGAGCTTCTGGCGCTCCTGGATGCGCTCGATCTTCTCCTTGAGGGCCTTGGGGTCGGCGTCGAGCTTGTACTCCTTGTTGCCGCCGCTGCCGCCGGACTCGATGGTGAGCGGGGACATGACGCCGATGACGACGAGGTCACGCGGGTACTGCCGCTGCACGAGGTTCATGGGCTCAAAGAGGTTGTAGGTGCCGGGCAGGTCGGGGTGCCAGAAGTACAGCAGGATGGCGCGGCCCTTCATGGTCGGCTTCTTGGGGAAGAAGCCGGCGTCCGGCAGCGAGACGATCACGGGCGGGTCGGGGTTCTTGGGGTCCTCGGGCTGGTGGCCGTCGGGACGGGGCATGTAGGGCCACTTCACCTTCTTCTTGTCGTAGGCCTCCGGGAGCGGCATCTGGAACGGCACCTCGGGGATGTCCGTCATGTCCACTTTGCTGCGGATGGCCTCGGAGCGCTTGCGGTCGAGCTCGTCCTGCTTGTTCTTGGCGGCGATCTCCGCGTTGAGGCCGGCGGCCTTGTCCTTGGCCTCGCTCACCAGGAAGTCGACGGCGGCCTCAATGGACTCGGTCTGGATGTCGGCGAATCGGAGCTGGCCGGCGCGATCGACGAGGTAGAAGTCGGGATCGGCGTCCTGCTTGAGGGCTGCGCGGAGGGCGTTTTTGCTGTCGTGGGCGAGGAGGAAGGTGGCCCCTTCGGCTTCGGTCTTGGGCTTCTTGGCCTCGGCCCAGCCGTCCTTGTGGTGGGCGGCGATGACGATCAGCTCGCCCTTGTGCTTCTCGGCCATGCGCTTGGCGACGTTGATGCTCTTGGCGGCCTGGGGGTACCAGTCGTTCCAGAAGAGGATGAGGACCACCTTGCCGTCGAGGGCGCCGGAGGTGGGGGCGGAGCCGTTGGTCCAATCGGTGAGCGCGTCGAGCGAGCCGATGGAAAAGGGCTTGAGCTCCAGCGCGTCGAGGGTGCGACGGTGGGCGCCCTCGCCCTCGCGGAGGATGGTGGGCTGGGCCAGGGCGGGGGTGGCGCAGAGGGCGGCGAAGAGCGCGGCCGCGGCGGAGCGTTTGAACCAGCTGGGCATGAGCAGTCTCCAGACACCGGCGAATGCCGGGGTACACAGGTTAGCGTGCCGGTAGCGGCAGGGTTCTCCACTCCTTCTAACGATGAGCGCGGAGGGGGAGCCCGTCGGGTTAGACGCACCGGAACCGGTTTGGTTCACGGCTATTGCGGGTTGACCAGGCGCGAGAGGGCGATGGCCGCGGCGGTGGCGATGTTGAGGGAGTCGGCCCCCTCGGCCATGGGGATGCGGACGTGGAGGGGGCAGCGAGCGAGGGCGGCGGGGGTGAGGCCAGGGCCTTCGGCACCCAGGAGGAGGGCGTAGCGGGGGCTGCCGGGGGTGGTGGGGGGCGGGAGGTGGTGGAGGGGGGTGGCGGAGGGGCTGGGGGTGAGGGCGAGGAGGGTGAAGCCTGCCTCGGTGACTTGATCGAGGGCGGTCGGCCAGGGTTCGAGGATGGTGAAGGGGATGGTCAGGGCGTGACCGATGGAGACGCGGAGGGCCTTGCGGTAGAGGGGGTCGCAGCAGCCCGGGGAGAGGAGGACGGCGGAGCCACGGCCGGCGAGGCAGGCGAGGTTGCGGAAGACGGAGCCGATGTTGTCGGTGTTGGCGGTGTTCTCGAGGATGATGAGGACACGGGAGGCGAGGAGGTCGGTGACGGGAGGGTTGGGGGTGCGGAAGGCGGCGGCGAGGACGCCGCGGTGGAAGGCGAAGCCGAGGATTTGCTGGAGGAGGTCGTTGGGGGCGGTGAAGACGGGGACGTCGGGCGGCAGGGTGGGGAGGAGATCGGCCAGGCGGTCGACGGCGTTAGTGGCGAGCACGAGCGAGTGGAGCGGGTAGCGGGAGGCGAGGAGCTTGCGGACCACGAGCTCGCCCTCCGCGATGAAGGTGGGGCGGCCTCCTTGCGAGTCGAGGGCGCGGAGCTGGGCGTCGGTGAGGTTGAGGTAGGGGGCGAGGCGCAT
>Ga0196963_10000831_pt1 | contig 23843 bp, 24 predicted proteins | sample S1_5metaG_FD_148600 | JGI IMG/M metagenome (GOLD analysis project Ga0196963, IMG submission 148600) | Soil microbial communities from Anza Borrego desert, Southern California, United States - S1_5 | ecosystem: Environmental > Terrestrial > Soil > Desert | place: USA: California | collected...
GGCGGCGGAGCAGCTGGCGGCAACGATGTTCAACGAGTTAATTTGGACTTTTTTAACGTTTTCCAATTCCGTGGCAGTACCGAGAATGATCCTGAGGCAACCTTTACTCGGATTGTTGGCTACGTCCTAGGCTGGGTGCTCGTGGTTATCGCCCTGATCGCTTTTGTCTACTTGATCTTAAACGGCGTTAAGTACATCACCGCTGGTGGTGACGCCGCTAAAGCCACCGAAGCCCGAACTGGTATCATTAACGCCATTATCGGTATTGTCGTCGTGATCATTGCCTACGTCATCCTGCGATTTGCCGCTAATATCGGTCGCTCGCTCTAACTGACTTCTAAGTAATAAAAACAAAAAACGGTCTTTCGACCGTTTTTTGTTAGAGATCGAGCTCTTCGCTCTCGGGGACTATCTTCTGCTGTTTTTTGGCCGTTAAGTCGTCGGTTAGCGTTTGGTAACCCAATTGCTTATACAGCGCAGTAAACTCCCCTAAGGTTGCTTTTTTCTTGATCAATTCGGCAAACTCAACGCCTGGTTCCAGGAATTCGGAAACTACGACCCGGCCTTTCTTGCCAGTTTGACTGCAGAGCTCGCAACCGCTGCCGTTACAGTTACGGCAGACTCGGCGGACGAGCCGTTGGGCAATTATCAGCTTAATAGCGTCAGCCAACAGGTAGGTAGGGACGCCCATTTCGATCAATCGAGCAAATGAAGCGGCGGCGTTGTTGGTGTGGAGGGTGCTGAGAACGAGGTGACCGGTCAGCGAGGCGTTGATGGCGATTTCGGCCGTTTCTTTGTCGCGGATCTCACCAACTAAAATAACGTCCGGGTCTTGGCGCAGGACGGCCCGCAGGGCCTGAGCAAAGTCGAACCCCGAGGCGTGATCGACCTCGATCTGTTCGATGCCAGCAATTTTGTACTCGACCGGGTCTTCAATAGTAATGATTTTCGTATCGGGTTTGTTCAGCAGCGATAGAACCGAGTAGAGCGTCGTCGTTTTTCCGGAACCCGTCGGACCGGTAATAATAATTAAACCGTTTTCGCGGCTGATCGCCCGCTCGATCGCGCTCCGGGTTTCGGCGGCCAAACCGAGTTTTTCGATACTCAGTAAATCCTTGCCGGTGAGTAGTCGTAGCTCAATGGTTTCACCGTAGGTAGCTGGCAAAACGTTGACGCGCACATCAATTTTTCCTTCGCCGACCGTAATGGAGAAACGGCCATCTTGCGGGCCAATCAAGCGGTTGAGCTTCAAGTGGGATAAATTTTTCACCCGTGATAGGAGTAAGTGGTACTCGCCGTGGCTAATCTTGGCCGCATCTAGTAGCTCACCATCAACCCGAAACCGAATCCGAACGTGACCACTCTGAGGTTCGAAGTGAACGTCGCTGGCCTCAAAAGCCAGTGCTCCCGACAGGATGGTTTCAAAGAGCTGGGTCGTGCTAACCCCGCCAAGTGCGGTCGCAAAATCAGTTAGACTGGCAATTTCTTTCAAGAATTGTTCGATCGAGCGTTGTTGAGCCCGGGCGGTCGGGTCGGTCGTTTTTTTGACGAGCTTGGCGTACTGCTTCAGGGCGTAAGTGATTGACGTTAACGAGCAAACATGGGGCTCGAATAAGACGTTTTTTTTGGCCCCGATCTGGTTCATCACTTCGGGTAGTTTAGGGTTATGCGGGTAAGGGGTCGCGACTCGGATAGTGTTACCGAGACGCTGGAAGGCCACAATCGACAACTCTTCGGCGATTGGCTCCGGGATAACTTCAAGGACATCCCCGGTGAACGGGTAGTTAACCAAGTTGATATACGGCAAACGATTTTCCTCGGCGACCAGCTGGGTCTGCTCCTCTTCTTTTTTGCGGCTGTAGCCGTGGATAACCGACTTGATGTTTCTGTGGGCCATAGAGCCATTGTGCGAGTTGGCCCCCAAGGAGTCAAACGAACACAACGAGCGGCCTCCAGGCCGTGAGATTGTAGCTGATTAGGTAGTCGCCGAAGAAAAATGCCGACTCAGGGCACCGTTCATCCCAGAACAGTGATACAGTCGGCGTTTCTAGACTATAGCGATTTATTAGGCCCGACAATATGTGCGGAGAAGGTGGGAAGACGCTAGGCGCTACATCCCACCTCTCGCTCACTTCGTTCGCGGGCAAACCGAACGGAACTCCGAACTTTGTTGCGCGGAAGCAACACGGTCGGTCTGACCGTGGAATCATAGCGCTTGGCGAACTCTGCCTCAAGCTCTACGAGGAGTTTGGGCCGGAGGATCGTTCGTCACGCGTCAGCTCGGCTAAGTAAGCCTCACAAATGATGTCGACAAACTCCTCTTGCCGATCCGGGTCGCTGTAGAGCCCGTCGATCGCCTTGCGGAGCCGTCGTCGGGCTCGCTTCTTTCTTTTATCCATGATTCCAGCAACACCAATCCCTAATCCAGGACAAGCACGCTGCCTTGATTGACCGAGATTATCTTCTACAATCGGCTGGAGGTCATGTATTACTTGCTAATTCCAGTTGAGATGTATTTCGACTTCCCGGAAGGGAGGGGCCTCAACGAAAACACAATTCAAACGATTACATTCACAAATGGTCAGAACGTTGACTTGCGACACGATCTAAAGGCACGGTGCGCTCCCAACTTTTCATATGTTGGCATTTCTAGCACCGAGTCGAAATTCGTGACGGCCTACAGCAAAGCTCTCACTCTTGTCCAAGATTTCCTGAACGCAGCTGCGGTTCTCACCGCCTGTCCATCAGTGGTGGCGAGGCATAAGATGAGCTTCTTTGCTTTCAAGCAAGATCCTCTACGTGGTTCCGTAATTTTCGTTGATTATGCGAATCCCTCCTTCGTTCCGCAGGGTATATGGTCGGAAATGCGATCCGAACTAGAACTGCTAGTTTTCAGTCGTCGCATAAGCCGAAGTGTGAAAATGGCTCTTTCATGGCTTCGAACTGCTCATCTGCAGGAGGTTCGCGAGACGCGTTTTGCGATGCTATTAATGGCTCTTGAGTGTTTGGCCGGTGCTACCAAATCAGGGAAGAGATTTACGACCCGTTGGGACAACCTGAGAAACCCGGCCACCAGATCCGGCACTCTAACATCATCTCAGGTGGATCGTTTAATTAACCTCAGGAATTCGCTCATGCACGGTAGGCCGAGCAAAAAGGACTACCAAGCTATGGACGAGCTCGAACCCAATCTTCCACAGGTTTTCGTCCAGATGTTACGTCGAAATAAGAAGGTTGCAGTAAGCCAACATGTGGAAGGTGTAGGTCGTGGCAGGCCAGTCCAGGGCTCGAAGCAAATCTTTATTGCGAAGGACCGGCCGCTAGACCCTCGAAATGATGACCTCAACCCGGCCCTGAAGGATATTCTTGAGTTTCTTAGTCGACAAGGCAATTTCACCTCGGGAGTGGTCGATTGGGCCGTTGGTCCAATTGCTTACGATCCACGATCCTTTAGGGAGCGTATTCCGAACGTCAGAGATCGAACCCTTCTTCAGACATGACTCAGAATCCAGATCAATTCTTCGAACACCAACCCCGCTCACTCTAGGTTGAACTTGTCAAATTCCGTTGCGTACACGAAACATTCGCGGAGAGGGTGGGATTCGAACCCACGAGACCCTTGCGGGCCAACCGCATTTCGAGTGCGGCGCACTAGTCCACTATGCGACCTCTCCAATAACAGGCTAATTCTACCAAGATCTAACCAGATACAGAAGGAGTTGGGGGCACAAAGAAGCCGAGCGATTAAGCTCGGCGTTCTTTGTTGAATTACGTAAAGGGCAAAAATGTGAAAAGCCGTCGTTTGATCGAGCGGCCACGTCCTTAGTTAACGAGGAACGACAAGCGTTGTCAAGATAAAAGAAAAGCCCGGACGATAATACGTCCGGGCCTCAAGAAGTTGAAGAGAGTTACCGCGCCCTGCCGAGCAGGCGCGCCAGAGCGCTTCGGGACTTGTCCAGGCAGCGCGCCGTTGAGATCAGCCCTCGTCGGTAGACGGGGTCGGAGTTCTCCGCAAACGCGATTCCCAGCCCCCGGCTGAAGAAGCCAAAGCGGTCGAAGTTGAAGTTGGTAACGTTGGTTGAGGAGTAAACCTCTTTAACCGTCACCACTCCAATCGTCACCATGTCGGTGCGGCGGATCAGTTCATAGCGAACGATCGCCGTCGAGCTGCCCGATTCGGCTCCCAGGTCAAGGTCAGTGCCCTTAATTCGGACTCCCGCCGCCCGATGACGGGCGGTCGCGCTACCGCTGTAGGTACACCGCAGGAAGTAGACGGCTGGGCGCATCGTCCCACGCTGGAAGATCGAAGCGGTTTTGTTGACGAACTCCTCGGCTTCCAAGGCCCGCCGGTTGTTGCCCTCTTGGAGCAGCTCAACTGTGGGCTGGGCCGGTACCATATCTGGTGCCACCTCCAGAATCATCTGGCCGGTAGCGGCAACCAGGTCGACGGCCGAGTACAGCTCGGGGTAGTAGTCGTACCAGGTATTCCGAGGAATCTGGATTTCGATGGGCGTCGTGCTGTCCAGCCGAATTAGCTGGGTTGGGAGCAGGTCTCGATTCGAGAGAATGTCTTGGGCGCAGCTAAGGCTGGCCGCAACAGCGAAAACGAGAGTGACGATTAGCTTCATAAGTCTCCTATTAGGTGCAAGTTCTGGCGAAGAGTCGCCTCGAACGTGATGTGGGAGAACTCTACCATATAACAGGTTAAAAGTCAAGGGTCTGGACGCTTGTTTTAGGTCCGACCTCAAGACTTCTTTTTAGAGCCCTTTTGGGCTAGAATTGACCTGTTCTTTATCGATTGGAGAGGTGCCAGAGTGGCCGAATGGAGCTCACTGCTAATGAGTTGTCTCTCGTAAGAGGGACCCAGGGTTCGAATCCCTGCCTCTCCGCGAACAGACTAGGCAGGGGTTAGGGAACCGTCTTCCCTGCCTCTCGCATATTTGACGCCCCGGGAAATAGTTCGCACAATGTCTGTATGGTTCACCATAAAAAGTCTCGTTCACTGACCCACAAAGCTCGTAAAACCCATCCAGGCTTAAGTTTTGCTGCCAAGGATGCTCACCACCACCCGAAGAATCATTTTTGGTACATCGGTATCGGCCTGCTCGGCCTCGCCGGGATTGCTCTGCTGTATCAAGCCGGTGAGTATCTTTTAATGGTCGGCGTGGTGGCTTTGCTGTTAGCGATGTTTCGCTTAGCCCACGTCGAGCCGTCGCAGCGTCAAGTTCGTTTAACCGACCGCGGCCTGTATTGGGGCGACGAGTTTCTGCCCTACTTTCACTTACGAGCGTTTTGGGTGGCGGAAACCGAAGGCCTTATCAACGTGTACATCGAGCGTCTCAACACTTCCCCCACCCTCCACTTTTTGATCCCCTCTAACCGTTTGGAAGAGCTGGTCAGCTTTTTATCTGACCACTTACCGTGGCATAGCCACCGAAACGAGCCAGTTAGCGACCGATTAGGCCGCCTGCTACGTTTCTGAATTAATAAATCGCTGCAGCAGTTGGCCGTAGTGAGTTTTGGCGTAGCGTTTAGCTCTCTCGTTAAGTTGGGCCAACGTGATTCGACCAGCCTGATAGGCCGCTATCTCTAAGCAGCCAGGGTTAGCGCTCGAGTGAATCATCAGGTCGTGCATGAAATTGCTGGCCGCCACCAAGCTGTCGGGGGTGCCCGCATCGAACCAGCCAAACTTCTCCTCTAGCACCGTGACCCGCAGCTGTCCTATCTGGCGATACTTCTCAATCACGTCGGCAATTTCCAGTTCGCCCCGCGGGGACAGGGGTAACGTTGCGGCGAACTCCACCGCCCGGTTGTCCAAAAGATATAGTCCAAGTAGCCCGTAGCGGGACTTCGCTTGCTTGGGTTTTTCTTCAAGGGAGAGCACCTGTTCGCTAGAGGGGTCGATTTCGAGCACCGTAAAGCGCTCGGGTCGGTCCATCGCCATCGTCAGGATATGGGCGCCACGGCCCTCCTCAACCGAGGCGACAGCCTGCTGTAAAATGGCCGGCAACTGCTCGCCGATAAAAATGTTGTCCCCAAGAGCCAAGCAAACTGAATCGCCGCCAATAAAGTCACGCCCGACTAGCAGGGCGTCAGCTATGCCACGGGCCTCGGGCTGAACGGCGTAACTGATGGTTACACCGAGTTCCTGACCGTCGCCGATACTGAGTTTGAACCGTTCTAGATCGTTTGGCGGGGTGATAACGAGTATCTGCTCGATCCCCGCTCCAATCACGGTGGAGAGCGCGTAATAGACCATCGGCTTGTCGTAAACCGGTAGCAACGGCTTGCTGATGGCGTGAGTAAGTGGCGACAGCCGCGTTCCTTGGCCGGCGGCCAAAACGATCCCTTTCATGAGCCCTTACTGTAGGGATGCTGACAGAGGCTGTAAAGGGGGAAAATCCTTCCTCGAACCTGTCGAGACATGGTATGCTGAAACGACGTATTCTCCATGGTTGATCTAATTAAACAACTCATTTTTTCGCCGGTTGGTTGGCGACGGATCCGTCATTACGTTAAAAAGTACGGTTTCGGCCGATTTTTCCGTAAAGCTGTTGGGTTACTCCGATTTCCCCAAACTGACCAGGCGATGGAACAGCTCTGGCAGCGTCAGTATCAACAGTGGATCCAGGAAAACGAACGACCGTTTGGCCAGCTGGGACCCGGTGACTGGCCGAAAATGGCCGCGGTCATCCTGGGGGAAGCGCCGACTGCCGCCGAGAGCCTCAAACAGCACGGTTACCCCGATCTGACGGTCTGCTCTGGCGACGCCATCCCGCCAGAAACCGACTTGGTGCTGCTCGTTGACTCCCAGGTCCAAATCGCCCCCCAGGCCCTAATCGAGTTAGCCCGGGCCGATCATCTGGCCTCAGCCGAGCTCTACTACGCCGACCACGATCACCTAAACGACGCCCGGCAACGGGTAAAACCCTTCTTCAAGCCAGATTGGAGTCCGGACTTACTTCGCAGCTGTAATTACATCGGACCGTTTTTCGCCCTTAAAGCTCAGCAGTTCGTTGATCTGAACATTGAAACAGAAGCCCAACAAAACGGCCTTTACGGGGCGATTTTGAAGGCTACAGAGGCCGTCAAACACATTCGCCACATCCCGAAAATCCTTTTTCACCTTCCCGATGCGTACGAGCCGATCGGGGAACTGGCCGCTCTAAAAGCCCATCTCAAGCGTCTGGGTCGTCAAGCAACAGTCGAATCAGGTATGATCCCTCACTCCTACCGAGTTCGGTATGGTCTGCCTGAACAACCGCTGGTTTCGATCATTATGCCCAACAAGGATAATCCTCAAGTTATTACCAAGTGCGTGGACTCGTTGCTTGAAAAAACTACTTACCAAAACTTTGAAGTTATTGTCGTTGACAATAACAGCACCGACCCGGGTATTCCGTCGCTATACAAGGAATGGCAAAAGCACCCTCAGATACGGGTCAAATCCTGGCCGCACCCCTTCAACTTCTCGGCCCTGAACAATTACGCGGTCAGTTTTGCCCAGGGTAAGTTACTGCTGTTTTTGAATAGCGACACCGAGGCGATGAGCCCTGGCTGGCTAGAAGAAATGGTTTCGCATCTCCAGTTTGAGGAGAACGGGGTTGTCGGCGCCAAACTTTATTACCCGAGCGGCAAGATTCAGCACGCCGGCGTGACCTTAGGCTTGGGCGATGTATCCGGCCATCCCTACAAGCTGTTTGATGGCCAAATGAGCGGCTGGAACGGTCGGCTCAAACTGGTCCAGGACGTGAGTGCGGTCACCGGTGCCTGTTTGTTGATCAAGAGGGAACTTTTTGATCGGGTTGGCGGCTTCGATGAAGAACTGGCGGTAGCGTTCAACGATATCGATCTGTGCTTGAAGGTTCGTGAACTCGGTAAATTGGTCGTTTGGACGCCTTGGGCCGAGCTGATTCATTACGAATCAATTACTCGCGGACCGGATGATAACCCCGAAAAACTCAAAACCTTGGCCAGAGAGACCAAACACTTCAAAGATCGTTGGCCAGAAATCTTAAAACAGGGCGACCCCTATTACAGCCCGCATCTGACCCGCGAAAACGAAAGTTGTGCGCTTCGACTAAAGAAATAGCCCTAGCGCCGGAGCCAAGACTATTTCTTGGTGGCGCTAGGGCAGTTGACGAGCTCGGAGCTCATTGGCGACATATTCGGCGATAGCCAGCGCGGCCGTTAAGCCGGGCGATTCGATGCCGATCAGGTTAACCATTGGTATCTGGCCGTCTGTGTCGAAGTTAATGGAGAAATCCTTTTCCTTCGGGTCGTTGCCGAGTTTCGGCCGAATGCCGCAGTAGCCTTGCCGTAAGTGCCCGATCTTCAGTCCCGGCAGGAACGGTTTGACGTCCTCGTAGAACCGGTCAGCCGGCACGAAGTCGGCGTCGTAGTCTTGGTTGTGACCAGCCGCCACAGCGTTAGGCCCGATGAAGAGCCGGCCGTCGATCTTCGGCGTCAAATGGGTGCCAAGACCCGGTTTCCCAGGTTTGCGAACCGGGTAGACCAAGGCTTTTACTTGGATCCCTGACTCGGGCAGGATCTCGTAGTACTCGCCCCGGTAGTAGGACTGCTTGTAGCGCGGGTCCTCCGGGTCGTAGCCAGCCTTTTCGGCCACTTCTGTGGCGAATAGTCCGGCGGCGTTGATTACTACCCGAGCCTGATAGCTGTCACGCTCGGTTTGAACGAACGTGACGAACTCAGCCCGGTCAAACCCTAGCACCGTTTCGTTGTAGTGAAACTGGGCGCCCAGCTGTCGAGCTTCGAGCTCGAGCGATCGAACCAGCCCTTCGGCATCGATGATATAGACCTCCGGTATATGGATGGCGAACAAGCAGCGAACGTTCGGTTCGCGCCGTCGCATCGTTTTGCCGGTGATCGGCTTGATGGCGATGCCAAGCGCCTTGGCGTTGCGGAGCATCCGCTTGAGGTTAACAAGCTCGCTCCAGAGAGCCTTGAAGAAGGCGGCCAGTTTACGCGGACTGAAAATCTCCGCCCAGCCGATCGTACTTTCTGGCGCGACGACGATGTACATGCCGACCTGGTCGTGAGCGACCTTGCTCCGGCGACAGTACTCTACCGTCAGCTTGCTGCCGCGGCTGGCCAGCTTGGCCTTGAGGAACTCGGGGGGAAGATGGATGCCTGAGTGGATCACGCCGGAATTAAACCGACTTGTCTCCTGACCAGGTGCATCGTTCTTCTCGATGACGATAACGTTGTTAGCCGGGTCGCGCCGCATTAATTCTCGGGCGATCGCGCAGCCAACAGCACCTGCGCCAATGATGACGTAGTCAGCTCTCACATGATTTCTCCTTTGATGTTTTGGTGCGGTCCCAGGACGAATCCTAGGACTTTAGCGGGGTCAGTATACCCGGGTGGGGTCAGAAATTCCAGCCCTGAGACGGGGATTTTTAAAAAACCCGAGCTCAACATTTCGAAGCTCAACGGCTTGATCATTTATGTCATTTCTCATATAATTTGGCGCAGACGCTTTGGTGCCTACTAAAGCGACGTAGTCTTAACAGACAATTCGAGGTGATAAAAACAATATGAGAGTTCTTGTTACTGGCGGAGCCGGGTATCTCGGCAGCGTCCTCGTCCCTAAACTTCGGCACATTGGCGCCGATGTTGTTGTGGTCGACGCAGGCCACTTCGGCCGCGAAGGCTTAGCGGAGGTCTTGCCGGAGATCGAGCTGATCGACGGCGATGTCCGTGATTTCAAGGAGGAGTGGCTCGAAGGAGTTGACTCGGTCATTCACTTGGCCGGCATCTCCAACGACCCGACGGCCGACTTCAATGCTCGCGCCAACATGGAAATGAACGTTGCGGGCACGATTCGGGTTGCCGAAGCCTGCAAAACGGTGGGAGTCTCCCGAATGGTTCTGGCTTCTTCGGCGTCGATCTACTACACCGAGCACGGTCAAATGGATGACCCGATCGTGGACGAGACGACGCCAGTAGCGCCAAACGCCAACTACTCGAGATCGAAGTTCCTAGCCGAACGCCAGCTCTTTGAGCTGGCCGACGATAAGTTCGCGCCTAGCGCTTTGCGCATGGGCACGCTCTACGGCTGGTCGCCGCGGATGCGGTTTGACTTGGTCATCAACCAGTTCTCGATGCACGCCAAGCAGGCGGGTCGGATTACCGTCCATCAGGGAGGCGAAATGTACCGGCCGCTCCTGGGTATCCAGGACGCAGCCGATGCGTACATTAGCATGATCTGCATGGAGCAGGACAAGATCCGCGGCAAAGCCTTCAACCTGGTTCACAAGAACTATATGGTGTTGGCTCTGGCTCACTTCTTCAAGCACATTCTCAAGGAGAAGTGTGGCGTCGACATCGAAGTTGACGTCGTGCCTCGTGATGCTAGTGCCCCGTCTCGATCCTATCGAATGAGCGGCGAAAAAATCGCCCGCGAGCTCGGTATTCGTGCGGAACGTGGTACGGCGGACGAGATCGTCAAGATCTGGAACAACATCAAGGATGACCAGATCGACTTCGCCAAGCCGATCTATCGAAACATCGAGCACTTGAAGGCACTAGTTGCTGAAGGCACGCTCGATGCCAACTCGCTCCGGCGCAAAGATTGCCCGGAGCCGCGGCCGGTCAAGCGCGAGAAGGCTGGAGCGGGAGCCCGCTGAGGGCTCCTCAAGGAGAGGAAGGTATGAAAATCGCAGTCATTGGCAAGAACGGCATGCTCGGTCATGACCTCTGTCGCCAAGTAGAGGCCCGCGGTCACGAGCTCATTGCTTATGGCCGCGAAGACCTCGACGTCACCAACATCGACTCTGTCCGCACCCGTTTGGGTGCGGACAAGCCACATCTGGTCATCAATCCAGCGGCTTTCCACGGCGCTGTCTGCGAGACCAATCCCGGCGATTCCTATGCAGTTAACGCCGGCGGTGCCGCTAACGTGGCGTTGGTCACCAACGAGCTTGGCTGCAAGGTCATGTTCATGAGTACCGACTACGTCTTCGGCGGCCACATACGGGTACCGTATACCGAGCTTGCCAAGCCGGACCCGATCAACATCTACGGCCATTCCAAGGTTGTCGGTGAGAATGTGGTCAGGACGCTGAATCCTCAGCACTACATCGTGCGAGCCGGCTGGCTTTACGGGGTCAAAGGCAGCAAGAAGGGTCACACCTTCCCAACGATGGCGATTTCACTCGCCCAAAAGCCTGAAGCGGAAAAACCGTCAGTCGAGTTTCCCGACGATCAGTTCGGCACACCAACTTCCACCTGGGAGCTGGCTGGCCAAATGGTCGTCATCGGCGAGACTGACGAGTACGGCATTTTCCATGCTTCAAACGAGGGTCAAGCTTCTTGGTATGGCTTCGCCAAGCTCGTCTTCGAGCTGACCGGGCAGACTAAGCCGCTCAACCCTCGCCAGACCACGCCTGAAGAGGCGCGGACTCGGCCGCTTTATACTGTGCTGGAAAACGCGCGCCTGAAAAACCTCGATCTCAACCAAATGAGCCCGTGGGAAACGGCCGTCGAGGCCTACCTCAAGGAGAAGGAACTGATATGAATGACTTCAAGCCGTTACGGCTAGAGGAAACTCCTCTGCCTGGCTGTCTCGTCGTCCGCCCGAAGATCATTCGGGACGATCGCGGCTATTTCTCGGAGCTTTTCCGAGTCGACGAGTATGTCGCGGCCGGCCTCAACTTAGGGCCGATGCCGCAATGGAACGAGTCGCAGTCGATTCAGCACGTCTTGCGTGGCCTCCACTTCCAGTGGAAGCCGATGATGGGCAAGCTGATGCGGGTTGCCCGCGGTCGAGCGTTTCTGGTCGCGGTCGATCTGCGCAAGGACTCGCCGACGCTCGGCAAGTGGTTCGGGATGGAGATGAGCGGCGACGATGATCCGGTGCTTTTGTACGCCCCGGCGTCGTTCGCTCGCGGTTTCGTCGCTCTTTCCGAGGAGCCGACGGTCATCCAGTACCTAACGACGGGCACCTACACGACCGATAAGTCGGAGTCGGGTATCCAGTTCGATGATCCGGCGATCGGCATCGAGTGGCCAGTCGATCTGGATGTCGTCCGGGCCGGTGAGGGCTTGATTACCGACAAGGATCGCAACGCCCAGACACTCGCTGAGTGGCTGGAGCGACCGGAATCGGACCTCTTCCGCATGGAAGAGCCGGCGCTGGCTCGGTAACCCGCACCTCGAACGTCTGTACCCCAAGGCCTGGCGCGCGTAAGCGCACCAGGCCTTTTTCTATAGTTAAAACCGGACTAACGGATTAGACGTCGGGCAAAGAAGCGTAAAAGTCGATTTCGGCTAGCCATCTTGCTGAGTCGTTTAGAGGCTCGGGCGACAAAACTAGTCCCGATAATCGACTCCATCATCATATTTTCAGTCTCTAAAGCAGTAATTCGTCTCCGAATGCTCTCCTGACCACTGGCACCGAGCTTGACCTCAGAAGGTTCCCGCGTGAAAAGCTGATAAATCTTTGCGGCCGGCACGGCGACGTCGTACTTAGCTTGAGCATCAGAGTAAGCCTCTTCCACTAGGGGCCAATGACCGTCAAAATCCTCAATAACTTTCGACATGGTGGTGATCCAGCCTTCTTTGCTGTTATCTACCAAGAGACCGTTCTTGTTATGATGGACCGCCTGGTTGTAAACCGGACAGTCGCTATAGACTCCCAGTACTTTAGCGGCGGCGTATTCGATATATTTTATCTCAGACTTACTGTTGATAAACCGGCCGATCCCCTCGTTGTTATTGGCAATCTCTAGCGGGTTGAGCGCTAAGTGGAACGGAAAGTCGCGCAAGAAAAGCTTGTGGGAAGCGTAGTCGAGGACGTTAAGGCTAATCTTTTTGACCCGATCAACGTTTCGCAGCTTCGGTGCGGAGTTGGAGAAGTTAAATAGCTGAACGTGCGGGTACTTGTCGAGAATCGCATCGATCGCTCCCAGGAAGTTATCGAGACTCCTTTTCTCGAGAGCAAAATTATCGGAGATGCTGACGACAATATTGAAGGCGTCTAGTTTCTTTAAATCGGCTAACGACTTACTCTTGGCGCTATATTTGGCGAAATTAATACTGTTCGGCACGATTTCGATATCTTGTCGCAGCGAGCTGAACATACTGCGTAAGTGTTCGGTTGAATTGGTGACGATATCAGCATTAATCAGGAAATAGTGAACGTTCTGCATCTGATTGGCGCTAATGAAGTCGGTGGAGTACGGCGGCAATTCCAGAACGTAGTCGTCAATATCAAAAATGGTCTTCTTGTTATGAATCTTGGCGTAGTAGAAAAAGGTTCGGCTCAAATCCTCTCGGACCCGGTTGAAGACAAGGATATCGGCTTTAATCAGATCTTCGAGCTTTACTTCCTTATCGATGCGAAACTCAACCGCAATTTTTCCCTGCTGCTCGAGGTAGAGCAGCGGTTCAACGTGCCGGATATAAAACGTCGGGTTTTTCCCCTCGGTAATCGACAATACGCGCAATTTTTTGCCTTCACTGGATGTCATGTAGTTACCATTTTAGCCTACCTTATCTCTGAAATGAACAAGACTGAGCGACGATCAGGCGGGTGCTACAATTGGTTTGATGTGGTTTAGCAACTCTGTTACAAGGAAGGAATGAAATTACTGGTCACTGGTGGAGCAGGCTTTATCGGGGCTAACTTCGTTCACTATACGCTCCAGCATCGACCAGAATACCAAATTACCGTTTTAGACCTCCTGACGTATGCGGGGGATGAATCTACGCTCGAGGCGGTCAAAGATCAAATCACGTTTGTTAAAGGTGATGTGAGCGACGCGAAACTAATTGACCGACTGGTCGAAACCACTGACGTTGTGGTCCATTTTGCTGCCGAAAGCCATAACGATAACTCCTTGCGGGATCCTTGGCCGTTTATTCGGACCAATTTGGTGGGGACGGCCACGATTCTGGAAGCAATTCGTCGCTTTGGTAAACGGCTTCACCATATTTCTACCGACGAGGTGTACGGTGATCTGGCCTTGACCGACCCTTCAAAATTTACGGAGGAATCACCGTACAACCCCTCAAGTCCTTATTCCAGCACCAAGGCTGGCTCAGACTTGCTGGTCAAGGCCTGGATCCGGAGCTTCGGTGTCAAGGCGACGATTTCTAACTGCGGCAATAATTACGGCCCCTACCAGCACATCGAGAAGTTCATCCCGCGTCAGATCACTAATATCTTGTCTGGCCTCAGGCCAAAGCTCTACGGTACGGGCGAACAAATCCGAGATTGGATTCATGTTGATGACCACAACGCCGCTATCCACGCCATCCTTGACCGAGGCAGGATCGGCGAGCTTTATTTGGTGGGGGCCAACGGTGAGCAATCGAATAAAAAAGTTCTTGAAACAATTCTGACGCTGATGGGACAAGATAAAGCGGCCTACGATCATGTGCAGGACCGGCCGGGTCACGATCAGCGCTACGCTCTCGATACTCAAAAAATAACGACCGAACTTGGTTGGGAGCCTCGATACATCAAGTTTGAAGAGGGACTACGGGCGACTATTGAGTGGTATACCGCTCACCGTTCCTGGTGGGAACCGAAAAAATCGGCCGTTGAATTGGCTTACGCCAAAGGAGGTCAGTGAAATGAAGGGCATTATTTTAGCCGGCGGTAGCGGGACGCGTCTTTACCCAATCACTCAGGCAATCAGTAAGCAGTTACTGCCGATTTACAACAAACCGATGGCGTACTATTCGCTGTCAGTACTGATGCTCGCCGGGATTCAGGAAGTGCTTATCATCTCGACGCCCCGTGACATCCCCCAGTTCGAAACTATTTTCGGGGACGGCAGGCATCTGGGACTCAAGCTGACCTACGGCATCCAAGAAACGCCCCGAGGGCTAGCTGACGCTTTCATTGTCGGCGAACGGTTTATCGGTAAAGACTCGGTCGCCATGATCCTGGGCGACAATATCTTTTTTGGTCACGGCTTGCCCCATATGTTGCGCACGGCCAAAGAACAAGTTGAGAGAGACGGCGGCGGCCATATTTTTGGTTACTACGTTCCTGACCCGGAACGGTTCGGCATTATTGAGTTCGACAAGAAAGGTCGGGTCGTGCACGTTGAAGAAAAGCCAAAGAACCCGGCTTCCAACTACGCGGCCCTGGGTTTATATTTCTTCGACAACCAGGCCAGCACGATCGCTAAAAACGTTACCCCCTCGGCCCGGGGTGAGATCGAGATCCCCTCGGTTATTAACGCCTACGCCGAGCAGGGTAACCTCCAGTGCAGTTTGATGGGTCGCGGGTTCGCTTGGTTTGACGCGGGTACTCACACCTCTTTGCTCGAAGCCGGAGATTTCGTCGCCACCCTAGAGCAACAAACCGGCTTAATGATCGGCTGTGTCGAGGAAATCGCCTGGCGCCAGGGGTATATTACGGCTAAACAATTAGAAGCCGTGGCCGAACCGTTACGCAAAAGCGGCTACGGTGATTACTTGCTTTCGTTGCTGGACGAAAGCAAACGGCGTCCGCACGGCCATCAATCGCAAAGCTAATTACCCTTCAACAGGCGACGCAGCTTAGTCAGGTAGCGCCAGGACCGTGAAGTACGTATTAGCTTCAGTTCTTTCCCCGTTTGTCCGAGTTCGGCCTTGACCTTCTCTAGTTCTTCTCTGGTTGCCTGCAATTTTTGTCGGAGTTCATCGAGCTCGGTATTTGATCCTTGATACTGTTCCAGTAGAAAGTTGGCGTAGCGGACGACAAAACCAGGAAATTTCTTAGCAGCGGTCAAAAACGTTGTTTGATCGGCTCGAAGGATCGAAGATAGTCGACTGGCCACCCCCCGAGTCAGTCGCTCGCGCACCCCTGGCTTATCGCCGTGCATCCGCTCGGCTTCGGCGTAAACTGTCAGCTCGTGGATGCCAAATTTTTTCCAGAAGTTAGTAGGGTTAACGTGACCGTCCCACCACAACCCTTCTGGGTGACGCCGATAAGCCGCCATCGACTTGTTGATCCAACCGATCGTGCCGAACTGAGCGTTGTATAAGTGGAGGTGCCAATCGGTCGGAATAGCCTCCGGGTTGAGGTCGCGGTAGTCACGTCGTCGAAACACCACCGAGCAGGTATGAATAAAGTTACCCTCGACTAATCGTTCAAGTGTCCACTGTGACGCCTTACTTTTTAAGGGCGGAACATTCTTGGCGGGCTCGCGGTTGTCCTCAAAGAAGACTTTGACGGGGTGGAAACAAAACGCGACCTTGGGATGCTTCTCTAGGTAATCAACCTGGGTTTGGAGTTTGGCGGGATCAGTCCAGAAGTCATCACCCTCGCAGAGGGCGATGTATTTGCCCCTGGCTTTCTTCAGGGCATCGAAAAAGTTGGGCGTGGCGCCGATGTTTTTTCGGCGCAAGATCGGCCGGATGATTTGAGGAAACTTCTGGGCGTACGAGCGGATAATCGCTTGGGTAGAGTCGGTCGAGCCGTCGTCGGCGACGATTACAGTGAACGTGAAGTTGGTTTTTTGAGCCAGAATACTCTCCAGCGCCTGGCCGATGTATTTTTCGTGGTTATAGCAGATTGTGATAACGCTGAGGGTCGGTTGCCCGAGTCGCCTCATGGTTTGCTAGCGATCAAAGTGTAATGAATCGGCATCAGGAACCGTTCCGGGTCCTCCAGGGCCTCCAACGACAAAATATCATACCCCGCAAACAGGGCTCGCAGGCCGTGCTCGGTAAAACGCCAACAGTCCGGCAGCGGGCCATGAATTCGAAAGTTGAACGGTGTTGAGGCGGCCACGATCCCTCCTGGCTTAAGGATGCGGTGGATTTCCTCCACGGCTTTGAAGGGCTGCAGGGTGTGCTCCAGTACTTCCGTACAAATCACGACATCGAAGCGGCTACTGGGGATGGTTGACTGGTTGTTCTGGCAGATGTCGGCGGTATACGTTGCCCCGGCAGCCGGGTCGATATCCAGCGTCTCGACTGCTGCGGCTTTAAAATACGGTCTCGCCCCTTCGTGATCCTGAGGGGCAATATCGAGGACCAAGACGTCCGCGCCGTCGTAGGTCTTCCCGACCGTTTTAACGAATTGGGAGACGTTGTTACGCAGCAACTGGTGATGACGCTTGTCGATCTCGGCCACGGTTTTATCGTTAGATTTTTGGCTCATAGGAGTTCGACTGCTTCGCTGACGTCAAAGACCGGTATCCCCAAGCCTTCAAATACTTTTTTGCGCTCAGAGAAGGAGTCGTCGATAAAAATACTGTCTTTGGTTAAATGAGGCAACTTCTCTTTGTCGGTCTCGACCGTAATGATGTCGTCAAACAACGAGGCGGCGATGCGGTGGGTCAACAGCGTTTCCAGAATTTTTGCCCGGTGTTTGGTGACGAGGACGATCTTTTTTCCGTCGTTGACGGACCGATAAAGGAAACAAAGCATCTCGGGGTTAGGTTTCTCATCAACCATGATGACGTCATCAAAGTCGACGTAGATAGTTGAGTAATTAATGTTCAACTGGTACCGGGCACTCAACGCTCGGTCGATTGTTGCCTCAAAGGTATTCTGGACGATCTCGATCTCGTAATCCTGGGCGTCGTAGAGGCTGAGGAGCGGCAAGTTGACGCCGCGGATCCGAGAAACGGCCATAGTGCCGGCCACTCGGGGGGCGATCTCAAGCAGGGTCAGCTGTCCGTCCTCGGCTCGTTTTACCTGAAAAAACCAGACGCCGCGAAAACGTAGCGCGGCGTTGATGGTCTGGGCGATAGCAGTCGCTTCCTCGTTGGTAACGGAAACAGAGTTGACGCTAATGCCGTTAGTAATTCGCTGCCTAACTCTTGGGGCGGCGTATCGGAGCGTGCCGTGCCGGTCGGTAAAGCAATCGACGGTGAACTCTTCGCCCGGTAAGTACTCGAGAACTAGAAGAGTCGGGTCTTTCTCTAGAGCGGCGTCGACAGCGGCCTGATTATCCGCGCGGAGGGTGCCTTTGGAGCCCTGACCGACGTCAGGCTTCAGAAAAACAGGAAAGGGTAGCGCCTCGGTCGGTTGAAACATTTTTGGAACCCGGACGACTGCCTCGAGGGCTTGGTAGGTGGCTTTTTTTGAACGCGCAATCTTGCAGGTATCAACTGCCGAGGTGATCACGGTCGCCTTGAGGTGCGAAGCCTGCTGGGCCAGCTTTAAAACCACGCTGTCGTGAGCGGGAAAGATAAAGTGAATAGCGTACTGTTCAATAATCCGGTTAATCTCCTGGACAAACTTCTCATCGTCGACGAAAGGAAGTTCGGGGATGTAATTTTGGTAGACGAAGCGGCCATGGTCATCAACCGACGATCCGCCAAAAAGCTTGAAATCCTTCGAGAATCGCAGCGAGCGATGAATCTCTAGACCGATTTCGCTCCCACAAGGGAAAACCAAGACGTTACGTTTTATTTCGTTACCTCCGCAATCAGCAACGACTCTGGCCGGGTTTCGAGGTTGAGCAGGGCGGGGTGTTCGCTTTGCTTGAGTTGGGCACGGACGATATGAACGAATCCAGCTTCCCGAAGACGTCGCTCGAGCTCTTCCCAGTCGTAGAGCCATTTGTGGCCCCAGTCGCGAAACTCGATGTTAATTCGCTCACCCCGAGTTTTAATAAATTCCATATGGTAGCGCTTAATGACGGGGTCGTCTTGGATAGTGACGTTGATATACCGGTCGACGATTACTTCGAGATCAGGCGTAGCGGTACGCAAAACACCGCCCGGCTTCAGGACGCGCAAGCAGTCGCTGAAGAATTTTTGTCCTTCTTCGACAGTCAGGTGTTCGATGAAGTGCTCGTTGAAGATGTAGTCGACAGAGTTTTCTTCGTACGGCAGCGGCTCGCGGAGATCCCAGGATAAATCTAATCGCGTGATGTTGTTGTCGGAGTTATTGTCGATATTGACCCAACCCTCTTTGTAGTCGGTGCCGCAGCCAAGATTGAGTTTTACGATCGGTTCGTCCTTTTGGGGCATCTTACTTCTGTTCTCTCATAAGTTCCGCGATCTGCCTAGCGTCATCGAGGGACAAGTCGGCGTACAGGGGGAGGCACAAAATCCGCCTGGCGATATCTTCTGAGACGGGACAGGATTGTCGGTTGGCTAGATATGGCAGGGTATTCAGTGAAGGGTAGAAGTAGCGTCGCGGGAAAATTCCCTGATCTTGCAATCGGGTTACTGTCTCCAGTAAATGCTCCTCGCTCTCCAGTAAGATCGGAAAGTAAGCAAAATTATAATCCGTGCCATCACTCAGGCGCTGGAGCGTAAAGTGCTGCCCTAATGTGTCAACATAAAGCTGGTAAAGTGCCGCCCGTTTAGCGATCAGGGTATCCATGTGAGAAAGATTACTTAGGCCCATAGCCGCCTGAAATTCTGAGGCTTTAGCGTTAATGCCTAGGGCCAGGTGATTATCGCCGTTATGGCCAAATCGTTTCATCAGGTCGATTTTCTTCCGGACGTCCGCTGACTGGGCAGTCAGCGACCCACCCTCAATCGTGTGAAAGAGTTTTGTAGCGTGAAAACTGCAAATTGAAACGTCGCCGTAATCCAGGATTGACCGATTTTGATATCGTACGGCGAAGGCGTGGGCGGCGTCGTAGATGAGTTTAAGCCTGTGGCGTTTGGCGATGGCCTGAAGGCTGGCTGTATCACAAGGATTGCCGAAGACGTGAACCGCCAAGATCGCCTTGGTCTGCGGCGTAATGGCCGCTTCCACTTGTTTGGGGTCGATACAGAAAGTCTCGGGATCGATGTCGGCGAAGATAGGGGTGCAGCGTTGCCAGAGAATTGCCGAGGTGGAGGCAACGTAAGAAAACGGGGTGGTGATAACTTCTCCCTCGGTAATATCGAGGGCCTGAAGCGCAATCTGGAGGGCGGCCGTACCGTTGGTGACAACCTGCAAGTTACTGACCGTTAAGTATCGGGTCAGTTCTTCTTCCAGTTGGCGCAGCAGCGGACCGTTGTTTGTTAGATGGTGGTTTTGCCAGATTTCGTCAAGGTACTTATCGAATTCGCGGCGGGGTGGCAGAAAGGCCTCGGTAACGTTAATTCTCCTCATAATTAGCCCTGTAATTATAGCTTAAAACCCCATATCATCTAGGAAGCATGATATTCGGCTGGCGACGCCCCTCTAAGATCCCTTGCTACGTCTTAGTCTTCGACCAACTCTCTATCATCGAGAAATCATTGGAGTTTTTAACCCGTTTCGGGGACCGATTAGAGCTGGTGGTAATCGAGAACCCCAGCAGACAGTCGCCGGCAATCGGCCAGCTGATAGACCGCTACGGCCGCCAGGGCCTAGTGAAACGTTATTACCGTTTCGACGCCAATATCACCGGTATGGCCTACGACATCGTTATCACCCAGGAGTTGCCCCATATTAAACGGTCACCGTATGTGATGATTACTGATGGCGATTTGACGGCGTCAGGCAGCGCGTGGCTCGAGGAAGAACTCAGCATACTCAAGAAGAACCCGGACGTTTTTGCTTGTGGGGTTAGCCTCGATATGTCAAATTTGCCTCTTAAAGCCTTTCCGGAGGCTAGCAGCTGGATCCCGCCTGATCGAGCCGAATATCCGGACTTTTACGAAGCCACCACGGGCGGCCATCTCCTCCTGATGCGGGGACAGGGACTCTACGAGTTCATGGGCTGGAAAGAGCAAACCGGACTCCACTTTTTAGACGGCAGCATGCACCGGTACTGTTACGAAGTCCTCGGTGCCAAGTGGGCGAGAACCAAACGTAACACAGCGTATCATCTGACCTGGGATTTATATCAAGATAAAAAACATCGCTACACGAAGCTGAAGACAGCAAAAACGTTTGACGAAACCTGGCGCCACCGAGAATCGGCGCCGTACACCCTGACGGAGTATTAGAACTGCCAGGTATCAGCGAGCTTAACTGCTCCGCCTCTGGTCGGATCCTCGCCCTTGACGGTGAAGGTGACCGGCCGTTTGCTAACGGTTAGAAGTTTGCGGCCCGCTATTTGGCAGAGAACGGAAGTTATCTGATATACCCCAGGATTTAATACCGACGTATCCAGGGTGTAGTGTATCGAGCCGCTTCCAGTTAGAGGTTTACTAGGGGCGGTCGTCATCTCGGCCACGGAAATACCGTCTTTGAGGATCGAAAAGCCGATATACATTCGCGAGTTTTTTTCTGACTCGTAGTTAAAAGTCACCGTCACGGTTTCATCGGATTGCTTGGTAACTTTAGTAACTAAGGAGTGGGCTGTTGAGAGTTCTGGACCGCCTTTCTTGGGTTTCGGGGCTTCAATGTTCTCGAGCTTGTAGGTCTCCGCCACTTCCGAGGCCGAAGCGTCCTGGAGGAGTTTACCGTCCTTCAAGTAAATCGCCCGATCACAGAAGCGCGTTACCGCTGCCATATCATGAGTAACGAGAACCACCGTTTTATTCTCGTTTCGCAGCTGCTCAAAGTAGCCGAAGCATTTTTGCTGGAACGCGGCGTCACCTACCGCCAGTACCTCATCAAGAATTAAGATGTCGGATTTGGCTTTAATGGCGATGGAGAAGGCGAGGCGGACTTGCATGCCAGAAGAGTAATTCTTGAGTCTTTGGTCCATAAAGTTTTCCAACTCCGCGAAGCTGACGATATCGTCGTACATATCTTCCATTTCTTTACGGCTAAACCCGAGTAAGGCGCCGTTTAAGAAGACATTTTCCCTTCCCGTTAGCTCGGGGTTAAAGCCGACACCTAGCTCAATAAACGGTGTGAGCGACCCGTGAATAGTTACGGTCCCGCTATTGGGGACGTAGATGTTAGCTAGAATCTTAAGAAGGGTGCTTTTCCCGCTGCCGTTGCGGCCGACGATGCCGAAGAACTCACCCTGCTCGACTCGGAAGGAAATGTTCTTCAAGACTTCTTGATTTTCGTAGCCCCGCTCGGTTCGGAAAAGGTTAACGACTCCCTGCTTCAAGCCCGAAACTCGCTCATGAGGCAGGCGAAACGTTTTAGACAGGTTCTCTACGACGATGGCTGGTTGGTCGTTCATTAGATGTCCTCCGCAAAGAACCGGGCCCGTTTCCGGAAGTAAATACTGGCCAAAGTAATAAAGAGTAGAACAATAAGGAAGGGAACTGAAGCGAGGAACGGGTTATCGATCAGGCTCCAGGTGGTAATGGTTTGGTGGGTCACCATATTGTACCGGGCGTCCTGGATAATTTGAGCTACCGGATTAAGCATCAGGAGCTTAGCGGCAGTCTCGCTATTATTTAAGACCATGCTGACAGGGTAAATGATCGGTGTCGCGTAGAAGAAGCCTTGGAGAACGACCTCCCAGATATAGCCAATGTCTCGATACTTAACCATGGCCGTAGACAGGAAGAAGGCTAACGCCAGGGCAAAGACGTACAGCTCGAGGATGTTAAGCGGTAAGTAGATCAGGGTGCTCTGGATCCCGGCTCCTGTCACCAGCATGAAAATAAAAACGACCGCCAAGTTAATGGCCAAGTTGATTAGCGCCGAAATGGTACTAGCTAGGACGAGAACGTATTTAGGAAAGGCGATTTTACGAAGAATCCCGCCTTTATCAACGATAGCGTGCAACCCCTGGTTAGTCGCTTCAGTAAAGAACGTCCACAAAACGATTCCAAGTAACAGATAAATCGGAAAATGTTCGACATCACCACCGAAACGTAGAAAACGGACGAAAACGAGGTAAAGGATGGTGAAAAGCAGGAGTGGCTTCAGCAGCGACCAGAGGTAGCCCAGAATGGAGCCTTGGTAGCGGAGCTTAAAATCCGTAACCACCAGCTCCCGAATAATGATCCGGTCGCGCCGACTGAAAATCCGGAGAAGTTTCATCTAACTAACCGAAATTAGGACGGTTAACTTTATCATTGTAGTATCTGATTTTATCCTAATCCTGGAAGCGGAGAAAGGCTATATCACAGAGTTTTTCGGCGCAGCTTAAGGAGTAGAAAACAGTTGAGGGCGACGCTGGCGATCGATAGAGCTAATAAGGCCAGCACGAAGTAGCCCTGACGCGCCTCTTTGAACTGCCAACCGAGAATTTCCAAACCCGGCTTGGCTTTGATATTTTCTGGCGAATCAGCGGTCGTGATAACCTTAACCTTGCCGCCGTCGGCGACACTGACCTCAAACTTCACGGCTGGGCTTAAGGGTGTCAGGATTTTGTCTTTTTGGCCCTGGGCGGTCAGGCTATAAAATCCAGCGGGAACCGGCTTGTCAATCAAAATTTGCCAGGAACCGTCGGCATTTGGTGTGGTGCTCAAGACGGCCTCAGTCGGGATCCGTTCTGGCGGGCTGATGGCTAGTTTAACCTGAAAATCGGCTAGTCCACCGGTTCCCTTGACGAGAATGCCAGTGAAAGTGCCGTTTTCGACGTCGGTAGCAAACGTTACCCCTCGTTCGACACTGGTAATGAATGGGGCGTTCAACGATTCGTCAACTTTCGGGTCAGGTTCTTTGACGGTGACTTTAAAGTGGGTGGTTGGTCCCCAGCCGTCAGCGTTCAAGGCTCGAATATGAAAATAGTGAGTGCCGATAGTGACGTCGTTATAGGTAGCCGAGGTATCGCCAGAAGTAACAGTGGTGCCGGGCACGGTTTCGGCCTCTTGGTTGAAAGCGTACGAGAAGCCGGTAACGCCAGCTGGTTTGTCCCAAGACAGCTCGACTTTAGTCGATTCGTAGGCCTGGCCTTGGTCGGGATGAGTCGCTGATTTAACACTAATTGTTCCTGGCGGCGTTGGCGCTCGGACGATGGTGAAAGAAGTTCCACCTGCGTCGCTGCCCACATAGGCGCCGGAACGAGCTAACTTAACGCCGCTGACGGTAACGGAGCCGGAGCCTTCTTTGGTACCCTTTAATTTGATGGTGGCGACTGTCAG
>Ga0196963_10000832_pt1 | contig 23835 bp, 27 predicted proteins | sample S1_5metaG_FD_148600 | JGI IMG/M metagenome (GOLD analysis project Ga0196963, IMG submission 148600) | Soil microbial communities from Anza Borrego desert, Southern California, United States - S1_5 | ecosystem: Environmental > Terrestrial > Soil > Desert | place: USA: California | collected...
CCTGCTCGCCCGCGCCGGGCGGGGAGGGTCGGAACCGAGACGTCGCGCGCGCGGCCGAGCCGGACCTGATGGGCGGCGCGCGCCAGCCGGCGCAGCGGAAGCGCGATCGTCCGCGCCAGGAACAGCGAGAGCAGCACCGAGACGGTCAGGGTGGCCAGGGCGATGATCAGCAACGTGGTGCGCTCGTCGCGGACGATTCGGCGGATGTCGCGGGCGTTGCGGGTCAGGAGCAGCACCTCGCCGGTGCCCGGCACCCGCGCCGCGGCGGAGATGAACGGCGTGCCCTCGGGCGCCCGCCGGAGCATCGTCCGGGGCGGCCCGCCGGCGAGCGCCAAGGCCGCCTCACTCCAGCCGGCGCGCCGCTCCGGCTCGGGCATCGGCAGCGGCGGCGCCGCCGGCGCGCCGACCATCGCGTCGAACAGATTGTCGAGCAGTCGGGCGACGTCCTTGCGCCACGGCTCCTTGGTCGGATCGCGCAGCTGGTAGGTCGGCTCGGCTAAGTCCCAGCTGTCCATGATCTTGGCTCCGTCGGCGCCGAAGACGCGCAGCCGGGTTTTCGACCGGGCGCCCAGCCGGTGGAGCAGGGCGCTCTTTTCGCCGGGCTCGGCGAGCGACAGCGAATCGGCCATGATCCCCGCCTGGGTCTCGGCGTTGGTGAGAGCGCCCGCGGTCAGCCGGCTTCGAAAGCCGTCCAGATAGAAGATGCTTCCGGCGAGGATGGCGAGGGCGAAGACGTTGACCGCGAGGATGCGGTGGAGCAGCATCCAGCGGCCCGACCATCTCAGCTCGAGGTCCTTGTCCTCATTCCTCGGCAAAGCGGTAGCCCACGCCGTAGAGCGTCTCGATCGCCTTGAACTCGGGATCGGCGCTTCGGAATTTGCGCCTGAGGCGCTTGATGTGGCTGTCGATGGTGCGGTCGTCGACATAGATGTCGTCCTGATAGGCGACGTCCATCAGCTGGTTGCGCGACTTGACGACGCCGGGCCGCTGGGCGAGCGCCTCGAGGATCATGAACTCGGTGACGGTGAGGGTGACGTCATGGCCGTCCCACGTCACCCGGTGCCGAGCCGGGTCCATGACGAGCCGCCCGCGCACGATCTGCGGCGCCTCAGCCTCGGGCTGAGCCTCGTCTGCCGGCGCCGCTCGCGCCTCCGCGCGCCGCAGAACTGCCCGGATTCTGGCTATCAGAAGCCTCTGGCTGAACGGTTTTGTAATATAGTCGTCGGCGCCGAGCGCGAGGCCGAGGGCCTCGTCTATCTCCTCGTCCTTCGAGGTCAGGAAGATCACCGGCAGCTCGCTCCTCTCGCGCAGCCGGCGAAGCAATTCCATGCCGTCCATCCGCGGCATCTTGACGTCGAGCACGGCGAGGTCGGGCGGGTTATCGACCAGCGCCTTCAGCGCCGCCTCGCCGTCCGAATAGACCCGGGTCGAGAAGCCCTCGGCCTGGAGCGCGATCGACACCGACGTCAGGATGTTGCGGTCGTCGTCGACCAGGGCGATCGTCACCGGCATCGCCGCGTCTTAGCGCAACCCCCCCTTTGACGAAAGCGGGCCGCTCCGATATGGCGCCTCCAACCCGAAGGGCGGCCCGGGAGGCCGCCCGTTTCGTCATATAAATCAAGGGAGAAAGTCGTGGCCAATCGCGTGCCGGCAACGGGGCTGGGTATCGCCACCGGCGCCGAGCTTCACTGGAACCTCGGCACCCCGCAGCTGGTCGAGGCGGCGGTCCGCCGCGGCGAGGGCCTGCTCGCCCGGCACGGCCCGCTGGTGGTCAGGACCGGCCGCCATACCGGCCGCTCGGCCGGCGACAAGTTCATCGTCCGCGACGCCGAGACCGACGCCACCGTCTGGTGGGACAACAACAAGGCGATGAGCCCCGACCATTTCGCCGCTTTGAAGGCCGACTTCATCGCCGCGCTCGCCGGCAAGGACGATCTGTTCGTCGCCGACCTCTACGGCGGCTCGCAGCCGGAGCACCGGCTGCGCGTGCGGGTGATCAACGAGCTCGCCTGGCACAATCTGTTCATCCGCACCCTGCTGGTCCGGCCCGACGCCGCCGACCTTCCCGGCTTCGAGCCCGAGTTCACGATCATCGACCTGCCCTCGTTCAGCGCCGATCCGGCCCGCCACGGCACTCGCTCGGAGACGGTGATCGCGGTCAACCTGACCGACCGGCTGATCCTGATCGGCGGCACCGCCTATGCCGGCGAGATGAAGAAGTCGGTGTTCGGGATACTGAACTACCTGCTTCCGGCCGAGGGGGTGATGCCGATGCACTGCTCGGCCAATATCGGCCCCAAGGGCGACACCGCCGTCTTCTTCGGCCTCTCCGGCACCGGCAAGACGACCCTCTCCGCCGACGCCAGCCGCACCCTGATCGGCGACGACGAGCATGGCTGGTCGGACGACGCCGTGTTCAACTTCGAGGGCGGCTGCTACGCCAAGATGATCCGCCTGTCGCCCGAGGCCGAGCCGGAAATCTACGCGACGACCAGGCGCTTCGGCACCGTGCTCGAGAACGTCGTCGTCGATCCGGTGACGCGCGAGCTCGACCTCGACGACTCGTCGCTCGCCGAAAACAGCCGCGGCGCCTATCCGATCGACTTCATCCCCAATTCGTCGCCGGACAATATGGGGCCGGTGCCGAGCAACGTCGTCATGCTGACCGCGGACGCCTTCGGCGTGCTTCCGCCGATCGCCCGGCTCACCCCCGATCAGGCGATGTACCATTTCCTCTCCGGCTACACCGCCAAGGTGGCGGGGACCGAGATCGGCGTTACCGAGCCCGAGGCGACCTTCTCGACCTGCTTCGGGGCGCCGTTCATGCCGAGGCACCCGAGCGTCTACGGCAATCTGCTCAAGGACCGGATCGCCAGAGGCGGGGTCAGATGCTGGCTGGTCAATACCGGCTGGACCGGCGGCAAATACGGGGTCGGCAAGCGCATGCCGATCAAGGCGACCCGGGCGCTCCTCAACGCCGCCCTGGACGGCTCGCTCAACGGCGCCGGCTTCCGGGTCGACGAGAATTTCGGCTTCGAGGTGCCGGTCGCGGTGCCCGGCGTCGACAGCGCGATCCTGAACCCGCGCGACACCTGGGCCGACAAGGCCGATTACGACGCCACGGCGGCGAGACTGGTCAAATTGTTCACCGACAATTTCGCCAAGTTCGAGGCCCATGTCGACGCCGGCGTCCGCGCCGCAGCGCCGCGCGCCGCCCAGCAACAAGCCCAAGTGGAGACCCCGCAACCGGCCGCCTGACGCCAAGCCATTCGAAGACCCGAAGGGGCGCGTCGGCGAGGGCCGGCGCGGCCCTTTTTCTATGTCATGAAGGAATTCACCATGACCGCCAAACACGAACCGCGCCCGTTCCCCGACGACGCCGCCATCCGCCGCGTCGGCGAGGGGATGCTCGCCCGGACCCTGCCGCGCCCCTTATGGACCCACGAGGCCCACCTCGCCACCTGCGCCTGGCTGATCCTCGAGCGCCCCGACATATCGCCCGAGCGCGATTTGCCGGACCTCATCCGCCGCTACAACGAAAGCGTCGGCGGCGTGAACAGCGACAGCGAGGGCTATCACGAGACCATCACCCAGTGCTTCATCCGCGCGGTGCGGCACTACCTGGCTCGGGTCGATCCGGAGCGGACGCTCGTCGACAAGGTCAACGGCCTGCTCGGCTCGGAAGAGGGCCGCCGCGACTGGCCCTTGTGTTTCTACGAACCGAAGACCCTGTTCTCGCGGGAGGCGCGGCTGGGGTGGGTCGAGCCGGATCTGGCGCCGCTGCCGGAGCTGTGCTGACATCATGTGACCGGCATCGGGAAGTGGCGTGACCGTCGTCAAGCATCTGGATGCCAGCCGGGTGTCTGAAGTGCGCGGCTCACTCTGATTCAATGCGGGAAGCTTAAATCAAATGCGTGACAGGGATCACGGTCCGACCCCGGGGAAGCCGCTAGAAATGATCCATCTATTGGAGGAGATGGTCGTGGCACAGGAGCTCAAGCAAGCTTTGGAGGAATCTCGGGCGGAGTGGAAGGTGAAATTGCCGGTCCTCGGTGGAGCGTCAGGGGACGTGCCCGCACTCGACGCGTTCGACGGCGACTTCGATCCGCTGGACACCGTCCTGAGGCGCCTGGAAGAACTGGACGACGAGGGCAGCGAAGAGTGGGTTCCGCGCCTTCGGATGCAGGCAGTGGACGCCTATGAGCCTCATCCGAACGACGCGCTCTACACGCTGTTCGCCGCGATAAATCCAGCCACGATCAAGGGCGCCTACGCGGTCATCACGGCCGTAGTGGAGTACGTTCAGGCAGGCCAGGCCGCCGCGGCCGAGAAAGAGTTTCGCGAGGGCGTGCTCGATCGGCTCGACACCATCCTCTCCGAGGTGCGCGCGCTGCAGCGGCAGGTGGCCGAATTAGGCGTATTGCTGATACAGCGCCAGGGGGAGATCGCCTACCGGCAGTCGCTCGGCGAAATCCAGGGCGCCTTGGGGGTGATCCAGGTGAATTGGCCGGGCTATCGCGGCGATCGTCGTCGGGCCCAGAACAATTTCGATGCTCTCCAGCAAGCGCTCGTGGCGGCGGCGAACCATGGTGCCGCCATGGCGCCCCATCTTGTTCTGGGCTTTGCGACGCTTATGGCTCTCTTGGCCTATTCCGAGAGTGTCGGTGATCGTCCTGTGAAGGTGAGGACCCTGAAGCGGTTGTGGCTGAAGCTCTTCCGGGACCTGCTCGACCCGAACCTGCCGGGCTCCTTGACCTCCCAGCGCTCTTATCTCTCGAGCCTGGTCGGCGTCGCCTGGAAGAATCTAGCCGACGTCCCTCGCGGGCGCACCCTCATGGGTACCCATAATTACGGTAACACGAATGTTTTCATGGTCGTTCAGGAGGTGACGGCTCCAGGCTGGCAGCTGGACATCTCCCGTCAGGAGGAAGACATTCCGCAGGGCCGGGAGCGCGTAGACGATATCCGCGGCGGGAGGGGACGCTTCCTGTTCGGCGGATCGATCGGCGGTGCCGCGGCTCTCATTGCTGAAGATCTCACCGAGTCGGATATCGAGCTGTTGATGTACACGACTTCGGAGGCCGCGCTTCGCCGGGATCTGCCCCATCCGACTTCCATTACCGGCCAATTCGGCGGCGATCGTCACGGCTCTTTCTACGACGAGTGGATCGCTAACATGCGCGCTCTGGTGGGCATCAATCTTCGGGTCCAAGGGAAGGTGAACGAGCGGTTGGCGGCCCTGGACGATTCGATTAAGCTCGTGAAGTTGCTGGCAATCTTCTGCGAAAGCTAGTTCGCCGCGAAGCCGCCGGACGATCACTTGGGTAAACAGTGACAGTCTACGTTTTCGCGTCTCCCGTCGGGCACGCGGATACCTGGAAATTGCATGCGTCACCATTTTTCCCGGATCAAGTCCGAGGTGACGGTTGAGGCTTACAGCAGCGTGATCCTCAGCTCCGCCCGCGGCGGCTTCTCGAACAGCTCGGTCATCGCCCAGACCATGGCGTCGGCGCGGTCGGGGCTGCCGGGGCCGTGGTAGCCGGGCCAGGTGAGGGCGCAGAGCTGATCCTCCAGCTTCGGGAAGCTCCCGGCGAGGCGGGCGTGGCCGGTCTCGAGGCGTAGAGCGATGGGTTCGGCTCTCGCGGCCTTGCTGGGGCCGGCGTGGACGGGCTTGACGGGAAGGTTGGCGTCGTACGTGAAAAATGGTGACAGCCACCATTGTCGCAAATTGGTCCTGTCACCATTTTTCCTGGGCGTTGTTCGGCCGCTGGGAGGAGGAGAGGGTGGGACGCAGGAGCGGCGACGGCAAAATTCCCGCGGACGCATTCGTACTGCAGCTTCTCATGCTGGCGATGGCCGGCCTGCCGATCCTGCTGACGGCGATCGGCTGGGCGGTGGGATTCCCGCCGCGCTCGGTCACCCGACCCGCCTTTCTCGCCGGCGGAATTGCCGGCGCCGTCGGCTTCGCGGCGCTTCTCCTTCGCGGCTGGAGGACGGAGCGGATCTGGTATCCGTTCGTGCTCGGCGCCGCCGTCCTCGGCGGAGTGATGGTCGCAATCGCCCTGGCGTCGCTCTGGCACGCGGCGGCGGGATGAGGCTTCGCCGGGCTCGCGGCTAGCGGCGCTCGCAGGTCATGTAGAAGGGGCCGTTCGGACGCATGGAGAGGCCGACCCGGCCGTCGGGGAGCGGGACGGCGTAGGCGCCGTTGTAGCGGGGGCCGGTGAGCCTGATGCGCATGTTGCCGGCCGTCCCGCCATAGCATTGGTAATTGCCCGGAACAACCTTGCCGCCGGCCCCGCCGCCGCCCGGCGCCGCGCCCTTGCCGCCGCGAACCGGGGTGAGCATCCACTGCAGGGCGTATTTCTCGCTGCCGTCGGCGAGGCGGACGTGGCAGCTATTGCCCTGCGCCCGCACCACGGTCCCGACCTTGCCGTCACGCAACACGACCGTGCCTCCCACCCGGCAATTGCCGGTCCCGTTCGGGTCGAGCTGAGCCGAGGCGGGGGCCGCGGGCGCGATCATCGCCGCCGCGACGATTGCGAACCCCGCCACCGACCGGATCAATGAGGCCATCAGTCTATCGGACATGTCGTGCTTCTCCCCCGAGCCCAGCCGTCCCCTCGATGCTGCCACGACCGCAGCCTCGCGGCAACGTTCGGCCTGGCGGACCCCGGATCAAGTCCGGGATGACGTTTTCACAGCATCCGGACCCTCGCCCCCCGCGCTGCTTTTCGAACAATTCGGTCATCGCCCAGACCATGGCGTCGGCGCGGTCGCGGGGCTGCCGGCGCCCTGGTAGCCGGACCAGGTGAGGGCGACTGACGAAAATCGCGACAATATACATTTTTTCCGCCTTCGGCCCGGCTGCGCTGTGCGCCGGAAATGCATACTGTCACCCTATTTCGCTTGATTCACGGCCGCGCCGGGGCCTTGCGGGCATGGGCGATGGCGGCGAGGGGGTCCCGGAAGGCGGCGCCTTCGGCGGCGGTGCCGCAGGCATAGGGCAGGATCAGGTCGGGATATCGGGTCGCCGAGGGGAGGGCCCTCGTCATCGGCCGCTCGTGGCTCCGGTTGTGCTCGGCCAGGAGGATGTCGTTCGGGTCGTAGACCCGCGAGCTGACCACCCTCATCGCGCCCAGATCGCAGGAGACCTGGTACCAGGCCCGTCCGTGAGACGGCCGGCCGCGCCTGTATCTGTGGGTCTTGCGGGTCGGCACGATCAGTATCCCGACGACCCGCTCGGAACCGCGCCCGGCGATCTCGTGGAGGAAGATGGCCGCCTCCGCCCCCTGATCCGCCCCGATCCGGGCGATCAGCCGGTAGTCCGCCGGCGGGGGCGCTGGCTCGATCCTGGGCACGGGCAGGCCGCCGCCGCCGACCGGCGCAACGCCCGGCAGCGGCGTGGCGGCAAGCGCGAAGCCCGTCAGAACCATGATCGAATGCACCTCAGCTTCCCCTGCCGGCGATGCGGCATCGATACGTCAAAAACGGCACGTGGGAACAGGCCGCGAAGGCCAGCGTGACGGCCAAGCGCGGGGCAAACCGACTTGGCATATTGTCATGCCCGGCTCGATCCGGCCTCACCTGCACTCGTCCGACGCCGCGAGGGCTGGCGGACCGCGGATCACCGGGGTCGACGAGGCGGAACTCGGATTGGATTACAGCCGGGACGGCGAGTCCACCCGGGCGGAGCGGCCGACGATCTCGAATCCGGGCTTCTCGCAGAAGGCGGCGGCCGGGCAAGCCGGCCTTGTCTGGAGGCCGGGACGGGCGCATCCTCTTATCGAATTTGATTGGAGGGTTTTATGCGCCGTTTCATTCTGGCCCTGCTCTGCTGCGCCCTGCCCGCCGGCCCCGCTTTGGCCTGGGGGCAGACCGGCCATCGAGTCACCGCCGCCATCGCCGACCGCCATCTGAGCGGGGTGGCGCGGGCCCACGTCCGGCTCCTGCTCGGGTCGGAGAGCCTGGCCGAGGCGGCGACCTGGCCCGACGACATGCGCTCCGACCCGGCCGAATTCTGGCAGAAGACGGCCAGTCCGTGGCATTACGTCACGGTGCCGGCGGGGAGCACCCGCGCCGCCGCCGGCGCTCCGCCCGAGGGCGACGCGGTGACCGCTCTCGAACGCTTCGCCCGGGTGCTGCGCGATCCCGCGGCGAGCGCGGCGGACAAGCGCCTCGCCCTGCGCTTCACCATCCACATCATCGGCGACCTCCACCAGCCGCTCCACGCTGGCCGGCCGGGCGACCGCGGCGGCAACGACGTCAAGGTCAGCTGGTTCGGCGCTCCCAGCAATCTGCACAGCGTCTGGGATTCTGGGATGATCGACTCGCGGCAATTGTCGCACAGCGAGCTGGCCGACTGGCTGGCCGGGGCGATCACGCCCGAGCAGGTCATCGCCTGGTCCGACCCCGATCCCGAGACCTGGATCGCGGAGAGCGTGGCGCTGCGCGAGACGCTCTATCCGGAGGGAGTCAATCCGAAGCTGTCCTACGCCTACGCCTATCGGCACGGCGACGAGCTCGACGGCCGGCTGAGCCGCGGCGGAGTCCGGATCGCGGCCTATCTCAACCGGATCTTCGGATAGAAGTGGACAGCAGTCCTGTATTAGGGCTATAATACACCTCCGACATGGAGGACAGCAGATGCTCGAGGATCCGGTGGCGAAGCGGACGGCGATCGCGGCGGCGATCGGCGCGGTGGTGGCGATCCCGGTGCCGTTCGTCGGCCCGTTCCTAGGCGCCGTCGTCGGCGCCGGCATCGGCTATCTGACCGCGAGGCGGTCCGGCTGAAGCCGGCGCCGGCGGCGCCCGTGCTAACGAATATCGATAAGGTACTTGACGAGAGTCGATAAAAGTCTTATCGATAGTCGATATGCAATGGGAGACGCCCAACGTGCCCAAACCCGCTTCGTCGCCGGCGCTGCCGATCGCCTATGTCGTGCTGCGCATCCTCATCGTCCTCAATTGGCTGACCGGCGCGGCGATCCTCGCCTTGCTGGTGGTCATGCCCAACGAGCGCTGGATCATGAGCGCGTTCGAGCTGGCGCCGTCGCCCGACGCGGAGCGGCTGGTCGCGGGGCTGCGCGCGGTCGCAGTGCTCGGCCTCGTCACCATCCCGCTCAACTACGCCCTGCTCAAGCGGCTGGTGGCGATGGTCGAGACGGTCCGCGCCGGCGACCCGTTCGTCGCCGCCAACGCCGAGCGGCTGAGGGCGATTGCCTGGATCCTGCTCGCCCTGCAGCTGCTCAGCATGGCGATCGGCGCGATCGGCAAGGCGGTGTCGACGCCCGCCCATCCGGTCCATCTCGACGCCGGTTTCTCGATCAACGGCTGGCTGGCGGTCCTGCTCACCTTCGTGCTCGCCCGGGTCTTCGCGGAAGGCGCGCTGATGCGCGAAGACCTCGAGGGGACGGTCTGATCATGGCGATCCTGGTCACCCTCGACGACGTCCTCCACGATCGCCGAATGACGCTCAGCGAGCTGGCGGAGCGGGTCGACATCGCGCTCCCCAACCTGTCGATCCTCAAGACCGGCAAGGCGCGCGCGATCCGCTTCTCGACGCTCGAGGCGATCTGCGCCGCGCTCGCCTGCCAGCCCGGCGACCTCCTGCGCTTCGAGCCGGACGAAGCCGAACAGGCCGAGCCTCGGGCCGCCGCCGGGGGCGCGCCGCGATGAGCCCGCTGCTCGCCCTCCACATCGCCGGCGGCCTCGCCGCCCTCCTCGCCGGCACCGTCGCCGTCGCCGCCCGCAAGGGAAGCCCGCTGCACGCGCGCGCCGGCACCGGCTTCGCCGTCGCGATGCTCGTTCTTGGACTCACCGCCGCGATCCTGGCGCGGCTGAAGGCGGAGCCCGAATCGGGGCTGGGCGGCCTGCTCACCTGCTATTTCGTCGCGACCTCCTGGGTCGCGGCGCGCCGCCGCGACGGCAGCACCGGCAGGTTCGAGATCGTCGCCTGCGCGCTCGCGCTGGGCGCCGGCGCGATCACGGCCTGGGCCGGGATAACCGGCGCGGCGGCGACGCCGGCGGGCGCCGGCCCGGCGATCGCCTTCGGCGGGATCTGCTTGCTCGCCGGCCTGCTCGATCTCAACGCGATCCTGCGCAGGGCGCTGACTCCGGCCCAGCGACTGGCCCGCCATCTCTGGCGGATGTGCGTCGCGCTGTTCATCGCCACCGGCTCCTTCTTCCTCGGCCAGCAGGACGTGCTCGCGGAAGCGGTGCGGGGATCGCCGGTCCTGTTCGTCCTCGCCTTCGCGCCGTTCGCCGTCATGCTGTTCTGGCTGGTCCGCCTGCGCTTCGCCGGACCGCTCCGCCGGATCGCCGAATCTCTCCAGCGCCGTTCCGGATCGGCGCTGGCCCAATGAGGAGGTAGGAAGGATGACCGATGTCTCCCCGTTCCGTCTGTGGCTGATGCGGGCCGTGTATCTGTTGATGGCGGCCGGGCTCGGCCTCACCATCTGGCCGCGAATCCTCAGCCACGGCGCCGACCTTCCGCACATGACGGGAATCGTCTTCGCCCTGCTCGGGACGATCGGGCTGCTGGCCCTGCTCGGGGTTCGCTATCCGTTGCAGATGATCCCGCTGCTGCTGTTCGAGCTGGCCTGGAAGGCGCTCTGGCTGGTCGCCTTCGCCCTGCCGCGCTGGCTCGACGGAAATCTCGACGCGGCGATGAGAAGCTCCGTCCTCGACACGTCGCTGGGCCTGGTGCTGCTGGTCGTGATCCCGTGGCGCTACGTCTGGGCGCGTTACGTCGTCAGGCCGGCCGACCCCTGGACGATCCGCCGAGCGGCGACCGCGACCTGAAGCCGGTCATCTGGCCTCCGTCTCGTTCGCCGCGGCGTCCGGCCGATTGCGCCTGACGTCGACGTCGACGTCGATGTCGCCGACCTCGTTGCCGATCGCCCGGCCGGTGCTCGCGGCGACGTTGCCGGCCGCCGAGCCGACCTCCTCGGCGGCGCGGGCCGCGGTGGCGGCGGCGTCCTCGATCCGCTGCTGATTATATTCGAGCGTCATCGAATCGTTGGCCGTGTCGTTGTTGACGTTGCACCCGGCGAGCGTCAGCAGGGGCAAAGCGAGGACGAGGCGCATGGCGAGTCTCCTGTTGCGTCGGGCGACCAACGTGCGCGCCCCGTTTCGGCTCCGAGTCGCCCCGGCCTGAAGCGGAAAGGACGCGGGAGGCTGCGCGGCCCCGCGCGAACCCAGGCTCCCGCGACGTCCGCCCGCATCGCCCGTGCATCCAATTCCCGTCCGCCTCGTTTCCCCGCCGAACCGCAGCAGGAGACATGACGCCATGGCCGACCTCAGCCAGATCCAGCCCCACATGGAGATTTACGGCGCCGACGGCGCCCGCCTCGGAACGGTCGATTCGGTCGAGGGCGACCGAATCAAGCTGACCAAATCCGACAGCGGCTCCCACAAGCGCCATCATCATTACATTTCCGGCGGCCTCGTCGCCGCGGTCGAGGGCGATAAAGTGCGACTCTCCGCCAATGCCGACAATGCCGCCCTGCTCGAGGAGGAACATGACGGCAGCGCGCTCGGCGAGCAGAGCGTGTTCAGCTGGCGCAATATCGGCCTCGGCGCCGCCGCGGCGGGGGTCGCGGCCGCGGCCGGCGCGATCTTTTACCAGCGCCGCCGGCACGACGAGGACTGAGCGGGCCGCGGCCGCTCTCCCGCGAATAGCGGGAGAGGGGTTTCGAGCGCCTAGGCGGTCTCTTTGGCCGAGGGGATGACTCCGCGCTTGATCTGGTCGAGCTCGATCGATTCGAACAGGGCCTTGAAATTGCCCTCGCCGAAGCCCTCGTTGCCCTTGCGCTGGATGATCTCGAAGAAGATCGGGCCGATCATGTTCTCGGTGAAGATCTGAAGCAGAAGGCCCTCGCCGGTCTCCGGCGAGCCGTCGATCAGGATCCGGCGCTTGCGCATCTCGGCGACGCTGTGGCCGTGGCCGGGGATGCGCTGGTCGATCATGTCGTAATAGGTGTCGGGACTGTCCTGGAAGCGGATGCCGTTGGCGCGCAGGGTGTCGACGGTGGCGAAGATGTCGTCGGTGGCGAGGGCCAGGTGCTGGATGCCCTCGCCCTTATATTCGCGGAGGAACTCCTCGATCTGGCTGAACTCGTCCTGGCTCTCGTTGAGCGGGATCCGGATCTTGTCGTCGGGCGCGGTCATCGCCCGCGACAGCAGGGCGGTCTGCCGGCCCTCGATGTCGAAATATCGGATCTCGCGGAAGTTGAAGATGCGCTGGTAGAACCCCGCCCAATGGTCCATCCGGCCGCGGTGGACATTGTGGGTGAGGTGGTCGAGCGTATGCAGGCCCGCCCCGGCGGCCCCCTCCGACACCGCTACCGGAACGAAGTCGCTCTCATAGAGGGTCCGCCCGCCGCGACGGTCGACCAGATAGAGGTAGGACCCTCCGATCCCTTCGATCGCGGGCAGACCGTATTCGCCCTCGACCGGGGTCGCGCCGCGCTCGACCGCCAAGTCAAGCGCCGCCCGCGCATCCGCCACCCGGAACGCCATCGCGCTCGCCGACGGGCCGTGGGCGCCGCGAAAATCCTCGGCATGGCCCGAGCTCTCCATGTTGAGCAGGAAGTTGATGTCGCCCTGGGCGTAATGGCGGACCCGCCGGGTCTTGTGGTCGCTCCGGTGGGCGAAGCCGAGGCGGCGGAACAGGTCGCCGAGCGCTTCGGGATCGGGGCTGGTGAACTCGACGAACTCGAAGCCGTCGAGGCCGAGCGGGTTGTCGTGGGGCATCCTTGCACACTCCTGACGCTGGCGGCTCTCTATCAAGGCGCCCGCCGGGCGGCAAATGCGGGTTGCGCCCGGCCGCCCCCAGCCCCTATCTCGCCGCCATGCCCGCCACCCATTCCAGCCGCATGCTGATCCTCGGTTCCGGACCCGCCGGCCTCGCCGCCGCCATCTACGGCGCCCGCGCCGGGCTGGCGCCGATCGTCGTCCAGGGCATCCAGCCCGGCGGCCAGCTCACCACCACCACCGACGTCGAGAATTATCCGGGATTCCGCGACGTCATCCAGGGTCCCTGGCTGATGGAGGAGATGCAGGCCCAGGCCGAGCATGTCGGCGCCCAGATGATGTGGGACCATGTCGTCGAGGTCGACCTCTCCCGCCGTCCGTTCCGCCTCGTCGGCGACGGCGGCACCATCTACACCGGCGACGTCCTCGTCATCGCCACCGGCGCCCAGGCCCGGTGGCTCAACCTGCCGAGCGAGGAGCAGCTCAAGGGGAGGGGGGTATCCGCCTGCGCGACCTGCGACGGCTTCTTCTACCGGGGCAAGAGGGTGGCGGTGATCGGCGGCGGCAACACCGCCGTCGAGGAAGCGCTCTACATGACCAACCACAGCCACGACGTTACGCTCATCCACCGCCGCGATTCGCTGCGCGCCGAGAAGATCCTGCAGGACCGGCTGTTCGCCAACCCCAAGATCAAGGTGGTGTGGAACAAGGCGGTCGACCGCTTCGTCGCCGGCGGCGAGCCGGAAGGGCTGGTCGCGCTCGAGCTGCGCGACACCCGCACCGGCGAGCCGTCGCGGCTCGAGGTCGAGGGCGGCTTCGTCGCTATCGGCCACACCCCGGCCACCGAATTGTTCAGGGACAAGCTCGTCCTCGACCAGGACGGCTATATCGAGGTCGAGCCGGGCAGCACCCGCACCAGCGTCGAGGGCGTGTTCGCCTGCGGCGACGTCATGGACAAGATCTACCGCCAGGCGGTCACCGCCGCCGGCACCGGCTGCATGGCCGCGCTGGACGCGGAGAAGTTCCTCGCGGAGGCGGAGTTCGAGGCGTCGGCGGCGGCGTGATTCCGTCGCCCCAGCGCAGGCTGGGGCCCGGGGTGTGAAGGATGCCGGCGCTCTTCACCCGCTGGGATGCCAGCCTTCGCTGGCATGACGGCCTAAAACCGCTCGAGCGCCGCTTTCACCGCCGCCAGCAGCGCCGCCTCGTCGCCGGGGCGCGAGAAGGTGTGGGAATCGCTGTCGATCGTCACCGGGGCCGGATTGGCTTCGCGCACGGCCTTGAATTGCGGCGACGACCATTCCGCCCGGGCGGCGACGGCGGTCCCGTCGCGGCTGGCGAGGATGAGTTGGGCCGGAACCCCCGTCCTCGCCAGCGCCGCCGCGATCTCCCCCGCCAGGCTCGAGCGCGGGCTCGCGACGATCCTGGCAACACCTCTGAAGAGCTTCCGGTAAGATATTGATCCAGAAAGGAGCCGCCTCCAGCCCTGCAGGCTCAGCAGCTGGTCCTTGTAGCGCGCCTTGATCGCCGCCGCGGCGGGCGCGCCGGCCTCGGCCTCGACCAGCCAGGGATTGACCAGCAGGTAGCCGTCCAGCCCGGCCGAGCGGCCGTGCAAGGCGAGCGCCGAGGCCCCGTCGCACAGGCCGAAGCCGATCAGCCGGGTGAGCTGGGGCTGCTCGCTACGGAAGGCGGCAGCGGCGGCGGCGAGGTCTGGGCCGCTGCCCCGGAAATCGGGATCCTCGCCCTCGCTGTCGCCGACGCCGCGGCGATCGTAGCGAAAGCAGGGCCAGCCCGCCGCCGCCAGCGCCGCCGCCAGCCGTTCGAACATGCGGTGCGAGCCGATCCGGGTCTGGGTGCCGCCGGTGACGAACAGCAGGCCGGTCGCGCCCGCCGCCGGGTCGAGGCTGGCGCCGAGCGCGGCGCCCTCGCAGCCGACGCTCAGCAGACGCCGCATGTGCGCAGCCATTGCGAGACATCAGAGGCGATTGCCTCGGCAAGCTCAGGCGAATTCTGAGGTTCGGCGCGGCGCCACAAGGGCGCTCCGTCGAGCTTCAGCTCGGCGTCGGCGCGGTCGCTGGCGAGGCGCACCGTCCGCACCCTGGCGCCGGCCTCCGGTTCGGCGGCGGCGAGCGCGTCGAGCAGGGCCGGCGAGGGCGCGTAGCCGCCGCCGCCTTCGGCCATCAGCCCGGCCCGGGCCAGGTCGCGCGCCAGCGAGCCGCCCGACGCGGGGGCGAAGCGCCAGCGCGCCGCCGACTCCCCGTCGAGCAGGGCGCCGCCGCGGACGGCGACGGTGGCGACCGCGCCCGCCGCCGCGAGCGCGGCCGCGGCGGCGTCGCGCCAGTCCCGCCAGCCGACCTCCTCCAGGGCCCGCTCGCTCTCGCCGGTGCCGGGAAGGTCTGGAAGCCAGCAACCATAGCCGAGCGCCGCCAGCGCCCGCATCGCCGTCGCGAGCAGCGCCCGGGTCCGGTTCAGCTCCTCGAAGAGCGGCGGCAGGAACAGCAGGGCGGGCCCGTCGCCGATCCGCATCATCCATTCGTCGCGACCGCCGGTCCGGTAGCGGACATAGCGAAGGCCGCTCACTGAAGCGCCTTGGCCCGCGCGAAGGTCAGCAGGGAGCCAAAGCTTTCAAGCATGTCGGCGTCGACCTCGTGATCCTCGATGAGGATCCCGAGCCTTTCCTCGAGCTCGGTCAGAAGCCCCGCCACCGCCATCGAATCGAATTCGGGAAGGGCGCCGAACAGGGGGCTGGCCTCGTCCATCGCCGCGACCTGCGCCTCGGGCAGGCCGAGCACGTCGCGAAGCACCGCTCGAAGCGTCGAGTCGACTTCCTGCTCGTCATTGAGGGCGGGGGGCATCGGGCGGGCTCCAGGTGGCGCGCCGCGCCTAACGGCTTCGCGCGCGGCGGACAAGCGCCGAAAGCCCGGCCCGGGCCGCGCCGGCGAGGCCGCGCAGCGAAGCGGGATTGAACGCCTCCAGCCGCCACAGGATCGCCCGCTCGTCCATCCAGTCGCGCTTGTAGGGCTCGTCGCCGGTGCCGTAGTCGATCCGGGCGACGCGGTCCCCGTCGAGCGCCGCCTTGAACATCGCCATGCCGAGCAGGGTGCCGGGGGACAGCGCCCTGGAATCCTCGCGATAGGCGAGCTTGTGGATCCAGGCGGTGCCGCCGTCGACCGTCCAGAGCTGGGCGGCCAGCGGCCGCCCGTCCCTGCGGGCGATGCCGAGCCGAAGCCGGCCCGCCGCGCCTTCCCGCTCGGCCAGTGCGCGCAGGAAGGCGGGCGAGCCTTCCTCCGGCTTCCAGCTCGCCGCATAGACCTCCTCGTAGTCGGCCCAGGCGGCGGCGTCGAAATCGCGGTGGATCTCGATGTCGAGGCCGGCCGCCCTGGCCTTGCGCTGGGCGGTGTTGCGCAGCCGGCCCGGACGCTCCGCCCAATAGGCGGCGAAATCCTTGCCGGACGTCGCCGCGCTCCAGGAGACGGTGGCGGGGCTGACGAGGACGATCCAGCCGGCGCGGCGAAAGGCTTCGGCCAGATTCTCCCGGTCCTTCACGGGAGCGATCTCGAGCCGGCTCAGCCGTTTGCGGAGCGCTCTTGCGATCGGCTCCGCGCCGGCTTCGTCGCCGACCAGCCCGAAACGCAGGCTGTACCAGCAACGCCACGCCTGCGCCCGGCCGCCCTGCTCGGCGAGGAACAGCCAGGCCGACCGGCCGCCGTCTCGAGCCCGCGCGACCAGCGGCCGGCCGGGCGGCGGACAATGCGCTTCGACGAGCCGGAACCAGCTCAGCCGGTCGAACGGGGAGGGAGTTTCGTCGAGCGCTCCGCCGGCGTCGACCGCGACCGCCTCGAGGCTATCGAACAGTTCCACCTCGAAGCCCAACGCGCTATCCCCCATCGCCTCAAAGCCCGGCGTCCTGCTGTGGCGCACTGAGGAGGCAAGGTGCAAGCCCCCGATCCGACGCCGTTTCCGCTCGACCATCTCACGCTGAAGGGCGCTTCCGGCGCGTCGGCCCTGCTGACCCGGGAAGGGCCGCTCGATTATGCCGGCCTCGAGGCAGGGGTGGCGACGCTCGCCGCCGCGCTCAGCGCGCGCGGCCTCGCCCGCGGCGACCGCGTCGCTTCCTGGCTTCCGAAGACGCGGATGACCAGCCTGCTGCCGCTCGCCTGCGCCCGCGCCGGCCTCGTCCACGTACCGGTCAACCCGCTGCTCAAGCGCGCCCAGGTCGGCCACATCCTCGCCGACAGCGGCGCCCGCCTCCTGATCACCGGCCGGGCGCGGCTGGCGACGCTGGCGGAGGGGGACCGGCCGTCCGGCTGCGCCGCCGCCGACGAGGAGGAAGGAGCGGCGATGCTGGCCGGCGCGGACCGGCGGCCGCCGTCGGACGCCGACCCGGACGATCTCGCCGCCTTGCTCTACACGTCGGGCTCGACCGGCCGACCCAAGGGGGTGATGCTGAGCCACGCCAACCTCGCGCTCGGCGCGGTCAGCGTCGCCCATTATCTGCGCCTCGAGCCGCACGACCGGGTGCTCGGAGTCCTCCCGCTCAGCTTCGACTACGGCCAGAACCAGCTGCTCTCGGCCTGGGCGGCGGGGGCGTGCGCGGTGCCGATCGACTATCTCGCCGCCCGCGACGTCATCCGCGCGGTCGAGGCGCACGCCATCACCACGCTGGCCGGGGTGCCGCCGCTCTGGGTGCAGCTGGTCGAGGCGCCGTGGCCGGCCGAAGCGGCGCTGGCGCTGAGGCGACTGACCAACAGCGGCGGCCGGCTGCCGGTGTCGATCGTCCGCCGCCTGCGCGAATTGTTCCCGGCCGCCGACCTCTATCTGATGTATGGCCTGACCGAGGCGTTCCGCTCGACCTATCTCGAGCCGGCCCTGCTCGACGACCATCCCGATTCGATCGGCACCGCCATCCCGTTCGCCGAAGTCATGACGTCACGCGCCGACGGTACGCTGTGCGTTCCCGGCGAGGACGGCGAGCTGGTCCATGCCGGGCCGCTGGTCGCCAGGGGCTATTGGAACGATCCGGCGCGGACCGCCGAGCGCTTCAGGCCGGCGCCGGCGGGGTCGCACTACGGCGGCATCGCCGTCTGGTCGGGCGACCGGGTCCGCGCCGACGAGGCCGGCCTGCTCTATTTCGTCGGCCGCGAGGATTCGATGATCAAGACCAGCGGCAACCGGGTCAGCCCGACCGAGGTCGAGGAGGCGGCGGTGGCGAGCGGAGTCGTCGCCGAGGCGGTGGCGCTCGGAGTGCCCGACGACCGGCTCGGCGAGGCGATCGCGCTGGTCGTGCGGGGGACCGGCCCGGACGAGGCGCTGCGCGGCTTCCTGCGCCGCGAGTTACCGAATTTTATGCAGCCGGCGCATATCCTCTGGCGCGACGAGCTGCCGCGCTCTGCCAACGGCAAGCTCGACCGCGAAGTCATCAGGAGCGAGCTGACCCAATGAGCAAGCCGATGGGGGCCATTCCGGATGGCTTCCGGGACCAGGACCGGATGCTGCTGATCGGCGGCTTCCGCGCCGACGCGCTGGTCGAGGCAGCGGGCGACACGCCGCTGTTCGTCTACGATCTCGGCCGGGTCGCCGACCAGGTCCGCCGGTTCCGCTCCGCATTCCCAGGTGTGAACCTGCATTATGCTGTAAAAGCAAACACCTACGCGCCGCTGTTGAACCATGTTGCGAAGCTGGTCGACGGGCTCGACGTCGCCTCGGCCGGCGAGATGGACTCGGCTCTGGCGAGCGGCACCGCGGCGGCCGACATCTCGTTCGCCGGCCCCGGCAAGCGCGACGACGAGCTTGCGGCGGCGATCGCGGCGGGGGTGACGCTCAACCTCGAATCCGAGGGCGAAGCGGAGCGCGCGCTGGCGATCGCCCGCGCCCAGGGCCGGACGCCGCGGCTGGCGATACGGGTCAATCCCGACTTCGAGATCAAGGGGTCGGGAATGCGGATGGGCGGCGGCGCCAAGCCGTTCGGAATCGACGCGGCCCGGGTGCCGGCGCTGATCCGCCGCGTGGTCGAGAGCGGCGCGGACTGGCGGGGGCTGCACATCTTCGCCGGATCCCAGGCGCTTTCCGCCGAGGCCCTGGTCGAGGCGCAGCGGGCGACGGTGGCGCTCGCCGCCGAGCTGGCCGGGGCGGCGGCGGCGAAGCCGCCCATGGTCAATCTCGGCGGCGGCTTCGGGATCCCCTATTTCGCGACCGAGACTCCGCTCGACGTCGAAGCGGTCGGCGCGGCGCTGGCGCAGACGCTGCGGGAGCGGCCGGCGATCCTCGCCGACAGCGGCTTCGCGATCGAGCTCGGCCGCTGGCTGGTCGGCGAGGCGGGGGTCTATCTGACTCGAATCGTCGACCGCAAGCGGAGCCACGGCAAGACCTTCCTGGTCACCGACGGCGGAATGCACCACCAGCTCGCCGCCTCCGGCAATTTCGGCCAGGTCGTCCGGCGCAACTATCCGGTCGCCATCGCCGGCCGCTTTGGCGCCGAGCCCGAGGAGGAAGCGAGCATCGTCGGCTGCCTGTGCACGCCGCTCGACCGGCTCGCCGACGACGTCATGCTGCCCCGCGCCGAGGTCGGCGACCTCGTCGCGGTGTTCCTCGCCGGCGCCTACGGCCTGTCGGCGAGCCCCGCCGCCTTCCTCGGCCACCCGCCGGCGCTGGAGATGGCGGTCGGAGAAGAAAGGCGCACCCCCGATCGAGTCCGGGGCTGACGGTTGGGGAATTAACCTTCCGATCCCCCCGGTCCCGATCTGGGACGCGGCTCAGAAGGCCATTGTTCCTAACGCTAATTTTACCTCTTGAAGCGATAGCGGACCCCGATTTCGCGCCCTGACGGCAGGGCGGGGGGGCCGCGGCGACACGAAGAGGAATGATCCCATGCGTAAACTGGCCAGTTCCACGCTCGCCCTCGCCCTCAGCCTCGGGTTCATCTCCGCGGCCGACGCCAAGGACGGCAACCGCCTGCCGCCGGCGAGCTTCGTCGGCTCGGACGAGACCGCGCCGACCGAGAAATATGTGATCGGCGCGCTCGACCAGTTGAACATCTTCGTCTGGCGCAACGCCGACCTCGGCGGCAAGGTCCAGGTCCGCCCCGACGGAATGATCACGACCCCGCTCATCCCGGACCTGCAGGCGGCGGGCAAGACTCCGGCGCAGCTCGCCGACGACATCCGCCAGGCCCTCACCCAATATGTCGACGATCCGCGCGTCACGGTGATGGTGGAGAGCTTCCAGGGCAGCTTCAGCCAGCAGATCCGGGTGGTCGGCGCGACCGAGAAGCCCGCCTCTTTGCCCTATCGCGCCAACATGACCCTGCTCGACGCGATGATCGCCGTCGGCGGCCTCTCCGAATATGCCGCCGGCAACCGTGCCCGGCTGATCCGACACGACCGCGCGACCGGCGCCCAGAAGGAATATGACCTCAAGATCTCGCGGCTCCTGAAGAAGGGCGACGTCAGCGCCAACGTCCGCCTCGAACCGGGCGACGTCATCATCATCCCGGAGAGCATGTTCTGAGGCGGCCGCGGCGCCGCCTTTCCCGACCCGAACGCAAGGAACGCCAGCCTCGATGGACGGACTCTACGAACAGGTGCGGATCGTCATCCACCAAGTGTGGCGTCGCCGCTGGCTGGCTCTGGCCGTCGCCTGGGGCCTGTGCCTGGTCGGCTGGCTGGCGGTCGCGCTGATTCCCAACACCTACGAATCCAAGGCGCGGGTGTTCGTCCAGATGCAGTCGATCCTGCCCAACCAGGTCGGCATCACACCGCAGGAGCGGGAAGGGGACCTCAACCGGGTCAAGCAGACGCTGACCTCGAGCGAGAATCTGGCCAAGGTGGTTCGGCGGACCGAACTGAACAGCCTCGTCGCCAGCGACCGCGACCTCGCCGTCCAGGTCGCGGGGCTGAGGGAAGCGATCAAGGTCATCGCCCAACCCGACAACATGTTCGAGATCAGCGCCACCGCGCGCGTCTCGGGCTTCTCCAACCGCCAGAACGCCAGGCTGGCCGCGGCGGTCGTTCAGGGCCTGCTCGACATCTTCGTCGAGCAGAATCTGGTCGGCGACCGCGACGAGGCGAACCAGAGCCTCGCCTTCCTCGACCAGCAGCTCAAGGCGCGCGAGAAGCAGCTCCAGGAAGCGGAGCAGCGCCGGGTCGAGTTCGAGCAGCGCTATCTGGGGCTGCTGCCCGGCGAAGGCTCGATCGGCCAGCGCATGGGCGCGGCGCGTACCGAGCTCGCCGGCATCGAGCAGCAGCTGATGCAGGCGCAGAGCTCGCTGGCGGCGTTGCGCACCCAGCTCTCGGCGACGCCCGCCTCGATGCCGGCGCTCGGCGCTGAGAGCGGCGGCGGCGGCGCCCGCGCCCAGATCGCCGCGCTCGAGGCCCAGCTCGCCCAGTCCACCGCCCAGGGCTGGACCGATTCCCATCCCGACGTGATCAGGCTCAAGAACCAGATCGCCCGCCTCAGGCCGATCGCCGCGCGCGAGCCGGCGGGCGCCGGCACGATGCCCAATCCGACCTGGGTGTCGCTGCGGGCGATGGTGGCGGAGAAGGAAGGCCAGGTGAACGCCGCCGCCAGCCGCAAGGCGCAGCTCCAGGCCGACCTCGCCCAGCTCGGCAACCGCCAGGCCTCCGAGCCGGGAGTCGCCGCCGAGCAGGAGCGCCTCAACCGCGACTATGACGTGCTGAAGCGGCAATATGACAAATTGCTCGAGGACCGCGACCAGGTGCGCCTGAGGACCGACGTCCGCAGCCAGACCGACGCGGTCAAGTTCAAGCTGATCGACCCGCCCAGCCAGCCCAGCGTGCCGGTGACTCCGAACCGGCCGCTGCTGCTCACCCTGATCCTGTTCGTCGCGCTCGGCGCTGGGGCGGGGACGGCCTACGTGCTGGGGCAGATCCAGACCACCTTCCCGACCCAGGGACGGCTCGCCGAAGCCACCGGGCTGCCGGTGCTCGGCTCGATCGGCGAGGTGCTCACCGACGAGGCGAGGGCCCGCCAGCGCCAGCGGCTGGTCTGGCTCGGCGGCGGCGCGGCGGCGCTGGGCGGCGCCTGGGCGCTGCTGCTGGCGGTCGAATTCTGGCAGCGCAGCACGGTGGCCTGAGATGAACAAGCACAGCCCCCTCAGCCATTCGGGCTCGCTCCTCGAGCGGGCGGCGGAGCTTTACGGCTTCGGTTCGGCGCCCGCCGCGGCGCCGGCGCCGCGCCCCGAGACGCCGGAGGCCGAGCCGGACAGGGCTCGCCGCTTCCTTCCGGCGCTGACCGAGACCGCGGCCCATGTGGACCGGGAATCGCTCCGCCAGCGCGGCTTCATCGTCCCCGACAGCCCGGTGGGGCCGCTCGCCGAGGAGTTCCGGATCGTCAAGCGCCAGCTGCTGCTCGGCATGGGCGCCGGCAGCCCGGTGCCGGCCGACCGGCGCCAGACGCTGCTGGTCTGTTCGGCGCAGCCCGGCGAGGGCAAGACCTTCTGCGCGGTCAACCTCGCTTTGTCGCTGGCCGGCGAGCGCGACCTCGAGGTGCTGCTCGTCGACGCCGATTTCCCGAAGCCGGAGATCCTCGACATTCTCGGCCTCGAGGCGAAGGGCGCCGGCTTCGTCGACGCGCTCGCCGATCCGTCGCTCGACCCCGAGCGGCTCGTGATCCGGACCGACGTCGGCTCGCTGTCGGTGCTGCCGGCCGGGCGCTACGAGCATGACGTGCCCGAGCTGCTCGGCTCGGAGCGCACGCCCGAGGTGCTCCGCCGGCTCACCGAGGCGCGCCCGAAACGGGTCGTGATCTTCGATTCCCCGCCCGCCCTGATGGCCTCAGCGGCCGCGGCGCTGGCGAGCCATGTGGGCCAGCTGATGCTGGTCGTGCGTGCCGACCAAACCACCGAAGCGGATCTGAAGGAAGCCGCCGGACTGCTGTCCGGCTGCCCGCAGATCAGCCTGCTGCTCAACGGCACGGGCTTCGCGGCGACTGGCCGCCGGTTCGGCTCCTATTATGGATACGGCCAATGAAACAGGCTATTTCCCAAGCCCTTGCGAGCCGTGGCTGGCTCGGCCTGGCAGCGGCGGCGGGCGTCAGCCTGATCGCCGGCGCCGCCGCCGTCCAGGGCGAGCCGAGGACCAGCATCCACCCCTATCTCGAGGTCCAGCAGGTCGCCACGATGGATTTCGACCGCGGCGAGGTGCTCACCTATACCGGCGTCGGCGGCGGCGTTGACGCGGCGATCGCCACCCGCCGAGTGCAGGCCATGGTCAGCGTCAACTACCAGCACCGGGTGGGATGGAACGACCGGCTCAACGACCATGATGTGGTCAGCGGTCTCGCCGCCGTCCATGTCGACGCCGTGCCGGGCCTGCTCGCCCTCGACGCCGGCGCGATGGCGGCGCGCACCCATGCCGACATCCGCTTCCCGGTGCCGGCGGCGCGCACCATCGACAACGCCGCCGTCGCCGAAATCTACAGCGCCTATGCCGGGCCGACGCTGTCCACCCATGCCGGCCCGGTCGCGGTCAACGCCAGCTACCGGCTCGGCTACGTCAAGGTCGACGACCACAGCCTCGCCGGCACCGGCCTGCCGCCGGGCGCGCCGCGGATCGACCGCTATTCGAGCTCGACCGTCCACAACGCGACGGTCAGCTTCGGCATGGCCCCGGGCCGGCTGCCGTTCGGCTGGACGGTCGGCGCCGGCTACGTCCGCGAGGATATGAACCGCCTCAAGTCCCGCTTCGAAGGCCGCTACGTGCGCGGCGACGTCGTCCTTCCGGTCTCGCCGACCCTCGCCGTCACCGGCGGCGTCGGCTACGAGAAGATGGAAGGCTCGCAGCAGGACTTCCTGCGCGATCCGGTCACCGGCCTGCCGGTGCTGACTCCGGGCGGCAACCTCGTCCCCGACCCGTCGCGGCCGCGGCTGAAGACCTACGACCATGACGGCTATATGTATGACGCCGGCATCATCTGGCGCCCGAGCCGCCGCACCGAGCTCCAGGCTCGGGCCGGCTGGCGCTACGGCGGCGAGAGCTTCACCGCCTCGCTGTCGCACCGGATCAACGCCCGCTCCGCGCTGAACGCCGCAATCTATGACAGCGTAAGCAGCTTCGGCCGTCTTTTGGT
>Ga0196963_10000833_pt1 | contig 23777 bp, 31 predicted proteins | sample S1_5metaG_FD_148600 | JGI IMG/M metagenome (GOLD analysis project Ga0196963, IMG submission 148600) | Soil microbial communities from Anza Borrego desert, Southern California, United States - S1_5 | ecosystem: Environmental > Terrestrial > Soil > Desert | place: USA: California | collected...
CGATTCGGCATTCGATGGCTTCACGGTCGATACGGCAAGGTTGGAATTGCCGTGAATTCGGCCCGCGTGTCAGGCGAAACGCTATTGAAGGAACTAGAATCGCGCCGGCAGAAAGTCGAGAATTTGCGCATAGAGTTAACTGCCGCGCAGCTATCGTATGAGGAATTTCGCAACAAACTGATCGAGATTCTCGACGCGCCCCGGCCGCGATGATCCCAGCGCACCACATTCCCGCAGCCGAAGCCGGCGCCGAATGCCAGCGATGTCCCTTGCTGGATTGCGGCGCCGGCCCGGTGCCTCCGACCGTGCCGCCGGACGGCCCGATCGATCTGCTCGTCGTCGCCGAAGCGCCCGGCCCGATCGAAGTCGAGAAAGGCGAAACGCTGATCGGCCCGTCCGGCCGCGAGGTACGGCAAGCGCTCGCCGACGCGGGCGCGGACCCTAGTCGAGTCGCTTACACGAATGCGATTCTGTGCCGGCCGCCCGGCGGCGAGCTCGAAAACTTCTTGCGCGACTGTAAGCGTGCCGGCACGCCGTCGCCGATCGAATGCTGCCGGCCGCGGTTGCTGCGCGAAGTGAGCCGCGCGAAATTTACGATTGTCGTCGGCGGCGCCTCCGTAAAGGCAACCGGCGTCGGAAATTCCGTCATGAATCTTCGCGGCACGCCGGTCACGTTGCCGCACGGCGGGCCGGGACTCGTGACGCTACATCCGGCGTTCGTGCTGCGCGACAACGGGCGAGTCATGCGCGGCGTGTTTCGGTACGATATCGCGAAAGCGGTTCGCCTCGCGCGCGGCGAAAATACGTGGGCTGATCCGCCGTTCGAGACGCCGACGACGGCGGCAGCGCTCGCGCACGCGCTGGAAATGCGTGTGTGCGGCGACCCGATCGCCGTCGATACGGAAACTGACGGCGTAGACGCCTGGACGTGCAACATTCGGCGTATCGGCGTCGGTAGCCGAGCGCGCGTGGTAATCTATTCGCCGCTGTCGGTTGACGGACAATGGTTGATTCCCGAGCTCGAACGGCGCGCGTGTAATCGCGTGCTCGCCGAATTCTTCGCCCGGCCGCTGCCGTTCGTGTTCCAAAACTTCTTCGGCTTCGATTCGATCGTGCTGTCGCGTCACGGAATGCCGGTCAACGAAACGAACCTTTTCGACACGCTGATCGGGCATCATATTGGCCCTACGTCGGAGCTGCCGCACGGCTTGGATTTTCTCGGGTCGATCTATACCGATGCGCCATATTGGAAGGATCTGACGAAACACGAGAAGCGCGATGATTGATCGTGACGCTCTGCTAGACAAATACCTCTCTTTCGACGTCGCGGTTACCGCCGCTGCGGCGCCGTGGATTCAGCAAACCTTGCGCGATTCGCAGCAAGAGGCGATCTATCAGCTCGATACACAGCTTGCGCGCGTCGGCCGCTCCATGTCGGCACTTGGCGTGCGCGTCGATGAAGAAAAGCGGCGGCGGTACCATTACGAATACACGACGAAAGCCGGGCTGCTCTATCACAGGTTCGTCCAAGCCGCCGGCCGGCACGTTAATCCGCGCAGCGTGCCGCAGCTCCGCAAGCTACTATACGAGGATCTGGGCCTTCCCATCATTGACGATTTTCGCACGGATACCGATGAAGCTTCGACGGCGGAACCGGCGTTGCTCGACTTGCTCGAACGCGGCGTAGATGAGCGCGCCCGGAACGTGATTCAGACGCTTCTAGGGTTCCGTGCCGCCGATAAAATCATCTCGACGTATCTCGATCCGCCGGTTCACGCCGACGGACGGCTACGCACGACGTGGAAACCGCACGGCACGAAGTCGGGCCGATGGAGCTCCGGCGACCCGATGAATATGCAAAACATTCCCGATAAGTTACGGGATATGTTCGTGCCGGCACCGGGCAACGTATTCGTAGCTGCGGATTACTCGGCGCTAGAGTTGCGGATCTTGGCGCTGCTCGCGTCGGATGAGCCGCTAATCCGCGCCTTCGACGAATTCGATCGCGGCGTCGGGCCGGATATCCACGTCGTTAACTGCTGCGTCATTTTCAACACGACGCCGGACAAAGTCACGAAAGAGCCGCGCACGTTCGCAAAGCGGTTCGTGTACGGGCTAGGCTACGGCGCCGGCCCGCCGAAGATTTTTCAGACAATGAGTCTGCTTCGGGACGACGACTTAAACCCTGTGTTCCCGGGCTTGTCGCTGTCGCATATCGAGCACGCCTATAAAGTGTGGTGGGGAGCGCATCCTGCGATCCTGGAATACCGCAAGCGGCTGATCGCCGGCTGGCGCCGCAGCGGCTACATTGCCACGCCGTGGCATGGCCGAAAGCGATATTTCATAGGTGGTGAGAATCACGAGGAAATGTACAACCATCCTATCCAGGGGGGCGCCGCGGACCTGCAAAATAATGCTGTTTTGGTGTTGACGGTCGGATATCCCTTCGACTACGCTCATTCCCGAGGGCTAATCTTGCAGGTACACGATCAGCTAGTCATCGAATGCGCCGAGTCAGAAGCCGACCGGGTCAAGGCGCTGCTCGGCGCTGCGATGACGACGCAGATCGGCCCGATGCGGTTTCCGGCAGAGGTGAAGATCGGTCGCGATTGGAAGGCTGTTTCATAACCGGCAGCGAAAGGAACGGACGATGAAAATCGAGATGAATGGAAAGGAATACACCCCGAATGAGCTCGTCGCGACGTTGGAAGCGACTTCCGGTGTGGACGCGCCTGCGCCTGCGCCTGATCGATCTGCGGATTCGATGGCTTCTGTGGAGGATTCGCCGTCGGCAGTCACGTTTCAGCCTACTGCCGGACAGCAAGCCGCCGCCGACGCCGTAGCGGCGCTGATGAGGCGCCCCGGGCCGCAGCTTGCGACGATCGTGGGCTATGCCGGCGTCGGGAAAACCACGATGCTGCGCATTTTCGGCGAGCAGTATCGCAGCCCGCGCGTAATCACGCCGACGGGCAAGGCCGCGCTCCGCGTGACTCAAGCGTCGGGATTGCCGGCGAGCACGGTTCACCGCTGGATCTACAAGCCCGAAGTTGATCCGAAGTCGGGCAAGCTGAAGTTTTCGAAGCGGCTCACGGATTTGGAGCTGCCGCCGTCGAAACTGGTGCTGATTGACGAAGCGTCGATGATCAGCGCCGACATTTGGGCCGATATCTGGCGCGTGGCGCAGGCTTACGATCTCAAGGTTGTCGCGATCGGCGACGGTTTCCAGCTTCCGCCCGTCCAGGAAAAGAACGCGCCGGCTTTTTCGCTGCTCGATCCGGCGCTGGTGCAAAAACTCAGCGGCGTGCGCGTCGAGCTCACAGAGGTTTTGCGTCAGGCGATGGATTCGCCTGTGGTGCGCGCGTCGATGCGGCTGCGCGAAGGCATGGGCGTTCGGGCGCTCGCCGAGCTGCCGCGAATCGAGCGCGACAATCTTGGGGCTATGGCGCTCGCGGCGTTCCGTGCCGGCGGCGTCATTATCAGCAACACGAACGACACGCGGTTTCGCGTAAATTATGCAATGCGCGATGCGCTTCACCCGGGGCAGTATGGGCCGCAGCCGGGCGAACCGCTGTTGATTTTGCGGAACAATTACGAATTCGGCGCCTACAACGGCGAACAACTTACGTTCGAAGGCTGGACCGTGCCGCCCGATCAGCCGATGCACGTTCACGATCGCTACACGAATGCCGAAGCTGATGTGTACTTCGGCGAGGCGAAGATCGACGGCCGAGCCGCAATTATCGCTATCGAGCAATTGCACGGCAGCACGAAAGACATCGGCGGCTACGCGCTGGCGACGGCCGGCGAGCTGTGGGCGCGGCAGCACGGATGTTACACCGAAGATGATTGCCCGACGCCGTTCGTGGAAGCGAATTTCGGCTACTGCTACACCGCGCACAAGTCGCAAGGCTCCGAATGGCCGTGCGCACTGGTCATGGTCGAGCCGCGGGTTAGGCTTGATGAGGAAGACGGCCGACGCTGGGCCTACACTGCAATCACGCGCGCGAAAACGTCGGCGGCGATCTTTTACGGGAGGATTTGAAAATGGCGCAAGATACACACCCCGGGGCGCCCGCCGAGAGGAAGAAGCTGCGGGTGCAGGCGCATCGGTACACCGGAGCGCTTCATCTCGGCGAGGGCGTCTGCGCTGCCGTCGTTGGCGAGGAGGGCCAGCGTGGCAACCGTGGTCGCGGGCCGCGGGTGTACACGCTCTGCGGGCGGCCGGCGACGTACGGCGCTCAGTGCTGGGGCCACGCGCCGGCAGGATACGCGTTCCGCGCTCTGCAAGGGCTGGCGGACTTCATCGAGTTCGTCTCGCTCGACTACTTCCGCCGCCACGGTGTCACACCCGGCGGGGTGAAGCCGCTATGACCCGCGAGTCTAACCCCACGCCCCCCGGGGCGCCCGGACGGGAGGGGCGGGAGCTGCTGCCGTGTCCGTTCTGCCACAAGGCTGATGCGTACTTCGACAGGGCGGGGTTGTACGGGCTGCACTTCGTCGGGTGCGCGTGTGGCGCCCGCGGTCCTGCGCGCGACGGCTTAGCTGACGCGCGCGACGCCTGGAACACCCGCGCCGCTCCCCCACCCGCCCCCGAGGTACGGCCCACGTCAGAAATGCGGGCGGCGGTCGCCGAGACGATTCGCATGCACCAGGCGTCAGGCGTCCCGCCCGAGGGTGTCGCCGAGATGGTGTGGCGCCAGGTTGCCGGGCACGTCGCCATGCTGCTGGAGAAGCACCCGGAGGCCCTGCGGGGTGGGCCGACGGAGGGAAAATGAACCGCGACGATCAAGATCAGCTAATTCTACTCATTGCGATTGCGATCATCGGGCTTGCGATGCTGGTTTTGTGGAATATGCCGCCGGAGCCTGTGCCGTGAAAAAATGTCTTAGCTGCGGTAAGGCGATCACGCGCTTTCGTCGGTGCCTTGCGTGCCGGCGAAAGCAGAAAGACCCGCGCCCGTATTGGTGGAGGAAGTTACCGAAGGCCGAACGGCAGCGCACGCCGAAGGACGCGAAGCCGTGAAAAAGACAATCCAGGCCAAGCATGTCGATACCCTTTCCGTGCTCCGCTGCGTCAAGCGATTCGAAACGCGCAAGGACGCGCCGCGGGCGTCGCGCTGGGAAATCCACGCCGACTTTCCGGGCGCGCCGCCGAAGGTGGTTAATGCGAAGCTGCGCGCGCTCGTGCTGCGCGGGCTGCTCGCCGGCTGTAGCCTGACGCACAATTGCCGGGGCGACTTTACCGTGGCGCCGGCCGGCGACGAGGCACTACGTAGTACCCTGTAGCGCGTTGTGGGATACCGTCTTACTCCCGAGAATTACTCAATTTTTCGCTTGCTCCCGTTCCCGTGCGAATGTTATTCGTCTCACTAAGAGGGCTAAATCACAGGGGTTAGCCCTGACAAAACAACGGGAGCAAGGCGAAAAATGAAAATGAGATCAAGGCCGTTGCCGTCGTGCAAGCTTCGCGGGCGGGCGTTCATACCTACATATGCGCAAGTCGCCGCCGCGGTTGGCCGCTACTTTGTTCGAGTCGCCGACCCATTCGAAACGCTGCGCGTTAAGACGGTAGGTGAAGCCGTTGCGGTCGCGCTGGGCGCGAGATGGTCGCCGACGGTAGGTCAAATGGTGCGGCGGGCGCTGCTCGAAATGGGCTGCGAGCTCGTCACGTTCGAGCATAAGCACCTAGTCAAAAACATCCGAGCGCGGCACCACGATCGCGCCGACGCCGTGGCGCTCGCGATGAAGCTGCGCGGGCGCAAGAACGCGCCGAAGGACGCGGCCCGTGTCGAGGGCTAGCCGCGTCGCCGCGCTCATGCGTGCGTGGCAGAAGTCGTTACGCGAAGCCGATCGATTCTGGGATCGCATCGTCGAAGAAATCGCAGCAAGCCGGCGTGCCGGCGATCTGCCGGCCGTCATCGCGCGCGATCTCGGCTTGCCGCGCTCGCTAGTGCGCGAAGCGCTGCGCGCGGGAGGTGAACGCGGGTTACTGGAACCGCGGCCCGTCGAGCGTTGCCCCTGCGGTCTGATTCACGATCTGTGCGAGCTCGGCGCTCGCGTCGCCGCACGTCGGAGGGCGGTCGCGTGACGGGTCGCTCGTTTGAAGCGCTGCGGCGATACTGGTACCGGAAGGCGGGCGTTGAGGATATCGAGCCGGGCGATCTGCTAATCCACGAACGCGGATCACGCGCTGCCGACGCGCAAGATATTGCATTTGCTGGCGAAATGGCCGATGCCGCGCGGGATATCTTGCGTCATCCGGCGCTTACCCCGCGGCAGCGTGCGATATGGCGGCTGCACGTCCAAGATTCCACATACGCCGAAATCGCTAAAAAAGTAGGTTGCAGTTTTCGCGATGTTTCTGCTAGCCTTGACGCGGTTCAGGCGTTAATGCTGAAACCGACGATGGAGGAACAGACGATGGGAAAGCGAAAGGGACCCGGCCGCCCGCCGACGATGCATGTCGCTGCGGCCGACGGAATGACCGTGTGTGGGCGCAAGGCAGTTAAGGGCCGTCTGACGACGCCCGACAAGTCGAATTGCAAGGACGGATGCGCGACGGGCAACGCTGCCGCGCGCCCGGCGAAGTCGGCGAGGGCGGCGAAGCCGCCGCGAAACAAGCCGGCCGCGACGGAGGCGCCGCCCGCGCCCATGTTCGTAATTCCGCCGGAGGCGCCGGAGCTGCCGGCGTTCGTGGATCTCGAAACGTCGGTGGATCTTGCCGGCATGAACGCGCATCGCAAGATCGCCGAAATCTCGCTCAAGCCGGCGCTGACGTCCAACGACGTCGAGGATAACAAGCGCGCGTGCGATACGCTGCTCGCGATCCGCGCCTCCGAAATGAAGGTGCTGCGCGACCCGCGACGTACGGCGCCGGCCGATGACGCCGAGGTTCAGGCGAAGATCGACGCTGCGGCGAAGCCCGCCGCGCCGGCCGAGACGCCGCAGTGACCGGCGCGCCCAAGCGGGCGCGTCTGCCGGTTGCGATCCGGCCCATGAAATCGCCGGACGATGACCCGATCGTCTACGATTCATGGGCCGGATCGCTCGCCGACGAGCTCGAAATTACCGAGGAACGCGAGAAAAAGCGTTTCAAGCGCGGTCAATTTCCCGTGCTGCGCGAGCTCGTCGCACACGGGCGCGTGCTCGTCGCAACGTCGCGGAAGGATCTAGACCGCGTCGTCGGCTGGATCTGCTACGAACCGGCCGACGTGCTGCATTTCGTGTTCGTCAAGAAACCGTATCGTCAATTCGGCGTGGCGCGGCAGCTCATCGAAGCCGCCGGCATGCCAGACGTCGCGCGCGCGTCTCATTTCACGTCGTGGGGCTTTCCTCGCGTCGCGCGGCTATTCGAATCGCTCACGCATGACCCCACGCTAGGAGTCAAGTAAATGGAAAAATCAGGTACGCCGATGCAGCTCAAGCGCGCGCTATTCATTCACCCTGTGCGCGTCGCCGGCAGATCGCACAATTCGTTAGCGGAGCTCGACGCCGAAATCGTTGATTTCCCGTGGGTTCGCGTGTGGGAGAAAGGCCGGCCGCACACGCGCGAGCTCACAACGATTTTCAACATCGCGAGCTGTAACGATTTCCTGTATCAGCCGCCGCAGGAACAGGAGGCGCCGCAGCCGCCGCAGCCGGAGGCGAAGAAGAAATGAGGATTTCGACGGTGCATATGACGTGTGTGTCAATTCATATGCGCAAGGAACCGCGCTATCATCCTGATCACCTGTCGATGATTGCGCGCGAAGCTGCAGCGGAGACGGAGCGTCGGCCGGTGATAACATATTCGGCCGTGTTCGCTGCTGATGACGGCGGCATCATGCCCGAGATTCAAATCTCGTCCGAGCTCGCGTCAGAGCTCCGCGTCGGCGACCGCTGCGCGATTTCGATTACGTTGGAATAGAACAATGAGCGTTACGGAAGCGATTGTGTTTTTCGTACTAGCGGCGTTCTGCTTCGTCGTCGTTCCAGCGACGGTGCACCTATATACGAAGATCGCCGATAGTCGATGGCTCCGCTCGCCAATGATTGACGGAATTCCGCTTCCGCACGTCGATGATCCGCGCTGGAATTCTCGGCCGGGCCGTCATGTACTTGGGCCGTTTATCGTTGATTGGACGGGAATCGCACTCGACGGCAAAATCATCGGGCGTCGAGATTGCTATTTCAACGCGCTACAGGCGCGCGCGTTGGAAGCTGAACGACGCGCGCTAGAAAAACGAGCGTTGGCGGCGCTCACGGAAGAAACCGACGCGGAAAAGCAGGAGACACGCCGACAATGATCGCGGCGGTTGTGCTCCGGTTCCTACTCGATACGGCGCAGCCGCCGGCACCGCTCGATCTGACGTTCTACCGCGTGCCGGCACTGTGCGCGTACCCTGACGGACGAACGCGGCGCCGGCACGCGCCGTGCTGGGAAGGGTTCGAGATTCGCGTCGAGCCGCCGCCGGTTTTTGCATGCTGTCGCGATATTCACGCGCCGCCGCGGTAGACCAGACCACACGGCGCGCAGCCTGGAATCCTGACGCTATCCTTTTGCCGCCGCAGCGGGCGGTACGCGACGATCCCGCGCGCCTGCGGCTCGTGGATGGGCCGCGCCGTATCGGCAAATCGAAACTCGCGGCGGTTCTCTTACTCGACGAAGCGCTAACCACGCCGCGTGCGAAATGCCTGTTTCTTGCGCTCACGCGGGAAGACGCGCAGGACATCGTTTGGCAGGAGCTGTTAGAGCTCAACGAAGATTATGCGCTAGGCGGCGTTCCGAACGAACAGAAATTAGAGCTCGTCTTCCCGAACCGCTCGCGCGTGCGCGTCGGCGGCGCGAAAGACCGGCAGCAAGCCGAGCGGCGCCGCGGGCGCTTCTATCAGCTCGTCATCATCGACGAATGCCAGACGTTCCCGAGTCATCTTTACGATCTGGTTGAGTCGATTCTAAAGCCGTCGCTGCTCGGCAAGGGTCGGCGCGGGCGGATTATCCTCATGGGAACGCCCGCCGAGGTTCCCGGCGTCGGCTATTGGGAAGAAAAGGTAGCCGATCCGAAATGGTCGAAGCATACCTGGACGATTTACGATAACACTTGGCTCGGCACGCGCGAGGAAATCGACGAATTCTTGCGCGATATGGCCGAATCCATGGGCGGCGAAGATGACCCGCGGTTTCAGCGCGAATACTTGGGGCGCCGCGTGCCGCCGCGGAACATGGATCGGCCGTACATTTACGACGCCACGAAACAGCATTTCACGGCGCCGATTCTCGAAAGCGTCATCACAAAGGAATTGCGGTTCCGTCGCTGGGCGCTGCCGTGGGCGGGAATGTGGTATTTCGTTAAGGGAATCGATCTCGGCGACTCGGCATGTTCGGCGATTGCCGTGTGGGGAACCTCTGACGCGCGACCGGGCAAGATCGTTCTAGTCGAGGAATTCCTAGCGCCGCGCATGCTGCCTGATACGCTGTGGGCCAAAATCGTCGAGCGGCGCGCATTCTACGGCGCCGGTCCGCTCGACGCGGAACGCTTTGGCGTCGTTGGCGCGCAGTCTGCCGGTGTGCTCGAAATGGCAGTAGACGAAGGCGCGCTAGGCTCCATGATCGCCGAGCAATGGCGCCAGCCGCCTTACGCACTGCCGGTCACGGCCGCAGAGAAGACCGCGATCGAGGTTCAAGCGGATTTCCTTTCGGCTGCGATGAACCGCGGCGACGTGCTGATCTCGAAATTCTCCGTCATGGCGGCGGATATGGCCGTCGCGCGCTGGGATGAAAAGAAACTGCGCGAGCAGCACAAGCGGGTCGAAGCGAAAACGCCGCACAGCGATATCATTCCCGCCGGCCGGTATGGGTTCAAGAAAATCCACGCTATCGCGACGTCGCTGCGCGCGCCGACGGCGGCGCCTACTGTCGAGCAGAAAGAGTCAACGGAGCTCGAACGCGAGCGGCGCGAAGGCGCGGAGAAAGCACGCCGCCTGATGGAAGGGCGGCCCGTCATCGGCGCGAGCCGGCGCGAAGCCGTAGACCGCTGGCGACGGTAAATCCCCAAGCCGTCAACGGGTTATCCACAATGTTGACGGTGCGCCGCATCGTGTGCTAACGTCGCTTCTAGAAAGGAAGGTGCGTCATGTAACCGCAACCTCGAACAAACTTCCCGCAGCAATTAACACGTAAAAGAGGGCCGGCGCCGAAAGGGTCGGCCCTCTGCTTTTTCTGGTAGTAGCGCGGCATCTTGTAGCCGTGGCAATCCTCATTCATGACGCCGATGCGTTGTGCGCGCTGCTAGACGAGCTGCGCGCGCGTGGCGTTTCGGGCGTCGAGCTGCAATTTAGCGGCGATACCGTCGCGGGAATGAAAATCATCGGCATGCGCCCGCCCGCGCCCGCCGTCGTGCCGGCACGCGAGGAACCGCCGCGCCCGTCACGGATTCCCGCCGCCGTTCGCGACGAGCTCGAAGCGGAGAACGCCGGCAAGAGTGAAACGAAACTGCCGCCGCCCGGCTTGGGGTATAGATAATGGCAAAGAAAGATGACGCCGCGCCCGATCGGAAAACCGTAGTTCTCGACGATACCGTGCCGGCGCACGAGTCGTCAATTTGGTGGACGAAAGGCGAAAAAGATATAGCGCAGGCGATGATCTTCGTCGCCGACAAGTACGCCGCAGGAATGCAGGATCGGCGCGAGCAGAGCCGGCGCTACGTTCAGGCGCATAAGGGACAGCTACTCGCGCACTCCATGATGGGTGCCGCGCTCGCGCGCAGCGAAACCGACGACGTCACTATGTCATGGAACGTCGTGCAAGCGGGCGTCAATACCGCGCAGTCGGTCGTTACGCGGAATCGCGTGCGGGTCATGCTGCAGACGACGGGCGCGAATTACGAGCTGCAAGAAGCTGCGAAGGACGCTGAGTTGTACATCTCGGGCGTCATCGCAGGAAATCGAGTTTACGAGGAACTAGACCCGATTTGGTTTTTCGACGGCGCTTGTCCCGGCTTGGGCGCGCTGCTAGTCGAGCCGGACAAGGAAGGGAATACGCGCATCAAGCGTGTTATTCCTGATCAGCTCGTCTACAACGAAATCGAATGGATTTCGGGCAAAGGGCGGCAGCTTTTCACTATCGAATGGATGTCGAAGTGGGACGCCGTCATGGAGTACGCGACCGACAAGGACGGCAACATTGACGAGGAAAAGGCCGAAGCGATCAACGGCTGCACCGTCACGCACGAATTCCCGATCCCGGGCGTTCCCGATAAGCATATCACGCTGATTCCGATTTATACCGGTTGGTTCACGTCGAGCCGGCGCAATATGGAGAAGCCCGACGGCGTGCGCGTCGTCGCGGTTCCCGGCACGACGCCCGGGTGTCTGCTCGATCGGAAGGTATATCGGTGGACGCGGTTCCCGATGGCATTTTTTCGCGTCGAGCTCGCGCCCGCGGGGCTGTGGGGCGTCGGGCTTGCCGAGCGGCTGATCGGCTTTCAGTACCGAATTAACGAGCTGAACTACTATATCGAGGAAGCCGCGCGGCTCGGCAGCACGGGCAAGTGGTTTTACGATATCGGCTCGAACGTGAATCCCGCCGACTTGAATAACGAGTATGGCGGCGCGGTTCCGTACAGCGGCACAGAGCCGAAATTCGTCAACCTCGACGGGATTCCGCGTGATCTACTCGCCGAGCGCGATACCACCTACAAACAGGCGCTACGCGAAATCGGCCTTTCGGAATGGACCGTCGCGGGCGTGCAGCCTGACAATATCGAGTCGGGCGAGGGATTACAGCAATTGCGGGAACAGGAGCAAGGGCGTGCTGTGCCGGCCGGGCAGCAATGGGAAGCGGCACATACCGATCTCGCAGAATGTATCATCATGGCGGGGCTCGACGGTTACGAGCTGAATAAATCGCTCGCCGTCAGCGTGCATGACACCGATTGGGATTCGATCGAAAAAATCGAATTCGCGTCGATTGCGAAGCTGCTGCAGGACCCGGATACCTGGCAGGTTCGGCCCTATCCGACGAGCATTCTTCCGGCGTCGCCGACGGGCCGATTCGAAAAGCTGCGCGAATGGCGCAAGGACGGCACGATCGATCAAGCTACGTTCGAAGCGCTCTCCGAGAATCCCGATTTGCACAAGGAAGGCTCGCTGATCCTCGCCGGCATCAAGGCCGTGCGCTGGCAGATTCGCCAGATCGTGCGGAAAGGCGTCGAGGGTTACGAGCCGCCCGATATCGCGATGCCGCTCGAATTCGGAATGCGGCTCGCGCACCAGACGTATCTCAAAGGCCTTCGCGGCGGCATGCCGGAGGAAAAACTGTCGCTGCTCCTGACCTGGATCGACGACGCGCGCGAGCTCATGAAGGCGCGCAGCGCGGGCGCACGGGCGGGCGCTGCCGAGGTTCCAGGAGCAACGGCGCCGCCGGCTGTGGCCATCGACCCGGCGACGGGCCAGCCGGTTGCCGCGGGCGCTGCGGCGCAGCCTGGCACGGTGGGCGCGCCGGCCGCGGGCGCTGACCCCATGGCCGCGCTCGCTGCGGCTGCAGGAGCGCCTGCCGACCCTGCGGCGATGGCAGCGGCCGGCGACGACCCGAACGCGGTTCCTGGCGCAGCCGACGCGCTCGCAGGCGCCGCAGGATTGTAGGCGCAGCCGCCCGGCGGGTGTGGGCTGGTGAGGCGGCCCGCCGGGCGGCGAGGCCTTAAGTAAGGGCGCCGGCCGCGCTGTCAATGCTGCAATGAGACTTTAGAAATTTTACCGGCGCGGCCGCAACTCGCTGCGCCGGTTTGCGTCGTCAGCAAGCATAACGCGGAATTTCGTAAGAGTAGCGCGCGGTTAGGCGCGGCTGGTGATCGCATGCACCGGCAAAACTCATCGGAGCGCCATATAATGTAAAGGGCGCTCCGATAGACGGGCGCTGTCGCGTGAGATCCGTTTCCTGTGGTATGCTGCCGCGATGGCCGAAGCCGTGAACGTTCCGCCGCGCGCGTGCTGCGTAGCGTGTGGCGCGCAGCCGCAGCTACTTTACTGGTTGCTGTCGCCGGCATGGCCCGTGCCGGCCGTGACGCAGCTTTGCGCATCGTGCTACGCGAAGGCGCGCAGCGCCCGGCCGCGCGTGGGGCATGCGTGATTCGTGTTGACGGCGCGCCCGTGAGCCGTGCTACACTGCGCGGATGCGCGATGTGTCACAGGATTTGACACTGCTCCGGCTCGATCCCGGCCCGGGACCGATGGCCGAAATTCTCGATCGCTGGCGTGAGGAGGACCCGCGCGGCGCGCTTGGCTTTCAGCGCTGGGCCGTGGAAAAGCTTGCGGCGAAGCGCGCGCACATGACGATCGGCGAAGGCTTGCCGGAGCTGCTACAGCGTGCGGCGAGTAAGTTGCGTCGGTACATCGGATTTTGCGAAAATAGCGCATACGGTGCGCCGACGATTGCAGATCACGCCGAAGCGCGAAGTTTAATCGGCGCGCTTCGCACCGTTGCGAGTCAGCTCAAGTGAACCGCCGCGCCTTTCTCTGTGGCGCTGTGCTCGCGCCGATCGCGGCGAAGCTGCCGGCGTCGCAAGTCGCGCAGAATCGGCTTTTCGTATCCGGCACCGAAACGGTCGTGCTGCGGGAGTGGATAGCGGAGCGCGCAACGTTATTTGCTGATACGTTTGAAATGCGCTACTGCATGTTCGCGAGGCTCGTGATTAAGCCGGCGCGATACATGGTTTTTTCTAATGTCGATGCGGACGATCTGAACGACTAAACTTGGCGTCGGTAGCGTTCCGGCATCTTTCAAATGCCGAACACCGACGCACCAGCAACCGACGCGCCCGCCGCGGCATCGACGATCGTTCTCGAAGACACGCCGCCGTCCGACAACGTTTCGTTTCTCGAAACGGACGGTACGCAGCAACAGAACACCGACGCGCCCGCGCCCGGCGGCGAGACGCAGAACGACGAGCCGCAGCCGGATGACCCGCCGAAGCCCGATCCCGATGATCTGGTTTTGGAGCTCTCCGAACGCAGCCGCGAGCTGCAGACGAAAACGCGCGAGCTCGATGCGCTGATCGGAAAGCATAAGAAATTCGAAGAAGTCTTTGCGCTGGCGAAAACCGACCCGATGGGTTTCGCTATGCGGCTCGCCGATGCAGCGGGGCTCGACGTCAATGCGCTCGTGGAGGGCTATACCGCGCATAAGGCGGGGCAGACGCCCGAGACGCCTGCGAACGCGCACATCACGGCGCTGCAGCGCCAGATCGCGGAGCTGCAAGAGAAGATCGAGCAGCATCAGAAGCAAACCGAGACGGAAAAGGGTCAGGAAAACATCGCGCGCGTCAAGGGCGAAATCAAATCGTTCGTGAACGCTGCCGCCGACAATTTCCCTCTTTTCACGGACCCTGACGATTTCGATACGAACGTCGAAGCGGCGTTTGATCTGATGGTCCTTGCGCATCAAGCCGCCGAGGAAGCGAAGAAGGCGGGCCGACCCGTTCCCAAGCCGATGACGTATGCGCAGGCGGCGAGTCAGATCGAAAAGACGCTACGAACCCAAGCCGAGCGGCGCGCGACTCGATTGGGGCTGAAACCCGGCGCGCAGCCGAACGGACAGCCGCAAACCGCGCCTGTCCAAACCCCGACGACGCAGAAACCCCCGACTACGGCGCAGCCGAACGGCGCGCCGGCCCCCCGGCAAACCGCGGCGCCTGCGAATGCGGCGCCCATTGAAGACGCATTCAAGATCAAGAGTGACGAGGAAATCGCGAACGATTGGACGTCCATGTTTAATCGGCGCTGATTTTCCCCGTCGCCGGGGAGATAGTGCAACATGCCTCCTGGAGTGACAGAGTCAAATATCGCGGATTGGCTTGAGCGGAATTATCAGCCGCCCAAGCTGGGAAATACGGCCTTCAAGGATGCTCCGCTCACGGCGTGGCTTCCTCATGACGAGAATGCCGGCGGCGAAGTCGTGGTGCTCCGCTGGCGGTACGGAATGAGTCAGGGCGTCGGCGCGACCTACACGCAAGCGAAGGCGCGCGCAGATCTGTCCGGACTCAAGCCGGCGAAGGTTCACGTTGATTACGAGCCGTTCTATTCCGTCGCGACGGTGGAGAACCTCGCGATCGAGCGGGCGGCCGGCGGAAATCTGTCGGCGACGAACGTGCTGCAGCGGTCGATCAATGACGCCATGGAGGCGCACGGCGATCACCTGGAGACGTTCCTTTTCTCGGACGGCTGGCCGGCGCTGGGCCAGATCGGCGCGATCAGCGGCTCGACGATCACGCTGAAGGACGGAAGCGATATCGAGAAATGGGAAGTCGATCTGGAAATCGTGCTCGCCGAGAACCGCACGACGGGCAACCTCCGCAACGGAGGCGCGTCCCTCGTCGTTTCGAAGGTCGATCGCGATACCAACGTCATTACGTTTACGGCTGGCGTCGTCGCCACGATCGCCGCTGCGGCCGTGAATGATTTCTGTTTCATCAAGTCGACCCGAAATGACGACGCTTCCCGCGCCTGCCTGATCGGGATTCTCGGCTACATTCCCGAGTCGGTCGCGTCCAACGACGCTTTCGGCGATACGTCCTTCAATCGTTCCGTCGATCCGTTCCGGCTCGCCGGGGCGCGCCTCAAGATTTCGGCCGGCACGTCCACGACGCAGGGTCTGATCGATTTCTTCGTGCGCTGCGCGAAGTACAAGATCAAGCCCGATGCGCTGTGGGTGTCGTTCGAGCGCTGGGGCGATCTCATCAAGGAACAGGGTTCGAACGTTCGATACGTCGATATCGAAAACAAGAAGTACGGTATCACGATCACGGGCGTTCGCCTGTTTACTCCCAAGGGCGAGGTTCCCGTCATCGCGTCGAGCAAATGCCCCAACAAGTACGTTTGGGGCCTGACGCGCAAGTCGTGGAAGCTCTTTTCCGTCAACGGGCCGCTGATTCGTCCGGCGACCCGCTATCAGAAGGCGCTCGATTCGAGCTCCGGCGATAGCGTCGAGCTGCGGTATCGCAGCTTTGCGCAGCTCGGATGTCTCGAACCGCACCAGAACGCGATCGGGTATTTCGAGTAATTCGATTTCGCATCAGGGTCCGGCCCGGCTGCAGCGACAAGCGAGCCTGACGGGCCGGACCCGGTGCGAGCCTTCGAATTTTCGCCAACCTCTGACGGAAGGAATCGAAGATGAGTCATGGAGATTTGCGCCAAGTCATGGCGCCCGTGAATGCTCGAATCGTCGAGCTGACTGGCGTCGTCAAGCTCGGCAACGGCGGCGCGATCGGAACGGGCGCGACCGACGTGGATTGCATCGGCTTTTCTCTGGCGAAAGTCGGAGGCGAGGCCGGACGGTACCGCGCGACGCTGCACCACAAATTCCGCAAGCTGCGATACGCTCATTGCGTGGTTGAAGGGGCGGCCGATGCCGCCGCTGCAGCCGCAAAGGGGCAAGTTGCGATGCTGCGCAATGTGGACGTCGCAAACAAAACGCTCGATTTTCAGATCGTGACGCCTTCGCTCGCCGCGGGCGCCTCGGTGGACGTCGAGCCGGAAGACGGCGCCACGCTGCGTTTCATTATCGTTCTCGACGCCGGGAAATACTAATCTCATGGCAAAGGGAATGGATCTCGCCCGTGCTGCGTTCGCCGACATGAAGGCGGGCGGCGGCACGGGCGAGGAAGGCGGCGGCGCGCCGAAGCCGACGACGGACGCGAAGTCTGTTGCCGGTCGGCGCTTCGCCGAAGCCGTGAAATCTGGCGACGGAGCTGCGGTCGCGGCGGCGTTCGAAACGCTGCAGCGGGAATGCTCCGGCGCCGGCTACTCGGGGGGTGAGGAATGAAACCATACGTCGGCGCGCCTGTGCAATTCGTGACGGGCAAAGACAACGACGTCGATCCGGCCGTGATTCGCAAGATTCACGACATGGATACTGGCACGGTTCACCTGACTGTGTTCGGCGACAGTGACGAGCCGATCGCGTATCGGCTCGACGCCGTTATGCCGAGCACGGGACCGGGTGTCCGCGGCTGGCGCTGGCCGCAGCCGGAGGTTTCCGAGCGCGTAGAAATGCGCGAGCTCGGCGCCGTGCCGGGCGCGGAACAGGATGACGACGGAACGCCCGTCGAGACGCCGAAGCGCAAGAAGGGAAAGTAAGCCGTGGCGACGGTAACGGACGTCATCAATCAGGCGAAATGGATCGCCGACCGTACACGCGGCGGGCGGTTCGTAACGGCCGACGTCCTTGCCGTCATTAAGCGGCTCTATCGGGAAGCGTGGGAAATCATAATCCTCGCCAACCGATCACGTTGGGTAAAGACCGGCCCCGCTGCGGGAAGCTTCACGCTTACGGGCGGGGCCGGTTCGAATTCCTATCAGATCGCCGAATCGGATTTCGTCGATCTGTTCGACGATCAGCGCGGCGCCGTGCAAATGAAGGACGGCGATAAGTGGTATGACGTGCCGCCGTACCGCCGCGAGCTCGGTCGTCTTTCCTGGTATTGGGAAGGCGATACGATCTTTTTCGAGCCGATCGACGACTGCGCCGGCACGTATCGATTCCGGTACGTCTATAAGCCGCCGGAGCTCGTGGACGAAAATTCTACCATCGTCGATTTCAACGGACACGTTGAGCGCTACTGCGTCGATTCGCTCGCCACGCTGTCAAAGATTCGCGACGAGGAGCAGATCGATAGCGCGTTGGAGCGTATGCGCTCGAAGTTCGAAACGCAGATCCAGCGCGCCGCCGGACATCGTGCTGCGCCTCAACGGGTAATCGACGTGCGGACGCGCCGCATGCGCGCGAACATTCTGCACCTTCCTGAAGACGAATGAAGACGGCGCCCAAAGCCGGAGCGGAGCCGCGCGATCTCGCCGAATTGCGGGAACAGGTTCTTGCGATTCTCGACGCGATGGGCGAGCGCGCGATTACGAAATTCCTATTTCCCGACGATAACAATAAACGCGAATTCCCGACAAAAGAGACGCCGATTCCGCACGGTATGCGTGAGCGGATTCCGCGCTGGGCGCCGTTCAACGTACAAGGCGGCTACCTCGAACAGACGAAAGCGCCCGACAAAGAATTTCTCTACATTCGCGCAGTCGGCACATATCGATTCTATCTCGCGACGGCCGGCAACGGCGCCGGAGCTCGAACCCTGACGGGCGCCGTCGTCGGCGATCGAGTCGTCGCGTGCGTGAACCTCACGGACCGAACGAACGACGCCGCGCACGTCGAAGCGGAAATTACGGTCGCCGATCAGATTCAGCAGCTTTCGACGGACCACACGGGTGATATTTGGCTCGTCGTGCTCTCCGGCCGCGTGACGGCTGGAATTGAGGTTTTCTAATGGGGCTTCCCAAGTCGCAACCGATCGTGATTCGCCCGGCTGGCGCCGATCAGCGCACAGACGAGACGCAACTCCCGATCGGCAAAATGCGGACGATGCGCAACGTGCGTATCGTCAAGCCGGGCGAGTATGGAAAGCGGTTCGGGTTTGCGAAGATCGACACTGACGCCGACGTTGGCGGCGCGATTTCCGACGGGCGAAGCGGCGTCAGTACAGGAGCGGGAATCGCCGTGCGCACGAAGTCGGCGATCTGGCAGCGCTCCGACGCGGTTGGGAAATGGATTCGTCAGGCTGTTAGCCCGAACGTCACGACGCGGTTTCCGCCGCAGGTAATGATCTACGGCTTTCAGCCGAGCTCGATTCGCATCGGGAACCTGGATTATTACTTCTGTGCCGATCACGGGCGCTCGACTGGTTCGCGGTACGATTTCAATATCGGCGACGGCACAGCCGATCCGACGACGGGTTTCGAAACGTGGTGGTATTACCGCGTCGTTGACGCCGTCACCAAAGCCGAGATCGTTCGCATTACGGCGCTCGATACCGTCGCGGCTCACTTGACCCATTCGTGCTACGCGCGTCCCGTCGTTGCCGGCGGCTTTGTGTTCCTGTTCGTCGGCGCGAAAGATGGGCGCTACGTGTACGCCGTGAAATTCGACCCGCAGAATCCGACGGCGGCGCCGACGATCACGACGTTTTACGACGCAGGCGCGGCCGGCACGATTCGCGGTTGGGATATCATGAGCTCGCCGGAATCAGGATGCGTGTTCGCCGCGATCGGCGTCGATCTCGCGCGCGCGTCGGGCGGCGGCGGTACCAGCCCCGGCGTAGCGGCGCGCCTTGATCCGACGACGGGGCTTCCCGACGCGACGGGAACCGTGGGGCTCGCGATTCAGACGCCCGCGGCGCGTTGCTGTTTGCAGTTTTTCAAGAATGCAATTGCGACGTCGAGCCTGTATTTTCTGATCGTCGGCTCGACGCTTACGCAAGCGGTTGTCGAGATCAACGCGAATGCGCTCACATTGACGAGCTCGACGAATCTAACAGGCTACACGGCGGCCGACGTCGCGGGCGGCTACCGTGACGCGACGACGGGAAATTACGTCACGTTTACTTCGCAGCCGCTCAACACGCCAAAGACGGCGAAAATTGTCAAGCACGTTCATGCGAGCAACGGCGCGACTGCCGCCGGGAACGGAATCGAAAAGCTTGGGCTGATTGTCGCGTCTGAACCGTTCCAGGTAAACGGCGCGTGGTACATAATTGCCCAGCGTGACGACGACGGCGCGAACCTGCAGCGCGGATATTATCTACTCGACGAATCGTTGACTATCGTCGGTCGCACGCTGCACGGCGAAGCCGGCGATTACGGGCAACGTGCCGCGTTCGCGCTCGAAGCCGGCTCGACCATGATGTTTCTTGCGCAGGCGCCGCAGGTTGAAGACGGCACGGCGCGTATCGTGCTGAATGCGTGGACCGGACAGCAATACGTCTCGCGTGAGTTGACGTTTGTCTTTGACGACGTGACGCCGATGATCGCGCTTGACGAGGGTGCCGAGCTCTATATCCCGTCGGCGTGGCCATATCGCATCGTCGGCGCTGCCGCAGCCGAGTTTATTCCGCTGTATCCCGACACGGCGCCGACGCTGGCCGCGGTCGCGACGGGTACCGGGTCAGGTTTGCCGGCCGGTACGTACAAAGCCTATTACACGTGGGCATACCGCGACGACAACGATAACGTTCACGAATCCGCGCCGTCGCCGGCCGGCGAAATTACGATCGCTGCGCCGAACACGAGCATTATTCGATGGACGGTCAAGACATTAACGATCACGAACCAGGGTCAGGCGCTTTCAGGAACGGGCGGCACGGTCGGCGGATGGTCGATTCGCTGCTACCTCACGACGGCCGGGAAAACCACGCCGTTCCTGCAATTCACGATTGCGAACGAAACCGACGTTACTTCACTGACAGTCGATGACTGGCGCTACGTCGTCAACGAAGGCGAGCGGCTGTATTCGCACGACGGCGCTCATGCCGTGAACGATCCGCCGCCGTCATTCCGCTACGCCGCGACGTGGAACCGCCGCGCGTTCCTGTTCGATCTCGATCGGCCGGGCTTTTGGGTTTCGCACGAGCGCGAAGCCGGCAAGCCGTACCTTTTCACCGAAGATTTGATTATCGAGCTGCCGGGCGGGTCGCTGCGAACCTACTGCGGCGGCGCCGTCGGGCCGGATCACTTCGCTATTTTCGAAGCTGACGGCGTCTGGTTGATTACAGGTCCCGGCCCGGATCGGCTCGGAAATGAGCTCTACGAACCGCGACGCCTTCCGTACCAGTCAGGTTGCACAAATCCGGCGTCCTTGTGCGTAACGGACAAGGGGCTGATTTACCAAGATTCAGCCGACAACGAATTGTATATGCTGTTCCCGAACGGCGCCCGCGTGAATATCACACCGGGAATTTACGATTACCGCGGGCGGCCGATTCGCGGCGCCGCCTTCGATCCGGCGCATAATCGCGCCGTGTTCGGCGTCGGCGCCGACATGGAAACGCTCGAAGATGAAGCCGACGTGACGATCGGCGCAGCCGATTTGCGTTTCGGGCTTTATCCACGCGCGAAACTGAACGCCGCGGACACTAGCGAGCTCCTACTTAATTTCGCGACGATGATTCTCGACTGCGATCGGATTCCTGGGCAGCAGATCAAATTTCGTCTTACTGGCCTGAACGTGTCGCCGACGCTGGCCGCGCGCCAGACTGTGCGCGTGCGCTACGGAACCGACACGAATTGGGCCAACGGCACGATCGCGCTATCGTCTATTCCTTCGACGACGTCTGAGCTGTTTGACGCTTCTAGCGGCTGGATTACGAAGCCGTCGGGAAAGCTCCTGATTTTCGTCACGGGTCAGAAAGCGGCGAACACGGGCGCGGCAAATGACGCCTGGATCGACGGCGGCACGGTTGAGGTTCAGTCGAGATGAGCGTCAAATACGAAATCGGCGCCATTCAGCTCGACGAAGCTGACAGCTTCGGGTCGGGCATCAATACCGTCGAAGGCTTGGCGCGTGAGTTTGACGCCGATTTCGATACGATCATCGGCGAGGATTTGAAATTCGCGCTAACGGTCGATGCCGCTGTAGCGAACGGAACGAACGTGTGGTTTCGAATGCGGCTCGATGGTACGCAGGGAAATCCAAGCGACGGGCGGATTTGGTGGGCGGAAAAGAAAACGCTCAACAATGCGCTATCCCAACGGGACAAGTACACGATGACTGCGATTCTGCGGCGCCCGAAAGGCGCGCATCGCGTAAAATTCACAATGCAGTGTGAGGCGCCGGCAAATTCCGTGTCCGGCTACACGGCTTCGGCGACGTTCCGTCAGGTAAAGCGATGAAGCGGTATCACGCCGAAGAAAATACGTCGGTCGCGACCGGAACGTATATTTCCGGGTCGGAGCTGCAGGTATGGGCGCGGCCCGTAGCCGTTGATCAGTTTCCGAGCGGGCCGAGTGACGCCGTTACCGTGAAGATCACGACGCACCTAACGGGCGCTGTGGGGGGCACCGTGCGCCTGCGTTCCGGGTCAACGATCAAGGATTTGAATACGGGCGGCGTGGCGTCGGACGCGAACGGAACGTTACTCGGGTCGGCGTCGCTCGTCGCCGCGGCCGGTCCGCAGTCGGTTTCGTTTCTGGTTACGCGCGCGACGCTGCCGACGACGCTTAAATCGCTGGAAATCACGATTCAGGCGCCGATTGGCCTATCGAACGGATACCGTGGCATCGCGATCGAAATTTACGACGCGGCCGATACTTCGCGGAACGCGCCTGAACCACCGACGCAGGGTCATCTATTGGTTTTCGACATGAAGTATCCGAGCCGCGCGCCGAGCGGCGAGACGCCCGATCAGATCACGGCCGATCAGATCGGGCAATGGTTCGTGTGGGAGCAATTCGGAAGCTGCCCGGCTGCCGTCTTTATGCATAAGGGCGTGCTGCATTGGCTCGGCCGCTCCGGCATCGTTCGGTATGAGGTTCCGGGGCAATGGTTCGATGACGATCTGCAGCCGTTCTATTTCAAGTACAAATTTGCGCAGATCAACGCGGCGAACCTGAACGCGGCATTTCGCCTGATCCGGCTGCTACTTGACGGCGTATACAAGGGCGCCGGCACAATCCGCGTGACGTTGACGATTTACGAGGAAGACCGCGCAACGTCCTACACATGGACCGATGACGTTGCGCTTTCGGCCGGCAGCAAAGGCGAATTCGACATCACTCCCGACCCGCAGCGCGCGACGGCTTTCGACGTGACGATCGAGGAGGTAGCAGCGGGACAACTTACGGAGGTCTGGCGCCTCCGGTCGATCGCCGCCGAAATCGAAACCGCCGGCAAGCTGCGTAAGCTTGGTTCGGCACAGCGGATAGGAGATTGATCATATGGGCGCTTTGGATTTCCTCGAAGGAATCCCGGTCGTCGGCGATATCGTGCGCGGCCGGCGCGCGGCTGCGCAGCCGCTCAATACGGAAAATCTCGATCAGGATCGGAGCGATCTCGATCGGTTCCGCTACGATATCGGGCGCGAGCGCGCCGGTACGAATGTCGTCGCGCCCACCGTTACGGCGCGGACCGTCGATGCGCCGGTTCTGAATACAGGCGCCGCCGACGCCGTGAGGGCGCGTGAGCTCGCCGCCGCGCAGATTCTCGAAGATCGCGCCCGTGGCGCCGGTCCGTCGGTTGGCGAGCTCGCCTACCAGCGCCAGCAAGGCGATATCATCGCGAACGTCAATGCAGGCGCAGCCGGCGCGCGCGGGAACGCGGCGATTTCGGCCCGGCGCGCGGCCGAGCGGCAAAAGGCGGCGCTGCTACAGCGTGCCGCGCTCGACATGGGGCTGATTCGTGCCGACGAATCCACGCGCGCCGCCGGCATGCTGCCTGGCGCGCTGTCGGGAATTCGCACGTCGGACCAGGCGCGCGCGTTCGAAGATGCCCGACTCCGCTACGCCGCCGCTCGCGACACTGCGCAGCTCGGACAGGATGCCGACGCGCGAAACCAGTCAGGCTATTTGCAGGCTACGCAGCTCACGCAACAGGCGCGCGCCGAAGCCGCGCGGCAAATGCTTGAGGCGATGCGCCAGCGTTCCGATCTCGAACGGTCGAAGCTGGGCCTTACGGAGTCGCGCCGCCGTGAGGATTTGGAGCGCGAAGCGAACATTTACCAGTCACTCGCACGCGGCGCCGGCTCGACGGTCAATCCCGCGTCGTCACTGCAGCCGCCGCAGAGGTAAATTTCATGGCCGAGATCGTTTTACCGCGGTCAGGGCGCATTTTGCAGACGGAACCGGATCCGGTCGATCCGGCTTCGCTGCAGACGCAGCCGATTCCGCCGTCGCCGGTCGATATGCTCGACGCGCTCGCGCGCGCGCCGCTGCCGGGCGTTCCCGCGCCGGTTCGCGCCGCTACAGGCGCTGCCG
>Ga0196963_10000834_pt1 | contig 23770 bp, 16 predicted proteins | sample S1_5metaG_FD_148600 | JGI IMG/M metagenome (GOLD analysis project Ga0196963, IMG submission 148600) | Soil microbial communities from Anza Borrego desert, Southern California, United States - S1_5 | ecosystem: Environmental > Terrestrial > Soil > Desert | place: USA: California | collected...
CCCCCCACACCGACTCCCCCGCCGACCACCACGACTCCGCCCCCCACGACGACGACCCCGCCGCCGACCACTACGCCGCCTGCCTCCGGCACGACCTCGCTCAAGGTTAACTTCCAGCCGGCCGGCGCGTACACGCCCGCCGGGTACGTCGCCGACACCGGCGCGGCCTACGGGACGCGGGGGACGACCGGCCTGTCGTACGGGTGGAACGTGCAGACGGGCGCGCTGTTCGACCGCTGGTCCGCCGCCGACCCGATCCACGACACGCTCGTCAACATGGGCCAGACGATGAAGTGGGAGGCCGCGGTCGCCAACGGCACGTACACCGTGAAGGTGATTGCCGGGGACGCCAACGCGTGGGCCACGCAGCAGAAGGTCCTGGTGGAGGGCACGCTCGCGGTGAACGGCTCGCCGACCAGCGCGCTGCGCTGGGCCGAGGGCACGGCGACTGTCACCGTAACCGACGGCAAGCTGACCGTCACCACGGCCGCCGGCGCATCGGGCGTCGCGCTCGACTCGATCGAGATCGCCCCCGCGGCCGCCGGCGCGGCCGTCGGGAGCGGCACGACCGTCCTGACCGACGGCACCGGCAAGGCCGGCGGTGGCGCGACCGACAACGGCAGCACTACCCCGCCCCCGGCGACGACGCCGCCTCCCACCACCACCCCGCCGCCCACGACCACGCCGCCGTCGACCGGTGGCGGCACCACGCCGATCACGCCCCCGACGACCACGCCCGGCGGCGTGCAGGTCATGATGAACCTCGACGGCATCGCCGACTGGGCGTCCGTCGGCGCGTTCAACGACCTGGCGACCATGTTCCGCCCCTGGGGCCGGCTCGCCACGCCGTACCAGCCGGACGCGTCGATTCCCGTCAACATCGAGAACTCCCCGCTCGTCAACGCCGGGACGATCACGTACGCGTACAGCTATCCGAGCGGGCGCTACGACGTCAGCTACGACGGCACCGGGAGCCTCGCGTTCTCTGGCCTCAACGCCAAGTACGTCGTCACCTCGCACGTCGGCGACCACTGGACCGGCTACCTCGACATCACCGCCAGTCCGGGCGCGATCCTCGAGATGCGGATCACCGGCATCAATGCCGCCAACCCGCCGCGGAACCTGCACATCCTCTCGCCCGACCGCAACCCGGCGGTCAGCGACACGTTCCGCCCGGTCTTCCTCCAGAAGCTGATGCCGTTCAACGGCCCGCTGCGGATGATGGACTGGTTCCAGACCAACGACAGCCCGCAGGTGAACTGGCAGGACCGCTCGCCCGCGAGCCGGATCGGGTTCACGGGCGCCAACGGCGTGCCGTACGAGGTGGCGGCCAAGCTCGCCAACACGATCAAGCGCGACCTCTGGATCACCGTCCCGTACCACGCGACCGAAGCCTACATCCGCGAGATGGCCCGGTTCTTCCGCGACAACGTCGACCCGACGCTGAAGATCTACGTGGAGTATTCCAACGAAATCTGGAACGCCGGCTTCGAGCAGGCCCGCGCGAACATCGCCGCGGCCGCGAAGGATACGACGCTCACGTCGACCGACCCGACCACGCGCCAGGCGCAGCTCGTGGGCAAGCTCACGGCGCGCACGGCGCAGCTGTTCAAGGAGGAGTTCGGCGCGACGCGGTTTGCCAGTCAGGTGCGCGTCGAGCTCGGGTCGCTGATCGCCAACTCGTGGTGGACCAAGTCGGCGCTGGATTACGTCAACGCCAAGTTCGGCCCGCCGAAGAACCTGATCTACGGGGCCGCGATCGCCCCGTACGTCGGCGTGCAGGGCGACCTCGACTGGCAGGGCGTCGACAAGCCCGGCCTGACCGCCCAGGGCCTGTTCGACTGGATGAACAACCGGATCGACACGACGATCCGCCAGTGGATCAAGGACAACAAGGCCGTGACCGACGCGTACGGGCTCAAGCTCGACTCGTACGAGGGCGGCCAGCACCTGGCGTACCTGAACGGCGTCAACGGCGACATGAAGACCGCGATGCAGGACGACCCGCGGATGGGCCAGCTGTACCAGCACCTGATCACCGTCTGGCACCGGGAGTCCGGCGGCGGGATCTTCGGCAACTTCACCCTGGCCCAGAAGAACGGCCCGTACGGGTTCTGGGGTTTGCTCCAGAGCATCGATCAGGCGACGAGCGTGAAGTACGAGGCGGTCAAGGGGATGGTGAACAAGGTGGTGTGAGGGGAGAAGTCAGAGGTCGGCAAGGAGAACGCCGGGCGGTCGCAAGACCGCCCGGCGTTTTGTTGTCTCGCTGCGACCGCATTTATGCGATGAATCGGTGTCGCGATGGATCTATTCTGTTCTCAACAGATGCCGCCAAACCTATACTAAACCAACCATGAAGAGCGACCGCATCAGAGAGTTCGTCAAGCGCGCCCCGTTCATCCCGTTCGACATCAAGACGACCGACGGACGCGCCTACCTCGTCGACCACCCGGAGTTCCTCTCCGTCAGCCGGAACGGGGACACGATCGTCTACTTCACCGAGGACGACCGGATCGCGGTCATCGACGTCGACCAGATCGTCGCACTCGAATTGAGCAACCGCCCGAGCGCGGCCTGACCGGGCGCTCACCTCCCGCCAGCGTTCATCGCCTCCCGCTTCATGTCGAAGTCCAGCCGCTCGTTTCCCCCGCGCACCACCGTCAGCCGCACCGCCGACCCCGCCGTCCCGGGGAGTCGCGCCGCTAAATCCTGCACGCCGCGCAACTGCTGGTTGTCGATCGCGACGATCATGTCGCCGGGCCGGACGCCCGCGCGCGCCGCCGGGCCGTTGGGCGCGACGCCCTTGATGATCACCGACCCGTCCGGCAGCACGTGCAACTCGACCGCGATCCCGGCCGTGTTTCCGCCGCCACCGCCGCCCGCGGGCGCGGGCCCGCCAGCGCCCGGCCCGCCGCCGGCGCCGCCCGGGTTCGGGTTGTCGCGCACTTCGCCGATCCGGTTCGGCGGGATCTCCATCGCCTCGCGCGTCACGGTCACTTCGACCCGCTTCCCGTCGCGCGCGAGCGACAGTTTCACGTCCGTCCCGGCGACGCCCTTGATCGGCTCGGTCGGGTCACGGAAGCCGCCGGCGTCTTTGCCGTCGATCGTGAGGAGCTGGTCGCCCGCCCGGACGCCCGCCTTCTCGGCCGGTCCGCCCGGCTTGACGCCCATGACGCGGATCGTGTTGTCCTCCATGAGCCGGATCGCCATCCCCACGCCACCGGGCTGACCCGCCGGCGCCGCGGGCCCGGCGTTGCCCGCCGGGACCGCCGCGCCCGTCGACAACAGCCTGTACGTCGTCCGCCCCGTGACCATCGTCACGGTGGTGTTCTCGAGCGTCGCGACGAAGTCGAACTTGCTCTCGCCGGCCGCGAACTGCCCGACGAGCTTGCCGTCGCGCTCCTGTGCGACGATCGGGAACTCCCGCCCGCCCCGCGCGATCGCCCCGCGGTACGCGCCGGCCGCCGCCGGGTCCGCCGCGAGCGTCAGCGTCGTCTGCCCGTCGGTGTACCCGCCAGCGAACCGCGCCGGCGCCGCCGCCGCCGCCGGCGCGCCCGGCCCCTCGAACGGGTTGGCCGGCCGCGGCCCCGCCGGCGGCGCGTCGAACGGGTTCTGGGCGAGTGCGGGAACGGCGGCCAGCGTGAGGACGAGGGCGGCCCTGATGAGCAGACGGGATTTACGGGGCATGTCGGAACTCCTAGTTCGATTGCGGACGTGAGCGGATGTCGGGAAGTTGACCGCCGCCACGGCGCGAGGTCAACGAAAATCACTCAAGACGCCGCAACTCGCGGTCGTGCCAGTTACGGAAACCGGCTCGGAATCTGGCATTGCCACGTTGCTCGCCGACCGTCCCGCGACAAGTCGCTGGGCTCCCTCTGACCCGATTCTCGTGTCCAGGTTTGGCCGCCGTGCAAACGGATCTGCGCCGATTTCTCGTCCGCCCGACCCCGCCGCCCCCATCCCGCTCGCTACAGACCGCACCGCCCGTCGCGGCCGCCGCACGAAACCGGATTAACGGCGACGCCGCCCGGTGCGTGCGCGGGCCCCGCCCTCTAAGATCGCCCGCCCGCGTGGCCGATAACCCCCGGAACGAGTGGCGGCCCGGAGGCCGTCGGATCGATCTGGGGTGGGAGGTGAGTCGCCGATGTCCCGTTCGCGCGCGTCAGCGCCGTCAAACTCCGCCCAGGTTCGCGCGACGGCCGTCGAGCCGCTCGAGGCCCGCACCCTGTTCGTCGCGGCCTACCCGACCGCCCTCGAGCAATACGCGGTCGAAGTGATCAACCGCGCCCGCGCCAACCCGAGCGCCGAGGCCGCGCGGTTTGGCATCGCCCTCAACGAGGGCCTCTCTGCCGGCACGATCTCCGCCGCCGCCAAGCAGCCGCTAGCGATCAACCCGCATCTGACCGACGCCGCCCGCGACCACTCGCAGTGGATGATTGACACCGACCAGTTCGGCCACACGGGCGCGGGCGGGTCGTCGCCCGGCGCGCGGATGAGCGGCGCCGGCTACGCGTTCACCGGCTCGTGGACCTGGGGCGAGAACATTGCGTATCGTTCGGGCGGCGTGAACGCGTCGCTCGTCGCGCGGCTGCACGAGGACCTGTTCGTGGATGAGGGCATCGTTGGTCGCGGCCACCGCACCAACATGCTGGCCCCCGGCTTCCGCGAGATTGGTACCGGCGTCGTCGCGGGGCAGTTCAAGGGGTATGGCGTCGGCATGCTGAGCGAGGAGTTTGCCACCAGCGGGTCGGCCGTCTACCTCACGGGCGTGGCGTACGCCGACACCGTCTTCAAAGACAGCTTCTATACGCCCGGCGAAGGCCTGGCCGGCGTGACCGTCACCGCCCGGCGCACGAGTGATGGCCAGGTCTTCACGACTTCTAGTTGGAGCAGCGGAGGGTATTCCCTCGCCCTCCCGGCCGGCACGTACAACCTCACGGGTTCGGGCGGCGGGCTCGCCAAGGCCGTCAGCTACGGCGGCGTCACGGTCGGCTCGCAAAACGTCAAGCGCGACTTCGTCCCGGGCGCGGGCGACACCGTCGGCACGCCGCAGGACACGACGCCGCCCACCGTCACACTGACGCGCGCCAAGCCGCTCCGCACCGGTGGCGGGAAGTACTACAACTTCGTCGTCACCGTGACCGACGCCGGCGGCGTCAACTCATCCACCCTCGACGGCGCAGACCTCTGGATCTACGGCCCCGGCGGGTACACGCGCGTCTCGACCTTCTACAACGTCGACCCGACGTCCACCGCGACGACCAAGGTCGTCAACTACATGGTCAAGGCCCCGGGCCTGAAGTGGGACCCGGCCGACAACGGCGCGTACACGATTAGGGTGCAGGCGGGCCAGATCGCCGACGCCGCCGGGAACTACGCGCCGGCCGGCGCGATCGGCCAGTTTGCGGTGAAAGTGCCCGTCGTCGCGGCGCCCGCCGCGGTGCGGATCGCGCCGCCCTTCGCGACTCGCGCGTGGACGCCGGACGAGGACACGGTCTTCGCGTGAACGCCTGTTGTTAGCTGCAGGTCAACGATCTGCTGACGCGTTTCCTGGTCTGCTGCGCCATCGCAGTCCCTCATTCGCGATTGAAACTTTCCTCCCCCCCGTGCGTCGAATCCCCACGCGCGCTTCCGCGCCGGACTGACGACCTCGGAGGAACCGCCCATGCCCCGCCGCCTCTTCGCCCGCCTCGCCCTCGCCGCCGCCGTTGCCGCGACCACCCTCCCACTCTTCGCCGCCGACCCGCCCGCCGCCGCCGGCGCGGAAAAGCCCGCCCAAGCCGACGTGCCCGTCAAAGTCGTCGTCCTCTTCTCGTCCGGCGTCGGCTACTTCGAGCACGGCGGCTCGGTCAACGGCAACACGTCTACCGAGCTCCGCTTCAAGACCCAGCAGATCAACGACATCCTCAAGTCGCTGCTCCTCCAAGATTTGGGCGGCGGCACCGTCCGCTCCGTCGTCTATCCGTCGCAGGACCCGATCGAGAAGACCCTCCGCAGCTTCCAGGTCGACATCACCGGCAACCCCGGATTGGCCGAGCTGCTCGCCCAACTCCGCGGGGCGAAGGTGCAGGTCGTCACCAACTCCGGCGAGACGCTGGACGGCACGATCCTCGGCGTCGAGAAGAAGCCCAAGCCCGTCGCCGACAAGGGCCACATCGACGTCTGGGTCGTCAACCTGATCTCCGGCGGCACCATCCGCTCCGTCGAGCTCGGCGAGACCAAGAAGCTCGAGCTGTCGGACAAGCAACTCCAGGAAGAGCTGGCGAGGGCGCTGGCCGCCCTCGCGCAGGCGCGCGACCAGGACAAGAAGCCGGTGACGATCCGCTTCGCCGGCCAGGGTGAGCGCCAGGTGCGCATCGGGTACGTCGTCGAGACGCCGGTCTGGAAGACGAGCTACCGGTTGGTGCTGCCCGGGCAGGGGGCCGCCCCGGACGGGGAGAAGAAGGAGCAGCCCGCCGCGGGGGATGGGGCGAAGCCGCGTGCGGCTGAGAAGCCCAAGCTCCTCGGCTGGGCGATCGTAGAGAATCAAACCGACAACGACTGGGGCAGCGTGCAGCTCTCGCTCGTGAGCGGCCGGCCGATCTCGTTCATCCAGGACCTCTACCGCCCGCTCTACGTCCCGCGCCCGGTCGTTCAGCCCGAGTTGTACGCGAGCCTCCGCCCGCAGACGTACGACGCCGGGATGCGCGAGGTGGAGAAGCTCGAGAAGGCCAACGCGGACCTCGACGATTTCGCCGGCCGGGGCGACATGGGCGGGCTCGCCAAAAAGCCGAGCAGTTCGTCCGGCGTCGACCGCCTCCGCCGGGCGGCCGATGGCAGGGAACTCGGCAACCGCGGCGCCTTCGCCGGCGAGGCCCTCGAAGCCGAAGCGGCCAAGGCCGCGGAGTTCAAGAGCATGAGCAACGCCGCCGCCAGCGTGCAGTCCGTCGCCTCGGCGGCCAAGGTCGGCGAGTTGTTCCAGTACACCGTCGGCAACGTCAGCCTGCCCCGCCAGCAGAGCGCGATGATCCCGATCATTACGGACGACGTCGAGATCGAGAAACTCTCGATCTACAACCCGCAGGTCCTCGCGCGCAACCCGCTCTACGGCGCCCGCGTCAAGAACACGACCGGCAAGCACCTCCTCCAGGGCCCGATTACGGTGATCGAAGGTACCGCCTACGCCGGCGACGCCCGGATCGACAACGTCCCGCCCGGCCAGGAGCGCCTGATCTCCTACGGCGTCGACCTGCAGGTCCTGGTCGACGGGACCAAGCAGAAGCACGACGACACGATCCAGACCGGCAAGATCGTCAAGGGTGTTCTCGAGCTCACGCGCAAGCTCGTCCACACGCACTCGTACGCGGCCGAGAGCAAGGCCGACGCCGACAAGACGCTCGTCATTGAGCACCCGTTCCGCGCCGGGTGGAAGCTCGCGGCGCCCGAGAAGTATGCCGAGAAGACGGAGGCGGTCTACCGCTTCCGCCAGCCGCTCAAGGCCGGCGGGAAGGCGGGCCTCGACGTGGTCGAGGAGCACGTGCAGGCGCAGGTGCTGGCGATCCTCGGCAGCGACGTCGGGACGCTCGAGTTCTATGCCAAAACCGACCGCATCCCCAAGTCCGTCCGCGACGCGCTCGCCAAGGCCGTCGCGATGCGCGGCCAGATGACCGACACCCAGCGGCAGATGGACGAGCGCCGCCGGCAGGTCGCCGAGATCACCGTCGAACAGGACCGCCTGCGCAAGAACATCCAGACCGTCGACCGCTCGAGCGACTACGGCACACGCCTGCTCAAAAAGCTCAACGACCAGGAAACCCAGATCGAAAAACTCCAGGGCGAGGTCGACGCGCTCCAGAAGAATCTCGACCAGCAGCGCAAGGACTTCGAGGCGTACCTGCAGGGATTGAACGTCGAGTAAATCGAACGTCGAACGTCGAACGTCGAACGTCGAACATCGAATCACGCGCGAGACGCGTGCCCACTGTCATCCCGAGGTAATCCGAGGGATCTGGCCCCGAGCGCAAGGGCCCGTTCCTCGAAGCCCATACGTTCACGAATGATCACGAATGGGCACGGTCACCCCCTCTGACTTCTGACCTCTGACCTCTGACGTTCTGACTTTCTGACGTCACACTTCACTCCCCCGCGTCCGGTAAATCGCACTCCTTCACCTCCCGCCCGATCCCGCCGATCACCTGATCGGGAAGGCCGCACCCAGCTTCCCTCTGACCGGAGGGACGCGTGCCGCGCCATCTCGAGCCACTCGAACCCCGCAGCCTCTTCGCCGCCACGTATCCCACCGCCCTCGAGCAGTACGCGCTCGAACTGATCAACCGCTCCCGCTCCAGCCCCGCCACCGAGGCCGCGCGCCTGAACGTCGACCTCAACGAGGGCCTGGCCGCCGGCACGATCTCGGCGGGCGCGAAACAGCCGCTCGCCTTCAATCCGTATCTCGTCGACGCCGCACGCAAGCACGCCCAGTGGATGCTCGACGCCAACGCCTTCGGCCACACCGGCGCGGGCGGCTCCGACCCGAGACAGCGCATGGACGCCGCCGGCTACGCCTTCCAACCCCCCTGGACCTGGGCCGAGAACGTCGCCCTCCGCTCGCGCGGCAAATCGACACCCGCGACCGTCGCGGCGATGCACGCCGACCTCTTCGTCGACTTCGGCATCCCCGACCGCGGCCACCGCCTCGCGCTCCTCGCCGGCCAGAGCAAAGAGGTCGGCGTGGGCCTCGGCACCGGCCTGTTCAACGGCTCCGAAGCCACCGCCATGGGCCAGAGTTTCGCTTCCTCCGGCGCCGGCTCGCTCCTCACCGGCGTCGTCTACACCGACACCGTCAAAGACCGCTTCTACACCCCCGGCGAGGGCCTCAAGGGCGTCACCGTGACCGCCACCCGCGCCGCCGACGGCGCCGCGTTCAGCGCCAAGACCTGGACGTCAGGCGGATACTCGCTTCCCCTCGCGCCGGGCACTTACTCGATCACCGTCACGGGCGGCGCGCTCGCCTCACCCATCACCTATTCCAACGTCATTATCGGCAGCGAAAACGTGAAGCGCGACTTTGTTCCCGCCGCCGCGCCCACCACCCCGCCCAAGCCCACGAAACTCCCCGACACCCTCCGCCCCGGCGCCAAGGTGACTGAGGCGATCCGTAAGCGCACCGCAAGCCGCTACTACGGCTTCACCGTCACTTACACGGATTCCGTCGCCGTCCACCGCGTCACCCTCGGCGACGGCGACGTCCAGGTCCGCGGCCCGGGCGGCTTCGCACGCGACGCCGTCCTCGTCTCGATCGGCAAGCCCGCTAACGCCAAATCGATGACCGCGACCTACGCCGTCCTCGGCCCCGACAAGACTTGGGATCGTTCCGACAACGGCGACTACACGATCTGGGTCAACTCCGGCCACGTCACCGACACCGCCGGCAACACGGTGAGGCCGTTGCAGATCGGCACGTTCTCCGTGAAGGTCATCCCCGCCGCGACTCCCCAAGCCGCACGCGCCTCGGGTACGCTTGAGCGCAACCCCGTCCTCGACGCATGACTCACGTGGCATGGGTACCGCCCGCAGGGCGATACCCGTGTGAGCGCTTCCCTCGCGCAGTACTCTGGCTTCGCCAGACCCGCCCGCTGAAGCGGGCTCGCCGGATCACTTCTTCTTTGGCCCCGCCGTCCCCGGCGCCGCCGCCGGCTGATATAGGCCCCGCTCGCACGCGATCGCGAACCGCTCGAGCACCGCCTTCAGGTCCTCCCACTTCTCCCGGATCTGGATCGCCTCGTCCTTCACGATCCCCGGCGGCGTCTCGGCCGACTGCGTGATCGTCTCCAGCAGCTCGCTGAACTCGCGCACCATGCTCCGCGTCTCGCCGAAGATCGCTTCGTCGTAGCTCTTGCGCAGCGTCGGGTCCGGATTGCTGACGAAGAACCCGTCCGCCTGGTTGCACAGCCAGCGGATCAGCCGGATGTCCTTGGTCAGCGCGTACATCTCGCGCACCCGGTCGAGCGGGTTCTTCGCACCGGACTGTTCCGGGTCGTCCTCCCCCGCGGGCGGCTCGCACCACTTGTAAACCAGCGCCTGCGACACCTTCAGCGCCGCCGCGACCGCCTTCACCCCCGGCTCGTCCACCGCCTGCCGAATGACCTCGTAGGACTTCATAGGGCCGGAATTGTAGCAGGGGGGCGGGGACCGTGCGAATCGGGAAGACCGGAGGGATGGGGGAATGACGAATGTCGAAACCCGAAGCTCCAATCAATGACGAATGACCAAGGTCGAATGACGAAACCGCCAACGCGAACGCGCACGACCCCGTTTCGTCCTTCGTCATTCGAGCTTCGTCATTGATTCGTCATTCGAATTTGTTCATTCGTCATTCCCGCTTTGCCCCAATCGTGTTCCACTCCCGACCCGTTAATATCCCCCCTCATGCCCCAATCGAAATCCGAGATCCAGTCCCTCCTCGCGGCCGCGGGCGCGGAGCCGCGCCACCGGTTCGGGCAGAACTTCATGATCGACCAGAACCTGGTCCGCCTGGTCGCCGACGCGGGCGGGATCGGCCCGGGGGATCTGGTCATCGAGGTCGGCCCCGGCACCGGCACGCTGACGGATGAGCTCCTCGCCCGCGCCGCCGCCGTCGCGCCGCCCGCCGACGTCCTGGCCGTCGAGATCGACCGCGACCTCGCCGCCCTGACCCGCCAGCGCCTCGAAGGCAATCCGCGCTTTGCCTTGATCGAAGGCGACGCGCTGGCCAACAAGCACACGCTCAACCCGGACCTCGCCGCGGCGATCGCCGCCGCCCGCGGCGCAGGCCGGACCGCCCGCCTCGTCGCTAACCTCCCGTACAACATCGCCTCGCCCCTCGTGATCGAACTGCTGATCGCCGGCGTCGAATCCCTCGCGTTCGTCGTCCAGAAAGAGGTCGGCGACCGCCTCAAGGGCAAGCCCGGCACCGACGACTACGGCCCCCTCACCGTCGTCGCGCAGCTCCTCGCCGACGTCGAGGTCCTCCGCAAGCTCCCGCCCGCCGCGTTCTGGCCGGCGCCGAAGATCGACTCCGCCCTGGTGCGCATGACCCGCCGCGACCGCCTCGCCGGCCGCGCCCCCGACTTCTCCCGCTTCGTCCACTCGGTCTTCGCCTCGCGCCGCAAGACGCTCCGCAAGGCCCTGGTGCAGGCCGACTACGACGCCGACGCGCTCGTGAACGCCCTCGCCCTCGACCCCCAGCGCCGCGCCGAAGAGCTCCCGCCCGAGACCTTCCTGGCGATGTTCGAGCGAGTCACCCCCGCACCCGAATGACGATCGCGCGAACCGCCACGGTCGTTGTGCTCACTCCGCGATTCTCTTCTCCCCCCGGATCGCCCGCGGCACCACCGCCAGTGCCACCAGCGCCGCCAGCCCCGTCCCCATCAGCAGGGTCCGCGAGTAATCGTGCATCTGCTTGAACTCCGGCCCCGCCGACTTGCCCGCCTGCCGCAGCCCCTCCATCTTCGGCACGAGCCACATGTTGTACGCCACCGCCCCGATCGCCGCGGCCGCGAGCAGCCCGAACACGACCGCCGCCGACCCGCGCCGCCCGCCCACGTACATCAAAAACGCCCCCAGCAGCCCCAGCGCCGCGCACGTCAACTGGATCCAGCCGAACAGCACGAACATCCGGCTCGTCACTGTGCCCGCCAGTTCGCGCTGCTCCGGCCCGAGCACCTTGAACGTCGACTGCGCGAACACCGCCACGCACACGATGCCGCCGACCCAAACCCCCGCCGCGAGCATTGCCAGGACCGATCCGAAGTATCGCATGAGGGGAGTGTAGTCGGAGATCGGGTCAAAAACGAAAAGACGTAAAGACATAAGGGCGCATGACGCGCGCCGCGCTCACGTGCACCTTCGGTGCGACCGCTAAGTACGGAGTCCGTCCTCCGCGCCCCCTCCGCGACCTCTGCGTCTCTGCGGTGAACCGGGACGCGATTACGGGAACAGCCCCTTCACCCGACACGCCTCGGTCACGCGCGAGATCGCGATCGTGTACGCCGCCGTGCGGTAATCGCAGCCGCGCTCGTCCGCCACGGCGTTCACCGCGTCGAACGCCTTCTCCATCACCTTCTGCAACTCGTCCTGCACGCGCTTCTGGTCCCAGAAGTAGTTGTCCAGCCCCTGTACCCACTCGAAGTAGCTGACCGTCACGCCCCCCGCGTTCGCCAGGATGTCCGGGATCAGCGTCACGCCCGCGTCCGACAGGATCCGGTCCGCCTCCGGCGTCGTCGGGCCGTTCGCCGCCTCCACGATCACCTTCGCCTGGATCTCCGGCGCGACCGCCGCGTCCACCGTGTTTTCCATCGCCGCCGGGATCAGCACGTCGCACTCGCACGTCAGCAGCTCTGCGTTGCTGATCGCCTCGGCGTCCGGGAAGTCCGCCAGCGTGCCGTTGTCCTTGTAGTACTTGCCCGCCGCCTCGATATCGATGCCCTGGTTCGACCAGACCCCGCTCGTGCGCTCGCTGATCGCGACGATCGTCGCCCCGCGCTCGTCCAGCAGGCGGGCCGCGTGGTAGCCGACGTTCCCGAACCCCTGGATCGCGATTCGCACGCCCTCGAACGTCTTGTTCTGCGTCGCCAGGAACTTCCGCAGCACGTTCATCACGCCGCGCCCGGTCGCCTCCTCGCGCCCGACGCTCCCGCCCACGCTCACCGGCTTTCCCGTCACCACGCCCAGCGCCTGGTACCCGACCATCATCGAGTACGTGTCCAGCACCCATCCCATGATCTGTCCGTCCGTCCCCATGTCCGGCGCGGGGATGTCCTGGTTGGGCCCGATGATCGGCATGAGCTCGGCCGTGTACCGCCTCGTCAGCCGCTCCTTCTCCGTGATCGACAGCAACTTCGGGTTGCACACCACCCCGCCCTTGGCCCCGCCGTACGGCAGGTCCACCAGCGCGTTCTTCCAAGTCTGCAGCATCGCCAGCGCCATCACCTCTTCCATGTTCACGCCCGCGTCGAACCGGATCCCGCCCTTGAACGGCCCGCGCGCGTTGTTGTGCTGGCACCGGTACCCCGTGAACACCTTGATCGACCCGTCGTCCATCTTGATCGGGCACGACACCGTCATCACCCGCTTCGGGCTCGACAAGTACGGCTTCCAGATCGCGTCGAGCTTCATCGTCGAGTAGACGTTCTCGAAGTAGTGGTGCGCGTTCTGCCAGAACTTCGAGTCGCCCGCGGGGTGCAGCCGGTTCATCTCGTGCGTCATATGACTAACAGTATCGGCGGGGCGCGCGGATTTCCTCTTCCCGCCCCCACGCCGACTCCTGTGGCGTCGGATTCGCACCGCAGGCGCGAGCGACCGCACGAAATCCCTCGTACCGCGCTTACAACCTTCTGCCCCTCCGGGCCACCCGCTCGGTCCGTGGCCTCCCCGCCATCTTCAACGGAATCCAATACCCGCAGAACATCATCCCCACGACCACCCCGAGCGCCCCGTACCACACGACAAACGACGAGTCGAACCGCGCCGTCCCCCACACCGCCTCGATCGCCAGCCCCGCCCCCGTCGCCACCCCCGCCAAAATCACCGGCGGCGCCCACGCCCCCGCCCCCCGCTTCCCCCAAACCCGCTCCGACATAGCCGCCCACGGGAAGAACACGCCCACCGTCGCCGCCAGCGCGATCACCAACCCCCGCTCCCACGCCAGGTCCGGCCGCACCAGCTCCCCCAGCAACTCGTTCCACCCCAGTATCCCCAACCACCCGGTCAGCATCACCACGCTCGCCAACCCCGCGATCGTGTGCCGCTGCGTGAACGTCGCCGGCACGGTGGGTCTGTCGTCCTTCTTCATCCGTGGTCTTTCGCAGAACCCCCGGGCTAGCCGCTTCAGCGGCTGGTGGGACCCCGAAAACCGCTCGCTATCTCACTCCGGGATTGTCGAGAGCGCCAAACGCGAACTCCCGACCCGCTAACCCTCCACCCTCCTCCTTCCCTCACCGAAACCCATTCGCCGCCAGCCACTTCGCACACTCCCCCGGCCACCCCGCCACCTCCCCGCCGTCCGCCCCCATCCCGAACCCGTGCCCGCCCGTCTCGTACACGCGCACCTCCGCCCGCCCCCCCGCCGCCTTCACCTTGGCCGCGTAGTTCTCCGAGAACGTGAACGAAATCCGGTCGTCCTTCGCGTGTACGCAGAATGCCGGCGGCACGCCCTTGCTCACGGCCAGCGGCACGTACATCCCGCCCGCCATCTTGTCGTCCGCGCTCACGGGCAGCACGCCGTAGACCAGCACCGAAAACGCCGGCCGCGAGTCGATCGCCTTCCACGACCCGTTCGCCGGCCCCGGCACGTGCACCGGCTCGGCCGTCGACGCGTACGCCGCCAGGTGCCCGCCCGCGCTGAACCCCATCACCCCCACCTTCGCCGGGTCCACGCCCCACTCCGTCGACCGCTCGCGCACGAGCCGGATCGCCCGCTGCGCGTCCATCAGCGCCGCCGGCTGCGGGTAATCCTTCAGCCGGTACTTCAGCACCACCCCGACGATCCCCATCTCGTTCAGCCACCGCGCCACGCAGTCGCCCTCTTTCTCGATCGCCAGCCCGCCGTACCCGCCGCCCGGGCAGATCACCACGGCCGTCCGCGCCGCCTTGCCGTCGTTCGGCAGGTACACCGCGACGGCCGGCTCAGACACGTTCCGCACCCGCGCGATCTTCCGCTCCTCCGCCGCCGGCGGCTTCGCCCCGTCGACCGGCGGCACCCCGTGCTCCCACAAGTTTACCTTGATCGGCTTCACCAGCCCCTGCACGCGCAGCATCTCCTTCGCGTACCGCTTTCCAAACTCCCGCGCGCTCGGCGAGTCCAGGTGCGTCCCGTCCCCCTTGTCCTTCATTCCCTCGCTCGTCACCACCCCCACGTTCTGCAGCCGCTTGGGCAGATTCGACAACGCCGCGTTGATCACGTCCTTCCACTTGTTCTCCTTGAACGCGAACAAGTGCCCCACCACGATTGGCACGTCCGGCGTGCCCGCCACGTCCTTCAGCCCGCCCAGCACCTTCTCGAGCTTCCCCCCGTACGACGGCGCCAGCTTCTCGCTCGAGTCCGACTCTCCCTGGTGCCACAAGATGCCCTTGAGCGTCCCGGCCTCCTGCGCCAGCTTGAGCCGCTTGACCGTGTCGTCCCACGCGAACGCCTTCGTGCCCGGGTCCTGCACGCCGGCGTTCCACGACGCGATCGGCGACCCGCCCACCGCGCACGGGATCAGTCCGATCCGCACCGCCGGGTCCTTCTCCGCCTCGATCATCGCCTTGGCGAATGCGAACCCCGGCCCGACGCCCGCGGCGGTCTTGTCGAAGTGCAGCGGCTCGACCGCCGGGACCCACTGGCCCGCCTTGTTCAAGCTGACGATTCGCGGGTTGGGCGTCTTGTCCTGCTCCTCCACCTTCCCCCGGCCGGCCATGTTGGATTGTCCGACGAGAAGGTAGAGGTGGAACTTCTCCTTGGGCGCAGGCGCTTCCGCGCCCGCGCCCAGGGAAATCAATGTAACTGCAATCGACGCAACCCAAGCGACTGTTCGCGGCACCGTACCTCCGCAGTAGAAACCCGGTCCGACGCGCGGGGTGGTCACACGTTAGCGACCGCCGTTCCGCCACCGCACGCGCGCCGGCTTCCGATGCGGTTTGTACCCCACCGCCGGGAGAAACGCCCGCAGGTCTTGCGCGCCCGATGGAGTCCCCACCATGCGCCCTCGGTCCCGCTCCCTGAAACTTTCCGCGGACGCCGACATCTGTAACAAGTGTACGTCGCGCGATCGGTCGCGCCACGCGCACGCGCCACCCACGGGGACCCCAATGCGCCCGATCACGCCCCTCCTCACGCTCGCGCTCCTCCTGGCTCCCGCGGCACGCGCCCAACCCGCACCGGGTGAGGTCGTCCCCCACGGGACCGTCGAGATCGCCGTCCTCGCCCCCGACGGTCGCCCCGTCGCGCCCGGCACGCCGGTGACCCTCGAGCGCACCGACAACGGCAGTCGCGACGGGCCCACGTCCGCCCGCGCCCAGGCCGACGACGGGGGCGTGATCCGCGTCTCCTGGCCCGCGGGCATCCGCCGCTGGCGCGTCGCCGCGCCCGGCGTCGGGTACGGGTACACCGGGCAAATCGAGCTCCTCGCCGGCCAGACCGCCCGCGCGCCGCTCGCCCCCCTGGCCGCGTACGGTCGCCTCACCGGCGTCGTCGACGACGCCCTCCGCGCGCCCGGCCTGACCGTCCGCCTCAACTCCTCCAACGCCTGGGCCGAGCGGGTCAACGCCACGGTCGCCGCCGACGGGACGTTCGCGGCCGAGCTCCCGGCCGGCCGGTGGTTCGCCACCGCGTACAACGGCAAGGCCGCCGTCGGGCAGGTCGCCGCCGCCGCCCGAGTCCTCCCGGGCGGGACCACGCGCGACGTCCGCATCGCCCCCATGCCCGCGCCGGCCGCCCCGCAACCCGCGCGCGTGGCGATGCCCGGTCGTGGGAACCTGGCCGACCGCGCCAAGACCGTCACCTGGGCCCGCGGCACCGTCCGCGACGCCGCCGGCCGGCCGATCCCCGCCGCGACCGTCCGCGCCATGGCCACGTACCACGGCGGCATCCGCATGTACGAGCGCCTCGCCTCCGCCACCGCCGGGCCCGACGGGCGTTACGAGCTGACCGGCGAGGGCGGGCTGAGCGCCTTCTCCGCCACGCTCGTCGCCCACGCGCCCGGCCGCCCGCCCGCGTGGGCCTGGGTCAGTTCCCCCGACGCCACGCCCGACGACGCGGACAAGCCGGGCGCCCAGCCGAAGGGCCCGCCCGACACCGACTTCGTCCTCGCCGACCCCCCGCGCGCCGGCGCCGCCGCGATCACCATCCTGGGCGACAACGGCGCGCCCGCCGAGAACGCCACGGTCATGCTCGCGCCCGAGGACCTCCACCTCCGCGAGATCTGGGCCGCCGGGTCCGGGTCGCCCGAGCGCCAGGTTTTGTCCGACCTGGTCAACCCGGTCGCCACGACCGACCGCGACGGCGTCGCCCGATTCGCCGCGCTCGTCCCCGGGCGCTACCGCGTGACCGCCGTCGCCGGCGGGGTCGACGCGCTCCGCGGGCTCGAGGGCGGCGCGTCGCGCTTTCGCTCCCGCGCCGCCCACGCGTTCGCCGACGGCCTGCCCGTCCGCGCCGCCAAGACCGCCGCCCACACGCTGGCCCTGCTCCCGCCCGCCCCGCCCGCCCGGTTCCGCGTCCTCCGCGCCGCCGACGCCGCCCCGCTCACCGGCAACCAGGCGATGTCCTATTCCTCCATCACCGACGGCGGCGGGTGGAACAGCTCCACCGAGTTCGACCCGACCGGCGAGGGCCGGCTCGACGGGCTGGCGCCCGGCCTGCACGTGATCGAAGTGCGCTACCGCAACGGCCCGCTCAAGCAGATCCCGCTCCGCGACCTCCCGTACCACGAGGCGCGCACCGTCGTCGCCGTCTCCGCCGCGCTGCCCGCCGGCGCCCCGCCACCCACCGTCCGCGCCCGCGGGTTCGCGCCGGGGTCCGTCGTCGTCCAAGTCCTTGATGCCGACGGCAGTCCGATCAAGGGCGCGACCGTCGAGGTCACGCCCGCCGCCGGGACCGCCGTCGCCTGCGGCACCACCGCCGCCGACGGCGCGGTCCGGTTCCCGGGCGTCCCCGCGTGGCAGTACGTCGCCGTCGCCCACGCGCCGCCCGGCGGCCAGCCCGTCACCCCGACCGTCGATTGGGCCCCCGACGACGCCCCGCTGCCCGACCGCGCCGCCCTCGCCGGCCAGTCCGCGTTCCTCCCCGTCGCCGTCGCGCCGGTGCCCAACGCCGAGCAGCGGATCGTCCTCCGCCGGCAGGCCGTCGGGTACGTCGCCGGCACGCTCAAACTGCCCGCGGGCGCGCACGCCAATCAATTCAACCTCCACGTCGAGCGGGCCACCGGCGCGCCGGACGTGCCCGGAATCTCGGCCGGCGCACTCCGCTACCAGCGGTCGACCGGGCAGTTCGTCGCCGGCCCCTTCCAACCCGGCGCGGTCCGCCTGCGCGCGTACTACTGGCCGCCCGACGTCCCCCGGGCGGGCGCGGCCGACGACGCCGGCCGGCTCGACGTCACTGTCGAGGCCGGAAAGGTGACCGACGCCCCGTGGACCGTCACCGTCCCCGCCGCCGCGGCCCCGCGCACCGGCACCGCGTCGATGATGCTCGGCGTCGGCGGGGCGACCGCCCGCGCGACCGGCGCAGACGTGATCGCCGGGCGCGTGTTCCTCGCCGACGGCACGACCCCCGCCGACGCCGCCCGCGTCTTCTACTTCGAGCCCGCCCGGCGCGAGCCCTCGATCGTCGGCCTCGCCGACCCGACCGGCGCCATCCGCGCCCGCGGGCGGTGGGTCTCGGCCAACGCGCGGGACATGAAGAACCCGCCCGAGACCACCGGCCCCGTCGCCGTCGCAATGTTGCCGGGCGCGTGCGGCGCCACGACCGTGGACGTGGCCAAAGCACCGCGCCCGCTCCGCTTCGTGCTCCCGCCCGCGATCTCGGCCGGCGGGCGCGTCACGGTCGGCGGCGCCGCGCCCGACGGGCGCGCCGGACGCCTCCGCGTGCTGGCCGCCTACGACGCCGCCGCGTCCGTCGCCGCCCCGCTCCTGGCCGTCCAGGCGACCGCCCGTGCCGACGGCACCTTCGACCTCGCCGGACTGACCCCCGGCAAGTACCGCGTCCAGGCCGCCCTCGACGACGTCTGGCTCTCCGCTACGGTCGCGATCGACGTGGCCCCCGACCGCCCGATCGCCCCGATCGCGCTCGACGTCCCCCGCCCCGCCGGGCCGGTCGCGGTCCTCGTCACCGACCCCAAGGGCGCCCCGCTCCCGGGCCGCACCGTCACCGTCGACCGCCCGTCCGGCCCCCTCACCGACGCCCTCTGGCCCAAGTCCTTCGACACCGACGGCGCCGGCGTCGCCCACATCCCCGCCCTCGAAGCCGGCTCCCACACGATTCGCATCCCCGACGCGCAGCCGGCGCCCATCGACGTCCCCTCCACGGGCCCCTGGCCCCTCCGCGCAACGCTCGTCCTTCCTCCGCCCACCCGGTAGACGCGTTTCCGCGGAACCGATACGATTTCACACCCGTACCATTCATGGTACCCGTCTGCGACCTTCCTCACGCGAGCCAGCGAGCCATCCCACTGATGCGAATCATCCTTGCCAACCCCCGCGGTTTCTGCGCCGGCGTCAACATGGCGATCGAGTGCGTCGACCGCGTCCTCCAGCACCAAGGGCCGCCCGTTTACGTGTTCCACGAGATCGTCCACAACAAGCACGTCGTCGGCGACTTCATCAGTAGGGGGGTCGTGTTCGTCGACTCGATCGAGGAGGTCCCCGAGGGGGCTACGGTCGTCTACTCGGCCCACGGCGTCTCGCCCGCCATCCGCGCGGTGTCGAAGGGGCGCAATCTGGTCGAGATCGACGCCACCTGCCCGCTGGTCACCAAGGTGCACCACGAGGTAAAGAACTTCGCCCGCAAGGGTTACCACATCATCTTCATCGGCCACCGCAACCACGACGAGGCCGTCGGCACCGTCGGCGAGGCCCCCGAATCAATCACCGTGGTCGAGTCCGTCGAGGAAGTGGAGGCGTTGGCGTTCCCGCAGGACGCCAAGCTCTGCTACGTCACGCAAACCACGCTCAGCATGTGGGATGCGCAAACGGTGATGGGCGCGCTCAAGGCGAAATATCCCGGCATCAAGCCGCCCCCCACCGACGACATCTGCTACGCGACCACCAACCGCCAGAACGCGGTCAACGAGCTCGGCGGAGAGGCCCAGCTCGTCCTGGTCGTCGGGAGTCAGAACAGCTCTAACTCCAAGCGCCTCGCGGAGATGGCGCAACAGGCCGGTAAGGCCGCCTACCTGATCGACGACCAGCGGGAATTGGAACCCCAATGGTTCCGCGGCGTCGATACGGTGTTCATCACCGCCGGCGCGTCCGCCCCCGAGCGCCTCGTCCAGGACCTGGTCGCCCGCATCCAGCAGCAGTTCGGCGGCGACGTCGAGGAGCGCACGCTGGTCGAAGAGACCATGTCCTTCGAACTACCCAAGCCCCTGCGGCGGTTGAACGTGGTGGGGAGCAACTAGCGGCAATCGAGGGGGCCGATTCCCGGTAGACAGTACGCCTCAGGACGGTTATCCGTGGGCGGATCGATCGACGACCGTCACTCGGTTATCGGACCCCCAAGGCCGGTCATCCGTGACGTTTAACCCGTTTAGGGAAAAGGTCGATGTAGAGGTACGGGGTGCCTAGTCACCGGAGTGACTCGGGCATCCCAAAGCCTTGATCGTATTGAGGTTGTGAAAACGTGAGCGCACAGGCCTCGCTAGTTTCCGAACTGTTCCGATACCGCGGCCTGCTCGGCATGCTCGCTTGGCGCGACATCCGCGTCCGCTACAAGCAGTCCGTCTTGGGCGTCGCCTGGGCCTTCCTGATGCCCTTGGTGCAGACGGCGGTCTTCGTCGCCATCTTCCACTACTCCGGCGCCCTCAAGGTCAGCGAGTCCGGCCTGCACGGGATGCCGTACATCCTGTTCGTCCTCTCGGCGATCATCCCCTGGACGCTGTTCAACGGCACCGTCGCCTCGAGCCTCGAGTGCCTGACGCGCAATAGCCGACTGGTCACGAAGATCTACTTCCCCCGCGAAGTCTTCCCGCTGTCGAACGTCGTCGCGGCATTGGTCGACTTCGGCGTCGCACTGGCCGTCTTCCTCCCGATCTACGCCTACTTCGTCGCGACCAGCCCGAACGTCCACGTGACGCCGGCCCTGCTGCTGTACCCCGTCGTGGTCGTCATCCAGGTGCTGTTCATCGCGGGGCTGTCGATGCTGCTGTCGATGGCCAACCTGTTCTTCCGCGACGTCAAGTACATCATGACGTTCGTGCTGCAGTTGTGGTTCTTCGCGACCAACGTCGTCTACCCGATCACGTTCGACCGCAGCCCGCACCTGCAGTGGATCTCGTACGTGAACCCGATGATCCCGATTTTGAACGCGTACCGCGACATCCTACAGGGCAACGGCATCCATCACAGCACGCCCGCCGGCCTGATCTCGGCGGCGGTCATCTCGATCGTCACGTTCGTGATCGGGTGGCGCGTGTTCCACAAGGCGTCGTTCAAGTTCGCCGAGTACGTCTGATCGAGCTTTGCCGCAAAGACGCGAAGGCACAACGCAGAAGTGAGCAGAGAGCGACATGAGCGATCCCGTCGTCACGTTCCAAAACGTCTTTAAGAAGTACGCCCGCGGCGAGCAGCACGGGACGCTGCGCGACTTCCTCGCCTCGTCCGTCGGCCGCTGGTTCGGCAAGGGCGTCGACCCGACGCAGCTCAAGGGCGAGGAGTTCTGGGCCGTGAAGGACCTGTCGTTCTCCCTCAAGAAGGGCGAGTCGATGGGCATCATCGGGCCTAACGGCTCGGGCAAGTCCACGACGCTCAAACTGCTCAGCGGCATCCTCAAGCCCGACCAGGGGTCCTACAGCGTCAAGGGCCGCCTGAGCGCGCTCATCGAGGTCGGCGCCGGCTTCCACCCCGACCTCACCGGCCGCGAGAACGTCTACCTGAACGGCTCGATTCTTGGCATGACGCGCAAGGAGACGCGCGCCAAGTTCGCCGACATCGTCGACTTCAGCGGCGTCGCCGAGTTCATCGATACCCCCGTCAAGCGCTACTCGTCGGGCATGGCCGTCCGCCTCGGCTTCGCCGTCGCCGCGTTCATCGAGCCCGAAGTGCTGCTGGTCGACGAGGTCCTCGCCGTCGGCGACACCGAGTTCCGCAGCCGCTGCCAGCACCGCATGGACCAGATGCTCCGCAAGGGCGTGACGCTCATCCTGGTCAGCCACAATCTGAACGAGGTGAAGAACCTCTGCGACACGACGCTGATGCTCTGGAAGGGTGAAAAGGTCAACCAGGGCCCGACGAACAAGGTGCTCGAGGAGTACTACCACCGCGTCGTCGAGATGATCGAGATGGAGGAGGGCAAGGCCGCCCTCCGCGCCGGCCCCGGGCCCGAAAAGTCCGTGTCGATCACCGGCGTGAAGTTCGTCGACAAGAACGGCGTCCCGACCGACAACTTCTTCACCGGCGACCCGATGACGGTCCGCGTGGAGTACGAGGCGCGCCGCCGCGTCGAGAAGCCCGTCTTCGCCGTCGAGATCGAGTGGGCCGCCGACGATTTGCTGCTCACGAAGCTCGACACCCGCACGGACGGCGTCAACCTCCGCCCCCTCGAGCCCGGCCGCGGTCACTTCGACCTCAAGCTCGGCCCGCTCCTGATGGAGCCCAACGTCTACACCGTCTCGGCCCGCATCGAAGACGCCGCCGCCGACGAGGTCCTCGACATGGTCCACCGCAACCGCTTCGTCCTCAACGAACAAACCGTCGTCTCCGGCTTCTACGCCCTCCCGCACGAGTGGGAGCAGGGCACGCAGGCGAAAGTCGAAGCCGCGTAGTCAATTGTTAATTGTCCATTGTCAATTGTACGGACCGGCTCCGCTAGCAACGACCATTAACAATTAACTATTAACAATTGACCTCCTCTCGATGCCCTTCGACCCCTCCCATCCTTCCCCGCGCGTCTCCGTCGGCATCCTGACGCGCAACGCCGGCGCCCTCTTCACGAAGGTGCTCGCCGCGCTCGCCGAGCAGCAGACCGACTGGCCTTTCGAGGTCGTGATCCTCGACTCGGGCTCGAAGGACGGCACGGTCGAGATGGGCGCCGCCCGCGGCGCCCGCGTGGTCCCCTACAAGCCCGCCAAGTTCCGCTTCGGCACCGCCCGCGACACGCTCTTCGAAAACTGCCGCGGCGAGGTCGTCGTCGCCATCAGCCACGACGTCGTCGCCGGCTCGCCGCACTGGCTCGCCAAACTCGTCGGCCCGATCCTGCGGGGCGAGGCCGACGCGACGTCGGGCGAGCAGATCGCCGCCCCGGGCGAGTACGCCTTCTACTGGGACTACCACGGCTCGTGGATGCGCACCGTCGCGATCGAGTTCGACCGCGCGTACGGGCGGTTCTGCCTCGCCGGCTCCAACATGGCCCTCCGCCGGAGCGTGTGGGAGAAGCTCCGCTTCGGCGACGTCGAGGCGATCGAGGACCGCTTCATGCAGGTCAAGCTGCACGACGCCGGCCACCGCATGGTTCAAGTGAAGGACGCGGTCAGCCTGCACGGCCACGACTACACCTGGAAACAGCTCGGCGACCGCGTCGGCAGCTTCGCGATGGGCTGGGCCGAGCTCGGCTGGCCGTACACGTTCAAGCACATGGTGCGCGACCTCTGCCAGCCCAGCCGATACCTCCAGCCGCTGCGGGCGTTTTTCCGCCGCGAACTGGTGAGCTGGAAAGAACTGGCGTTCCCCGTCGCCATGTGCTGGATGCAATACAAGTGGAGCAAGCGCGGCGAAGCGAAGCGCGCCGCCACGCCGGCCGAGCAAAGAGTCGGCGGCACGCCGCAACGTAGTGAGTCCGCTCCGGCGTCGCCGATCGGTCGTGTCGGGCCGGCGGCGGAGAAGCGATTGGCCTCGTAGAAAGTGTTCGCGACTCGGGACCCCCGTCATCCTGAGCGCAGCGAAGGATCTAGCCGCGAATGGTGAGTGGCCGAGACGTTGGCGCCAACGTTCGAAGACGAATCGCCAACGTCGGACGAGCCTCGAACGTCTGGCAAGATCCTTCGGAGTACCTCAGGATGACGGGCAGTCCGTCATGACCGCGATAGTGGAGTTTTCAGCATGGGCGCGTTGTCCGGAATCAAAAGTG